>TARA_R110000851_G_scaffold61962_6_pt1 | contig 15448 bp, 20 predicted proteins | sample TARA_R110000851 | Tara Oceans TARA_R110000851 (sample SAMEA4397627) | marine metagenome | biome: Polar Biome; feature: [DCM] deep chlorophyll maximum layer (ENVO:01000326); material: water (ENVO:00002006), including particulate matter (ENVO:01000060) such as... | depth 17 m | reverse complement strand
CTATTTAAGAAATGTTGGAACGCAGCTGGACGAATCATTTCAACACCAGCAAAGCGACCGTAACAGTTTATTTCAAATTCTAAGCCTTTGTACTGGACAGGTAAGTGCATATATGGGAAAGGTTCACGAATACGTGCATTGTCAGCACCAGATTTATAAACAGTGAAGCCACCAACTTGACCGCCAGTAGGGTCAAATGTCCCACCTACAGTAGCAGGGTAGATACCTTCAAGTTCGTTTACGTCTTTGATTTGAGACTCAGACTTGATGAACTTGTTGTTCTCTAAGAACCACTTCATAATAGATACCAATGGGAAGTCAGCAGAGATAGGTGTATTCTCTAAATATAACTTATCTTCAACAGACATTAAGACAGTGTCTGGACGGAAGATTTTCTTAGTATCAATATAGACTTGAGCTAAGGCATCAGTTAAATCTTTAACTACTTCTGTGCCAGTCTTAGTTCTCCATTGTGGAGTACCACCAACACCATTAGCTAACTCAGTCTTCTGGATAGTAAGACAAGGAGCATCAGCAGGTCCATCAAACAGACCGTTAAGCTTGTTCTCTGGAGAACCGAACCAGATTATTTGGTTTACTTTCTCTTCATATGACTTACGAGTAGCTTCGGCTTTACGAGCTTCAAGAGGCATACCAGTTACTTTAGAAGCAGCTAGTTCTTGACGAGAGTAACCAAAGGCATTACCAAGGGTCTTAACAGTAATTGAATACTCTTCACCCGAGATGTCGCCACGAGGCAAATCAGTTGCTTTACCAGCAATGATTGCAGTCTCGCCACGCTTATCGTATGAACGGTAAGTGATAGTATTAATACCTTCACCACCTTCTGTGTTCAAGTCAAAACATACACGACCCATTAATTCTGGGTAAAGGACATCGAAGCTTTGAGCTTGGATATATTCAAGCTGACGTTGGAAGAAGATACCTTCGTCATCGCTAAGGAAAGTACCGTTGTTAATAAGATGCTCAACAGCATCAGTAATTACATAAGATACTGGCTCTGCGCCTACGATAGCTACATTAGAATCGTCTACAGCAAAAGTTGTAACAGTTTTCATTTATTTCTCACTTTTAAATAATTAATTACTAGGCTAATTAGTTAGCCCATGCTTGGTATTAAGTACTACTACTTAATGTCAATACGTACTTTGATGATGTCGCCAGCAACGCCAGCTTCTTCTGCAATCACGTTAGTAGTAGCTACAATGTTACCAGCAACAGCATCTTTAGAGAAAGCACCTGTGACTGTGTCAACATGTAATACTGCACCAGCAGCAATAGCAACAGCGCCATCTAGTAAGATGTATAAGTAGCCTTCACGGATTAATGAAACAGACTCACCTTCAAGGTAAGACCAAGCACCAGTTCCTGATTTAGCAGGGCGCGTACTCGCTTCATGGTTGTACTCACGTTGTGAGATAGCGAATACATTAGCTGCACCACCTAACTCTACACCGCGCTCAATAAGCGTACCAGTTACTTGACGTAACATAGCTACACCGAAATCTGCTGTAGCTACAGCAGTTGCGTTAGGTACTAAGATACCTGTTTGTACTACACGTGGAGCTGAGTCAACTAAGTCGCCAGCGTATCCGTTAGCAGTATAAAGATTAAAGTTTTGGATAGTCATTTTTATTTTCCTGTAATTAAATTATTTAGATAAGCTCTTTTGAGTAGCTATCATTTTCTTGCGAGATACTTCCGCTGGGCTAACATAAACAGCATCAATAGTTACGTGTGTAGCTTGCTGTTTGATTATCTTGCTCATTGGGGTTTCACCTTTGGCTTGGTCTACTAACATTTCGAACATAGCTTCGATAAATGCTTCGCTTTTCTTGCTAAAGTCTTTCTCAGGGTACTGGTCTACTACTACCAGCTTTCTGATTTCTGATACTGACTTGTCACCTAGGTCACGCATGTCAGCAATCAGTCGTGCATGTTCAATCGCTTCACAGCGCTCAATTACACCTTCACTTGCAGCTACTTTAGCATCAGCTAATTCTAACTTCATTGACTCTACAGCCAATTCAGCTTCATCAGCAGTTTGCTTCATAGATACAACAAGTTCTTTCTGGATACTAAGTTCATCTGTTAAGTTAACAATTTGAACTTGTGCATCAGTAAGTAAAGCTTCATCAACCATTACAGTCTTATCAGCTTCTTCTTTAGCAGCATCTTGAACAACAAGAGCTTCATCAGAAATACGACAACTTGAGCCAGCACGACCTTTAGCAACAATAGCAATATGATTTGCTCTAATGTTACGTTGGTATAACTTGCCATCAATCTCTTCGATGTCACAAGTGTATCCAGCAGATAGTTCTTGTGTACCTTCATCTAAAGTATCAATAGCTTCTTGGGCAGTTAGTACTAAGACACCACCAAGTGTATCTTCATCACGAGTAGGCATACCTTCTAACGCACCAACTTGCAACTCTTTAGAGTTAACAGAAGTTACTTTAACAGGAACACCACTATCATCTTTAGGATGACCGATTGTAACTGGAGCGCTACGGAAAGAGTCCATAGAGTCTTGGCAGAATACATCTTTTTCATCACGGTATATGGTGACGATTTTGTTCGCTTCCATATCAGCTAGACCAAGTTGCCCTGCTGTATATAGTTGAGAGCCTGTACGAGCAAACTTACATGGAACAATCATTTGACCTTGGTCATTAATAGTTCTTTCAGTAGGTACGCTAATACGGTCTGTTAACTGAACACCAATTAAGGCTTCATCAATTAACAAAACATTACGTAGTTTTTGTTTTAACATTACTGTCTCCAGTTTGTTTATTAGGATCATCACCTACAGTAGCATCTTTGTTGATACCACTATAACTTTTAACTTCTTTTAATCCAGACTCTCTAGATAAAATTCCTGTCTCTACCAAGCGGCAAATACGTTCATCGTTATCTTTAAGTCGAACAGCTTTCTGGGCTGCTGATTCTGGGAAGATGCAATTCCAAGTATACTTAAAATCTTCTTCTTTCAAACCATAGTGTGCAGCCATTAATCTATCAACAACACCTAGCCGTGGTACGAATACATCTTTGTGTAAACCTTGAAGTGTTTCAATATAGTTTACTAAGTCGGATTCACCAGTAGCATTCATTCCATCAGGCGAGGCTGATAAGAATCTAGTAGCTGGTATAGATACAGAGGCAGCAACCATCTTTAAGTATTCCCAAATCAAATCCTTTACTCCTGAGAGCTGAATCTTCTTCTGGTCAAATTCTTCTTCTGCATCTAATATAGATACCCCGAAGACTGATTTAATACTTTTCCAATCAGTGAAGCGTTGTATCATTGCTGATGTGCCTTCATCCGACTGTAAAATGTTTGCTAGTCCAGGAACTTTAACAACATCAGTGTTAGCTTCTTGTACCATCTGAGCCGCAGCAAAAGAGGTAGTATGAAAGTTATCAATCTGTTGTGTTAAAGGTATAAGGACACTGTCACTATACCATAGGTTACGTTGACGTTCGTAGATAGGTAACTCAGTACCTTCAAAACGAATAAGTCTATCTTTGTGGATAGGGCTTGTAGTGTTTACAAACTGGTAGTGGTCAGGCATGCCGAAAGTTACACTCATAGGCTTTTGGTCTATCTCACCCAAGGTCACTATACGTGTACGGTCGACTACGTGCATAGAGCGCAAGCAGCCAGCTTTCAAGTTCTTCCAGTTTACTGGTTTGTCAGTTGTTCTACCATCATCAATGTCTAAGACAATGAAACTAGTACCATACAACCTTGCCCACTTATACGCTTCACGGAATAGTTTAGCAACTTCAAATACTTCATCAGCTTCTTTAGCTTCTTCACTTTCAAAGTTACGCCATTCGCGAGTCATGTCTTGTGGAACAATTTGACATACCTTTTGACTTAGCCAGTCTTCTCGATAGCGCACACTTAATTCTACATGGTCGAAGTTACGACCTGAGTGTGACCATTTGTTATGACTTGCTTTATCTTTAGCACCACCTAGTCCTGTAGCCAAATTTGATAGACCGTCATAGAGTGATTTAGTTATGGGGTTTTTATTAAACATAACTATGTCTGCTCTTTGAGCATCTGTAATTACACTTACCCTTTTTATATCATTCATGTTAGTCCTATTGGTTAGTTTAGGTTAATGCAACTAGGTTGCACCATTTGTTACTTTTGGTTTAGACCTTTCATCTAATCTTGCAGCTATCTTTCCAAGCTCTACTGTGGTCTTGTTCAGCTGAATAACGGACAAGTTTAAGGTTTTCAGCATTACTTCGACAGTGGCGTTTTTGGTCCGTAGCCCAGCCATATCTGCTGCTAACAACTTTAGTGCAACGCCTGATTGAATATCAGTCTTCTCTAAGACCTCTATTCGCACATTGTGGTTTTCTTGCATTACACTATAGTTAAATATTAGTCCTGAGACAGTACTAATATAAGCAAACATACCAGCTAGGAAAATCTGCTTGGTGTGGGTATCCATTTTTAACATGGGTGACTCCTAGAAGTCAAAGAACTCAGCTTGAGCTATGTCCGTTAGGTCAGTGGCACTACCTTTAACTATTAAGGCTGCTCTTATAGAGGCTTCTTTAGTTATTTGATGTATGCCTGTGGGTGGGTTTACTATTGACGACTTTGCATCTAAGGCATTATTAAATATTGCTGTGCCATAATATACAACTACATTGTTTGAGCCATAGAAGTGGTATATGTACTGTACTGTCCACTTAGTAGATTGTACACTACTAAGTACCCCATTATCTACATATTGTGTTGGGTCTACATCAGTTGGGTCTATGTCAATAATGAAGTCTCCTGCATTATTCTTGAAGGCTCTTATTATAAAACCTATTTCATCTTCTGCTGTATCCACTATGTCTGGGTTAGCTATGTCGTTCTTAGTGTTTGCTCCAATACGTACCCCTTTCCCTGCTGTATGGCTTAGTGTAAGTAAACCCCCTGCACCATAGTCGCACCCTTGTAGGTTATAGTCCCCTCTAGAGAACATAAGATTAGTTATAATGTTTTGAGCATTATGAGCAGTCTCTATGAAACTTCTAGTTTGATTTATAACCCCACCAATAAAATCTACGTTTCCTAAGTAGGAATAGTAAGAAGGTTTGGCAGCAGGTACTATGTCAGATTGCAATAGTGTCATAGTTTTTAAATCTATGTAAACATAAGTTAGAGGTCCTTCTGTTGGTACAGTTATAGTAAAGGTAGGTATGGCTGTCATTATTACTTCACTCCAAACTACTGGAGGTATACCAGTTAAGTTTGCATAAATAAATGTCCCTCCTCCTATACTTATTTGGGTATCATTAATCCTAGTAAGTAATGGCAATTCCCCACCTATGTAGCCAGACTTAAGACCTACGCTGTTAATGTCGTACCACTCTCCATTTTTCCTTGCATAAGCTGTATTGTCTTCTGGAGCGTCAGGCAGACTTAGACCTACATCTCCCTTATCTCCTTTCGGTCCTGCTTCAATAACTTCTACTACTTCAAAGCTATCTTCTACTACTTCTATAGTATTCATGTTATACCCTTACTATTTAAGTTAATAGACCCAGTAAATTTAGTTACTTTATCTCCTAACAGCCCAGTAGGGTAGTAGACCACTTTATACTTAACACGCTTCTCGGTAAGGTTTTCTGTATCTGCCTTAGCAAATACAAAGTTAAACTCACCAGTTACTGGGTCAGGAATACTAGCTGTCTTTTGAAGGCTAATTATGTTAGTTTCTAACTGTATGATGTACCCAGTTATATCTACTACTTCGCCTCCAGCTTTGTACCTAAACTTCTTAGTCTTGTCATCCCCTTTAAATAAAGAAAAGTCATACTCTGGAATATCTGTACAAGCCATTTTAACCTCCTGTATATTCTATAGAAGACCAACCATTATTCTTCTCAACATGTAATCCATTACTAGTTGATACTTCTAAAGTTACGCTTTGGCTATCTAATAACTTAACTTCTGCCAAGATATTGCCATCACGGTCTTTAAGTAAGAGCAAGTTATTATCCTCACTCCTACCATCTAAACGAGTTTTAAGGCTCATTAGGTTACTCCTAATTCCAAGACTCATAAGACATGCTTTGTTGTGCGAATGCTACGTTAACAGCATCAGCAAAGTTGTCTGCTACATCATCGTGACCTGTAGCTGACCCATACTCACTTTGCCCTAAGAGTTCTCTTACTATATATAAGGTGTGTTCATGATTCCTTGGTATTAATATTCTACCAGCTTTGAAGTAAGGTATAGTATTAAGGAAGCGCGTAAACTTATCATTGTTAGCTGTACCATCACGAGGCACTGGCTTGACGTTTACTGTTCCATCTTTAATAAACTGTTGGTTTAAGAAGAGTCCACTAGACTTATCTTCCATGTACATAGCCCGAGGACTCATGGTAGGTTCTGCCCTGTTAAACTTCTTATGTAGTTTCCAGAAATCTCTTACCGCTGGGATAAGGTCTGGTACTTCCCATTTATCAATGATTACATCAAGTAGTATAAGCTCACCAGCTTTAGTTACTCCCCACCAACATACTACTGTATAGTCAGAATATGTCTTAGTGGTGGAAGCAGTATCAGAAGTCATAAAAGTATATCGAATATTCTTATGGTCGTACTCACCATAGTAAGCTATGTAGTCAGCCTGTAAAGCTGCCTTACCTTTGCCTACTGGCTTTCCTTGATACTGAGAGTAAAATGTGTAAGGGTCTTTTTCCATTAACCCTAGTAAAGTCTTAATGGTTTTACGAATAGACCAGAAAGAGGATACAGGTTGTACCTTGCCCTCAAACTTATGTTCTTCCCATTCTCGACTGTCACTATCAGCTAGATTGTATAGGATAGGTTTTACGTGAGTATAGCCATAGTCCTCAATTAGCTCTTGATACCACTCGGCTGAGCCTGTATCTTTAGTGATAATCCCAGGTATGTTAAGCCATTCAAAGACATCACTACTGCCACCTCTCATTAGGTATCCACATAAATCATCAGCATTAAGCCTTTGCATTATGATGGCTAATGGAGTTGTCTCCGTAGCTAGTCTGCTTAACAAGGTATTACTATACCTGTTATTAATCTTATCACGTTCGGTAGGAGAGTTTGCATCATCAGGCTTGATAACATCATCAATAGCCATTAGTCCTGCAAACCCTTCGACTAGCGCACCACAACCTTTACCAGTCATCTTACCTGTGGTTGGTATAGCATGTAAGACACCAGCACTCATAGTACCTAATCTTTCAATAGACTTCTTGTTATTATCAATGACAACATCTGGGAAGACTCTTTGAAAGTCTGGGTCACTCATGATAGTTCTTATGTATCCCGAACATTCAGCTAAAACATCTGAGTTAAATCCAGTTAGTATTGTTTGCCCACTAGGGTTTCTCACCCATGCAAAGAGAGGTAAGAAGATACTAATAAGTAAAGTCTTACCTGCTCTTGGTGGAATGTTGATTATCATCCTATTACATTCTTGGTCTATTAACCTTTGAATAGCATGAAATAGAATTACGTAATAATCAACATGTAGCAACTTTTGTCCTGTCATGATTTTAAAACAGAACTTAGAGAATTCTTCAAAGTCACCTTCAAGGTGTGCTCTAAGTACATCTACTTCATGGCTGTCTAAGTTTGATATAAAGCTCATTTGTGACACCTACTAATTAAGTAGTTATCATGCAAAGTAACTCCAATTGCAATAAGTACAAATAAGATAGGAAATGAGCATATACATATAAGAAGCCATATTTGAGGCAACATAAGTTTCTCCTTAAGAGTCTAGGAAGCTTGCAAGAATTTCTTTTGCATCTTCCTTACTAGCTAACATGACTACGGACTTAGAAGATACGTTCTGGTTCTTGCCTTCCGCTATAAGTCTAGAAATCTCTTTCGATAATTCTATGACCATCTTCGGGTCTGCTGGCATTTCCATCTCTTCCATACCTTCTGGACCTTCTACCATCACGGTACAGCCCATAGCTTTATCTTGCAGTTCAGCCATACGTAAGATACGTTCGGTTATATGCAAGCCTTTATCCATAAGCTCCTCAGCTATTAAGTCACGATAACGTAATCTAATTTGAGGATACTTCTTAACGACTGCTCGTAGCGCCATAGCATTATGCGTTATCGTATCACTACGAGATGCCTTAGCTATGTCTCCACGAGTTTCAAGCATGGCTAATGCTATTAGCTCATGCTCTTGGGATAAAGGTTCTGCTTCATGTTCGATTAATTCGGACATTGGCTTTCTCCTAATTAACTTTCTCTAGATAGTGTTTGTTAAATATGTCTAAGGCTTCTTCATCACTTAGCTGATAATTACCAGACCATCTTGTGCCTCCTTTTGAATAAGGAGAGCCTTCAAAACAAGATTTAAGGCTACTATCTTTTAGCACAGAAGAGAAGTTATTGTTATTCTCTACAAAAAGTATATAGCCTTTGTTTGTAGGAAAAGCCCATTGGTCAGAGCCAGTAACTACTCGGTGGGCTTCTTTCTTGTTTGAACATTTAAGTATTCTTGAAGGAAGTATTTTGCCTCTTCTGTGAAACTCGCCTTTTTCTTTTATTTCAGTAATGCTCTTGAATGGTTTAAACATCTGCTTCTCCCTTGTCGTGGCGTTGTTCGCCTACCTTCGGTAGACGTAACTTACCTTTACTGCTTTCCTCAAGCGCGTACACTTGGAAAATCTGGTTCAAAGGACTGGATTGGGCTATACCAATATTTGGCTTATGATTCTTGTGCCACTCCGCAGCCTCAAACATATCCTCAGCCATCTGGTGAGTCCATCCTTTACCAAGCATACACTTGATAGTCTTCCCACCTTTCCAATTAAAGATAAGATTAGCGACTTTGCCAGCATACTTGCCAGTGCCTTCTTCATACCCGATACAAAGTAAGTCGTAGTCACAACCACGTACCTTCTTCATCTTGTGAAAGCCCTTATGACCAGCTATCCAGCCAGCATCAAGGTCAATAATCACAACACCTTCTTCATCGTTCTTAACGGCAATATCAAGGAAGTGGTCAATCGCGTCAGCATCAATAGGAATCATGTTGATTACTTTGACTTCATCAGGCGGAGTACGTCCATAGTTATTACATGGATTGCCTATATCAGTACCATACACACGCTCAACTAAGTTGTTGTAACGAGTTTGGAATTTGGTTTGGCTAGCGCCTTCAATAAATGATTCGATACTTACCATATCGTAGAAGTGCATAGTTAAGTTATTAGCAATGCGGTCTTGATTACAATCAAGGTTCTTCACACGATTAGGGTTCACAATGCCAGATAGTACTTCAAGAGAAACACCTTCTGTATCGCAAGTTAACTCGCCAAGGTATATGCCATCACGTAGTTTCATACTTGAGATGTGGTGGCATATAGCGAAAGTGTTAGTAAATTTCTTCGCAGTACGAGAGAAGATAATAGCCATACCATCACGAATAACTGTTATGGCACATACACCATCTTTCTTTAGTTGCAAGCCAAGGCGTTGACCTTTCTTGCGAGAGTTAGGCACTTCATCGTAGTGTTTAACTAGTTGAGTAGTCTTCTTCTCATTGTTACGGTGGTCTGGTTTAAGACCGAGTAATTGAAATAAGTTCATATTAGTTTCTCTTTATATTTAGTTACTGATTCTAGGAATTCTTCTTTAGTAACACTACCATCTATGAATTCCTCTACCATATAAATAGGTATATTATATCTATCAGCTCACATATTTATACGGAGATTATCCGCTATATTTCTGTGGTTGTGTATGTTAGGGTTGCCATGTTTATGCATAGGTATATCCAAAAGAATTAAAAGGTTTTGGTAGGTTTCTTTCTTACTATCTTCTTCTTGACTGTCCGTTTAACTGGCTTTTGTTTACCAGTCTTCATGTCAAAGGTTGGGTGAAAGATACCAGAAGGATTAGCTTCATGGTGTTCTAGATAGTTGGCTAGGTTACGCAACCACTTAACAGGGTCTTTACGAGCAAGATTACCTAACGTGGTTCGGAAGTTCATTCCAGCTAATACCTTGCCTTCTCCGACATTGCATGAAGTGCATAAAACAGACCTAAGTTGTCCATTCTTGTGACTATGGTCAGCGGCATTTATGCCATGAGCCAACGAGCCGAAGCAGATAGGGCAGCGGTATTTTTGTTTAGCTGCTTTGGTTTTTCTCCAAGCATCTATTTGATTGTCACGCAGTTGGATTGTCATAAATGTCTCTCCCTTTGATTACTTAAAGGAGTATCAAGCCTTACGTTGCCAACTTCATAAGCTCCTGTATCTCCAGTGCGACACATCATTAAGTTGGTTACGTTCTTGCCTCTATTCCTAAAGTGCGGTTCCCACATCTCCCACCACTCTTCAAAGGTAAGGTTAAAAGGAATACCACGAGTCTTGGCATGATTCTTTTGCTTACAATACTTTGCTCTTGGAGTCTTTGCATAAGCTTTAGCATCTACTTTGCCATGTATAGAATCTCTAGCTGTTTGGCTATAGATTCTTACTTTAGCTTTTCTAGTAGCTGCCCTGCATGGCTCACAGTACACTGTGGCATGGTGTCTTCCTTCCAAAGATGCACCACATTTACAAGTCTTTATAGTCATTGATGAAGACCTCTTCGGTTAAGACACGTCCTTCTACTAAATGGAAGTACTCTTTACGGTTATCGTGAGTCCAGCGACGAATGATTTCACCTCGTTGCAACCTAATCATGAATAATAAATTAGCTTGAGTTTCTAAATGTTCTTGCCAATCCTTACCCCAAATTTTAAAGTATTCTGCTTTGACACAATCTAGACTTGCTTCTAACATAGTCTTGTCGCCCTTGTACATGATAGCTGAGTATAACAACTTATAAGCTGCCATCTCTCCAACACCAACACGCTTGATAGGTCCGAATATACCTTTGTTCGGTCCAGACTTAGGTGCTACAGATTTACGTTCTGCACAACCTAAAATATAATCGGTACTATCACCAATAAGCATTTGGAAGTAGAGTCCAATAGTGCCATTGAATATAATCTTTTGTCGCTTGTTACCAGATTCAGTAACCCACTTCTTAAGCTGTAGGTTACCATCGTTAGTAACAGTAATGACTTTAGCAATGTCTTTCTTAGGATTCTTAGGGTCAGGTTGGTAATCAAGATGTTCTCCTGCTATCTGACGTAAATCTTTATCAAGACTCCATATGACTGTATTCTTCTTGGAATGTATACCAAGTAAGTCATCGGCTTCTAGACCTTTATGCCAGAATGCTGTTAAGTGTTTGACAGCCCAATGTTTAGCCCAAGCTAAGTTTACTGGTCGGTCTGAATCATCGCGGTTAGCTTTGTAATCATCTACTAGTTGGTCACGAAAGTTATGTTTGGTAGTGACGAAGAACATGTAGCGATTGCAACCTGCATCTGCCATCATTCTGTCTACCTTAGTGCTAATATTCTTAGCAATCATTCTACGGGATTGGTCATCGTCTTCGTTGAAAATACAACAAGGCTGATAAATCACGATGTCCCCGTCAATCAAAAGCGTCTTACTGGCTACTCCAATAAGACCTAGTTCGTCTAAGCTCATAATATAGCTGTCCAGTAAGTTTGAGTTGAGGGGCAGTAAGTACAGTTATCTACCTTGGAAGGTATCTCCTGCATAGTACCTATGTTACTACTAAAGTTGTATACATCTTTCTCGTATACTTTGCCAATAGCGCTAATGTAAATAAAAGCATCTTGATTAGCTTCTACTAGTAAATGTTCCATAGCCATTAAGTCGATATGTTTAATATCTAACTGATAGCTTCTTTCAGCAACACCTTTCCAGTAACCTACAAGTTCCATAGGGAACCCTGTATAAAATTTGCTTATCATTAATAAGTCTAGGTCTGGTGTAGCGTGATTAAAAGCTATTAGTACTGAGTGCATCTTAGGGTTAAATTTCATTACAGCTCTCCAACATAGAGTCACCAGCCCAATCGTTAGCTTGCTGAAATGCATCTGAGTATGTGTAGGCAGAAATATGTGCAGTTCTGCCATCTTTGCTTCTTGCTAAATATGTAGTCATAAGTTTCTCCTTAGACTAATAAAGCCTACCCTGTAATTAGGATAGGCATTTCAATAATACGGTTTAGAATACAGGAACTTCATCACCTGAGTTAGATTCATCATCTTCATCAGTTTGTTCAGCTTCTGTTTCTTTTGCTACAGCGTCCATGTCAGTTTCGCCAAGCTCTTCCAAGCCAAGTGAATCTAAATCTTCTTCTGCTTCTCCACCAGTGTATTCAATAAGTTCAGTAATACAAATAAGCTGAGGATAAAGATAAAGACCATTCGGACCATCAACAGGGCGGAATTGAAAGTGACCTTTCGTACCGTTGCCCAAACTTGTATCTTGGTCAATAGTTTCACCATTCATATCTTGGACTTTGCCCTTGATACCAATTTGTTTAACTGGGTATGACTCACGACGTACTCCATTCTTGTCAGCTTTACCAACAAGACAACTTTGTGAGAACTTGATTAGAACCATGTCATCATCAAGGTCTTTCTCGTTAAGGCAGTCGTACTTTTCTAACAGCTCGTCTTTCTCAAGCTCTTTAGCATTAGGTAGGTTCTTAGCACCTTTGAATTCTTTCTTTAAGGTCTTGTAACGAGACTCGCTAATCAAGATTTTGATTTCAAATGAGTGGAACTCTAAGCCAAAGGTAGGTGAATCTTTACCAGAGACAGGCGGTTTGTTATCAGTATTCAATTGCTCGATAGGACGAGATACTGACGAGAACATAAAGATTACGTTCTTCATAGTTACGATGTTTGTTTCTTTCTTTTGTGCTTTAGGTGTAGTAGACATAATAGTTCCAATTAGGATTTAGTATAGTAAGGTTCGCACTCAAATACAGGAGCGCATAGATGTAAGTAGACCTCAGTTGACCTACTTCGATGATTTCGTTTAGCTGCACCTACCACTCGGTAGTTGCCACTAGGAAGTTTAATCTCTTCCTTTTCATAGTATGCTTGTGCATAGCATCCTAACAAGTCATCATGAACCTCTAACTCAATCTCTTGAGTAGAGGCAAAATTCATGTTAGGCATTCCGATAAACGGGCGCATTAGAAAGGTTCTTTGTGTTCTGTACAAGCAATAACATTGTCATTACCTTTACCATCACCAAATGTAGGGTTGCCCTTACAAGTAGGTACATCATGTATACAGAAGTCACAAAGGTTTTTTGGGCAATGTGGTTTACGGTTTTCATCAGAAGGCTTTACACCTTCGTTAGTACTACCAAACCCACCTGTACGTTTCTCTACAATGAACGCTTCATCAACTGCATGAGCGTAAGGTAATACCATCATCTGAGCAATTCTATCTCCAGCTTCAAAGCTAAAGGTTTTATCACTAGTGTTTAGTAGTATTACTACTATGTCATCAGGATAGTCAGCATCAATGATTCCAGCTAAGAGAAGTAATCCATACTTACTAGCGTGGCTTGAGCGTTCTTTCATGTGACCATATAGTTCAGGCATCATAAGACCAGACCAACCAATACCCGTTTTAATATGGCATCGTTGGTTAGGCTGTATACGTCCACCAGTTAAGGCGTAGAAGTCATGCCCAGCAGAAGCTTTAGTGCCTCGCTTGGGTAAGATAGCATCATGACGAGTTTTTCTAAATAGCGACATTGGTTTCTCCAAATAATTATTAACTAGCGCAACTATCACACCCACCTTTAGAAGCATCAACACCAGCTTTACTACGCAAATAATAAAGTGATTTTACGTTGGGGTCTTCAAAGGCATATTGATGTACATACGCTATATAAGATTCATCTTCATCAGCAGCAAAAGCTAAGTTAATACTTTGTGCTTGACAGATTCTAGATTGTCTACGGCTTGCAGCATTAATAACATCAATTTGATTTAACTCAAAGAATGTTAAGAATACTTCTTTCTCTTCATCAGATAGGAAGTCTAGGCTACGTGCTGAGCCACCGTCATTTAGAACCTTCATAAAGGTTTCATCATCATCTTTACCATAGCTGGCTAGGACTTTAATGAATGCTGGGTTGACTCGGAACATTTCACCAGAGGCAGTACCTTCTTGATATACGTTGCCGTACCAAGGAGTTGTACCTTGTGACTCTGAGCCAAAGATTAAAGCAGAGGATACGTTTGGAGCTAATGCAGTTCTGTGAGTATTACGTACACCATAGCCTTTACACCACTCAGGTTCTCCCCATTCCTTAGCCATGAACTGGCTAGCTTTCAGTGACTCTTCTTGAATGTGTTTGAACACAGTCATGTTGAAGAAGTGAGCATCCATAGAACTCCAAGGTAAACCACGTTGCTGTAAAGCTGAATGGTATCCTGTAGCTCCTAAGCCAATAGCTCGACCTTTCTCAGTGCCTTTAACGATAGCTTCAAGACCACGAATATTACGAGCTTTGACTAAGAAGTCTTCAACTAAGCAATCAAGCATAATGGTCATACAGTATACTGCATCAGTATCTTTCCACTCGTCAAAAGTAGTTAGAACCATGCCCGATAGTACACAAGTATAACTATGGTCTTTGTCAGCATGTAATGTAATCTCAGTACATAAGTTACTAGCTTTACTAGATAAGTTATGTTCCTTATACATATCAGGCTGCATACGAGCTACTTTATCAACAAAGTAATAATAGCCTCTGCCAGTTAAGCACTTGAGATATTGAGTCTCTTGGAAGCGTAATAAGATTTCTTCGTCACCAGCATTAAGCAAGGCAATGTCTGTATCATATATATTCCAACCTACGTTAGAGCCATCAGGATTATTTCTAACCTCTAATGCAATCTCCCAGAAGTCATCGTGCGATATACCTAAGTAACCTGCCCATGCACCACGACGAATACCGCCTTGAGATACATTATCAGCACCAATTACCATATCTTTAAAGACAGGTAAGATACCATCAGCAGTGCCACCACGACTTATCTCAGTTCCTCTGGCACGTATTCCACCTAAGTAAGAACTAGTACCGAAACCTTCTTGTGACAATATGGCAGCTTCTAAACGTGAAGCACCAAACCCGTATATGCTATCATCAATAACACTTCCTGAGCACGAGACTGACAAGCCTCTAGATGTACCATTGTTAGCTAATACTGGAGTAGCAAGATACGCATGGTTAGCCATCAGCATCTCTTTCCATCTAGCTTTGAAATACTCAGGTGTCGTCTGACAGTACTGAGATAAATTCTCAACAATTCGGTCTATCTGTTCTTCATAGGTATTAGCATGATATAAATATTTACCTTTGAAGGCTTGCCAGCCCATAGTAGTAAACCATTTAGGCAGCTTACCATCAGTTTGTAAACGCTTACGTTCAGCTGATAATTTCTCAAACTTGCTCATTACATTCCTCCCAAGTTCTTCCTAATAGT
>TARA_R110000851_G_scaffold46656_6_pt1 | contig 15474 bp, 17 predicted proteins | sample TARA_R110000851 | Tara Oceans TARA_R110000851 (sample SAMEA4397627) | marine metagenome | biome: Polar Biome; feature: [DCM] deep chlorophyll maximum layer (ENVO:01000326); material: water (ENVO:00002006), including particulate matter (ENVO:01000060) such as... | depth 17 m | reverse complement strand
ATGATGGATTCACATGTTCACTTTACTGATTGTATTGGCGCGGCTGATGAAGTTGGGAAATACGATTACGTTTTTACTTCGCCACCGGATTTCAAAGAATTAGAAATCGACCCATCTGATACGGATTCTTATTCGAAATTTCTGATGACGGTATTCAAGGAATTGGCGCCGACTCTAAATCTGATAACGGTATGTTTCACAGATAGAAAATTCAACAGTGGCATCATTTCCAAACATACGATTTTGATTAATCTCATGAACTCCATCGGTTGGAACGTCAAGAGTAATAAAATTTGGGTGAAGTCGCTCAAGGTCAATTTATATCGTTTGAACTATGCGAATGTTTTGACATTCTCAAAAGGAAAAGTCAAACAGAATCGAACCGATGATTTCCAACCTGATGTTTGGATTGACGGTCATGGGGAAAAATTCATGGGATTCGCTTATGGTATGCCGACAAGCGTTCCACGGCGTTGCGTGGCGAACTATACAAACGAAAACGATATAGTTTATGACCCATTCACGGGCAGCGGTACAACGGCAGTGGCGGCTTGTGAATTGAATAGAAGGTTTGTTGGTTGTGAACTCAATCGGCAAACATGGGAAATTTGTAATATACGATTGGACAAAATTAACAGCAAAGGTAAACGACTATGGTGACACGCGGCGAAAATTTGATTCTGTATAATGCCGACCTGAAAGAATTTCCAATGTTGACAGTTCGAGATACGGAAACCGATAAACTGTTGATGTTGATTGACGTAGTTTCTGACGGGATTTTCTTCAAGACTCGACACGGAATTTCAATCAAGGTTGAAGGAACCTACATCGACGGAATGTTTGAACCGGTGAAAACCGGTGAAAATCCACCTGAAAAGAATCTGTAAAAACTTTCAGAATAATACAGAAAAGGTATTGCAAAGGTTATTACTTACCGATTATAGTAACAGCATAAGAAACAAACAAAGCAAACCTTTTAGAAAGTTAAGAAAATGAAAAACGTAACAACAACCAAAATCGAAACTAGCAAAAACAAGATTGAAAGACTTGTGAATGAACTCGGCATGATACTTAATTATCGGGGTATCGTTTCCGGCGACAACATGAAAGTGCTTACACGTGGAAAAGATTGGTTGAAAACGGGAAATCTTTATAGCAACCACGACTTCGACGTTTCAATGAGCTTGAAAGCATCTTTTGATTTAGTTGTAGGTACTTGGTAAATAGCAACACAACGAACAAAACCTGAACACGTTTTCAAACTGTTCAAATTTTACAACAACAAACCTTTTAGAAAGTTAAGAAAATGAAAAACGAAATGAAACGATTTGGTGTCAACAAACTTGGAAGTCTTGAATTGGTCGACGGCTTTCATCATGAAAGAGGAAATGTAGACGAATTCAATCTTGTCGAAGAATGGTCTTCAAGCGATTCCGTTTTGATGCTATTTCGAAACATACGAAATAACCGACCTTTGGTTGTTGCCGGTCATCACGAAGTGAAAGAATCAATGTCGGGTGAAGTTCAATTTTCGCATCGACAAGGAAACGTCAACGGTCGATTTCAATTCGACAAGAAGTTTTCTTGTGACCTAAACGGAATAGACGAACTACGAAAAGAACTCGACGGAAGACATGATTCAAATCTTGGTTTGGTTGATTGTCTTGGTTGGGATTGATACGGGAAAATCGAACGAAGAAAACCCTGTCATCGGAAACGGTGGCGGGGTTTTCTTTTTGTCAAATGCTTCATCAATAAAAAAACGAAGCGCGGACAATTTCGGTTTCAAGTGGAGACAGAACCCGAAACCAATCTTGCCGCGCTTCGCCTATGTGAGTTGTGGCAATTTGGAACACGCTTCATTTGCTCGCAGAACATAATCTTCCGACCAATGCGGTTCAAGGTCGAAAACGCCTCGGTCGACATGCTCACGACCGATTGCATCATAATGATTTTGCAATCCTTCGTTGCCGCCACCGGTTCCAGACAAGTGTTTATGAGAAACGCCCCAACGATACAGATAGAAAATTTCTTCCGCCGGTATAATCTCGCCGCAAGAGTTGACACCGGATTCATTTAATTGAATGTTGAATTGTTGGTCTTCCCAACCGCTCGCCTTTTCAGGGTAAGAACCGCCGAACTGTTCCAAGACTTCGCGCCGCCATAAACTCATGACATGGGTATTCGCTGCAAATTCGTTGTAATGCGTTTCGGCTTGCGGGCAATACCAATAATTTTCTGGTCGCCATTCTAATCGACCGCCAAGTTTCTTTGCCGAATAGCTTAATCGATGAGGCAAAGAAATGTCGTCGTCATCCCATCGACAAAGCGCGTCGCCTGTTGATTGGTCAATCATGTATTGAATTTTATCGGACAACGTTTCAAACCGTTCCGGCACATTCTGAACAACAACTTTTTCATGATGAAAATTCAATTTTTGGTTTGGTGTGTCGTTGCAAATTATCAATTCACAATCGTCGTAATCTTGAAAAAGAAAACTTTGAATTGATTCTTCAATCAAAAATTGTTCTTTTGCACATCGATTATATGTTGGCATCAAGCAAGAAATTTTCATGGTGTAAAATCCTTTTCTTCGAAATCTAGTGTTCCGTTGTATAAAATCAAAAGCGAACCGATGACGATAAATTTGCGACCGGTTCGCCGGTGAAAGTCCATCATCACAACCGCCGATTCATGCCACTTTGGTTCGCCGTCCGGTTTGTAATCATGCAGCGCGATAATCGTATCATCAGGGGCAGACTGCACCCAATCAAGAAAAAATTTCGTATCGTCAGCCGAATGACCCGCATCGTAAAAAATGAAATCGAAATTCGACGGAAGTAAATTTTCTAACATGTCGTACATATCAAATTCAAGCAAAGACACATTATCGAATTGTTTGGTGTTCCGCAAAAATGCGTCTTTGCAAACTTCTTTTGAAATGCCGCCGCCAACAGTGCTTTCGGTGAAGTCATCGCCTTCGAACGAATCTATTGTGAAGACATGTTCGGCGGTTGTCGCCATTGCTACAGTCGAGCGCCCTTGATAACAACCGATTTCTAAAACTTTTTTATCGGTCGCTAATCTTTGCAACGCTAGAAATTCGTGGTCGAATAACCAACCACCAACTTCAGGAAATAAATCAGTCATTTGATTCACTCCATTTTCCTAAAGGACATTCCGACTCATTCCAACTAGCTTTTTTGTCTACAAAACAACCACAAACAGAACATTGTTTATCGGTTCGATGCGTACACAAAGAACAAACCGCCAATCGTTTTTCAAATTCTTCTTTGCTCGTTGAATGGCTTCCGGTCGACACGTGTTCCGTTAAAGCAATCGCAAGATTTCCCGCCATTTTGGCGATGCTAGGTAATTTTGGTTTGTCCTTTTTCAATCTCGCGAGAACTGTAATTCCGTATTGATGTTCATGGTGTTCGATGACTGACCATTTCGGGTTTTTCTCCATGAAGAACCGCAATGCGTAAAGAATTCCCCGACCGCCATCTTCGCCGATTTCACCGTTTGATTGTGTGCCTCTTGCGACGATGAAACGTTTCACCGATGGCGCGAACTTTGTCAATTCATCAAGCATCATATCATAGGTGTGAACCGTATCAATGAAAAGCAAATCCGTTTTTTCTATCGAATCAACTTCCACCGACTTCAAAAAACTTCGTTCAATGACGGTATCGGTAGAAACTTTTTCGACATGTTCCAAAATCGTATTCATTTCAATATTATGTGAAACAATCTTTTCAGGTTTTCCGGCGGCTAAAGCAATCAACGATTCTTTTCGTTTTGAAATTTCCGTGACATGCGAACACTTCGACGAAAGTTCCTTTAATGTATTCATGTGCTGGTCTAGGTCGCGAGGAATCACCTTGACCACATCAAAAACATCGTCGATAGTATCCATCGATTTTATGTCGGCGGCGGCTTTTGCACTGGTTCCACAAGAACCGCAACTAGGTTCTGGCGGACTTCCTTCAGTCGTCACATGGTGAACAGGGTTTGAAGTAAGATGCTTCCAATCGGCTTTACTCAGTAAACCAGTTTCAACAAAATGGTCATAAATCGGGTCAAGACTTCGACCCAATTCGTTGAACTCCAAAACATAGTTCCGAACTTTTCCGTACCTAGTCAAACTATAACGAACGCCGTCAGGTCGTGCGAATCGGTGCAACCACGGTAAAAATGGAAGCAGATAAGCGTCATGCCCTTCTTGCCTGAATTTCTCATGGATATAAAGTTCTTCGCCACCGAATCCGCGAGCGTCTTCATTGAATCCAAGCCAAGCATCTTTTCGACAAGAAAAAACGCCAAGACCTTGACCGGTGATTTTGAACGGTTCGTCATCGACATTTATTCCGGCGCGAATCAATCCTAAATCTTCCAAGACTTTTTCATGACCTGCCCAAGTCAACCCGTCCGGCAATTCTATTTCGCCGCATCGAGTCACAGGAATTTGACCCATCGCCAACGCAATGAATTTACATTTATTATTTTCATTTATGATTGAAAAATAATTGCCGGTTCCGTTTGTCCAAGCCGAACCCCATGTACCCCACATTTCGCCGCGCCATTCATCGTTGAAATGCGTTGTCTTATTGTTCAACGAATCATAAACAAGCGGGCCCGTATAGATGTCTTTCGTCGTTGGGTTTTCATCATAGAAATCAATCAAACGTTTGATTGAATTTGCTGGAAACATTACATGACAATCCATCGCCAAAACCGCGTCACCTGTCGCCGCTTCAAATATTTTATTTCGACTTGGTGAAGTTCCAGCCGGTGATACTAAAGGAATGTATTGAGCGCCAGCGTTTCCGATATGCGCCCAACCACGGACAGACTTTTCTACTTGTTTCCCATGTTCCGAATCGGGTGAATTGTCAATCACAACAAATTCAACATCCTTCATTACTTCGGGGTGATGAAGTCGCAACGATTGAATCGTAAAATAAACGCCGTGGTAGTCTTCGAAATGAGCCATTCCGATAGTGAGTTTTGGCATTTTTGTCTCCTAAAATGCGAAGTTAAAAAGTAAAATTCTATTCTACACAAGTTCCTGAACCTATTTCACCATCATACGAACCAGATGAAGAAGGTTCTTCACAATGACAGGCGCCAGATCCTCCGCCACAAGTATCTGCCGTATTCATCCATGAGCCAAACATCCATTCGTATGTACAAGTTCCAGAACACGGCGAGGCGGTTGTTGTTGTTGTTGTTGTTGTTGGGCATGTTCGAGCAGCACAATTGTTTGAACTGTCCCACGTTGCCGCCGTTCTTGCATTACATGCCGCCTCGGTATCGCCGTCAACACAAGACCCGTAATTAAAACAACAGGAACCAGTCGGCGCGGCTGTCGTTGTCGTTGTTGTCGTTGTTGTCGTTGGGGTACAATATGAACATCCAGCCAACCCGCCTTCTGACCCATGACAGGATACCGCCGTTGGTTGTGCGTGACCGTAATAAGGACAATAGTATTCTATGTTCGTAACACATTTACCGTTACTCAATAGAATCGACCCGCAAGCTGTCGGGTCAGGCATGGCGGTAAGGTCTACAAGAAAATATTCATATTCCCTTTGAGTTTGTTCGCCGGAAAGATAATCGCATCTGATGCCCTTATATCCGTTGGTGACCCACGGGGAGTCTTCCCAATCTTGGTCGCACGGGTCACGGGTTGTTGTCGTTGTTGTCGTTGTTGTCGTTGTTGTCGTTGTACAAGGTGGAACCAACGGGTCACAAGTTGTTGTCGTCGTACAACTAGGGTCGGACGGGTCACAAGTTGTTGTCGTTGTTGAAGTTGTTGTTGTACAAGGTGGAACCAACGGGTCACAAGTTGTTGTCGTCGTTGTCGTTGTCGGTGAACAGGTTGTTGTCGGTGCGGCTGTTGTCGTCGGTGCAGTTGTTGTCGTCGTTACTGGGCAAACCGTGGTTGAAGTTGTCGGTGCAGTTGTTGTCGTCGTTGAAGTTGTTGTTGAAGTTGAAGTTGTTGTTGTCGATTTGCAATATGTTTGGTGTTCAATGTTACACGGCGGCGTCCAGTTCGGGACTCCATCACTGGAATCGAAATCCGAATCGGGCGGGGTGTGGCACTCAGGACAATCAACGCCGCTGCAATCGTCAACGAGTAATTGCCATTGTGGCGGGTCACAATCGCACGAAAATTTCCAAGAACATCCAGTTTGGTAGCATGGTGAAATCGTCGTTGTTGTTGCTGGAGTCGCTTCACATGGCAATCTAACGTATGAGCCATAAGCATGATTTCCCAAAGCTCGAAAATCACTACAGAAACAACCATCGTAATTACAATTATCCTCTTGTAAAATTAGAGAATCACATTCCTCCGATGCAATATATGCACACCAATCGCCACAACTATAAGTGCAAGGCGCGCACGTTGTCGTTGTCGTTGGCTCAGTTGAAGTCGTTGTTGAAGTCGTTGTTGTTGTTGAAGTTGTTGTTGAATAACAATCCGAACATAAACTAGGGTCGACTGTTGTGGTTGCTACTGGCGGACGAACACAGGGGCTTATTGCGGTAGAACCGCACTCATGACCGGCGTATGATGGATATTCACAAGAGCAAGCCGTATACGTTGTACACGAGCCAAATGTTAAATGCCATGACGACCCGCTCCACCAAAACTGACAAGAACCGCCACAACTCGGTGGTGGTTCTGGCGGTGGCGGCGGCACGCAATCAGTGAAAACATTGTCGGTTTCTACGCAAGGGTCAAAGTCACCAACCACTAAAGGGTATGTGCAGGGGCAGTGGTTACTGCAATTGTTGACAACCGCGTTCCAACCAAAATTCCCATTTATACCGCTTGGCGTCCACGCCCATTCGCAACCAGATTCAGGACAAGCCGGTACGGATGTTGTTGTAGTGTTGCAATCACAAGTGGTTGAAGTCGGTACGGCTGTTGTTGTAGTTGTGCAAGAAACTGATGGTTCGATAACACCAGCAGAACAATAGGTTGTCGTCAACATTCCGTCTTGGTCGCCGCAAAAATCAGGGTAGATGCACTGACATTCATCAGGGGCAGCCGTGGAAGTTGTAGTTGTACAGCTAGGGTCAGACGGGTCACAAGTTGTTGTAGTTGTAGTTGTAGTTGTAGTTGTTGTTGTTGTTGTCGAAGTTGTTGTTGTGCTAGTCGTTGACGGCGTGGTTGGGCCCGCTGAACTAGGTGGACATTTTTCACATCCTTCATTGGGTAACGGTGGATTAATAGGCGGGAACAATGTCGTAGTCGTACCATCGGCACAACCATTGGTCACCACAATCCAAACGTTATTTGATGCGTTCCATTCCCACGTACAAGTTCCCGAACAAGGCGAATTGTTCACAACCTCGGACGTATCCGCAGGCAGCGGCGCGGGTGAATTCGGTGAACTTGTCGTTGTCGTTGTTGGGTCAGGCGGAAGATATTCAACCAACCATCGACCGTACTTGGTTCGCTGCATCCTCAAATATTCATTATTTTCGCCGATGGGAACCGGATAAATATTATAACAATCTACGCGAACGATTGTTTCCCCATCGGGGAGATAAACCGGCGCGAGTTTGTACGATGTTCCAGTTCCTACAGTCTTAAAAAGGCATACAGAATAATGACCTAGCGTGATGCCTTGGCGGGCAGGAATAACCGCATCGCATGGAAGCATCCCAACGTAAATATCGGGCGTATCGCCTAGCGCTTCCAGCGCCTCCGGATTCAAATGACTTTGAGGCGTATTATCCAACCGGTCAAGACCCTTTTGAATCTTGTCTTTGTCGTCTTCGGTCAGAAAATAGTTTGCCATTGTTATCTACTTCGGGGGAAAACATGAAGTTCGATTAACGTCGATTCAAATTCACATTTGATTTCAACTTTGCTTATTTCTACCGGATTACCAAAGAAAAAGGAACCGTTCTTTATAGTCCATCCTTTACCTTTTCCGGTTCGAATGATGATTGTCTTTTTCTTTTCCGATTTGATTTCGTTTGCATCGGGGTTGATTTTATATTTCTTTTTGGTGTTTTGGATTAGAAGAAAACCCGATGAATTCAACCAACCTATATCGATTGGTTGCCATTCTTCCGATACTTTTATTTTACGTGAATAAACTCTTTCATCACACGGGGGAATCAGTTCCGAAAAAACTGAATTAATGTATGTCGGTTCTTCGTCTTCTTTCTCGTGGTAGACATCGAGACGCGCCGAAATTCTATCATCAAATTCTAAAACTGAATCCGATTTTTCCGAAAGCAATTCGGGAGGTTGCTCATTCATTCTTGTCTGTCCCCCATAAAAATTATAGTGTTGCTGGAATTCCTAAAGTCAGAAAATTAGATTCTGTATAATACTCAATATCGATTTCAACAGGCGGGTCACCTTTTTCCAACGGTGCGCCATTGCCATCTAAAAATACCCGTGAATAGTCACCGTTTACATCTTTATACCGAATGAAATGTTTGGGGTCTGTTTTGTCCGCGTTGGCTATTTCTGGATTAAGTATTTTTGTTCCTTCATCGAAAACAACTCGGTCGAATGTATCGTATCGGCAATCAAATCCGTAGGTAATCGTATAGAAAAATGTACAGGTTCCATAGAGTTGACGCGACCACGTAACATCTGATAATTTGACGCACCGTTTTGGTAATCCCCACAAAACTGCATCGTTCACCGTGTCAACCATCGGCGCGAATGTGGACAATGGTAAAGTCAAAACGTTTTTAGATATAGAAACCGTAGGTCGGTTAGCGTCGAATTCAACTGTCGCGCCTCGGATTCTCTCATGACTTGAACTTTTAATCGAATCGCCGTCTTTGTCCTTTTGAATTTCTTCCGTGTACTTTGAAAATCCGCCGCTGATTTGGTCAGGTTCGTTCAACGGGTTTTCAATCGAATCATCTTGGCAACGTTTCAGCGGTTTGGTTGAAAACGTTTGTTCAACTTCCCACATGAAACCTTTTTCGGATTTATTCATAAAACGACATGACTGATTCGGTAAGCATTTCGCCCAAGTATCTATATCGTTTCCCTGCGCCCAACCACTACCCAACGCCGGAAGACCGGTCGCGACTAGAGCATGGGCGGGCCCGTCTGCTACACTTGTAGAAAAGCACAACCATTTGATTTTATAGTTTCGATGTCCTTCGGTGTCGCGAGTCATCGACCAATCGCGTCTTCCAATTACGCTTGTTGTCATGATAAATTCAGCCCCTCAAAGGATTCAAATGCCGTAACCATTTTACCCGTATTTTCCGCGATGATTTCGTTTGAATCGGCAGTTTCCCGAAGTTCTTCGGGAATCTCCACGCCAGCGGGAGACGTATCATTCGGTTTCAAAGGACTAGTGAAAACAGGATGAACAGGTAACGCGCCGCCATTTGCAACAGGTGAAGTCGGTTGGATTGCCATCGGCAGATTTGCTTGATCTTCCCACATCGCTTGGGCGACTTCACCTTCAGCGGCATCTTTTTTGATTTGCTCAGCTTCTTCACGAAAGTTGACTTTCGGTTTTGGTTTCTCGGCAAGCGCTCGAAATTCTTCGACTCTCGCCATTGCTTCCAATGAACCCGCTTCAACCGCATCGATTCCGCTAACCTTGAAAGACACTTTCACTTTCATATCTTTTTCAAGTTTCTCCATTGCCCGACCATAAGTTTCAACGCCGATGACGCCCGCTTCTAGCATCTCTTTCAATTTCGCTTGAGCGATTTTCATTTTTTCGGCAGGTGTTCGAAGTGTTTTTATTAGTGCCTGCCCCTCCTCTTTCAATTTTTTGGTTGCTTTTTCATTGTCTTCTAATACTTTCTTTTCGGCTTTCATCGCTTCAATTTTTTCGGTCTTCATTTTTATAATCGCAACATCTACCGCGCTCAATCCGGCTTGTTCAGCGTTGTACGCCGCCACTTCGGCGGTAGTCATATTAAACGTTGCTATTTGGTCGTCGAGCGCTTGATTCATTTGCTTCGTTGTTTCAATCAATTCTTTTTCTTTTTGAATCGCGTCATCTTTTGCCTGTTCAGCTTCTTCCATCGATGTCAATTGTGCTTCCATCGCATCATTTTCGTCAGCCATCGCTTGAGCGGCTTCAAGTTGTGAATCCGTCGCGCCTTTTTGTTTCGCTCGATAGATTTCTATTTGGGCGGCAGTCATTCCATAAGTCGCGACCTGTTCTTTCAATGCGTCATTCTGTTCTAGAATTGCGGCGGTTTCGTCCTCGATTATTTCCGAACGAATATCACGACCGGCGGCAAGGTCGGCTTCATCTTGAAGACCTATCAAACGAAGTTGATTCATCTTTTGATATTCGTCAGCTTGTTCTTCAAGAAGTTCATGTTGTTTTGTCTGCAATTCAATCATGTATTCCGCATGTTCTATTTGTTCATCAATTGCCGCCACATCGCCGCCAGCTTCTTCCGCCGCTTTTCGTTGCTGTTCAAGTTGCAACAACAGTTTCTTTTCGGTTCTAAGGTTCTCCATTTTCGCTTCGGCGTTTCGCCGTGACGATTTGACAAGAAGTTCATATTCTTTTGCGGCTTTGGCTTTGTCCTTTATCGCCATTATTTCTTCAACATTATGTTCCATCGTTTTCTTTTGTGATTCAAACCACGCTTCATCCAATCTCGTTTGTTCTTTCTTCGCGGCGGCGAGTTTCATATAAGCATCAAACGCACCGGACAACCAACCTACTAACAGAACCAGCACAACTATTGCGGCGGCTATAGCAACAGCCATCCAAATGTAAGGCGAAGCCCACGCGGCGGCGTTAAATGCCCATTGTGCGGCGGTTGCTAACCAGTTCGCACCGGCATGAGCGGCGACCCATGTTGTCAGCGTTCCATAACTTACAATTAATCCAGCGATAGCAATAAGAGTTCCGCCCATAATCATCAAAACCGGGCCCAACGCGGCAGCCAAACCAGCAACAACTAAAATCGTGGTTTGCATACCATCGGACAAACTACCAAACCAAACAACAGCGTCTTCAATCGTGGTTGCAATCCATTTAATCGCCGGAACTAATTTTTCGCCAATCGATTTTGCGACAAGAACAATTTCGTTCCAAGTCATTTTCATTTGTGAAGCGAAATCAGCTTGATTTCTAGCGGCGACTAATGAAGTGTATCCCGACGCGTTACGAAGGTCGGCTTCATATTTCCTAATCGCTTCAGATGTTCCAAGAAGTGGAAGAATTGTTTGTTGAACTCTCGCATCAAATCCAAGTTGGGAAAGAGTGGCGATTTTCATTTCGTCGGACATACCGCCAAGTACACCTTCTAAATTTCCGATGATGTCCGCCATATTCCGCATTTTGCCAGCACCGTCGAAAACCGCAAAACCGGCTTTCTCGTGTGCTTCCGCGTTGTCCATCGATGATTTCGAAAGTAGTCGAATCATTCGGTCAAGAGAATTACCAGCCAACTCAGCTTTTATGCCTTGGTCAGCCATTGCCGCGAGAACTGCAACACCTTCTTGAACGTCTTTATTGAACGCCTTCAAAGACGCACCAGCCTTCGATGTTAGAGCAGTTGAGAACTGTTGGACGGTTGCATTGGCTAACGTATTAGCACGCACTAAAACATCACTGACCTTCGCCATTTGAACCATCTTCATCGTCGTCGTTCCAACGTTCAAACCTAACGCGGATTGTGCGTCAGTCAATAAGTCAGTCGCGAGCGCCATATCAAAATTACCAGCAATCGCGAAAGCATTTACCTTTGGCAATGCTCGCATCGCGGTAGCCGCATCCATACCGGCAGACGCTAAAAAGAAATATGCTTCGGCGGCTTTCGTCGCGCTTGTTACCGTATCCCTTGCAATCTGATTCGCGGTTTCCGCCATCTGACCGCGGAGTTCCGTGGTCATGTCGTTCATGATAGCGGTAGAATTAGTCATTGCCGTATCGAATTTAGCGAACGCAACAACAGCACCGGCAGCCATTGCCGCAATAGGCAATGAAACAAACATCGTCATACTTCGCCCGAGCGCCATCATGGAAGCGCCAGCGGCTTTCATCGAAGCCGCTGTTTTAGCTGCGAAACCTACAACGGCTTTGTTCGCTGAAGCTAATTCCGCTTTAAGAAGATTTGCATCTGCGACAATCCGCAAAACAAGTTTATCGACTTCAGCCATAATTTACGAATCCTTTTTTTCGTTCGGGTCTTCGGGATTCAAACCAACGACAGTCAACCACATTGATTTGGAAGCATCTGATTTTTGACTGTCGGTCATTTTCGATTCTTTCTTTTTTTCTTTCCCGCCAAAGTCCAACAAGAAATGTTCAAGTTTTACTTTTTCAGGATATTTCGCAACCGTTCGGCGAACTTCAGCGGCAACCATCGCGAAAAGATAATCTTCACGATGAAATCGTTGATGTTCTTTTTGAAAGTAAACTTTCCACAACGTAAATTCGGAACTAGCGATTTTCGATTTGGTTTCTTGTAAACTCATGCCGAGTTTCTCGGCAAGTTTTAGCCACCAAAAAGTTTCGCCAGTTCCTAGTCGTTTCCCGCTTCTGCTTCAGCGTCATCATCCATTCCCGAAATTTCTTTGGCTTTATCAAATAAAGCGCCAAGAACTTTCGAAGGAAATTTCTGAATTGTTCCAATCGGAACACGAATTTGTTTGTCACCGTCAATTCTAAAAATACACGCATGAAGTAAGTTCGCTTGTATTCCGTCGAAGTTTTTCAACGTCGAATCGCCACTTGCCGCCATTCGTGTACCCACAAATGACAAATAAGTATCTCGCGCCGTTCCGTCCATTTCTCGCAAAATGTATTTATGAACTTCACCGGTTTCAGGATGCTTCAATTCAACGTCGACTTCCGCCAGTGCTAAACTAAAACGCAAAACTCCATCATCTTTTTTATCAGTCATCTTTTTGTCTCCAAGATAAAATATTAAAAATCACTCTTGGAAAATAACGTGAGCCATTTTCCAAGAGTGACCAACAACAACACTTTTCACACTAAGCATACACAGGCGCGGTTTCGGCTCCCGGCACAGTGCCAGAACCGTTTTGGTTTGATACCACAATCGTAACGTCGACGGTTGGAAGTTCGCCTTCGCTTATTTCAGATGGACTAAACGAATCGACCCAACCGTAAAATGTCAAAGTGGTCGCATCTGCAAACGTAATGACGATTGATTGATTAAGTCCAACACCCGCCAAATATGTCCCAATTTTGGCAGGGTCATACAAAGCCGAAAAACTAACTTCACCAAGTTCATGAAGTTGTTTCGGCGCTTTTGTTCGCCATGCGGCATTACTCATTGAAGTTGTGTCAATTTCGCCACCCGATGAAATCGATGGTGGTGAAATTGAAACTTCTTGTAAGTCGGCACTACCTAAAGAAATCGTTGTAGCGTGTCCATCTACTACGATATTTGCTAAATCTTGAGTCATCTTAAAACTCCCTTTTGTTAAACATTGCTATCAATTACAGACAACAATCCATTAACGGAAAATATCTGTCGTCTACGTTTGTCATCTTCTTGACCCACTGGAAAACTTGAAGTTCGCTTCGCGCTCGCCATTGTGTAGGTCTTTGTGTTATATATTTGACTAGTGTATTTTACCGAATCTAGCTTATCGGAAACAAGTTTCATTTGATTAAATCCTGTCACATAATCGGTTGACCGGATTAAAATTTGGAACCCGTATTGAAAAAACGTTTGTCCATTCTTTAACCATTTGCCGAGTTTGATTCCAGTCGTATCAAATATCGCTTGTGTATTGTCGTTAATTCCGTCAGCGTCAGGCATGGCAGAGACATAAATTCCCCAATCCAAACTTGATAAAGTCGGGTCAACACCTACACCCGAATCGATTAAATACTGTTTCAGTATCGTCGAAGGCGGGTCAGTTATATTGTAAATTGGTGGAAGCGTTGTCATCGTTTAAGTGGTTGCCCTTACAGTGTTTCGAATGGTTGTTCGTAAACCATCGATGTTATTTCTCCAAGCCTTTTCGAGAAATTTCGACGTACCTTGACCGCCTTTACCGTCCCAGTATTTGCCTTTGCCGCTTACCCTCTTTTTGCCTTTAAGTTTCATCCTTACATTTTCATGAACGGCTAAAGCATAAGCGGCTTCAAAAGAAACGGTCACATCGGAACGAAAATTCTTTCTTCGTGTCAATTTTGTTCGAGCAGAATTCCGCAAGATTCCGAATTCAACCGGAACCAATTCTTGGGCGTCTCGCTTGATGTCCAAACCAGCTTCCGCCATTGCCGTACCTACTGCATAACTTAGGCGGTCGCTTTTTCCCTTCATCGTCGCCAAAAATTCTTCCGTTCCGAACAGCACACCATTTATTTTTATAGTCATGTTATACCATCGCCGTTTTTAGAAATTCGGTTGCTTTGAGATTTGGAAGGTTTTCAAATTTTCGAATCTCCCATGAATTATTGTCCTGTAACGGGTCACTCGGTTTTCCCGATATATCGCCCAACCAAAGGTACCCGCCAAGTTCCACATCTTGAGAAACGTAAACCCTTGAAGAACTCGTTTGTTCTTGCCCTTCCTTATCCAGAAATTGCTCGTGAACATCTTCCCAACGACAAGTGATCTGAACCGCCGTCGACATGACAGGGCGACCGAATCCGTCATAACTGGAAGGCGACCAATAGACCGCCTTTTGCTTCCGCATTTTTGAGATGATACCCATTAGGTGACCGCCGTTCCGAGCCAAAGAACTGTCGCTGTTATTCCTTTACCCTTGTCGAGTCGAGACAAACCGCCGTTCGTGTCGAGCATCATCGCCTGTTGTCCGTAATGGGTAAGGGACAGATTCAAATCAGTTTTACCCCGATACGAAACACCAACTGAACCAGCTTTTTCAGACTTTGCACGAGGGTCGCGTATCGCATAAAAATGAGACGACAACCACCGTTCAATCAATTCAAGTCGTGTTGCAGTGTAGACCGGCGTGGGCCCGTTCTTAGTGCCTGTACAAATCTCGGTGACTAATTCGTTCGCCGTAATAATAAACGGGTCTAGGTCGGCATCTGATACGATAATCGACGAATCAACTTCGATGATTGCTTTAACATTTGTAGCGTTTGTTCGAACTGCCATGAATTCCCTTACCCAAAGTAATCGACAACAAAGGATTCAACTTCTTTTTTCAACAACGGTTCCGAATTCAAATCAACACCATTCAAACGAATGAAGTATTTTCGTTTGCGTTTCAAAACTTGAAGTCCATCCGAAACGTATTCTTCTAGACTTGAAAAATCGTCAGAAACGTTTTTACCTTCAACCGATTTTTCAACTTCAACTTCAACTTGTTCTTCTTGTTCTTCAATTATTTCTTCGGTGCAACCCGCAACCGTTTGAAATTTGTTTGAACCAAAAACCTGTTCTAAGTTTATTTCAGAAGTGACAACATCGTTTGCCGTGAAATCTTTTCCCGCTTCAGAATGTCCGCCACATAATAGCTTAAATTTCATTGTCTTTTGTCTC
>TARA_R110000851_G_scaffold137954_1_pt1 | contig 15480 bp, 15 predicted proteins | sample TARA_R110000851 | Tara Oceans TARA_R110000851 (sample SAMEA4397627) | marine metagenome | biome: Polar Biome; feature: [DCM] deep chlorophyll maximum layer (ENVO:01000326); material: water (ENVO:00002006), including particulate matter (ENVO:01000060) such as... | depth 17 m | reverse complement strand
TACTCTGAGAACGACAACCTATTGAAATTAAAATCAATAGTGTTAAAATTTGAATTTTCTTCATTGTTTCCATTTTTAATTATTATTATTATTACAGTTGATAACCACCAAACTGAGTATATACGGTATCGTCATCAAAAAGAGACTCGTCTCCACCTAAATAAACCGACTCAATATATCTAAGATTACTATCAAAACCTTTTATTATATCGCTAACTTCAAGCGTTGTTACATTTAAAGGGTCATTGTTGTCTGGGTTCTTTACTAATTCAAAAAACTGACCACCTACCTCTACTTTAGAGCCAGTCACAGTAGATTTTATAATAGGATTAAGAGGGTCTGTTTTATCAATCTCAATACCAGTACTAGCAAAAACATCAGTTATACCCGTTGCTGAATAACCCAAGAAACCTGCTAAAGCATCGAAGGTTGTATGTAAAGTTTCTCCCGTAGATAATTGGAGTGCTATTTTTTCAGTACCATCAATTGGAACTCCTAAAATAGTTAAATCCTCTATAGCCCTAGCGTTATCTGCCATCGCTTGAAGGGTATTTGTATTCTGTGCTACTTGGTCTTCTAAAACTCCCATTTTTAAATTTTTAAATAATTTTCAGTCCCTACGTCTATAAGTTTAGGTAAGTAGATAGGGTTACCATCTCCTCCGACTGCTCCGTTTATATTTATATTGAAACTCTGACCCGAACTAATCAAAGAACATTCAATGCTATAAGAACTTGTATTTTTTATCTTTTCTACTTTTACGTTTTCATTCTTAACATATCCTTTTCCATTTACGAATAAGTTTTCGCTAGATATAGCCAACACAATCTTAATCATTTCTCTATAGTTTACTTCCTCAAAAACTATACTGATTCCTTCATTAACAGAACTTGTAATTAAACTTGTCGTTTTATCCCCTATACTAGACTCGCTTTCGTCTATTATAATCTCCTCTATGCTTTTTATTCCAGTTCTAAAGAAATGCTTTATTCCGTAAATATAAAAAATATCTTGATTATTTTTATTATAATAATCTATAGAAACCATAGAGTTATCCCCATCTAAATCTACCCAATCGTTATCAGATATTATATCTATGTACTCAGAGTAATAATTTTCTTCCTCAACATTTACAGTATCTTCTGCTTTTATCTTTATTCTAACTTGACTCATTAAGCCTGCAGGTATAACAATATCTTCAAAATCTAAAGTAAATTCATAAATATTATAATCCAATAAATTATAAAGAGACTTCATTATAGTAGAACCTACAGTTACTGACGGTGTGTTAAAAATTAAAACTCTTTTATTAACGGTTGAGTCATAAACAACATCTACTACTTCTTGAGAGCCATAACTAGGTATTTCCATTATAGCACCTATCTTGCCACTGTCTGGTAAGTTCCCTTGAAGTTGAAACGTGCCCAAAGTTGCTCCCGAAGAATCGTAAAAGTTACCCGAAGTAAAATACATTCCTAAAAGACCACTAGAAGTGTGAAATAAAACGCAATCAAGACTTTCAAATAAATCCAAATTATCTGATTTTCTTATAACACCTACAACTAAATCTGTATCTTCACCTTTACAATCTTGTACTTTCACTTCGTGTGTTGGGTAGTTTGATTTGAATTGTATTTTTATAGAATCATTAACTCTATAGATTACGGTTTCTCTAGCCAACCAGTTTTCTCTTCCTGTCATAGCAAGAGTATTTTCTTTAGTCTTATATATCCCCCCTTGTAAACTATCCCATATCTCATCTTTAGCGAAGGTCATTGAGTTTACGTTTGATATATTAAATATTTTTTCATAAGGATTGCTAACACCCCCCTCAATAGTTATATCTTTTTGTACTTGACATCCTTTATTGTCTCTAAAATATATTGTTTGAGGACCAGCAGAAACGCTTAAAAACAAATTGCTTGATTGCCACGTAACATTGTCAATACTATATTCGTAAAGTAGGCTAAGATAAGGTAAACTAGGCTCTTGTGTCCAAAATATGGTAGTTTCAATAGTGCTAGTCCCGTCTAAATTAGGCTCTGTATGTATATTTATATCGGAAGAGTATAGTTTTCTGAAAAAGAAGTATAAAGAACCTAAAAATTCAGATAAACTTATTCTTTCACTAGCAAACTCACTCTCTATTAAACCAACCCTAAAAGGAATACCTCTTGGGCAGGAAACAATAAAAGTCAATGCTCCGACTAAATTTGGTGTGACAGAATCAGAAGATACCCATCCGTAAATTACACTTTCAGTTGTAACTTGAACATCTACAAAGTCACAAGGTGTTGCTGTGTTCTCTATGATATTTGCTGAAATTATATTTATTGCCATTTTACTTTTTTAAATTAAACAAATATACTATTAATTATTACACTAACTAAAATAAATTCTCATCATTAGCCTTCCATAAAACCCATTCATTTTTATTAGGCTTAATGCTTTTTATATAACCCCTCTCAATTTGTCCATTTTCATTTATAAATTTAACTTGAAAATACCAATTAGGCACAAACTCCAAACTACCCTCAACTAAAATCTCAGTAGAGCCATTTAACAATTCTAGCATATCATCATCAATAGGGTAGGTAAATGTTATTATTTCTGGTAGTATAAAACTCCTACCTAAATCCCTAACCTTTACATTTTCTTTTTCTTTTACAGGTAGTAATTCTGAAATTAACCTAGTCTCTAAATTTATATTTGAATTTGAGTTAATAAGAGAAAACTCGCTATTCATTAATGCGGAAACTTCCATACCTGCTCTTAATACCCATCCGTGCCTTAACATACATCTTTTAGGCGTGAACTTCCAATTATGATAAGTTTCTGGTGAGTGTACTCCTACGGGTAATTCAGCAAGAGAATCTTCCCAATCTAATTGAGTATATGTATTATTTGGTGAATCCCATTTTAAATCTAAATACCAAATATGAGCATCCCCAGACCTATCTTCTAATTCATTTAAACTAGCAGGGTATCTTTTTAATAATTCCATACCGTATTCGTCTGAACGAATTTTAGATACTTTGTTATATTTTTTATTTGTTTTTCTTAACGGTGTTACGTATGCTGATTTAACATTTGGCTCATCTAATCCTAATTCATGCTCGTAATCACCACCCTTAGTGCTCCCAAACTCACAAGCCGAAAAGAACATTCCGTTATCAACCTTCCTAGACTTTAACTCAATACTATTTTCTAAATTTACAACATATTTATTTTGAAAGAAATATTCTAATTTCTCATAACGAACCCTCTGTCCGTAAGGTGAATTTTCTATACCTACACCTATATTGAATGTTGATACTAAATCTTCCGTTATATTTTTAAAAGAAGTGCTTAGTTCTTTATATAGTTCTGATGTTTCTGAGTTAAACGCCCTAACATCCATACCATGTATTAACGCTACGTGACCTTGCTCTCCTGTATTTTCATAACTATAATCTTGATAAGGTATTCCATAATCAATACCACTAGAAGCAGAAGGTAAATAAGATAGGTTTCTACCAAACAACTTAGAAAAAAACTTATTCTTTTTTCCTGTAATCATCTCTAATAACCTAGATACCACATTGTTTACGAAACTAGCATCGTGTTTTGTTTCGTTATTATAAATAGTATCTTCATAGAGTTTCATATTGTAATTTGGTATTGTCAAAACAAAACCAACCGTTCTAGTAGAAGACCCATAATTGTACGTCTCAAGATTAAATATCTGTATTATTACTGAGAATGTTGTTGTTGGCAATACGTCTCCATAAGGAAAAAATACCTCCTTATCAATATGTATTAAGTTTCTATAGCAGTTCTCTACAGATAGAGGGTAATCCGAAGTGCCTCCATAACCTTGAGGGCTACCATCTATTTTGACCCTAACATAGTCATTGTTTACAGCATCGTACTCATACCTTTGTAAGTAAGCGAAAGCAAGAGTTCCTGGCTCCGTTCTCCTAGTCAAGTCCAAACTAAGACTCATTTTTATAACAAGTTTTAATTCTGTTAATATATTTAAAGAATCATTACCCCCATCTTCACTACTTAAAGTATCGTTGTAAAACATATTGTCTTGATGGTGACTATTATCAGCAGAACTAAATTCATTAGCATTAACTTCTACATGTCTAGCAAGACCTTTAGTTATAAATGATGTTTTTATAGATATTCTATGATTTATAAAATTAACTGGATTATTAAAATGCTTAAACTCACCAGTCTGAACACCGTTCAACCCATCTTGGTCTTTGTGTTCACCTACTCCTTGAATATTTCTAGGTTTTATTTTTATTGATGCTTTTGTATAATCACCTATAGGAGCGTTGTCTATTGAGTATTGCCTATCTAATTCAAAATCATCAGACTCGTGTGATTTCAATATAGACTCTAGTTCATCAGAATTAAAATTTAAAGTCAAAGAAGATAAATCATACTTTATGGTTAATGGGTCTGCTATACCTCTATAAACTTCCTTGTATTTAACCTCGTCAGAGCCATCAGATTTATATGAAGACTCTTTTGTTAAAATCTCCTTAACCAAGTATATGTTTACATTTATTCCGTAATCCTTCAAGGCTTTTATTATTAAGTCCTTAGCGTAACCTGTAAATTTAAGGTCGCCAGAGAACTGAACAAAAACGCCATGATATTTTTTATTCCTAATAATTTCCAACCCGTCTTCTTTCCAACCACCTGGCTCCTCTTTCATAAGATGAGGACTATTGTTGTTTACCTGTAATGAAAACCTAACGTAATCTGCTCTTTCTATAAACTGTCTACTCATTTTTTATTTTAATTCCAATTAGACATTTCCTCTTTGTAACTTGAGTCTTCCATTTTGTTTAAAACGGTAACTTTATTATTTATTTTCGCTTTTTCAAATCCTTTCTCAATAGCATTAGAAATCAACTGCTCATCCATTTCCTTCTTACCAAACCCAAATATACCGTTATCTAAGAAGAAACTTTTATTAGAGTCTATAAAATTATCAAAATCTTTATGTATAATATCACCTCTCTTCAAATCAACAACAGCGTTCTTGTTTGGTGCAGTTAAAATATCATTACCTCTCTGAACGTACTCCATATTACCTCCGTCATTAATTAAGGCTTTTCCGTCATAAGTCATTTCACCACCCTCTGCAAAGGCAGGTATCGGTGCTAGTGCTATTGTGGCTATTTGTGCGGCAACTATAGCACTCATCGCAATTCCCAAAGGAATACCAACCGTTGCTACAGGTGTTGTTCTGAAAGCGTTTATAATTGCTATAGCACCACTTGTTGCTGCAGTAGCTAAAGATAAAGCCTTATTAAACTTCGCTGCTTTTATTTGCTCCTTTTTCTTTCTTTTTTCAAGTTCTTGAATCCTCTTCTCTTTGTTACGTTCTATAATTTCTTTCTCTGCATCATCATCTTTAGCCATCTCAAGAGACTTATCAAACATCTCTGTTTCCTTTTCTATTTGCCTATCAATTAACTCGATACGCCTATCAAACATAGCGTTTATAGCATTACCTATTTCGTTAGCAACCTCAACTGCTTTTTTCGCCCAGTTCTGCCAAGAGTCTGTTCCTGTATACATTAACTCTTCTTGAGTCTTGAACTCTCTTTTTTGTCCTTGTAATGCTGCTATAATACTCTTTATTCCTTTAACTGCTTCTAGGTCTTTTATACCTGTTTGTTCTTGTAGAAGTTCAGTACTAGCCAATAAATCTACCTGTGTTGCTATTAAATTATCTAAAAGTGCTTGGTTTTTTTCGTGAACAGCCCTCTGATTTTCGTTATCCAAATCCCTAGCCGCAGGAGTTCCTGTCGCTACGTCAAGTCTCCTAGCGTCTCTACCCCCTTGCTCTGCGTCAAATTCATTATTTATTATCAAGGCTTTTCTATCGTAAAAGTCTTTTATTATAGATAGCCTAGCATCATAATCAGCAAGTAAATCTACTTGCTTTTTCAAAGCATATTTTGCTTCAATATCCTCAAGACCTTTTTCTAGTCTTTCGGTCATTTGAGTAACAGCTATTGTATGTTGCTCAAGTTGAGCCTTATACTTCTCAGTACCCTCTTCAAAACCTTTCAAGGTTAAGTCCCACCTTGCTCTTTCGTTTTTAAGTTTAAGTTCTAAAGCCTTTTCTTCGTCTTCTTGTGCCCATTTATTTATCTGAGTTTCTTCGTCTTGTATTAATTGCCTATTTCTAAAAGCACCCTTTAAAGTTACATTTTCTAAATCAATAGCGTTCTGTAATATTAATTGTCTTTTTTGTGCGGCTAAAATAAAATTCTTGTTATCATCCTCATACTCTTTAGCGAACCTAATTTTACGACCTTTTATTCCTGTTGTTGGTGGTGGTGGAAGTGGTTTTAATGTACTTTTTTGCAATATTTCCATGTATTGCTCCATCTCTTCTTTTGTTTCTGCAATAGCGACTTGCTTGTCTTCCCATTCTTTAATTTCAATATCAGAAGTACTCGAAGTATCAATCCCCATACCACTCATAGCGTCTTGAAAACCAGTAACCTCTTGAAGCCATGATTTAATGTCTTCTATCTTCCTTCTTACTGGTTTTGAAGAATCAATATTCAAATTACCAATAGTTACCTCATTACCTTCTTTATCTAAAACCCTTATGGTATGTGTAAGTTTGTCTAAGTCTTTTTGAAGTCTAGGTATCTCACTACCAGCATTTATAAATTCTTGGTCGTCTATTTTTTCTCCTAATGTTTTTCTTTCTAATGCTAGTTTTCTTATAACTTCATTCAGCCTTACAATCTCTTTTAAACCTTTTTCCCCTCTCTTTTGTTGTATTTCAATTAAGCGAGTTTGTTCTTGTATTTCGTCTGTAATCTTTTTTTCTGCTCTTAATTGTGGGTTGTTTGTAAGAACATCCTTCTCTGCTTTATCTCTTATTTTTGCTGACACCTTAACAGAACTTTCTGCTTGTAGCCTTCTAACCCTTTGAACCCCATCCTCAATAGCCTCTATAAACCAAGTTATAACGCTAGTTCCCATATCTAAAAACCACTGCATAACTCCCGACAAAGCACTATCACCTTCGGACAATGTTAGTACAAATTCTTGCCAAGTACCAGTAAGAGTTCCTATCTTAGTATTTAAAGTTTCAATCTTTTTAACCGACTCAATACCGTAGGCTCTCTCCATTTCCTTAGCAAAAGCAGGTAGGACTTCGGCTGACAATACCTCACCTCTTTTAAGCATCTTATCTAATATAGGTATAGTAACACCCATAGAAGCAGCCATAATACCCATAGCACCTGGCAATCTCTCACCTAACTGTCGTCTTAATTCTTCCGTTGTTACTTTACCTTTAGATAACATTTGCTCTAAGGCTAAATAAACACCTCTAAGTTCATCAGTACTAAGACCTAGCGTTGCAGATGCTTTAGTCATAGACCTAAAAATATCTTTAGTTTCTTTTAATGCTAAACCAGATTGTTTTGCTGCGGCTCTAAATTTCAACCACCTTTCGGTAGTATTTAAAAGACTCGCTCCAAAACTTCTATTAAGTTCCATCATAAAAATCATACTACGTCCAGCCTCGAAAACCGTACCCGAAATCTTTTTAATAGCAAAATTCAAACTTTCAAACTTAACTGTTAGTCTAAGTATGCTCTGAACAGCCATTAATAATACTTGCCCTATTTTAGCAATTGCTCTCGCATATAAATTACCTAAAGTAACACCCTTTATTAATGAAGCGTTATTCTTCTTTTTAGCAGAAGTACTTTTTTTAGTTGCTGTTACGTTTTTATTGTTGGCGTTTGTGTTTTTATGTACTTGTGCTGTGTTTTGTCTTAAATTCTTAGAATTGGTTTTAATTAAATTTCCTAATCTATTTACTTGTGTAGAGTTTCTAGTAAGTCTTTTTGAATTGGTTTTTGTTATATTTGAGTTTCTAGATAGTTGAGTGTTCATTTCAGTAAAAGAACCCTTTATTGAAGTTATAGATGCTTTTAAACTATTCATACTATTCTTCAATTCAGTAAAAGCCTTTGAATTAGTTCCACCTATTTTAGATATACTAGAATTTAATTTTTCTATTTTATTTATAAGTTCAACTACGCTCTGAACAGCATCTTTAGTATCTAACTTTGCTTTTCCCATATTCTTATTTATTTAACCTTTCAAACTTTTCTTTAATTATTTTAACCAAATTCACCCACCTAGTAACGTTTGTGGTTTTAACATTTATACTATAACCCGTTTCTAAAGACAATTCCATTTGTAACGCTTGATTGTCTAACTGTAGATACAATTCGTTTGGGTCTTGCTCTTCTACATCTTCCTTTTTATCTTTATCTTTATCTTTAAAGAGTTCGGGGTATTTTGTTTTTAGTTTTGATTTTAATATTGTGATTTTATTCTCTACACCTTTTAATTGGGTTTCTAAATAATCAATTGTTGATGGCGTTATTGGTTCTTTAATAGATATGCCTCTTATTTCGTTTAAGACTAATAAAAAATCTATCTCATTACTTTGTGAAAATGCTATCAATGAAGATAATAGTATTTCTTTTTTACCTAATAGGTAGGTTAATTTTGCCTTTTCCTTTTCTCTTTGAAGCTCTTGTTTCGAGAATGTAATTCGGCTAAAATCATTTTGCAGTTTGTCAAAGGTACTTAAAATATCCTTACGATTTCTTGTAATGAATTTATTTTTTTCCTTTTCGGTATATTTTTCATGGTTTACGATTATATTTGAAATGTCTTCCTTCCTTCTAAATATCTTTTGAAAATGGTAAATACTTATTGTATCTAGGCTTTTATGATAATCCATTTATTTTTTATTAAAACGTTAAGTCTATGTTTTTGTTTATTTTTTTTTGTACTGATAACATATATTCATCAACCAAAGCATCTAATAATTCTACCTCAAGACCCGACAACTCTAAAATACCATCTCCATATCCGTTAAACCATTTACCATCACCATCAATTAATTTTGAGGTAAGCAAAGTGTCTTTATTGTCAAGTATTAATTCTTGAGCCTCCCATCTAAGAAATAAATTATTATACCATCCCCCAGAGTCTTGTAGTGTTACATTGCTTGTTTTTTGACCTTTTTTCTTCTTTCTCTTAATTGTATTTATTGAGTAATTACCTAGAGGCTTTAGATTACCATCACGACCGTTGTAAAGCCTTAACTTAACTGAACGAAGTATCGCTCCCCTTTTATAAGCATAATTCTTTAATTCACTTACAAATGAGGCTTCAATATCATTAAGATTTGCCAAGTACTCTTTTCCAGTCATAAAATTAAGTTAATATGTAAATATACGAAAAAAAGCGAAAGTGTGACCTTTCGCTTTTTAATTGGTTAAAATTTATTCTCTTTATTACACCGTAACCGTCAAGGCAGGCGTTGCTCTAAATAAATCTCCAGCCACTTCCGTAACTTCAACGTTTAACGTTGTGTCCCACAATCCTATCTCTAAAATATCATTTGTAGATAAAGCAGGAATACTAAGACTATAAACTCCCGAAGTTTCTGTAACTGCTGAAATAACTACAGTAGCAGAATTTACTTTTGCGTAGAAATTACCTACTAACAATCCAGATACACTTGAACTATGGTCCGAGTTTAAGTGAGCAGTTACTAATACGTCAGTATCAGTATCAGCAGGAACTGCTGAGAACTCTAAATGAGAACCGTTAATTGCAGGAATTTCATTCGGTGCAAAATCAAGTCCGTCTTGATGTAAGATACCATAGTTTCTATCCCATTGTAATCTATTCAAGAATTGTACTAATACCGACTTCATTTCAGCATCACCACCCGAAACTTTACGCTTCGTAAGTTCTGGAGTTACATGTCCTGCTGTAAAACCTCCGTAAGTTCCGTCAGAATTTTTAACTACCATCCAATTCCCTTCGTCGTCTCCGATAATAAAATCTTTAGCCTTGAAAGAACGCATTTCGTCAATTTGTCTATAAAACTCATGCCCTTCTTCAAACATTAGTTTATATTCTGGTAAACCTTTTAAGTTTAACCTTTTAACTCCTTTAGTGTTTGTAGAGTAAGAATCCTCACCAGATACGTCTTCAAAAGAAGATGCGTCTATTAATGGAATTGCAATACCCTGCTTTACTAATGGGGTTAATAACGCTAAGTTAAAAGTCGCAGAACCTGCAATTTTGTAACCCTTTGTCAATGCTATCATGTGCGTTGGTTCACCAAACAATGATAAACAACCTAGTTTTCCTGTGTTCGGTGTTTCACCACCTCCACATACAACCATGTCTACTATACTTTTTACTGTTGCCATTTTAAAAGTTTTTTATTGAACTCATCTACTATCTTCTGCTCTGCATTAGATTTTATGAATCCGTTATTAATTAAATTTTGTAATCCCTGTTTTGAGTCTGTTCTAAATACATCACCTACTTTGTGATTAACACCCCCAGAAGAAAAGTTTTTAAAAACCTCTCCTTTGAATCTTTTTAGAACAACCTCTTTTTTTACTATACTTTTTTTAGGTTTTTTAGCCATAATTTTTATTTAAAATTTAATATCCCTTAGACAATCATCTGTAATTGTAATATCGTATGTAAGTTTAATAGCATCCCATATTAATGTTCCTGCGCTAGAATTACCTTCTTCGCTATCTGAATAATTAGGGTGTTTCTCTACTTCATACTCCTTATTGACGTTTAAAATGTTCGCTCTTAAAAATAAAGAATTAATATCATCTAACAAAGGAATTAAAATCCCTTTATATGTTTTTATAATTCTCTCAGAATTTTCCATTGACGAGTTTGTTTGTACTGCTATGACTAAATCTAAGTTTTTAATACTAACATTTCTTTTATTGTGAACCTCTTTATAAGGGTACAGTAACCAAATTAATGGATAAGGACTTGTTCTTTTACGGTTCTTTAAAAAAGCATTTAACTCCTTTTTGTCACCATATCCAAACTTAGGCTTAAATTTATCTTTGATAGTAGGGAGCATATCAAACATTTCTGCTAATCTATCCTCAACTACTATAAATGATTTTACTGTACTCATATTTTAAATTCCAAATTGATTAACTTCATTCCATTTTTTAGGTGTGAAATCAGCATAATAATCTTCTACTATATTATTTGAATCGTAAATAAATTTATATAAAGAAATCTCTATATTATTTGCCTCTTCATAATAATCAACGCCTAATCCATCACTATAAATTACTCGTTTAGGATTAAAAAAGCCTTTTTGTGCAAACGCTATAAACTTACTTAACGCCTTAACTACTTTTTGAGTAGGTACGACTGATTGTGCGTTTTTAGAATCCACAATTTGTGCTCCTGTATCTCCCATTGTTATATAGGAGTTTGATTGATAATTATAATAAACGTAATACGCTAACATACTAACATCTGGATGTTCTCTCGAAGCTATACTTTTAAATCTAATACCCCTCCATACTACAGTTTTACCTGTATCTGGTGAAGCATAAGTTTTACCGTTTAGTAATTCGTTCCACTTTTCATCTGCTGAGTCTACTAACCCATTACTTTTAGAAGCGTCTAAGTTGTTTATAAATTCAATAGCAAGATGATAACCCAACAGACTAATTAAAGCCTCTCTCTCATACTCCTCAATGAAATCAAATAAAGACTCTTCAACATCAGTAACATCGCTTGATACACTAACCACCGAATGAGGCGTATAAATTTCATTTTTGTAATATGTTGATTTTGTTATCATCTTGTTATTTTTTAAAAATTACTTAACCTTTTCGCAAATCTTCTTTTTCAAAAGAGTTATGATTGTACTAGAGTGGTACTTCGCAGTATCGTCCTTTTTGTAACTACCAAAATCTTCTAAAAACTTCACCTCTACTAAAGATGCTTTTGCTTTTGACTGAGCAGCCTCCCCTGCTCCAGTCGTTTTTATTGCTTTTACTCCCATATTAAGCTGTTGTTATAGCAGTTTTGATTGTTGCAATATCGTCATAAATAAACGCTTGTTCATCTAATTTTTTAACGTATTGGAAATATCTTGACTCACCTAACATTGTAAACATGTTGGTAATGAACTGGTCATTAATCCAACCGATACGGATAGAGAAAGGAACGTAATTTACAACATTCATTTTCTTCATATCAGCAACGAAGATTTTACCAGCAGGAATCTTACTCCATGGCTTGATTGTTACCCCTCCAATAGTCACTTGATTAAACAATCCTGCTTGTGGATATAACGGAGAACCGTTAGTATCTTTTGCAGAAACTAAGTTCAAGAAGAAATCAACTGGGTTAATTAATACTGTGTTTGCTTCGTAAGAAGATTCGTCAGTATAATTGTGAGTTGTGTAAATGTCCGTAATACAAGCATTAACAACATCCATAAAATTAGGAGCTGCTATTTGTAAAGCCATCCCACCTGCAACAAACGTTCTACCTACAACAGTAGCACCTTTTGCAATTTCACCTACTCCAGAACCGAAGTAAAGGTTACTTGCTTTGAAAAGACCGTGCTTCTGAGATAAATACTCTCTAGCAACACTTTCTAATCTTACAATATCAGTTACAGCCTCTTCCGTTAGGATTTCGTATGCAGCGATTTTTTTAGGTGTCGCAAAACGATTCACCCATTTAAAGTCAATTTGAGGTTTCTCAGTACCTTCTGCAACGAAAGTATAATCTCCATCTTTTGGCTCTAATTCAGTATAACTCAATACAGGCGAACCAGTACTAGATACTGTTGCAAGATTCATTAATACCTCATCATTTCTCAAGTTCATAGAACCTAAGTTATTGTGAGCAACCGCAGGGAATTGAACAACATCGGTTCCAGAACCAGTAGTCATAGTGTCTACTGCTTTAGGTACAAACTCAATAACTCCACTTCCAGACTTTAACATTGTCTGAATTTCGTCATGCTTGTTTACCAAGAAGTTTTTAACCTCTACTTGTAATGATTGAACAATTTTTTTCTCTTGTGCTTGGATAAACTCCTCAAGAGCATTTCCTTGCTTTTCAATAGACGCTGTTACAGCATCCATATCTTCTTTCGTCGCTTCGCCACTTTCCTGCATGGTCTGTAGTTTAGCCTGTACGTTCTCGAATTTTTTTTCTAATAACGCTTGAATTTCTTCTGGTGTCATAATTTAATTTTAATATTATTAATATAATTTTTGCCAACTATGGCTACTGAGTGATAAATCGGCTCAATATATATAAATTAGAGAGTGATAAATCGGCTACCCTAACCATTTTTTAAAAGCATTTAATTTTGCTTCGTTTTTTAATTCCTCTTCTGTTGGCTCTTCTTTTATTGATACCGTTGGTGTAAATGAGTTACTTCCCATTAATACCGCAGAGCCTTCAATTGCTTTTGCCTCAGTAACTGCCCAAAAAACTTTTCTACCTTCTAAAGCATCTTTGTTAGCAACTAAAGGAGCGTACTTGTCCCAATTCTCTTTTTGTACTGGGTAATCTTCATCATCAATACAAGTTATCATTTTCACGTATTGCATACCAACTGAATGCTCAGTAACAAATCCTTTACTATACTGCTCGAACATAAACTCGTTTACGGTCTTAGAAATAGTACTATCAAACATTAACGCTTGAGTTGTTCCTTTTAAATCGTAACCTAATTCTTTCCAAGTGTACTCTTTAGCATAAGCCTTTAATGAGTCGCCTCTTGATATAACAGCGTCGAAGGTTCTTTTATGCTCTTGTAGGTGTAGTATTTTATCACCTCTTTGTTTTAAATTCTCATCCCACAAACCCTTTACGTGCATATCAGAATGACTATCAATTATATTTGTAGTGTTTATCGCTACCTTAACGGTTAATTCTGTTTTTTCAACATCCAAAACCCCTTTAGATACATTTTCTAATTTTCTATCGACAGAAACAGTCGAACTACCGAAACCATCAGCCAATTTTATTGTGGCTTTTTTAGTCTCCTTTATCAAGTCTTCATTCTCAACAATGAAATCTAAATACTCTTTTTCTACTTTAAATGTCTTTCCTAGTATTTCCATAAGTTCTATTTTTTAACGTACCCATTGTTTTTTTCAATACTATTTAGTTTCTTTTCAAGAATTGAAATTGTTTTTAAATCGCCACCTCTATTTATTGTGGTTTTTAAATTAGATATTATAACGCTTGTTGAATCCATGATTAATCGTTTACATTGTTTTGACTAGACCCTTCTTCGTTTGCTGGACCAGATAAAGGTTGCACGTCATTAAGTTTTAATCCTTTTGGTAATCCTACCATTTCTAAAGCCTCTTCATCTTCAATACCCGTAAGTCTAGCATCATTTAAAGCTTTCATTTGTAAGGAAACATTGGTATATTTCTCTCTTATTGAAGGAAGCATTACTGCTAAATGATTATAGTTACCTATTAACCTTTCATTATCTGGAAACAATGAAGATATAGTATGTAAGAAACTATTTAGAGTTGGGGTAATTTCATTCTGTATATAACTAACTAAAGATGCGTTTGCATTTTTATAGGTACTCTTTGAATTTGAACTTATCGAGTAAACGTCACTAGGTATATGTAACGCTGTAAATATTATGTTAGCATCCGTTTTTATTCCCTCATCGTGACCTAAATCTCTAGCAATAATATGTAGTGATTGCCACTTTATATTTGCTTTGGTTATAATCCCTCTATTCCTATTCCATCCAAGACCGTATTTTGAAGCCAAAGAATTTTCAACAGATTTTTTTTCATCTTCTCCTAAAGGAAAACCATCCTTTTGACCCGTTATTAATTCCTTTCCATTTGACTTTATAATAATTCCTTTTGCTATTTCAGAGTCACAAGTATTGGCTAAGGTTTGACAAATACCATCTATTCGGCTATTCACCTTATATGGATTACTATGCAAACCGTTAGGTAGGTCGTAGAAAAATAATAAGTCTTCAATAGCGATTGGAATATTCTCACCATCCTTATCGTAAACTACTTTTGTTTTTTTGATTTTGTTGTACCTATCCGAGTTTCTATTGACCTTTGTGTTGTTGTCTAAAGATTCTGGAAATTCTATTTTAGAATAATCTAAAACATATAACGAATTAGGTTTTTTAACACCTAAAGTCCTTTTAATATATAAAACTCCAACACCTAAAGCCATTTGAGTAAACAATAGGCTTTCTAATAAATCTGGTAAAGTTTGATAAGCGTTAGGATTTTTTAATACAGATAAAGCGTGTGAATTTGGTCTATCTTTTCCTGTAGCAGGACTTATAACAGATAGTTCTGCTTGACTAAACAATTTAACAACGAATAATAGTGCTGGTGTTAATAAAGGGTGATTTAAAGCAACATTCATATTACCTTTACCTTCAAACCACTTATTAGCACTAATTATATCGAAGAAACTATCTCCCCTCTTGTTTCTCGTGAATATAGGAAACTTAAAATTTAATCCAAACATTATAAATAATGGTATTTAGCGAACAAACCTACAAAAAAATATATAAACATACAAGATTAATCAAAAAAA
>TARA_R110000851_G_scaffold303218_1_pt1 | contig 15490 bp, 17 predicted proteins | sample TARA_R110000851 | Tara Oceans TARA_R110000851 (sample SAMEA4397627) | marine metagenome | biome: Polar Biome; feature: [DCM] deep chlorophyll maximum layer (ENVO:01000326); material: water (ENVO:00002006), including particulate matter (ENVO:01000060) such as... | depth 17 m | reverse complement strand
GCGAGTCGGGCATCAAGAGAGCGGTGGTGATATCAAGTGGTCAGTGCAACATGGTATTTCATCATATCATTAGGAGTTAAATAGTTTAATATCCTTCTTGGTCGATTATTTAGTTTATTAGCGATTTTATCTAAATAACTTTGGTCAAAGCCATATAACCTAGTCTTTTTGGGGAAGTACTGCCTTAATAGGCGATTTGTATTTTCATTTGTTCCCTTTTGCCACGGACTACTCAGGTCACAACAATAAACATCTGTATTCATATTTTTACTAAATCTTTTATAGTCTGCTAATTCCATTTCCCGATCCCACGTTAGTGTGTTTTTAAGTGTCTTTGGTAAACCATTAAATTTCAGAATAAGTGCATTTACTACATTTTTAGTATCCTTACCATTAACTTGTACCAAAGCTGTATACCGTGTTTTTCGATCAACAAATGTTGCTATATGTGAATTGCTACTTCCTGATATTAAATCGCCCTCCCAATGACCTAGAGTTGCTCGTGTTTCAATTTCATGAGGCCTTTCATGAATTGTTTTAGCATCAATAATACCTTTATAAATTCCCTTATTCGTTGAGCGTTTACCATGCCTCAACTTACGTTTTGAGCGAAGATGGCTAAGGACTGCTTTTTTGAAAATATAGCGTGATAGGATAAATAACGTTTTATAAATAGTCCCATGTGAGATATGCATTTAGATGATGCAGGGATTTTATTTTTAACCAGCCAGAAATTTGCTCTGGTGACCAGTCATCTAGTAGCTTAGACTCAACCAAATCGCTAAGTGGGTTACCTTTTTGTAATTTACATTGCTTTGGTCTTAATGCTCGCTCTAGCGCATTTTTATCAGCCGTAACTGCACGGTATTTGGCAATACCGCCATTGCGTTTGATTTCACAGCTTACTGTTGACGCTGCCTTTTCTATATTACGAGCTATTGCCCTGATAGATAAGCCTGAAGCTAAAGCTCTTGATATATCTTCTCGCTCTTTTAGAGAAAGAAACGATAATCGACGCTTTCGTTGCACTGGCGATATTCCACCTTTTAGTTTAAGTACACCGAATATAGAACCAGCATGTCTATCAAGCGTCAAACCTATTTCGCTAAGCGTTTTACCTTCACGTCATAAGAACCATGCTTTCAGCTTTTCAATATCACTTAAACCACGTTTTGATAAGTCAGTCATAAAGACCTAATTAATAATCAATTATAAGGTGTTGCATTGACCTATTGAATTCACCGTAGCCTTTTTTAATTCAATGCGTTGGGTTTGTTTTTTAAGTTCACGTATTTCAATTTGTTCAGGCGTCGTAAGGGGAAGCCAAAGGTGATTGACCACCTCGCTCCTGCTTGAGTTGATTAAGCCACTTTCTGCTTGTTTTAAAATGGCAAGGATCTGACTGTCTGTAAACATATGCTTTTTTCATAATTTTCTCCTATGTTTACAATAAGAGAAAATTCTACGTTTGACATCTATTCTTTTTTGGGGGGATTACCCTTGCACCGTAACATTGATGACGAGCTCAGACAGTAATAATTTTCATTGTTATAACGAACCTTATGAAATTAGAGTTTTTGAATAGAGCTTAAACAAATAAATACAGCATGATAGCTATCATGCAAACTATTAAAAAGGTGAATACATTATTAATAGGTATTCTATAAAAACGTTGAGCGAACATTGCATTTAATATCAATGCAATAAATGCAGAGAAAAAAGTACTGAAAGCAGCACCTAATGCACCAAACTTAGGAATAAACACATAATTAAGTACTACATTAAATAGACCCGCAAATACATTAACAATGGCAATTATAGATGTTTTTTTAGCAATACTCAGTCCAGGAAAAAAAAGATACATACTTGACAATAGTGCCCCACAAACCAACGGCGCAACGTAACTTGCTGCCTCTTCATATTGTGCACCCGCCACTATCGTGATCAGCGAATCTGCAGCTCCACCTAAAAGCAATAAACTAAGAGCAGATGCTGATAAATAAAAATGGAACAGTTTGGCTATTTTTTGTGGCGTTTCCTCCTTTTGATAATTAGCATAAATCAACGGTGTTAATGCTGATTGAAAACCAACCATCAATAAAGTAACAATACTGGCGATTTTAATCGCTACAGCATAGGAGGCCAATTGTTCAGCACCTAAAAACTCTTTCAACATCACTCTATCTACAAACATTGATAATACTACGCCAATGCTAGAGAGAATTAACGGAGCTGAGAATGACAGCATTTCTTTTAGTGACTGAAAACAAAAAACTAATTTAACCCAAGTTTTAACAAAAAATAATGCAACGAAAATACTTAGGCTAACACCTATCAACTGCCCTGTAATAAGACCGAGAAGACCTAACTTAAAATAAACGACTAACAACAATGAAAAACTTGCTACAAAAATGGCATTAAGTGTTGAAACTAATACCACCTGTTTTGATAAAAGCTTTGCGCGCATTAATGAGGTGAAGTTATATAAAATTGCATTACTTAAGAATAAGATACTGGTGATTTTAACTAGTTCGGTAAACATTGCATCGTCAAGCAAAGTCTCTGCTAATTGCGTTGAAAAAACAAAGAAAAATACACATAATAAAGAATACATGCCTACTGAAAACCAAAAACCAGTTGAGGCTAATTTTATTTGTTTTGATAGCTCATCTTTATATTCTGGTATAAAACGATATATAGCTTGAGTTACTTCTAGCGTCACTACAACACCTAGCAATAATCCAATTGTCGTTAAGTAATCAAATAAGCCATATTCCTGTTTAGAAATAATTCGGGTATAAATAGGCAACAAAACAAAACCAATACCTCGAGTAAATAAGTTCGCAAAAGTATAAAGTAAAGAGTCTTTAAAAAAAGCCTTAATCATTAATAATATCGTTCATTTTTTTCACGCCAGCTGCATAGGTACAATGTTTTTTTGCCCAATTATAACCAGCAATTGCTTGCGGCTTTATCATTTCAGGATTATCTAAAAATAACTTTAAATTATCATATACCGACCAATATGGTGTAACTTTCCATGCATTATTAGCCCCTTCATCTAATGTCGTTTCTATATCTTCATCTGCAGAGGTTAGCAATACACAAGAACTTGCCATTGCTTCTAAACCAAAAACACCTGGTACAAACGCATAAAACTCGTTAAGCACAATATGAGCCGAACGCAATGTTTTAAGCATTTGTTCATGTGGCACATTAATTAGCTCTATATACTTAAACTTGTAACCTTCGACTTGGAGTTTTTTTATTGCAGCTCTAACAACCGGTGTACCTTTGATAATTGGTGAGCTGGGTCCGTGAAGTACAATAATTTCACTGAGATCATCAAATTTACTCACGGAAGGCTTAAATAATTTATCTGCTAAAAAATAAATAAATGGGAAAGTTTTTCGTTGAATATAGGCCATTTGATCTGTACTAGGGTTAAATATAACATCGGAATATTTATCTGCTACTCGCCCCAGCTGTTTTCTTTTATACTCGTTTTCTGACGTATCGATCCCCACATGAGAAATAGCTTGATAAGTAGTCAACACATCTAGGCATCGCTCTTGAGAAAATTGATTTAATAATTTAAAAGAACGAATTTCAGAGCCTAAAAAATAACATACTAGCTGCTTATTTATACTTTTAAGAAACTTAAACTCTTGCTGACGACCATCTATGTATGGGTTTACAAAACCAATAGCTCCTAGGTACATAAATTTATCGTACTTACTGAGTAAATAACCAAATAATATTGAGGAATATACTAAGGTGATAAGCTTTGAAGGCCCTTTTTTTGGATATACTTCATAATTATAATTGAAATCATAAAATCGATTAGGAGCAAAATTAACTGACACTGAGTTCGGTAATGCGCTGGAAATATTTTTCAGCATTGAGGCCGTTTCTACAGCAACAACAACCCATCCATTTTGTTTTTTTAAATTAAAAAATCGACAAATATAGTAGCTGATTTTAACGAGTATCATTTGCATGATACCCATGCATGAAATTAACAGTTTTTTCAAAATAACTAAATACCTAACTAAATATGTGACAACTATCTGGCTCGAAATAAAACAACTATTTTTTTTCTACATTATGGGGCAAGGTATATTTAATATAAAAACTCCATGGAATGAGCTTCCATTTCGCCATAAAATAGAAAAATGGGCGCATGCGTTCAAAGGTTTTTTTATAAGTTTTGAAGTCTGTATAATGCTTTTTCGGTAAGTTCATTAAGCGCTCAAATTCTTCATCAGATAGGTTCAAACGCTTTTTGTAAAACTCTAACAGCCCATCTTCAATGTGTGGCTCTTCTTTCATAAGAGTTAATGCTTCTTCGCGAGTCATGCGTCCATCTCGGCAATAAGCAGAATACCCAGCAATTCGAAAGTCTGTATTCCAGCGTTTAGGGAAGAAGTAACTATGAAAAAATGATGAGGTTCTATTCTCTAAGTGATGGCCACCATACCATGTCCAACCATAGTCTTTAGCTAACATTTTTTTGGCAGCTTCTTTATCATACTGTAAGTAATAAAGCGGTCTAATTGACTTTATTTGATTAAACAACATCCATTTCAGTTGCTTTGAAAGCCATAAATTGGGGAATGTTTTCATCGGTACTGAGCCAAACTGTTTATGTACACTCTGTATATACTTAGCGTCCATATATATCCACCCCATAGGGGCCGAACCTTCAGTCCTAAACGAATGACCATCAATTTTATATTTGATACCATATTTTTCAGCAGCAAGGTTCATCGTTGTTGCTAAACCAATATCCGTTGGGTTTTCAATTTCTTTCACACCAGCTTTCAAGTGCGATAAAATCAAATCATCAAATTCATGAGCATCTACAACATGGGTAAAAAGATCTATTCCCAATTTTTCGGTCATACAATGAATGTTTTCAGTAGCAACTGTGGAGTTCCAAGTATTATCGAAATGTACCGCCAACAACCGTAAACCATACTTTTTGGTCATTAAATCGAGTAAGTAAGACGAATCACAGCCGCCACTAACACCTATTAAAGCATCATATTTTTTGCCTTTACCCGCGCGTTTCATTTCATCGACTAAACGCTGTAATTCAACTTCACCTCTTTCGTCATTTGGAAACTGCTCAGAAAGCTCATCAATTTGTACGCAATAATTACATACGCCTTGAGCATTGAAGGATATATTTGGGACTTCAGTGTCGTAAATACAACGAGTACAGATTTGATAAGTCATTTTATTGCCTAGGGTAAAATTTTAGTTAGATCAGTTTGCTTGGGGAATTTAATTAAAACCCCCATATCTTTTGCTTGAAATACTGCCATACTGCCAAGTGCAACAGCTGAAGCATTAGCATTTACAACAACACTTTTAATGTCGTCTAATGTTCCTGCTCCACCGGTAGCCACTACAGGAACATTGACGTTTTCACAAATTTGTTTAATAAGGTTCTCGTCAAAACCCAACCAAGTACCATCGCGATGGACTGCATTCACAATAATTTCACCAGCTCCTAAACTACACGCATATTTAGCCGCTTCAACTGGAGTATATTTTCGCTTTTGTTTACTTGAATGGGTGCATACTTGATATTTTTTTCTATATTTAGATAACTTTATATCTAATGTCGCAATTATACTTTGTGATCCGTATATTGCTACTGCTTTGGTTACAACTTCAGGGTTATCAAACAATAAGGAGCTTACCGATACTTTTTCAATTCCCATGGAAAAAAGCCGACGGAAATCTTCTAAAGTTTTTACACCACCACCATAACAAACAGGCATAAAGCATTCTGATGTTATTTGTTCAAGTAATGAGTAGTTGATATTTCCTGCATTTGTAGTGCAGCTAATGTCAAATAGCACTAATTCGTCTACTTCTTTTTGGTTGAAAATTCGAACAGCATTAATAGGATCACCTACGTAACGTTCGTTTTTAAATTTAACCGTTTTGACTAAACCTCTACCATGTAATAGCAAACAAGGCATAACACGTGTTCTAAGCACTCTATTATAGCTCCGCGAATAACTTCATTAGTGCCATACCAAACTTATGGCTTTTTTCAGGATGAAATTGAACACCCCATATATTGTCTTTATGAATGGCGCAGGTAAATTCATATCCGTAATTACAGGTCATTAATACATGTTCTTGATTGGCAACTTCTGCATGATATGAGTGCACAAAATAATATCGTGTTTCATCATCTGACATCTGAGTAAGCGAAGTTTGTTTTTTATTATGGGTGACATTCCAACCCATATGGGGAATTCTTAATTTATTAGCCGCTTGTTGCTCTGGTGTAAAATTAAACTTTTTAACCTTCCCTTGGATCCAGCCTAAGCCTGGTAAATGACCTTCTTCACTAGAGTCGAGCAATATTTGCATACCAAGACAGATACCTAGTACTGGAACTTTGTCGGATAACACACGCTTATTTAGTACAGAGAGTAAGCCGCTATCTGTTAACTTCGCAACACCGTTATCCCAACTGCCTACACCTGGAAGTATAATTTTCGTTGCAGTACTTAATTCTTCACTGGTAGTAATAATTTTACTTTCTATATTAAGGAACTTTAGCATATTCTTTACTGAGCCTAAATTTCCTACACCGTAATCAATTATTGAGATCATTTTATACCTAACTGCTACTTAGCAGGAATTCCAAATACTTTTGTGTTAGTTTTTACGTTTTTATTAACAAAAGACATAGCACCGATAATCGCTTTGTCTCCTATTTCAACGCCTTTTTGAATAATAGAGTTAGGCCCGATATATACCCCATTCCCAATATAGGTTGGTGCTTTTTTAACTGCCTCCTTCCCTAAACTAGTTGACCAAGTAACAGAGTCATGGGTATAAATTTGCACACCTGCACTTATCGAGCAAAAATCCCCAATAATTAACTCACCACCACTGCCATCTAAAATAACATTTGGGCCTATCCAAGTGTTCTTACCCACTTTGACATTACCTAAAATCAAGACATTATTATAACAAGATGTACCTTCGCCAAAACCTAAAAATTTTGCAGTTTCCCAACGGTCTGTCAACAAATCACCTAACGAGACATGGCGATTAAATTTAAGTTTCATTCTAAAGCGAAGGTAATGGATAATTCTTGTTAAAAGCTTAGTGATATCTGGCATGCTAGGCAAAAAAACCAGATATTACGTCAGTAACCGTTTGAACGTCAACACCATCATAACAAGGTAACGTGATAGTGTGATTTTCAAGCCAGTGCGCTGTTGGTTGTACTGCGTTATATTTATTAGCATAAAAAGTCGTACCACTCAAACAATAAGTACCCAGTGTAGACTCGATATTATGCTCAGCTAAATAATCAATTAAATCATCACGTTTTACAGTTTCTGGTACTGTAAAAATTAATGATTGAATATTATGGTATATACCTTCTGCAATTTTTTGTCGTTTCATACCTAATGGCTCTAAAGCAACAGCATACTGATCTGCAATTAAATTGCGTCGTTCAGTGATACCATCAAGCTTAGCAATTTGTTTCCAGCCCATAAGCGCTTGTATTTCACTCATACGGTAGTTATAACCAAAGTCTATGAAGTCAAATACTTTACCACGTAAGCCTGATGCGCCATGATTGGCTTTCATATCTAGCCAAGTTGCATACTCTGGGTTATTAGTAAGAATCGCACCACCTTCACCCGTAGTTAGTAATTTACGCGGATGAAAACTAAAGCAGGTTAAATCAGCTATATTACCGACTTTAATACCGTTTACAGAGCTGCCAATTGCACAAGCAGCATCTTCAATTAGCGGTATGTTAAATTCTTCACAAACAGCTTTTATTTTATCTATACCAGATGGGCTACCTAAAGCATCAACAAATATCACAGCTTTAACTTTATCGTCTAATTTACTACGCAAGTCATCAACAGACATATTATAAGTGTCTTTATCAACATCGATGAAAATTGGTGTTGCTTCAACATCTTCAACTACATTTGCAGTCGCAGGAAACGAAAAGTCAGAAATAGCAACTTTGTCACCTTTTTTTATACCAAGCGCTTTCAAACACATGGTTAATGCCGTTGTTGCTGAAGTCATTGGTACTGCATATAAGCTGCCAGTGTAATCCGTCAGGCTTTTAACAAACCTAGCAACATGCTTACCTTTTGTTAATTGCCCCGAATCAAATATTTCTTCTAACTCCGAAGATACTTCATTAAAAGAAATATAAGGCTTAATTAGTTTGATTTTATCTTTCATTATCTATTAACCTGAAAACTTTGCTTTATACCAATCTAGCGTTTCTGCTAAACCATCATTGAAAGGTGTTAAATTATATTCAATAAGGCTTTTAACTTTTTCATTACTAGCATTATGGCCAAGTACATCTGCGCCACGCGCCTCTTTTTCAACCAACTCACCTTTATAATTGTAATGACTAAGAATTTTCTGTAATAGGTTTTTAACACTACACTGGTTATCTGTTGATATATTGACACTTTCGCCAACTGGCATAACAGTAAAGAGCTTAGCTACAGCATCAACAGTATCACTAACGTAAATAAAATCGCGACTTTGGTTACCTTCGCCGTGTATTTCTGGAGCAATATTATTATGAATACGCCACGCTGTAATTGGAATAATACCAGCTAAATAGCCTTTATAATTTTGTCTTGGACCATAATTATTAAATGGTCTTACTATAAATGCATCTATATTAAACATATTCACATAGCTTTCTACTGCAAGATCAGCAGCAGCTTTACCTGCCGCATAAGTTGTAGTTGGTACTTTAGGGTGAGCTTCATCCATTGGCTCATAAATAGCACTGCCGTATACTTCCGAGGTAGAAAAATGACATAACGATTTAAACTTCCCTTTTCTTTGGAGTTCAAGAAGGTTTACTGTACCGTTAACATTTGTTGTAAATGCATTAGCTGGGTTAAAAAATGAGTAATTTAATGCTTTAGTCGCAAGATTAAAAACAATATCGACATTATGTACCTCAAAAATATATTCTAAGCTTTCTTTATACTCTATATCTTCATTATAAAAAATAGCACCTTTAGCTACTGCATCAGCGATATTATCCTCAGAGCCTATAAATAAATTATCTACTATAATAACTTGTTTAGCCCCATCCGAAATTAAGCGGTCAACTAGATGACTTCCTATAAAGCCAGCTCCACCAGTAACTAACACTACCTTTCCAATATAACTATCTCTAAGCATTACTTATTTGCTCCAAAATTAATTTACTTATTTTTAATGAATCTACGCCACTATCGATAGTTGGTAACTCTTTCGATATGTTACCATTGCATGCTGCGATAAATGCTTGATGCTCAACAAGTAATGCTTCTTGTGGTTTCACTTCTATTTGCTGTTCGAGTGATGAAACAATATAAGGTTTACCCTCCTCTTGTGTCATTGTCGACTGCTTGTGAACAACCAGCTCTTTTCTTACCAATTCAGCATCAATATATGCACCTACAGTTGTAACTTGAATAGAGCGCTGCTTTTTTTCAGTCATTCTACTTGCTAAAATTCGCGAAAGAGAACCATTTTCATGATGAAGCAATGCTGAAGCGAAGGCAACTAAGCCATGCTCTTCTTTACCGTGTGCTACAACACTTTTTACAGGACCATTTAAGTAAAGTGCCAGGTCAATATCATGTATCATCAAATCTAGCACTACATCAACATCAGTAATCCGGCTACTTAGCCTATTGGTTCTCGAGAAGTCGATATTTATAACTTCTTCATTTTCAAGCACTCGTTTAAGCTCAGAAACAACAGGGTTAAACCTCTCAATAAAACCACATTGAATAAACATGTTATGCTTTTCGGCTAACTCTTTAATTTTAATGCCTTGTTCAAGTGTTTCAGCTAAAGGCTTTTCAATAAAAACATTTTTTACTTTACCTGCACATAAGGTGAAGTAGTCAAAATGGGTGCTCGTCGGTGTAACAATAACAACCGCATCAACACCTTCTATCGCGGCATTAGCATCGGTGGTATATGGCACTTGATATTGCTCAGAAAGTTGTACTAATTGCTCTTTATTAAAATCAAAAATATTAGTAACTTCAACACCTCGTAACATACTCAAAACACGAAGGTGGTTCTTCCCCATATTACCAATGCCCAATATGGCTACTTTTAATGTCATCTCAAATCTCTACAGTTTATTAGGTTAATTTATTACCAGCTTTATCTATTTTAGCAACTACTCTTGCTGGATTGCCAACTACCAGACTATATGGAGGCACATCTTTGGTAACTACTGAGCCTGCTGCCACCATTGAGTACTCACCTAGAGTGATACCGCAAACAATAGTTGCATTAGCACCTAAACTGGCGCCAGTTTTGACCAAAGTTTCAGTGATTTTCCAATCTGAATTAAAGGCTCTTGGCACCTTATCATTAGTAAAACATACATTAGGCCCAACAAATACATCGTTTTCTATAGTAACGCCTTGATATACTGACACTGAGTTCTGTATTTTACAGCCATTCCCTATAGTAACACCTGCATCAATATATACGTCTTTAGACAATACGCAATTAGTACCTATTGAAGTTTTTTCTCTAATCTGGGTATTGATCCAAACTTTGGTACCAGCGCCTATTTTAGCATCAGAGCTAACATTCGCTGTCGGGTCTATATAGATATTTTCTGACATTATAGCGTTCCAATTAAATCACAAATTGTTTCTATATCTTTAGTTTCCAAATAAGGATGCATTGGCAAGCTAAAGACCCTTTTGGCGGCATTTGAAGAAACGGAAAAGTCGTCCGGATTATAGCCTAAATTTTCAAATACCTTTTGTTCGTGTAATGGAATAGGATAATAAACAGCGACAGGAATATTGTTATTTTTTAAGTGATCCATAATTACAGTTCTATGGTTATCATCTTTCGCCATTAACGTATATTGCGCCCAGGCACTAACATAACCATCAGGTGTTGCCGGTGTTGTAACTTCATCAACATTCGCCAAATTAGCTGTGTATAACTTTGCAACATTTTGGCGTTGTTCAATTTCACTATCAAAGACTTCTAATTTAGGTAATAACACTGCCGCTTGTATGGTATCTAGTCTACCTGTTAAACCTAGGCGAACATTTTGATATTTATCTTCACCCTGTCCATGCACTCGAATAGACTTTAATTTATTAGCGATGTCATCATCGTTGGTAAAAATAGCGCCACCATCACCGTAACAACCTAAAGGCTTTGCGGGGAAAAAAGATGTACAACCTATATCTGCCAAGCTTCCTGCTTTATTTCCATTTATAGAACCACCAAAACCTTGTGCCGCATCTTCAATTACCACTAAATTAAAATCTTTAGCTATTTTATTAATTTTTATAGCATCAGCAGGTAAACCAAAGAGGTCAACACTAATAATTGCTTTTATTTTAGTTACATCTGTACATATTTTAGAATGGATAGTATTTTTATTTTTTGATATGTCGTTTAATGCTTCTTCTATTAGTTTTGGTGAGATATTAAAGGTTTCAATATCTATATCAATGAATAACGGCGTGGCTCCTACAAACTCTATTGCTTCTGCCGTGGCAATAAATGTAAAAGGAGTTGTAATTACTACATCCCCTTTTCCTATACCATATGCCATTAACGCCATAACTAATGCATCTGTGCCAGACGAACAAGAAATGCAATGTTTTGTTCCTGCATAATTAGCGAGCTGAGCTTCTAAAGCGATAACTTCAGGCCCCATAACATACTGCCCATGATCCAACACTTTATGAATGTTGCTATCTATTTTTTCTTTTAGTAATTTGTACTGTGATTTTAAATCGATAAATTGCATTGTGATTACTCTATAATTTCATTTATAAAACAAGGGATAAATCATCACCTGATAGCTGATATAAAGCACCAGTATGTGGACATGTAATTTTAATATTTCCTTTAAGGGGGATATTAAGCTGTTCGCCATATGTGCTCATCCAACCAATTTGCTTTGCCGGTACACCAACCATTAACGCAAAAGGTTTAACGTCCTTATTAATGACTGCACCAGCTCCAATGAAGGCATATTCTCCAATTGTGACTCCGCACACAATTGTAGAATTAGCACCTAAAGTAACGCCTTTCTTAACAAGCGTATCTCTATATTCATCTTTACGCTCTACACCTGAACGTGGATTATATACATTGGTGAAAACCATACTCGGACCACAAAATACTTCATCCTCTAAATGTACATTGTCGTACACCGAAACATTATTTTGTATTTTACACTTATTTCCAATAGTTACTTTATTTCCGACAAATACGTTTTGTCCTAAAGAACAACCGTCACCAATTTTTGCACCGCTGCACACGTGGACAAAATGCCAAACTCGCGTGCCAGTGCCTATTTTTGCACCATCATCAACAATAGCGCTTTCATGCACATAGTAATTCATAATTATAATACCTTTGCCAGTAATGGGTGTGCTTTACTACCAGCTTGAGCTAAAGGCATCTCACGGATTTTTTCGACTGTCTCAATTGCAACGCGGTTTTCATCAATACCAAAACCATTGCCGGCTAGAATATTTTGATAGCTCTGCGTGTGTAAGTCTGTAAACCCACCAGAGAACTCAAGCTCTTCGATATTATTGCCATCATTAATAGTAATACTACGATAAGTAAGCTTCTCACCCTTAACTGCATTTTCGGGTAAGTTATTAGAATCAATAGACAGAAACCACTTAACACGAGCTCGCTCATATTCAAGGTAGCCACTAGCCGTTTTTTCATCTTTAAAGTGAACTTCGTTATGCTTAATGTCACCAAAAATAAAATGTAGCATATCGTAAAAATGCACACCTATATTAGTAGCTATACCACCTGATTTATGGTCAAACCCTTTCCATGATTTCATGTACCATTTACCGCGAGATGTCATATACGTTAGGTCAACATCAAACACTTTGCCGACAGGGGCCGCTGCTACTTTTTCTTTCAACGCGATAATTGAAGGATGTAGTCTTAATTGCAGAATAGAATTTACGCTTGCGCCATATTTTTCTTCATATTCCTTAAGGGTATCCATGTCTTCTGAATGCAGTACAAGTGGTTTTTCACAAATTACATCTATGCCATTTTTAAGGGCGTATTTCATGTGTGGAGCATGTAAATAGTTAGGGCTACAAATAGCGATATAATCTAGTTTTTGGCCTTTCATCGCACAATCTTCAACAAATGCAGTAAAGCCTTCGAACTCACAAAAAAATTCGGCGTCAGGGAAATGGCTATCCATAATGCCAACTGAATCATTAATATCCATTGCAACTAACAGATTATGTCCTGTTTCTTTAATTGCTTTTAAGTGACGTGGAGCAATGTAACCAGAGGCGCCAATAAGTGCGAAATTTTTCATGTTAAATCCTTTATTATAATCTAATATCTGAATCTTTAGGGCCAAACACATGCTTTACGTCATATAGCACATGTTTATTTTTACCTAATTTACGGATAGCTTCAACGCCCATTTTCTTAAACTCACTGTGATCAACAGCTAAAACGATTCCATCATAATGATTTTCTTTTAATGAGCTAATTAGAGATAATCCATATTCATGCTCAACCTCTGCAGGATTTGCCCAGCCATCATAAACATCTACACTCATATTAAAGTCTTTTAATTCTTTAACAATGTCGATAATTTTTGTATTACGAACATCCGGGCAATCACCTTTAAAAGTAAAACCAAGTACGAGCACTTTTGCTTCATCAACGTGTATTTTTTGACTTGATATTTTCTTAACGAGTTGAGTTGCTACATACTCTCCCATACCATCGTTAATGCGACGACCCGCTAAAATAACTTCTGGACGGTAACCAACTTCTTGTGCTTTGTGAGTTAAGTAGTAAGGGTCAACACTGATACAATGTCCACCTACTAAACCAGGCTTGAATTTTAGGAAGTTCCACTTTGTACCCGCTGCATTTAATACCTCTTCTGTATCAATACCCAGACGATTAAATATTTTTGCAAACTCATTGATAATGGCAATATTTAAATCGCGTTGCGTATTTTCAATCACTTTTGCCGCTTCTGCTACTTTTATAGAGCCCGCTAAATGGGTACCAGCAGTGATAATAGAGCCATATAACTTATTTACAAACTGACCTACTTCAGGAGTAGAACCTGAGGTGATTTTCATTATTTTTGTTAGGGTATTAACTTTATCACCCGGATTGATACGCTCTGGCGAATAACCTGCAAAGAAGTCTTTATTAAATACTAAACCAGATACCTTTTCGATAATAGGCAAACACACTTCTTCTGTTGCACCTGGGTATACTGTTGACTCATAAATAACAACATCGCTCTTGTTAACAAACTCACCAAGTAGCTCGGATGCTTTACGAAGTGGTGTTAAATCTGGTGCATTACCCTCATCAATAGGAGTTGGTACCGTTACGATATAAACATTACATTCTGCTAGCTCTTGTTTATTGCTAGAAAAGCTTAAGTTTTTAACATCAGCCAGCTCGCTATCACTTACTTCTAACGTTGCGTCATGGCCACCTTGTAATGCATCAATACGGCTTTGGTTGATGTCGAACCCTAAAACAGAGTACTTTTTACCAAACTCAACTGCTAATGGAAGGCCTACATAACCTAAACCTATAATGCCAATTTTTAGGTCCGTTAATGAATCGTGCATAGTTGTACTCTCTTTGTTTGGTTATAGAGCTTCGAGCTTTGGACTTCGAGCTTCGTAAAGTTAAATTTTTAAATTAGCTTCAAGTTAAAACGTGCAATAAAAAGTCGAGTGTCAAGATGTATACTCGTGGTAAAAACACGTTTTGCAATCTGTTAGGAGTGGGCTACCATGCATTTTTTGATGATAAAAACGATCTGAAGTTACTGAACTACTACTCAATGCCTCATCACTAAATTGCATTTTAGCAATTTAGTATCTCAGCTATTTAATTAACCACTGAGACACTTTTTTCTAAATTGAGACAGTCAATTTCAGCTATCTTATTGTAATTGCTTGATTTCATGGTTTTTCTAAAAAGTGCCCAATAGGCCCTCAAAACTAGACGTTTAAACCTAGTCTTTATCTTTGGCTACATAGTGTCTGATCAATACTATCATTACACTTAGCATTCCACCTAAAAGTACACCTAGTACACAGATTAATGCGCGCTTAGGTTTAAACTTTTCTTCTGGTACTAATGCCGCATCAATCGTTTTAAATACATATTCGTCGCGTACTTTAGCAAACATAATTGTTTTAGTTTGCTCTTCAACTAATTTGTATAGCACTGCACGAATATCAGCTATTTTGGTTTGCTCTAGCTGCTGTGTTAAAAAGTCGGTGCTTTTTATTGCTTCTAACACATCGCGCTCTTTCATAGTTTGATTAATATCTTCAATCAACCAGCTAACCCATTGCTGCGCAACACTAGGAGATACATGCTCTACCGACACGGTAACCATACCGCTTTCTTTATCAGTACT
>TARA_R110000851_G_C13101290_1_pt1 | contig 15562 bp, 25 predicted proteins | sample TARA_R110000851 | Tara Oceans TARA_R110000851 (sample SAMEA4397627) | marine metagenome | biome: Polar Biome; feature: [DCM] deep chlorophyll maximum layer (ENVO:01000326); material: water (ENVO:00002006), including particulate matter (ENVO:01000060) such as... | depth 17 m | reverse complement strand
CCATGGTTCACCCCGCTTGCGATAACGTCCGACAGCATAGAACCGCCCGGTTCTCATGGCAGTGACCGTGAGCATCACACTATTGAAGAAAGCAGTCAGGACACCATTAATAAGCGATCTGGACTCAATATTCGGGGCCGGGTGTGCTACGCCCCCGCCGGCTAGATTTCCACTTGCTCGTCCTGGCAACAATCCACCGATCGTAACACCGGAAAAGGTGGTTGACGGGCAAGGTCGGCCTTGAGATGCGAGAGAAGAATCGCAATGGCGCGACGGTAGGACTTTAAACTGAGATCGAGAATGGGCGGGCCAAAACTGTTTAAGTTCATAGTGTAATGATACACCGCCACAGTGGCGCCATTTCGTCTGGCCTGTGCCAGCAAGGTAATGTCCTTGTCTGTCTTGATGGGCAATATAAATAGCGTGGCGGACGAAATAAGCGCCGGAAAGGTCGAATGGTGGTTCTCATCTTGCAGTTTGATGATTAGCTGATTGTCGGTGCCGAGCCCCGCCATAGCACTGAACAGGCCAGACGCCTTTAAATCATTGAACATCTCATGATCATAAGGATACGCATTGCCGCTGCCTTGAGTGCCATCATCGATAAACACCGATACCGGTTCAAACACCGGGGTTGATGAGGGCATGGGCTTAGCTTCAATGGAATAGTGTGTACTACAACCCGCTAAACAAACCAAAAAAGAGAGCACGAGGTACCTGAGCATAAAATCTTCTTCTGCTTATTTATTTTCTAGGAGTATAGCAGGCTGCCTTGCGTCGTGAATGGAACGGGACTCACCAGGCGCGTAAAACGAAAAAGGGCCAGCCGCCTGCAGGCGACTGACCCTTCTCGTTTTATTTGGTCGGACGGAAGGATTCGAATAGCCACCCCAAACCTATGATTTTCATGGAAATAGTTATCAGGAACTGTCATCAATACCCCCATAAATACCCCCAAAATCAAACACCTGGGGCGGCCGGGATACCTTTTCAGGCCGATACCGGTACGGGAGTACTTTTCTGAGCACCCTTATCGACATGTCGCGCTGGCCCATTAGCTCGGGATGACCGGCCGGTCGCTGCGTGATATGGATCACGTTCTCATTGCAGGGTAAATTGGCTTACCCAGAGCAAGCTAACAAAAACTAACAATAAGGGGGAAGCATGGCTCTCATCGCGTGCCCGGAATGCGCCCGGGAGATTTCCGACCAAGCCGCAGTCTGCCCAGGTTGCGGGGTATCCATCGCCAGCCAAACCAGCACCGAGAGCAATGCCGCTCCCAAGCGCCCCGTCACCATCGAGGAGACGGGCAAGAAGTACAAAAAGCAGATGCTTCTCTCCGCCGCTATGACGTGTGTCGGCGTTATTTGGGCTGTTGGCTCAGCGAACACCGCAGGCCCAGGTGAGGCTGGCGGGCCGGCTCTGCTGATCTTCTTCGGGCTTATGTGGTTCATCGGGGCGCGCATCGCCGCCTGGTGGAATCATGGGTAGAGGCTATGCCGCCAGTTTTGTATTGAAAATGGAGCCCACCGATACCAGTTCTGCTTGTCGCGACTGGGTCGACGCAATAAAAACAAGCCAGATGGGGGACTGATGGACGTATTGTTTCGCAGTGAAGATGACGCTTTTAAATGGTTGAAGCGGTCGATTGACGACCTTGAGCAAGTCAGCGACATTAAGTTCGAAGGGTGGCCCGTCCTACGGATAAAATTTGAGGGTCGTGACTTTCGCGGCAGCGTACCCACCCGGATCATGCCATCGATTTTGGATTTTCAGAAAGAGGTTCACCGAACCTACTGCATACTGAAGTATGGCGACAGCAACCTGAAGCGATTAACTGCCGAGGAGCGAGATCGCCTTGAGATCGTCGTCAAGGTAGAGGAAGGCTCAAGCCTCTTCGAAGTAAACCTGAGTGAGAAATTCAACGAAATCGTCAGTGGAGCAATAAATAAAATGGAAGGGCGTCATCTCGTCGGAGCAATAGCCTTGGCAGCCCTATCTTTCACGGCACCTACCCTGTGGAAGGATTACCTCAATCATCAAGCTCAAATCCAGAACATGGAGACTCAGGTTGAAATGTCTGAGCTGGAGCTAGAAAAGCTCAGAATCTTCCGGGAAGCAGCAGCCAAAACGCCGGAAGTGGCTCCTGTAATTGAAGGCTCTAACGAATTTAAAAACCACACGCTGCATAAACTGCAACCACAGGATAGCGTGAGTCTGCCTGGAAGCAACTATGAGGTGAAAGGTTCAGTCGCCCAAGATCTCACTCACAAACCCAGAGAGCAGTCGAAAGAGGTGCGATTGGACGGTGAGTTCACCATTTTATCTGTAGAATCGGGCAAGCAGGACGGATACCGCATCAAGGCCCAACGACGAACAGATGAAAAGACCATATCGGTAAACATTCCGGACGGGACTTTGACTGACCAACAAAAAGACACACTCAAAAATAACGAATGGGCAAAGCGGCCTGTACTCATGTCTATCAACGCCAAAGAGCTTAGAGGTGAAATAACTGCCGCAACCCTGGTTTCCGTTAAAGACTTACCCAAAAAGCAAGAGTAGTCTGGTGCACCGGCCTTGCCTTGCGAAAGCCCGTCAATGCCGGGCTTTCGTGTTTGTCACTGATTCGCAGCGGACTGCATACTGAGGAACGCATGTACGAATCTATTGTCTTAAGCAAGGAGGAAATCGAAGCCATCACCAGGCTGCAACGGCCGTCAGCCCAAGCCCGTTGGCTCCGGCTTCACTATGGCATCGAGGCGCCACAACGCGCCGACGGGTCTCTGTCCGTCCCCCGACTCCTTTACTACCAGAAAGCCAAGATTCAGCCGCCGCCGAAACCAGAGCCCCAGCTGCGCTTTACCTCTCCCGACCGCAAGAGGAAGTAATGAAACTACTCTCCGTGCTTTCCAGGGAAGAACTAAAGGCCCTTACCGGGAAAAGTCGGCGAACCAAACAGCATGAAGAACTAAAGGCCATGAGAATTCCATTCAGAACCACGACTGATGGCTGGCCAGTAGTGTCCCGCGAGGTGGTCATAGAGTGTCTGGGCGGCGAAACTCCCTCTGAGCTGGAGGAGGGAACGGTCAGGCTCGATTGGCTTCACCAGTCTCATACGTAATCGCTTACCGGCCCTCCTACTCAAAAAGCCAAACCAGTCAGCTGAATAGATCGCGATCTTCGAGAGGCACATATGAACTCGCACATAATCACCGAAGAGGAAATGTTCGAAGACACAGGGTTCGCCCGACGGGGCGACCTGCGGAAGTGGTTGGATAATGAAGGAGTGCCTTACCGTATCGGCCGAGGCGGGCGTATTTGTGGTGTCGCGGTCCAGGAGTACGCGCTCGGCTCCAGTGCCGACTATTTTGTCGCCCGCAGCACGGAGTGGGACCCTATCTAACAAAAGAGAGCGACAGCAAGTGAACCGTTTCGAAAAGAACATCTTACAGGGTTTACATCAGGAGCAACCGGCGGCCGGCACTTGGGCGAAGTATCATCCGTGTGAGTTGCGATGGCTCGATGGTAAGAGCGTTCGCCAAGTAAAGTGCTGGCGAAGAGATAACCCGACGCAGGGCCTCCGTAGGTGGCCAGAGACAAAGCATCTCCTGTTGCCTGATATGGAGAGGGAAGAAAAATCTTGCGAGCACATTATGCCGGCAGTTTCCCAGCTCTTGGGAATGGGTTTGATAGCTTCCTCCAGCCCTCCTACTCCCGGTTTCGAGCTCACGTTAACGGCGCAGGGGGTAGACGTCGCAAGAAAATGTAGTACGCGCCGGGGGCGGGTAGATCTATGGTACCGAGACCATAAAGAGGGCTTGGGCGGCTTGTTGGTCACCGTTCTGGTTTCGGGCCTAGTCAGTTTCCTGGTTGCGGTGGCTGCAAACTTCATCATGGAATAACAAAACACGCCGCGCCTGTAATCCATCTCCTACACGTTCCGTCCATGATCTCTTACAGACACTAGCCACACCCTGAGCCAATCTGCTTGGACCGGTCGATTCTAACGACAGCCGGCAGCAAGGAGCCTTGGTGCATGGACGCAAACAGGACCTGGACGGTCATCGTAGAGACGCCATCAGGGATGGAGCAGGTAGTGGTAGTCAGGTATCCGCGACGCCCTACCAACGATTTGGCCGCCGGATTAGTCCGTCACATCTTGGGGATGGCCGAAGTTCCAGAGGAGTACCGGTTTTCGGAGGAGGCCAGCATTAGGGCGCTGGAATCCGCCGGATACCGGTTACTGGAGGTGACCCAATCGTCTGAATAACAAAAATGGGGAATGAATATGCCTACCTATTTGGTTAACAAGGTTAAGCGCGACGGGACATATCACGAAGTGCACGAGAGTTACTGTGCCCATCGCCCGGATCGCCAGAATCAGCACCCATTGGGCAACCACGCTACGTGCCGAGGTGCGCTCCAGAAAGCCGAGAGGGACGGCTATACGCCAGCCGATGGGTGTTACTACTGCTGCCGGCCCTGCCACGGCGGATAAGCGTCAGCTGCCAAGGATGGCGGCGAGCAGGCCTCAAGGGCTTTGAATGATGTCGATACTTATTCAGAGCCGGCCGGCTTCTCCACTCCCATCACGCCCCAGAGAATCATCATCGGAGCGCCGGATGGCGCCTGCGTCAAAGTGAATGAACTTATTTGAGTACCTGACCCTATTTCTGCTGGTCTACTGCGCCTACTGCCTTACGATCTGTGCCGGCTATCTCACCATTTTGTGGCTCAACAATCCTCAACACCAGAACGCGCCACGAAACGACCCAGACAGACGGCTTCAGCGGTGGATGCTGCTCTCGCTATGGATGGCCATGGTGGCAATCCCTATAGTGGCTGTATTGGATTTGGGTCTTCATATCATCTGAGCAGGAGAGGCGATTGGCTGGTCCGAACATAGCCCCCGAATTCTGGCTGCTGGGCCTGGTCATCTTGCTGATGGCCCTGCTGTTCATCGCCTGGCTCCTCGCGAATCTGGTGCTTTCCCGTCTAGAGCCCGGCTCTGACAACCATCGCATTGTGGCTTGGTGGGAGAAGGTGATGACCTGGCCCGTGGTTCTGCTGGGCTACCTTCTCCCTGTCCTGCTTTTCATCTTTCTCCTAGGGGCCGCGGGGCAGCTCATTGAAGGGGCTGGCCGGCTGTTCGCCGGGTAGGCCTTGCCCGGGTAGCCGCAGCACCACCACCGGCCGTTGCCTCGCCTACGGTTATCGAGAGATCCGCGCTCGGGATATACCGGAGCTGGGGCTGGCGGATTGCTTCTGCCCCTTCCCGGGCCGCTCGACGCTCAGCCCCGGTCCTGCGCAGCCCATCGACCACATCCGCAGCCATCTGCCCGACAACAGGGAACTTGGAGGCGAGCCCCATCCTCATGGCCATGCCCTGGATGCTGTCCGTCAGCTTGTCCACGGCAGGCCCCGAGGGCACATAATCCCTCGAATCGCGCACAGTGCGCTTCAGGAGGCTCATGAACTTGTCGATCTCCGCCAAGCCCGTCCCGCCATACAGGCGCCCTGCCCAAAGCCGGGCATCGCCCTTGCTCATCTGCTCCCAGCGCTTTACCGCCTGGCTGGGATTCCGGAAGCGCCCTGCATCATCGTAGAACATGCGTAGTAGCCCGGCTTCCTGAAGGGCCGACCAAGCTGGCGACTCCCTCCCTACAGCCTTCTCCAGGCGACTCAGGACTGCCAGGGCGTCTTTTGTCTGCCCCATCTTGTTCGATCCCGCCATGTAGTTGACCACATGCACAGGTGAGAGGTCGTCGTTGATGATGTCGTTGATGACTTTGCCGGCACGGTCCGTGATGTTCCGCCCGTCCTTGAACTGGTTGTTCTGGCCGAAACGCTGCTGGTGGCGCCGGTTCGCTGCCCGAGCAGCTTTTAGCGACTCGATGGCTTGGTCGTCGCCGGCATAGAGGGCCCGGTCCAGCATGTCGTCGCCCCAAGCATCAAACTCTCGCATGACGCTGGCTGAAGCTGCCCTGTCGCTTCCTCTGGCACCGCGCCACTGATTTTGCAGGTATCGCCGGACCTGCTCGAAATCTTGCACTGGCAGGTCGCCTTGCTCCGAGAACTCCCGAATGGCGTTCACCATCTCGGAGGTGGCCGGGTAGTTCTCTGCCATCATGGGGCGGTTGGGCAGCTTGTGGCTATTGGCGGCCAGCACCCCCTCCATGCGGTCGGGCAACTCCGCCACACCTTCCGCCAGGAACGCCCCTTCACGCCGGCTCGCCAAGTCATAGGCTTCGCTGACGGCTCGCCGGGATTCCTCAGAGGCGTCCCGAAGGTTCTGGCGGATCGTCTCACCGGTATCGCCTACACCGTCGCTGGCGCTCCCTGTGACCTGCTCCCGGATCGTCCGGGCCCTCTCCTCCAGGGCCTCCTGATTCTGCCTCTGAGTGACCCTGAGTTCGTTCTGCGGGGCACCCCCGTACCCACCCCGAGAAACCCGGTCCAGCTCAGCGAAGTCGGCCGGCTGGCCAGTCACGTACGGACGCAGAGGCGTGAAACCGGGGATTTCCTCCCGGTAGGCTTCCGCGATAGCCGCCTGTACCGCCTCTTCAGGCGTGTTCGCTTGCTTGGCGCTGGCATGCGCCCGCCGCCAGAACTCGGGACTGGCCTTCTCCAGAGCTGGCGTCATATCGCCAGCGCTTTCCATGACCATCTCCCGAGTGGCCCTGATAGCGTCGTCGCCCGTGCCCGTGGCCCGCCGAAAAAGATCCTTCCCAGCCTCGGATACGGCTTTAGCTCCACGCGCGAGCCCGGAGGCTGCCGCCTCGCCGAGCGGCTGCATCACTCCGCCAGCAGCCCCAGCGAAAGTGGCATTTCGTACCTTCTCGGCTTCATCAATATCGGCGCCAAGGGTGTTGGCAGCACTATCCAGGCCGTATGACTGGCTGGCGGCACCGCCAGCAGCTATGGCAGACCTGGCGCCACGCCCGGCCGCTGAGACCATCTGTCCGATCTTTGGCGCCGCCCGCAGCAACCCGCCACCGAGAGCGAACGCCCCACCCTGGGCGCCCAGTGCCGCCAAATCGCGGCCTGAAACGCCCGGGGCGTTCACATAGCCCATCTTCTCCTCGCCTTCGGGGTTCGTATAGACCAGCACATCGTTGCCGTACGGGTCCCGCTCCCAACGATGCTCAATCCCCGACGCTTTAAGCTGCTCGCTCCAGAGGTTCTTCTGGCCGTCGTCATCAAAGGTCATCAGCGTGCCGGCGGATGTCCTGAAGTTCTCCCCAGGGTGGTCGCCCCACGGCATGCCGAACACCTCGTCTGGATTAAGTTCCGGGATGTCCGGCACCTTTCGGTCGTCGCCGCTTAGGAAGTTCACCACGCCGCCTGAATCGCCCCTAGCGCGCTGCTCGGCTACGGCTTGCCGTTGGTCGGGGGTGAGGGGCAGGCCGCCCCTGGATTGCTGTGAGGCCACCTCGCGCAGCTTTCGGCCCAGCTCCCGGGCAATACCCAGCTTGCCCTGCTCTTTGGCTTTGCGAACACCCATTTTCAGGCGTTCTATGTCTTGGTGAGTAGCCATTTAGACCCCCAATTCCTGAAGCATGGCTTCGGTGTCGTCGTCGAGTATCTGGCCGGCGGGTCCGCCACCGCCTGACATCTGTCGGATACGGGCCGCCTCTTCCTCGGAGTACAGCGGATTCTCGGTCATGTAGCGGTTCCAGTAACCCTGAAAGCCGGTCATGCTGCCGTTCTCCTTGATCCACTGGTCCATCTGCTCCGCCTTTTCCTGATTCCGACGCTGGGCCCGGACAAAGGAGTTGATTGCGAGCCGGTTGGCCTGCGGCGTCGCGCCAAGGTTGGCGGTAGAGGCGCGGTAGATTTCGAAGTCCTTATCGGTCATCACACCTTCACCAGGGACGCGGAGCTGTTTGGCGAGTTGGTTGGAAATCGCTTCGAACCGTTCGGCCTCGGCCGGGTCCAGCCCAGTCAGGTTGAACCCGAAGGCGCTTTGAGAGAACTTGTTGATGCCTGACGAGAGCGGGGCTAGCGCACCAGTTTCCAGGCCCCGATTCAGGATGCCCAACATCTCCTCCGCTTTCGCGACGTTCGAGTCGGCCTGCTGGGCTAGCTCAGACTGAGCAAGCCACTGATCCGCCTGCTTCTTGCCAAGGGCTTTAAGGAACTCACCCTTATCGGCACCGTACCCATCCCCTGTATTCAGGTTCACAGTGGTACCGGACGGCTTGCTGAGCAGACTTCGGGCTGCTTGGTGCCACTCGGGGGTGCCAGGCGTGTAGCCTGCGTTGATGAGCTTGTTTTCAAAGCTGGTCTGCTCCCGGTCACCCGCCATGGACGCCGTGGAGGCAATGTTGCGATAGGCATTTTGGTCGAACTGTTCCGGCAGAACCGCATCTCCAGGATCCAGCTCTATCGCTCTTTGCCGGGCCGCTCCCCATCTTTGCTGCTGTTGCTCAGGAGGTAGCTGGCCGAAATCCTGACCCAGGTTCCGCATAAACAGCTGAGATTCATAAACCTCCTGCTGTCGCTGCGCGTCCGTAAGCTCCATGTCGCCCATCTGGGTTTGCTGCTGGGTCTGCCGGACCTTGTCATCCATGGTCAGCTCCACAAGGCGATTCCGTTGGCCCTGAGCCTCATTGCGCAGCTGGGCGTCCTCGACCTTCAGGGGGGCCATCATTTCCAGCAACTGGTTGCGCTGGCGCTGCCCCTGTATTTCCTGTCGTTTCCCCGCCCATTCGAGTCCCCGGGAGATACCCGGCGAGATGCCGCCGGTATAAAGATCAACTAATGCATTCATACGGCACCTCAGGCTGTATTGGAGTGATTTTGACCCATGCCCAACATCGCCAGGCGATTACCTGAACCGCCGCCACCGGCAGTTCCACCGCTGTACATGGCGGCAAGGTCATTCATGAAGCTACTGCCGGCGTTAGCCAACTGGTAGTAGCGGTTTGCTTGGCTTCGGCCTTGCTGCATGTACAGGTTGGCCAGATTGTTGGCGCTTTGCGCCTGCTGCCCGACCTGCCCGCTCACCGAGTTGAAGCCCATCTGCATGAGATTGGCGAGCTGGTTCTGCTGGTTGTTGTAGGCGTTCATGTCCCGGCTGTAGGCCGCCTGCCCCTCCTGAGACGCCATGCCCTGGGCGTAACCGGTGAGGTCTTTCAGGGTGGCGCCGGACAGCAGATTGCCACGGGCCGCCGCGCTGTTCTCCAGCGTGTTCTGACCCTGCTGCAGACGGAATTGGTACCCGGGGTCATCCGCCAGATTCGCCAGGGTGTTGGCGTAGGTGGGCTGGTTGCCGATGTTGCCCTGGTAGTCGGTCAGGGCCTCCTCGCCGGCCTCGCGGTAAGGGCGGTACAGGTTCGCCGCACGGCGCATCTGCTCGTACTGCAAAGCGATGGCGCGCTTGCTGGCTGATTCCTGGGCGTCGGCACCTTTGTTGGCGCCCCAAGCGGAAGACGCGGCACCGAGCCCGGCTGCTACCAATCCAATCATAATGAGTACTCCTGATCTGTTTTGGGGGGAATGTCAGTCTTTTCATCTGCCTGCATCCAACAGGCAATTGCGATGCAATGGCGGGATCTTGCTTCCCTTGCGATACGCTGCTCTGCTTGGCGTTGCCGCTGCCGATAGACGGTGGTCCTGCCGTCAGGCCAAGTAACCGAGTACCCGTGGTAGGGACGGTCCGAGCCGCCGGGAACCAAGAAGATGGCATCCACTGCGGTATCCGACTTGGCTGACGAAGAGGCCTCCAGCCGATCCAGGCGGCCTTTCAATGCGTTGCTCATTGGGATTCCTCCAATGCGGAGAGTCGACGCTCGATCTCATCCAGCTCCTTCAGCTTGGCGAGCCGCCCCAAGGCATCCACCAGGGAGGCGCCTACGTCCGGTGGCATGTCTCCCCGAGCAATCGCCGCCAGAATCAGATCCGCTTTGCCGGTGAGTGTGGCCGCCTTCCCCAGGTCTTCGATTACCAGCGGGGCGGCCGTGGCCTTGAGGGGCGGCAGTGTCCGCTCCAGAAGCAGACGCATTGCGGTCATATCCCCCGCGAGCGCCGCCTTTTTGGTGGATTCCAGCAAGGCCGGCAGGTCTGATTTCAGCTCTTCCCGCATTTTGGTGAAGCGGCTCTGGGCGCCTTTGGGCTTACCTTTCGGGTTTCCAGATTTGCCGGGTTCGAACTGAGCCATCTCTGTATCCGTCCTGTTTCTTTCAGGCCGGCAGGTGCTGGCGGGCCAGCCTGCTACGGGGCGCTGATTCGCGGGTTGATCTTGTGCAGTTGGGAAAGCGCCGCCTGCTCGGAAAGCCCCTCAGCCTTGAGCCGGTGCAGTTCCTCTCGGAGGCTGAACTTGGCGCGAGCCTCGTAGATCTGTGCGTGGGCGTGGGCCAACTGGTTGAGGGTGCGCTTCTCTACCCGGGTAAGGTTGCTCACGGCTGCTCCTGGTTGCTCGCTTGGCACGCCGGCAAGGCCTTTCGGGTTATTGCCCAGACCCGCGCGCGTATTGGTCCCAAAATCCATGGCACCACTATCTCGCGCACGCGAAGCAGGCGTCACCAGAGAAGTCCGTCGAACACCTGCGCTAACCTGCGGTTTCCGTCACGAACCGTACGATGTCCTCCAGTTTGTAGAAGCGTCGGTTGCCGCGAGGGATGTAGGGCAAAACGGGTTGGCCGGCCGAAGCACGCTGCCGGAACCAGGACGCGCTGTACCCCAGCAGGTCCGCAGTGGCCCGCTCCGGTACCAAGCCTCCCAGCAAGGGCGTCACTCCCATATGGGATAGTCGCTCCAGAGCGTCTTCGTAGACTTCACTCATGGCGCCCCCTGGTGGAACTCGCTCGGGAACGCAGGGGCTCGCGAGGGGCTTCAAATTTGGCCCGCGCGCTCTTAAAAGCCTTTTTCGTGAATAAAGTAGACAAAAATAGACAGTTACCAGGGTGTGCCCCTGGTATATCTAAGAAGGAGTACAGTTTGTGTACCGGGTGGGGTCGCTCAATGAGTACACTTCCTGTACCGATGGCCATGTATCGCATCGCCTAATGCCCCCCTTTCGGTACACTTTCCGTACGCTCTGGGTACAGTTTCTGGACCGGGTTTTTTGCTCGCTCCAAGCTGAACTTGCGAAGGGGTGTGTTGGTGGCAGGAGCGTCGATCTTACCGTCACACTCATCACGCGCTTGCCATGTAAGCTCGTAGAGAGCGCACTGGCCGCCAGGGTTGAGAAATCGACCCTCCCGGGTTTGTTGGATCAAATTGCGCTCCTGAAGCTCTTCCAAAGCTCTGGTGAGCGTGCTCTTACTCCCGATACCCCATGACTTGGCATCCTTGTATGACGCACTAAGGTCGCCGTTATTCTTACCGGTGTATTGGCGTAGCAGGCACATGAGGACTTTCATAGCGCTCCCGGAAAGGCACCGGAAGTCTTCGCTGTCCATCACGATATGAGGCAGAGCAGCGAAGCTCCCGGCAGCACGGCGGCCCTTGGCTTTAATGCGAGAACGAGCCATAGCGGGTCACGCTCTCTGGGTCGGCGCGCAGAGTGCCCGGTATTGACTCATCGGCAGTCCTCCCAGCCCACCGCATCTGTCTTCTGCTTCAGTGTTGCCAACTCGTCATTGTCTATCAGGCCTAGCTCGAGGGCCTCATCGGCAGTCAAGAAGCGGTGCGGATTCTCGAAGTGGTAGGTGATCTTGTCGTCGATAAAGCTGTAGTGAATGGCAATCGGCATCATGAGGGCTCTCCTTCCTTCACAAGAAGGGCCGTAAATTCGTCGAGCTTACAGGAGCGGGTCAGCAGCTCACGACCGATGATGCTTAGAGCGTCCAGCAGACCGCCCCTTTCCCAGTTATTCAGCGCGGCATCCTCGCCGGTGTCTTCACGCAAGACTTCCTTGTTCAGGAGGCCGGAGATTACCTCTACGGCGGAGCCGGCTTGCGCCATGAACTCCGCTTCTGATTTTGCTTTGGATAGGGGGAAGCTCATGACGCCACCTCCTGGGTCTCCAGGGCATAGGCCTTTGCCATGTGCCGGTTGTAGCGGTGAAGCCGTACGGAGAGGCTGCTATCGGATTTGAGGGCCGAAAAGGCCATCTTGCGGTGGGCTCGCGCCCGGATCGTGGACGCAATACGAGGGTGTTTCATGGGTAAGACTCCTTTGTGATTGGAGTCACCCCTATCTCTCGCCAAAAAGATGGAGGTGACTGTACGCAGGTTGGCGAACCGGTCACAAAGGAAACCGGCAGGGCCGAAACCCTCCCACGCACAGCCACCATAACTTTGAGTAGCGGGCACAAAAAAAGCGCCGGCTACAGGGTGGGCGCTTGTGCGCCTTTGTGAGTTCGAGTCGCCAAACCCGGCCACGGATTTTGCCGTGACAACCTCACGATAACCCTGTCTCTCGATTGCTGCAAGCCCGCTCATTCTACCACCTCCGCCAGCATCTGTTTGGCCAGGGGGATGGATTCGGCTTTCAGGGTGTAGACGCCTGGGTGTACTTTCGCACCGTCAGAGTCCCGCTTTTGGCGACGTTCGCAGACGATGTGCAGGCCTTTCCTGCGGAGCTCCATGATCCAGTGAGGGGCATTGGACGCCTTAGCGATCCTGTCAGCCTCCTCTCTGGTAATGGGCCGGCGTAGCAAGGCCTTAACCAAGCGGCGATGACGAGGCCCCAGGGGCGTGATAAGCTGCTGCTGTGCTTTTGGGATGGGTCCGGTGGGCGCCGGGCTCTTCTCGCTCATGCCGCTGCCTCCCCGCTCCTTTCAAGAAGCTTCCGAATATCCTCTACTCTCCAGACGGTGATTCCACCTGACAGCTTCACGCCGGGAGGAAAGCGCCCTTCTTTGACGCCTCTCCACCAGGTGGTGCGACTGACTGGGATAATGGCCGGTATGGCAGGACGGGGCTGAACAGGGCGTTTGCCCTCTTTTCGATTTCGGTCTGCTTGCTCTTCAGTTACCGGGGCCTGCCCCACGATCTGGAACAGGCGAACAAAACCGGTCTCGGGAAGGTTGGTATGCATTGGTAGCGCCTCTTGCACGTTGATGCTTGCTGAAACGCTTACCTATTATTCGCAAATTTCCCCCCGGGTCTCTGCAATTGCAGGAGTTCGTACTGCAATTGCAGTAATTACTTCTCCGTCTTGGCTGAATACGCTCTCTTTGCATCCGCCAGAGCCCCATCTAGCGTCCGTTGCTTAAGCCCCGAGATCTCGCGACTGACCAATGAGGTCACCACCCCTGCCTGGTTCATCTTCTCTCCTTCGGTTAACAGCTCCAGAAGGGCTCCAGCAATCAGAGGCCAGTTATAGCCGGGTCTTTTTTGGGGTTTCGCCTTAGGGTCACTTTGCGTTTCTGGGGCAGGAAACAATGCGTCAAAACCATCATCTGCCTGGAACGCTGTCACCGGAGCGGAAAGGATCTCGGTTGGAGCCGATTCTAGGTCCTGGCCAAACACTCTGCTTGGGGCAGTCACCTGCATTTTGGCGACGACCTGGCTATCTGGCGCGGGCCAGTAGTCATCATCCAAGGTCTGCATAGCTAATTCATAAACGTCTTTGGGCGTGACGACCATTTCAAAGGAATCAAGGTCATATGGCTCAATGGGCGTCATCTCTTCTTTGATGGAATCCCACAGCAGCCAATAGATAGAGGTGCCATCAGACGTTTGAGAGGCGACAGTTGCCACATCAAACGCAGACCAGAGCAGCGGGTAAGGCAGCTCGTCCTCAAGAAAGTTGAGTTCCGGCATGCTGCCTTTAGGTATCCCAATCCTTATCGACTCATCGGGGTCATGATCCGAGGTTACACCGGCGTCTGAAAGAAGCTTTCTGAGTTCGCCCTCATAGAACCCAGCGAACGCTACAATACCCTTCCCGTTCTTTGGCTTCATGAACGTCGGTACTCGGCCATTCGCTACCCTATAAAAATCTGCCTCCGATACCTCCTCATCTATCAAGCTTGAGAAATAGCCGGCTGCGCGATCCATAGAGATTCGGCGTTCATATCGTATCAATCGACTTGGTTTCGTGGAGCTCATACCAGGTCACACCCCGCGTACCTCCCCATTTGATCCGCCAGCCAGGCCGATGGGGTTTCCGGCCGTTTGGGAGCTACCCTAGACTGGCGAAATTCGGTTTCCAGCGGCTCAGGCCTTTCGCATGAGTATTACATTTCCAGCACCGGCCTGGGCTTTGAGCTGGTCCAGATAATCCGCCCACTGCTGCATCATCCTGGCGCGCCCCTCCAGGTGGGCGGTTCGGTTATAGGCACGGCCATTCGCATCCCGCACCGCGTGCGCCAGTTGGTGCTCTATCCAATCCACTCGGCAGCCGAGCACTTCATCCAGGATCGTTCTGGCCATGGCGCGGAAGCCGTGGGCTGTCATCGTGTCTTTGTCATATCCCATCGCCCGCAGCGCGATACGAACGGTATTTTCAGAGAGGCACCTACTCGCCCCGCGGGCACTGGGGAACACGTATCGCCCCCTACCGGTAAGCAAATGAAGCTCCTCCAGCAGCTCAAGGGCCTGCCGGGACAGAGGGACAATGTGAGGCGCCCTCATCTTCATCTTGGCGGCAGGGATCTCCCAGCGTGCCTGGTCCCAGTTGATCTCCGACCACTCCATAGCCCGGATTTCGCCTGGCCGCTGAAAGAGGAGCGCGGAAAGCTGAACTGCTGTCTTTACGACTGGGGTCCCTGTAAAGCCGTCAATCGCTACCATGAGCCGCCCAACCTCATCAGGGTCGGTGATAGCTGCGTGGTGCTGCTTCTGTCGCGGCGCCAGGGCGCCCTTAAGATCTGCGCTAGGGTCTCGCTCAGCCCTCCCCGTCACCACGGCATAGCGGAAGATCTGGCCGGCCGTCTGCTTGGCGCGGTGGGCTATGTCGTTGGCGCCTCGGGCCTCGATCCGGCGGAGGGCCGCCAGCATCTCTGGCGGCTTGATTGCACCCACTGGTCTCTGGCCGATGACTGGGAACAGGTCTTTCTCTAGGATTCGGCGGGTCCGAACGCGGTAACTCTCCGACTTGTCCGGCATGACCTTGCCGAACCACTCCAAAGCGACGGCCTCAAAGCTATCCGCAGCCGCAAGGTTGCGAGTGAGCTTCTGAACTCTGCGCTCTTCGCCGGGGTCCACGCCCTTATCAAGCTTGGTCCTCGCCTCCTGATGGGCCACCCGGGCGTCTTTCAGCGACACCTCGGGGAAGACACCTAGGGCGAGCGTCTTCTCTTTACCGCCGTACCGATACTTGTAGCGCCAGTACTTGGCGCCCTTCGGGTTTACCAGCAGAAACAGGCCGTGGCCGTCAGAGAGCTTGTAGGGCTTCGCTTTGGGTAATGCTTGGCGGACAGCGGTCGCGGTGAGAGGCATGTGCGTTTCACTCCCTAATTGGGGGTATCAGTCCAAGGCCTGCACCTTGTGCCCCCAGATGTACCCCCGGTATTGGGGGTATGCGGTGGCAGGAATTGCAACCACATGAAACGCACTATAACGAAAAAGGCCCTGCGTGACAGGGCCTTTGGGATCGGCTGAAACACCGAGAGACTTCAATTTGGTCGGGACGGAAGGATTCGAACCTTCGACCCCTTGCACCC
>TARA_R110000851_G_scaffold146749_2_pt1 | contig 15572 bp, 18 predicted proteins | sample TARA_R110000851 | Tara Oceans TARA_R110000851 (sample SAMEA4397627) | marine metagenome | biome: Polar Biome; feature: [DCM] deep chlorophyll maximum layer (ENVO:01000326); material: water (ENVO:00002006), including particulate matter (ENVO:01000060) such as... | depth 17 m | reverse complement strand
CACTGTTTGACCGAAACAGGTGGCACCATCACTCCGAAATAGCCAGCAACAATTTGTGCGGTTTCTGTGTGAGACATATTCTTGTTTCCTGAACAAGAAATGAATAAAAGTACGAGTGAGCAAATGACGATTTTTTTCATAACAATTTTAATTTGGGTTATTGATATACTTATGCGATACCTTCAATTTTAAATCCCTTTCCCCATTTTTCTCATTCAGCTCAACCACTAATCTACGGTCATTACTTATTGAAAATTTAGGCATTACATATACTAATCTTGCAACTTTACCAGCTGCTATTCTAGACGGTACGTTGTGCTTAAAAATGGTTTCTTGAAACAGCTTTTGTAACGATTTCCTTTTGCCTTTTTGTCTTGTTTCTAGCGAGAGATTTAAGAAATTTAAGTCGTAATCCAAACTCGATTTATTCTCAATCTGGATAACAAAGTAGAGTTCTTCCTTATCAAAAACTATATTCTCAACACTCAAAACGATGCTTTCATTTCGTTTTTGTATCGTACCTATTCGTTGCTTTCTTTCAAGAAGATAAGAGGAGAATTTTGTGTAGTAAAATGTGCTGTTATCTACTAAATTTTCAACTTCAGTTACTTCGGTAGTGTCAATGATGATAGGTTTTTCATTGCCTATACTACTTGATTGTGATACGAAATAATTGAGCTTCGATAGCTGCTTTCTATATCTTACAATATACGAAAAAATCGCACCATTTCTATTGATTATCAGTAAATTACTTTCTTTCCCAGGGGTTGCCTGAAGTAATCCGAAATATTGTTCTTTTACACGATTGTAGGTAAAAACAAAATTATCCGAGCCAGTTATACCTTGTCGTATAGGTTCTGGAAAAAATAGCGCTACGTTTTTAGTGTCGTTTGCGTAAATGGTATCAAGTACTTGTGTTTCTTGTGCGTTAGCTTTCGCGAAAGCGGAAATAATGAGAGCTGAAATAATAATATACTTTTTCATAAAAGTGCGTTTTAAATGCCCAATATGGGCTTATAACTTAGGTTTTAGAATTAATCTGTAATTGTTCAATACGGTTACTTTTATGTTTCGATTGTTACGTCTGAACACTTTTGTAATTCCGCCTACTTGTGGAACAGTAGGTATATTGATGTCGCCAATAATATCATCTATAACTTCGGTAGTAACTTCTGCCCGAAAGTTGTTTTGTACATAGATGCCCTCACTACCATCCGATAAATCGAAGGCTTTGAGTTTGGTGGGATGATGCTTTATATTTTCAATTTCAATTAAAGCTCGATTGGGCTGAAAGCTTATAAATCCAAAAACTGGTGTGTTCTTTGGCATCAATTTTTTATTGATTGTTGCAGCTTTGGTAAGGCGCATTCGCAATCTGGTATTTGCTTTCACAATTTGGTCGCCATCGACAACCACATAAATGGTTTCATCTGTATTGCCAATAATCGAAACTTCGTTTGGTTTCGGCGAAGCAGCAAAGAACAGTTGATGTTCCAAGCCCAATTCTTTAGTTTCTATTTTTTGTTCTCTTTTGATATCGGCTGAGTCTATTTGCTGTGCAGTATTTTGAGTGATTTTCTTTTGCCCAAAGCTCTGGTGTCGCTTTTCGGAATATTGAATTTTGCCAGCCTCGTAAATACTATCTACGATACGTTTCTTTTTCTGTTCTGGTAGATCAGGATTGTAAAGACCTGTTGAATCCAAAAATTTTTCATCGTAGATGCTAGGCGCATTATTTTCACGCACTTCTTTTAAATCATTAATAGCATCCAGTTTAGAATCATACTCTTTTTGGTTTTCATCTAAATCTGGCACTAAAGTCTGTTCAAGATTTTCATTTTCACTTTTATCATCGCCCATAACCATCATAGAATAGGAAATTAGGAATATGAAAATCACGACTAATACCGCTGCAAATACTATTTTATTCTTTTCTACTTTCATAATCGTGGTTTTTTTAATTGCCAATTATCGGCTCAATTTTCATCGTTTAATTTTTTTAAGGTGTTCTCGAAATAGTTTGTAATCAACAATCCGTGCGGATTGTTTGGAAAGTTTCGGTCTACTGGAATTAAGTTTCCACTAGAAACAAGTTCATAAGTGTCTATTATTGAACCTCTATTGATTTCAAATACGGTAACAGTTCTAAAGACATATGTTCCGTTTTGTTCTTCGATTTGTGAGTCTATGTTCAGCACTTTCTGAACTAGCGAGTATTGTAGCAATCGGTTATAGACACCATCTGCCTTTTTCTGGCGATATAAATTATCTAAAGAACTATTCCCCAACCAAAGTGCCTTTTCAAGATTGCGTTCATAATTACTGGCATCAATGTTATAGAAGTAGTTGTGGAACAGGTCTAAATGTGCCAAAGCTTCAACCCTAAAATTTTCTTTTTGGGTAACGAGCTTCAGCGGAATAATGCTACCATCAGTATTGATGGCAAAGGCACTATTAAGAGCTTCTTTATTTGTCTTGAATGCCATCCATAATGAAAAGGTACTAGAGAGCATCGCAAAAATGACAACTGCCAACACGATAAGCCTGTTCAACTTTAGGACGTTGTATATATTCTGGTACGGTGTTTTCATATTTTAAATTTTTAATCTGCCTTAGGCAGTAAATAATCTGAGGGTAAACGAGGTGGCGCGTTTGTATAGTTTGAATTTGAGAAAAACAATAAAACCAACTGACCCAAGCTGCACCACAGGTGCAAAAAAGCCCTGGCCAACATCTGTACCAAAAAGGTTTGTCCAGAAATTAGTATTGATTTCCGTATAGAGGGCATTTACAAACACATTGACCAGAAAAAAGGCTGGCACTAACATATAGACCGCAGCATACAATTTGAAAAACGTATAGGCAAGTGAACGAAATTTTTCAAAAACCGCTAGGCTAATTACCAAAGGAAAAAAGGCTTTCATTATACCCAATAAGAAGTAGCGTTCCGCAAGGAATAGTGGGTAGATGAACAAATCCAAAATCCAAAGAAAAAGGCTAATGATAAATGCAAATATTTTGAATCCGTAGAGTGGTGTTACCAATGCTTCATATAAGAGCGTCATAGCAGCTTGCGCTACCTCGATGATACTTACATCTTCTTCAATAGGAATGTCTTGCATCTGCAACGGTAATAAAGCAGGTGCTGTACCACGATATTGTGCTTCTATCGAAACCAAGATACTATCAAAAAAGCCAAGTACCTGTGTCGAGAATATGACTAGAACAACAATTGCAAAATTCTTCATCAATTCCCCAGGACTCAATCCCCAAGTGTAACCATCTTTATCCGCAATACCTTCATTATATTTTTTAAGGATATTAATTAAAAAGAACAGAACAGCAAGCGTTTTCATTCCGGCAATAGTGTATTGCGAGAAGCTGCTGTTCTGTATAGTTTGAAACACCGCGTCGATGTATTCCAGTCCAATCCCTAAAATAATGGCTGCGGTCATCTTTAATATTCTGTTTCGCGGTTATTTACTTTATCCTGCATTTTTCTAAAGGAAATAATATCCCTGTAGCGTTTAGTTTTTGTGTTGATATTGGAAACCATTTGTTTAGATTCCAGTTCCTTTTGCTTTAGGACTTCAGCACGTTCGGCATCGGACATTTTTAGATTGTCGCTAGATAAGATTTCGCTCATAAAATCTACCGTGTCCAATGAGTTTTGAACAATGGCATCAAATGATTCCGCAACCCGTGTAACTTCCTCTGGTTTGATATAAGGCGAGTTTAAAATGTCCTGTAAATCATTTTGCATTACATTAATAAGGCGTTGATTGTTGTCTGCAATTTCTTGAACCGCATTAAGTTGTTGAACTACACTCGAAACCTGCTCTATGGCCTCTTTTGCATCTTTCAAGAATTTTACAGACTTAATCATTTGAGCCGTCTGTTTACCCGATTCAATCAGTTGTTTTACCAGACTGATAAAATTGGTATTGTCATAAGTGGGCATTCCCTGTGCAGTAGCGTTACCCGACATAAATAAGGTCAATGCTACTGTCATTAGTAAAATTTTGATTTTTGTCTTCATAATATTATGTTTTAGATGTGAATTGAATTATTGCTTTTTCCATATCGTGATGCTCGTTGTAGAGCTTCATTATTTCTTCGTTTTCCTGACCATCGGTTAAGTAAGCCGCATAGACTTTCTTCGGAACTTCAAGACGGAATATGTTACTTTCCCTACCGATTTTAATAAACATTTCGGTGTACTTCCGTGGTCCGGAAAGGTTGTTTTTGATGGATTTTAATTGGTTTAGGTCGTGGCTGGACAGGTTGAGTCTTTTAACCAGTTCGTCATAACCTTTTTCATTGTTAAGGCTGTAAATGACCTGCGTATTTTCCAATATGCTGGCTGAAGTTGAATTGTTAGGCAATTGATTAATGGATTGTAGAATAATCCCAATCGCACCGTTTTGTTTACGTATGGCTTGATAGTAGAATTCTACGCTTTCCAGAACATTTTTAAACTTCAGTTGCTTGGCAAACTCGTCGAATAGGATAATGCCTTTTTCAGCACGGTTTTTCCAAATAGTTCTTTGGATAGCCGATTTTATGAGTTTCAACATTACAGATAAGATTTCCTTATTGTCTTTGACTTCATCCAGTTCAAAAACAATCAAGCGTTTATCCTCTATTTTATAGGTTTGGTCTTCGCTAACTTCAAATAGAAAGCTATATAGACCATCGCCGACATATTCGGACATTACGTGCAAGAAGCTCGTAACATTGAAGTAGTCGGGATGGATTTTTAAGGTGTCCAGAAGATCTTTCTGATTCCTTTCTATAAAGCTGTAAAAACCATCTAACGAGTGATTTTCTGGTATACTATCGTAATAATGCCATAATATTTTTTTTACCGAAACCGACTGTGCTTTAGTTACTTTTAAATCTGAAGCGAACAATTCAAACAGAAAAACCGATAAATCTTCCAAACGTTCAGGTGTCAAATCTTTTACATCGCTGATGTAAAAAGGATTGATGCCTAAGTTTTTACCGCTTTCATATCTGAGTACGGTATATTTCTCAGGATATAGTTTTGCGAATTTGGTGTAAGAACCACCCAAGTCGATGATGACCAGACGGACACCACTTTCAAAATATTGACGTAAAATATTATTGGCCAAAAACGATTTCCCTTCGCCCGTTGGTGCGAAAATGGCGAAGTTTCGTGCTTTTATACGTTTCTTGCGTTCGTCCCAAACATCTTTTAGAACAGGTACATTATGTTCTCTATCATTGAAGATGATTCCGGTAGCATCTGAGTTGTAATTCGTATTGTTGATAAACAGGCATAAAGCGTGCTTTAAATCTGTCACATATAAATCGTTATTTGAAAAGTTGGATGAAAAACAGCAGTAACTATTAAGGATGTAGTTCTTCCGTTCTTCGCCTCTTGGATAGTATGGGATAATGTCCAGTTCCTTAAACTCAGTTTTAATTTTTGAACCGATTCGGCTTAAATTTTCAGGGTTCTTATCCCAATACACAATGTTTAGATGACCACGGATTATTCGTGCATTATCATCGGCATTAATCTGGTCGAGAATGTGTTGAATTTTGCCTAGTACGACTTTGTTCTGAGAGCCGAAATTGGAACTTTTGTTCAGTTCTTCAACTTTCTTATCAAGCAGCTTGCGCCACTTCTGTTTGTCATCCAAATACAAGATTTGATTGACTATGTGATTCTCATTAAGCGTAAGCCCTAAGCCATCAATAAACCCTTGATGAAACACAAAATCGTCAGATGTGAATTTCTCATTGGTCTTGCTACTCTGTACACTTTCGCCAAAGCACAGTTCGCTATTGATAGCCAGGGCATCAAAATGGTTTTCGCCAATATTGACGCTTTTTTTATCTAGTATGATATCGGTATCAAACCCATCATTGAAGCCATTGAAATAGCCATTTGTGAGTTGCTGTATCTCTTTCGCTTTAAGCGAAACGAAGGTCATCTTTCGGCTATTGTTTATAAAGGAGATAGAATCGCTTACTGAACCGATGAAGCTCTTAACGTTATCATCCAATTGTTGAACAATTCCTTTGGAAACTTTACGAAAAGGGTTGACATATTTTGAATTATTCAACGCTTTGTTCTTAGTGAGCGTAAAGAACAAAAAGCAACGATGTTCCATATAATCACGCCCTTTGAAGTGGTCGTGGGTCGCTTTTTCTAAAAAGGTTGTATTCGGAAGCTTTTCTGAAGTGTATATTTTCTTTAGGTAGATATCCTGTTTTTGAACCACCGTACCAATGGGCAATGATTTTAAAGCCTGAAACCAAGCACCGTGTATGTCCTCGAAGTCTTTTTCAGATAGTGAATAGATTTCTGGTAGCGTTCCTTCATAGCATAGGACGACATTGCCATTATTGGCAAATATGATATTGTCTTGAATATCCGTAATAGGGTTATATGCTGAAAGATTAATCTTGTTCATAATCGAAGCCAGAATTTCTTTTGTTACTTATTATTTTAGGGAAAGCTTTAGCTGTTTGAAAAAGTTGTGGATTATTAGCCATCCTTGTAAGAGCGATGTATAAGGCTGCATTAAAAACCATAACACCTATTATCATTAAGAAGCTGAATGAAAAAATGATGATTAATAACGAAGCAAGAATCGCAACCATCATTAATGCAAACAAGGAAATAGGCAACCCAAAAATGACCGCCCGTTTCCTGATGTTTTTATAGACCTCAAACTTCTTCATAGTTACACTACGATTCCGATTAAGTATGTGAAGATGCCGACTACTGCACCAGCAATCAAAACAAATACTAGTACTCTAGTAATTCCTTTTTTAAGATCTGCATTTTCTCCAAAGAAATGTCCTGCATTAAACAGGAAGCCAACTAGGAAGATGACACCTAATAAAATTGGAAAAATAGTTCTGATAGTGTCGCCAACATCATTAACTGAATCTTCAATACCACCAATTTGAGCAAAAAGCGAAGTGGATAAGAGTGAAAGAAATGATGCTAAATAGAGTGATTTTTTCATAATAAAATTGTTTAGATTTTTATGTTGTTTTCGTTAGTAGAAATTTACATATATTTGAACATAAAATACTGTATATCAGTAATTTGTGAATAAAATATTATTTGAAATCAATTGAATTTAATTGCTATTATTTAGTATCAAATACTATGATTTTTTGAAAGGAAGTTGTTGATAACCTGAAAATTAAAAATGAAAAAAGCACTCAAAAACGTCAGTTTTGTCTTTTTGCTTCTAAAAATGTGCATCGTTTTTGGACAAGAAATGAGTGCTCAAAAAAGAATAATTATAGACGTTGGACACGGTGGAAAAGATGCTGGTGCAATTGGTATAAATAAAATTCAAGAAAAGGACATCGTATTGGATATTGCGAATGCCATTTTGAAGCTAAATAAAAAATTAGGAAAACCTTTAGATATTTATTTGACCAGGTATAAGGACACACTTATTTCATTATCTGATAGAATAAGGCTCGCCAAAATCTTAAAAGCAGATTTATTTGTGTCGTTGCATTGTAATCATTCGGATAATCCAAATGCAAGAGGAATTGAAGTTTATGCTTCAAAGAAACAAGCGAAGTATTCTAAAGAATCTGTTTTTGTCGGCTATCAAATTGAAAAAATGCTTTGCACAGCGATAGGATATGAAAGTAGAGGTGTGAAGTTTGCCAACTTTCAAGTGCTTCGAGAAACAGTTGGTTTTTGTCCTTCCGTGCTTTTGGAATTGGGTTTCTTATCTAATAAAGATGAAGGTACTTATATTTCAAATGCTACCAATATTCAATTCGCTGCCAACGCTATTTTACTATCAATCCAAAACTAATATTATTATGAAAGACATATTTTTAGAGTTAACCGAAAGTTTAAAAGCGATTATAGTGCAATTTATTTCAGAAGTGATTTTGTTATATAAATCATTTCGAGGTTGAATTACATTCTTTCATCAAGCATTATTGATTTATACCAGTAAAAGAAAGCCTCTGGATTATTCTTTTTAAGCTTGTTGAGCTTATTGTATTTAGGGTTTTCAATCAACCAGTCTTTTACCTCTAATGGGTTATCAAACCTTTCAATCTTATTATTGATTTGGGATTTGATTAGTTCAGACAAGTATGCCACTTTTGAAGATGCTATGATGGCTTCTTCAATATTGAATTTCTCAATGGTAAAGTTTGTAAAATTACTGATACCTGTTTGAAGATGTTTAAAATCTTCAGATTTAGTGTCGCGAGTTGAAAGCACAAAACAAGCTTCTTGCGTATCGTTTAGTACTTGCTCTGCGGTTATATCTAATTTTCTAAAGGAAAGCTCTTCTTTAACCACTTTTGCATAGCTGGTTCGTACCACCGTCAAATCAGAAATATTTTCCATTAAAAAAGCGACATCGAATAACTGTTTGATAATCTCTACAGGTCTTCCTTTGCTATATAGAATTCCTGTTGTTTTTGGGGCAAAGGCGGTTAGTTTATCGCCTAAAATAGCGTCAAAAGTTGGCATCATTACTTGTATAATTTCGCCCTCTGTCTGAATCCAATCGTGAGCTATTGGGATTTCTGTGAGTTCAGGATATGGATTTGGGGTATAAAGAACATCCAATAAAATCGGCTCAATGCTTCCATCCACGTTGCTTTTATAATATGTTTTAAAATGTCCCACAGGGGCATCAGGTGTATGTTTTCTATTGTTGTCATCTTCCCAATGTGTGAAAACAGTTTTACTACACATAGTATCTAATATGGGGTCTATATCGCTTTGAATTTGTTCGGTTATGATATCAATGTCAATGGAAAATCGCTTTGGCTTTTTTGTTGCTAACAACAAAGCGGTTCCACCTTTGAAAATAAATTCTAGACCGTTTATCTTTAATTGTTCCAATAGTATCAAGGCATAAATAACCTTCTCTATAAGTTTTGGATCATACTTTCTGCCAAGTTTTTGCTTGACCTCAAAAATCCATTCTGGATGATATGTACTTTCTTTAATCATATATATTAAGTTTTGGCAAAATATTAATTTTTTGCCAAAGTTAAATTTATTCTATGTTCTACTTCTTTTTCCTTATTTCGTCTTTGGGCATAACGTTTCATTTTACCTTGATTGATTTCAAACTTGCTAAAAGCCGACTCGTATATAAAATCTAATTCCCCTTGTTGCGCACCATACAAGTTGGTATCGATAATCATATCCACTAAAAGTTTTTCTAGTGATGGTATTATAGTATTTTTTGTTTCGATTATAGGTGCTTCCGAAACCAAATGTTTTATAATAATTACATCATCACTATTATGAATGTAAAGCTCAAAAGTTTCTGCATCGGGTTCTAAAAAAACTTGTTTTCCTTTGTCCTTTAATTTGTAAAATACGGATTGGGCTACATCTTTTTCCAGTTCAACAATGGTGTAAAATTTAAATGGCTGGTGTCGCATTAAATCGTTTAGCCAAATAGTGTTCCAAATACAAAAGTCTATGAAGGGATAGTCCTTTTTGATTTTATTGAACAGTCGCTTTAATTTACTATTGATAACCGGACAAAATTCATTATTTCCCTGCAACGCATAAATACCTCTAGTGGGATTTTTTAATACCCCTTCTTTTTTTAGTTTCGACAAATAGACGTTAATCGAGCTTTCTTTCAGATTTGGAAAATCTTTGCGAATGCAATCAACTAAATCTTTTTTAGAAATAGTTTGATTCCCTTGAAAATAGGATGGTATTTTTTTTTCTATTGTATAATTCAAAGTAATTACATTTATTAAACTTTGGCAAAATACAATAAATTTGCCAAAGTTTAATTATTTTCTTTTGTCCCCAGCACCTTTATCAAAAGCAATCAAGTTAAACAGTTCTCGCATTCGGCTACGAACCCGATTACCATAGTGTTCTTCCAGTTCTTCAGCATTGAGGTTGGTGGTAGCGTGTGTTTTAATTTTATGTTTGGTCTGAATGTATAGTTCATATCTAGATAAGATGACTTCGCCCATTACGTTCAAATCTTTGCCATAGAACCTTCCAGCAGGTTCAATACCTAAATCATCAAAGCAATAAAATCTGGTATTTCCATAGTCTTCAATGGTTTTAAAACCGAGGTGGTTAAAACTGAAAGCCACGTTCCTGCAAGGAATCATTTCGTAAGGCCTTTGCATTGGTACGATATGTCGAAGTAGTTTCATCAATGTAGTCTTTCCACATCCTACAGGTCCAGAAAGTAAAATGCCTTTGTCGATATCAATTCCGTTCTTTTCACAATTTTCTTTGTCCTTGATGAAATAATGGCAGAGTTTACGAATGATAACCGTGTCCTCGTCATAGATTCTAAATTGTTGACCAAATAATTTCGATCCCTTTGCATTTAGATAAATTAGGATTTTGTCAAAATCGTAAAGAACGCTTTTGCCATCAAACTTTCCGAGCGAGTATTCCACGCCACCTTCGGTAATTTTAGAGGGGTTGTCCATAATCTTTATTTTTAGTGGTTCGCAAGTTGTCCTTGATTTGGGACGCTTGTTTTTTGTTTGGTTTGTTTTCTTCATCGAAAAGCTCGGTTCTATCCATCCAGTTCAAAGCTAAGGCTCGCCAATCTCGAATTTCTTTTCCATCGCTAGTTTGCCAATTTCGAGTTTCATAATGCTCGAAGAATTTTTTTCCTTCATCAGCATTAAAACTTTTTTCAATAAAAAAATCAATAACGGCCTGCCAGCCCTTTGGTTGTTTTATATTGTTTACTTGTTTGGTATTGTTTATAGTAGATACCAATGCTTGTCCACTCACGGGACGGTGCGAGTCCACAACTTGTCCAGATATGGGATAGTGCTGTCCCGCTATCGGTACACCATTGGGACGGTACTGTTCCGCAACCTGTTCTAATATGGGACTGTACCGTCCCATATCAGGTTCATCACTTGTACCAATAATGGACATCTTGATTTTACTACCCTTGTAAGGATTGTTTGAAGGGTAGTATGACAGGTAGCCCCAAGAATCTAGGTTGGTAACACACCTGTGATAAGTGGATTTTGAACCTATTTTTGATGCGAGCATCAAATCTCTACGATTAACATAGAATTCATTTGCAAAGCGGCTGCTGTTCCATTCTTGGAACAAGGCCATATACAAACTGATATGGGTAGGGTTTAGGCGGTCATCAAAATAGAACTTTTCAAAAGCCGCGTTTAGTAGCTTTATATAGTTCATCGCTTAATGATTTAAACCGTGATGTACACGGTTAGCTGTCATTACATTTTGTATTTCTTCGGTATCATAATAAATGATTCCGCCAACTTTAGTATAGGGTAACGTTCCATTGATACGAAGATTTTGAAGTGTTCCAGGACTTACTTGCAGTAAGTCCATAACCTCAGAAGACTTAAGATATTTTTTAAGTTTTCCATTTCCCTGTTTGGATAAGAGATTTTTGATGTCATCGAGCAATTCCATTTTGAATTCTCTAAGGTCGTCTGAAGTAATAATAGTTGCTGGCATAATAAAACGATTTTAAAGAAAGGGACTATTGATTTACAATTAATTTGATAGCCCCTGACTTGATTTGACTTTCGTTCTACAAATTTGAATAGGTTTATTGGATTTTATTCCCCAGTTCGACCGTAGTACGGTCAAAATTTAACATCTTGAGATTTGCTTTGTTTTGATAGTTTTTGAGGGTGTTTTTGCAAACCTACACCTTCAAATCATATTAAATTTTATAAAAAATAGATACATAAGTTAATTACCGTAGGTCAACCGTAGTACGGTCTTTTTTTAACAGTTTGAGTATAAGGAATCGAATAGAGAAATAATGGCTTTATTCTTCACTTTTATCCATTTCTATGAGTAGTGATGTAGAGAGTTCGTCAAGAAAAAGCGTTCGACTATTCTTCCTGCTTTTGATGTCGTGATAGGTTTTGTAGATGTCTTTTGGTTCAAGATCAAATAGCTGTTGCAATTTTCTGGAAATTTGCATTATGCTTTGGTTATCTTGTTTTCCCAATCCTTTTGCACAGAGTGCATATAAAAGTTCAACGTATTCTGTATTTGAAAATGGCCAATGTATTTTTTCAATCGGTTTAATGGATTTAAGTTTACCATTTAAACCGTTGCGAATTTTAAATTTTTTCTCATCTAAATAAGTTGCTAGCGAATCATAGGCTCTGTATTTACCAAGAAGCATATCTCTTGGTGTACAAAATTCAGGGTCTTGGAAATAGAATTTAGATGTAGCTATAATGTAAGACCCCAAATATTCTCGTGTATAATATTCTTTATCAAAATGAGTATGTTTTGAATCAGCATATTGCGTGAAGTCCAAATTGTAGCTAAAGAAACGATTGACTTTCTGCATCTTTCTTCTAATAAATTTGCGTTGTGATTCTTTGTCTGTTTTGGGGAATTGAATTTCAAAGGAACGAATTTCAGAAAAATAGATAAGATGTCTTAATGGGATTTGTTTTGTGTGCTTAAAAAAATAAATCTCATCCGAGATAGAGGCGAAACCTTTGTTAATAATTTCCTTTTTAAATTGACCTAAAAGTTTCGTGCAGACTATTATAGAATGCTTTGAGCGTTGCATAATTGTCTCTGAATTTTCTTCAATTTCTAATAATTGTTTTTCTAGATTTTGCGCGAGTAAATGTAATTTCATACCATACCTAATTACAGAGTTAGTAACTGTTAATAGTAGGGTCGATATTAGATAAGGTAATTACAAAGAATTATGTAGTTGACGTTCTATAGACAGTTTTTTACTGGAAAGCTGCAAAAATTATGCCTTTCTTAAAATTTCTTAAAAGTTGGTGCTTGATAATTTCGAAGTGTTCTGTAAATTGAAAATTCAAATTAAAAATTTATCACACTATCCAAAGCATCATCGGCATCTTTGTGAATGAAATTTGCTTGATAGCGTATTGTGTTACCGGAAAACAAATATGTAAGGTTTTCGGCAATTAAGGATGTATTAAAAATGGAAAATAAGGATGTATGATTTTGAGTCCAATTTAGGTTAAATTTCTTTATTTTCAAATATGGTTTTTCGGTGTTCCATACGATAGCTTTTACCGCTTAATTTTATGATTTCACAGCGGTGTAATATTCGATCCAACAATGCTGTTGTTAGTACATCATCCTTAAGCACCTCGGCCCATTGTTGTGGGGATTTATTGCTGGTAATGATCAGTGAGGTTCTATCGTGGAGTTCATTGATAAGATTAAAGAATGCTACCCCATCCTGCTGTGTAACAGGGAACATCATAATATCATCAATGACCAGTAGGTGTGCCTTAAGAATACGTTTGTATTGAGCTGCAGCACTTCTAGTGACATCCTTGAGCTTCAATATTTTTGTCAGTTCCTCCATGCTCTTAAAATAGGCTCTGTAGCCTTTGTCCACCGCATCAAAGCACATCCCTGCCGCGAGATATGTTTTTCCGACCCCGGATGGTCCCAGTAGTATGATATTGAAATTTTGCTCCAGCCATTGAAGTTCCCTTAGCTGGTTGAGCTGCTGTTTCTCCAGACCATTGGAAACACTGAAGTCGTACAGGTCCAGATCGAAGCTCCCTGGCAAGCGTGCTTGTACAATGCGTCTATCCAGATCCTTTTTTCTTCTGTGCGCCACTTCCTTTTCCATAAGCCTGTTGATGAGTTCTAAATAGCTGGTGCTTTCCTTTTCAGCTTCCGCTATGGCAATCTCCAGATGGGATGCCAGGGCAGTTAATTTTAACTGTTTACAATGTTGCTTGATTTGTTCTGTTTTAGTCATAGTTACATTATTGATTAATGATATTTTCGTAGTCTCGCAGATCGCTTTTCTCCGGAATCTGGTTGGCTTTTTCTAAATTGTTTTTATCCAAGAGCCGGATTCCCTTTTGTAACAAGGGAGCCTGGGGAGTCTTAACAAAGAGGACCTGTTCAAAATCATACCCACTTAGAATTTCATTTTCCAAGCAAAAATCCAGAGCCCTATCGGCGTCTTGTTTTTCAATGCCTTCCAGGGCCTTTAAAATAACCTGTAGATGGTCCCTGAGGTACCTAGGAAGCTTCTGGTTGATTTTTTGTAGGTACTGGGCCGCCTTGTCCTTATCAGTAAAATAAGCGGTTGCCAGTAGAATCATTTGATCCAGACTTTTGGAAGTATCCCTTTTATGGTTGGTATTGGCGATGAACTGTCCTTTCTTGAAAGAGATCTTATGGCTGCAGATCAGTTCCTGGTCGACACTGTAGATCTCCAGGATATCAGCTACTTCTTTTATAGTCACCTGGGTGCCGGTGCCCTTGTATGTCCCCATAGGAACACTGTAGAAGTTGCTCTTATAGGCAATGGCATTGGTCTTTCTCACATGATAAGCCTTGGTTTGTTTGTTCTCAATGATCAAAGGGGTATAAGGGTTCATATATTCCTTCTCCAAGTCATACTCCTGTTGTGGTATCTTTTTCGTGAAGTTATGGGCAAGCGCGTTGGCCGTTCTTGCCAACCAAGAGGAAGCCTCGGTATTAAGGGTATCGATATCCCAATAGGACCTGTTATAGAGGAAGTTCTTTTTGACATACTGAACGACATTTTCTACCTTGCCCTTACTTTCAGGATCTGCTTTCCGGCAGAAATATAATTTAAAGCTCCTGGATTTGGTATACTGCTTAAAAGTAGCTGTAAGAATAACATCGCCAATATTCTCGTCCACTACCATGGTCCTGTCCTGGTCATATACTATAGTTTCTGGGATGCCCCCATAGAAAGCAAAGGCCTTTTCATGAGCCTGACACACATCCTGAGCGGTATAAGGCCTGTCCCAAAACCAAATGTATTTCATCCGGCTTCTGGAAAGAACAATGGCAAAGAAGCTTATCTTCTTTCTTTTTCCATTGACCAGACGCATATTGTAATGTCCAAAATCGATCTGTGCCTGCTCCCCGTAAGGCAGCTCTTGAATGGGGAAGTATTCCCGCGATACTTTAACAATAGGGATGTTGTGTTTCTGGCGGACAAACATCACAAAGTTATATACCGTGCGGGGATTGGTAGCAGGGAACTCGGGATGGTGTTCCTTTAACCAGTCATGTATTTGTGCGGCCGAAGTCTCGGGAAACCGGTCCAGCTTATCCCTGACAAAGGTTTCATAGGGAGATAATACTTTGCTTCTATACTGCCCTTTCAAAAGATGATTTTCATAATCTTCTTCGGACATTAACAGATATTTCTTTACTGTTCTGGTATCCAAAACCAGGTAATCGGCAATTTTTGGATTGCTAAATCCAAGCCCGTTAAGTTTGTGAATTTCGTGGTACATGATCCAATTGTTTAAGTCTCTTGTTGTCATCTAGGATTGGTCTTTTTATTCCAGTCCAAGAAACAGTAAAATTTGACTTCAAGGCTTACTCTTTTGCCCCCGGGGGCAAAAGAGTAAGCCTTGGATCATACATCCTTATTTTCCGAAAGTAGTACATGACTATTTTCCGAAAACACTACATTCTTATTTGCCGATTATAAGACATTGTTATTTTCCGGTTACAACTAATGCAAATACTCACTAACTTTTCAAAGCGAACAATTAATTGAAAAAAATAGCATTGAAATAACTTT
>TARA_R110000851_G_scaffold23579_3_pt1 | contig 15604 bp, 11 predicted proteins | sample TARA_R110000851 | Tara Oceans TARA_R110000851 (sample SAMEA4397627) | marine metagenome | biome: Polar Biome; feature: [DCM] deep chlorophyll maximum layer (ENVO:01000326); material: water (ENVO:00002006), including particulate matter (ENVO:01000060) such as... | depth 17 m | reverse complement strand
CCCACCCGGCGTATTTGTCGGAGTCGGTGGCGGAGGACTCGGCGACGGCGAGGGTGAGGGTGGCGGAGGACTCGTTGGTGGAGGACTCGTTGGTGGAGGACTCTGTGGGGGAGGACTGCTGCCTGGTGGTGGTGGTGGACCTCCCGGTGGTGGTGGGGGAGCAGGAGGAAGCGGTGCGGCCGACTCACACGCATCACAGTCAGTAATTTTTCTACTAGGCCAATAATCAGGCCAAGAAGTTTCTCTCTCGTCTTCCCATTCTTGAATATCTGGATACCAAACGGTATTGTACTGATATAGACTAAATATAGGACAATCCGGGCACCACTCTTCACAGTTCAATCCATCAGTGCATCTGGCAGTTTCAACCCATACTTCACCATATTTCTTAATGTCTCCCCCGTTGTCTCGGAATGCTTGACAACATTCAACTGATGTCATATCATCACCCAGGCATACGTTTGCAATTTCTTCGTAGGAATCTGTTGCACCACAACATGTTCCTTTTCTTGCTTCGGCACAATTAATGTCAGAACAAGAAGCAGAACATCTTGTCGAGAACTGACCCCATCCTTGTTCTGCTTGTTCTTGTGTCATGTAACCGGAACTAGTGGTACTGTTCGTCCCCGGAGTACCTAGTGAATAATAACTACCGTGCCATCTACCATACTGTTCCTTACACGACCATGGATCTAGTTCTTCACAAGATCCATTTGGAAGACAACATGCTGCCTTTAGTCCTTCGAGACATGGATTGTTTGCAGGTTCTTCTGTTTTGTTATCCCAGAATACAGGACCATCTGGATCTGATACTTGATAACCATTTTCCGATAAATAATCTTGACATAAAAATGCCCAGAAATCATTATTACATGCATGTAGTTTTAGTTGCTCTGGATTCAGTTCACACTCCACCTCATCATATAATGGATCTGTTGGATCATTAACATCAATGATAGTAGTAGGACACGCATCTTCAAAAAGTTCGTTGGGAATCTGAGATGCATGACCTAACGCAGTGCTATCGTATATCACTACGACAGAACCTAATCCGTTTTCTTTTGCAGCAACTAGACACCCTTTATCCCCACCAACAAGTGCTTTACCACCCTGTGACCTATTAGGAATAAGAGTTCTTGCGTTTATCCACGAAAATGAGAATGGGATATTATCACCATTTTCGTCTTCCACCGTAAGAGGTGGTCTAGTTTGTTGACATCCTATTTGTAATCGAGCAGCAGTGACGCCTTGATATGGACCTCCAGTTGTTCCTGAAATGATACTGTAGTCCGGATCGTTTTTACCTGCGATTTGTCTAAAGCAAGTTTCTGTATATAAGTTCTCTTCTCCACTATCAGACTCAAAGCAATCATCTTGACCATAGAAAATAACATTATCATAAGGAGGAGCATCACCATCAAGTTGTCCATCTCCGTTCCTGTCTACAAACGAATACATATCCCAACTATCAACTACTATATCTGCTGCGTCAATTCCTGGCTTATAAAATGCTGCTCCTGTTGTGCCTGGTTCTCCAGCACAGAAATGTGCAAATTGTCTTAGAACCGATTCTATCTGATTAGAGTTTTTGAAATAATCAGAAGTATTACCTCCAGGCGGAGTACATTCATCCAGTAGTGCAATACGATCTTCTGTTGTTGCATCAGACGATATTCCTAAACCGTGGGCACACCGTGGAACCGAACTTGGTAATCCATAGGTAGGAGAACCATCGATGGTTGATGGTGTTCCTGTAGGAATTCCCTCGAACGACGAATCACATCCATGTTCTGAAGATTTGTTTCTTGCCGCTCCTTCTGCACCAAACAATTCTGTGAATGGAGTTGGATTCCACCAGTTGTGATTAGCAAATAATTGATCTCGCTTAGAAGTCCAGAGAACGACTAACTTTCCTCCATCTATAACCCAGTCTCTTATCCATTCCCAATTTTCATAATTTTCTCCGGGTGGGGGAGGAATTGTAATGGGAGCATGTGATTGCCACTTACTGGCCCAAGACTTGACGGGTTCACCTTTTGGTCTATTCGGTTCGGTTTCATATGGTGTACCAGAAAAAGCAACATTTGCAAATGACTGAATACCCGGTGTGTCTGGACCAAAGTCATACAACTGAAGTTCTTCTGCACTAGCAGTAACACCAATAGATTCAAAATCTCTACCGAAGACATTATAACCACTAGAATATTCAGTATTATATTGCCACCCTGTTCCGACTCCCAATCCATGAACTAACCCGTTTGCAGGGGCAATGTTTGATCTCCACATATCATCAGAAGAGAGGTATTCTATAGAACCATCTGGTGTTCCATTTCCATATCCGCCTGGATAATCTGGTACATCAAAACGATCACCTGTATCATTAACCCACGACTCAGCAATTTTACCAACAAATGCCATTTTGTGAGAACGAATATTGTCGGGTGTACATTTCATTGTACAATTCCCCTGCGGATACAACGGACCGTTCCAGTTTTCCATCCACTCAGACCATACCTGTGGCGACCAAGGCAATATACCAAAGGGAGATAAGAATTGATAGTACCAACGTCCACCAAGAACCATTCCTCCACTCGTTGACATTAATGGAGCATGACTCTCATAACCAAACCTGCTTCCCTCTGTATCGTTATAGTCAAGATCCCCTCCCCGCAACATACCTGTTAGGTTATAGTAGTCACCTCTTCCTATTCCGTTTCCCGGAGCAATTCCCGTGTCCGCGAGTCCCCACCAACCAAGCGTATCTACGATCAAATCATCGGGAACATTACGAGACAGGAGATCAAATCGAAGATCATAGTTGAAAGTTGGAGGGGAATAAGGATTGACATCACCACCCCACTCGATATCCATAACATCATGTATACTAGGACGAGGATACCATGACATTGTATTGCAGTAATTCAAGCAAGTAGATTCGTATTCTGGTAAAACTTCCTGATCTAATTCGTTGGGAAAAAGATAAACAGGGTGAGTTGCAGCAATAAAATCTTCAGTCCATCTTGGATCATCAAGGTCATAGCAACACCGACCGTCATTGTGGAACAGACTAAACTGTTCAGGTACACTTCCCGGTGGAGATGCTATATCAGAATAACCAATATTGAGATTTGACGGATTTAATAAATTCTCATAACATCGACCGGTGTATAAATCTGATTGAACTATAGGATCACCACATGTAGTCCAGTTTGGTTGATATCCCGGAAACAACTTACCTGTAGATTTACACGGATGGGCACACCCCCACGGTTTTATTGGTTCCTCATATCCAACCTGATACCAGTAATCATCAGAATCGTCTTCATACTGCCATGGTTTGTCCCGACTATACCCGCCCGGACCATCCTCGAATAAAGCCAACTGAATCCAAGGAGTGGAATCAAAAGATTTATCGACGTACCAACTATCAAATTCTGTATGTTCGTCAGTAGAATTTGAATCTGCTAAGGGGGCAAAATGTGTGCTGAGAGATTGTTCTATAAACCCACTGGTTGATCTAATACGAGAACCTGTATCTTGATCAAATTCCCAAAGACCATTATCCGGTCTTGTACTTGGACGAAGGTTGTTTTTATCAACTCCAAAATTGTTTGTATCAATTTTGGGATTCCCTCCAGAAAAATGATCTCGACTCGGTAACGCAGACCGACTGATATGGGAACCATCTGTCCATGATGTCAATCCAAAAGCACAGACAGGACATCGTATGGATGAGGTGTCTTCATATTGTTCTGTTAGTTTGCAAGGCCTGTTTCCACACCCCCCACAACAACATGTTCGGACTGCTCTCATAATTTAATCCTATCGACAGCCACATAAACCATCATGTGCGTTGGTTACATCAAAGAAGTAAAAATCATCAGGTACACTTGTATCTTCATTACCATCCTCGTCAAACCGAGGAGTAATTTCTGCTCCCCCACTCAACACCTTTCCAGGCATTCTGTTCATCTGAACAATTTGTCTATGGTAATAAACATCGGCAGGATCTTCTAGCGTACATGGATCTACATCTACTTTGAAATATCCACCAACCGGCATCATACGATATGACTCTGGATAGTCGTTGTACTCGTCGTCAGCAACATTTATTCCGGGACCTGCATATATGTTGTTTTCTTCGTCTTCGCTGTTGAATAACTCATTAATATTATAAGCAGGATTCGTCCATTCTTCCTGCTCCTCTTCCATTATTTCACCAGAACCACCACCCTTAACGACAACAATTGCAATGGGTGAATCTTCCTCAGAAAGAACTTCGATTTCGTCGTCATCCAGATTCTCTACAAACTTCTTAGGCCATATTTCAACTTCTTTCCAACTGTATTCAAATATTCCTGCTCTGTCATTTTCCTGCACCTGTCTTGCGTTTTCAATGACAGCAAGGAACTGATAAGGAACATTAGTATTCTTATCACAACACACAGTGTTTCTATAGACATTCCATTTTGTCTTCAAGTTTAGCATCTGTACATACTCTTCGTATGCAGAAACTTCTCCTTCATCACCTTCCTGTTTACGCAGAGGACGTTTGATTTCTTCTTGGATTTTCTTTAACGTCTCTGCACTCAGGTTAGACTGATCGAACATCGCCTGCCAAACCATGTCGTTTGTCTTTCCATACTTTCCGTTTGTATTTCTAGAACCGAGATAATCAAGAGGTGTTTGCTGCGGGTTATTATAGAGAGATGAAAAATATCCCCACATACCACTCTCATCATATTTTCTTACTGCTCTTCTACCCTTACCCTTGTGTAAATTCTCAACATCAATTGATGTGTCAATATCCTCGGACAACAACTTGAACTCTGCAATCTTAGGCCATTCAGCAGCATCTCGATGATAATCATAAGTAATAATTTCTCGCTTACCCCAGAACATCGCATCGTCTTCTTCTCCATTTTCATTTAGTTTAGACTTTTGATGTCTACTGACAGAATCCATATATTCAAAGTAAGGATCGTCGTAGTTAGGTCTAACTATTTCATAGTAAGAAGAATAGGCACCTTCTTGCCACATTTCCATGTGGTTGTACTCATTTGTCACTATCATCCTCTGTATGATTCGGTCATTAGTATCTTGTGCTGTCGGATCATCGACATCACTGATTGTATATTGTCTTTTGTTGTCGGTTTCGATTAGTCCAAAAAGCCAGTCTGTTGTGCTTTCATCTATCAACTTGTAGATCGACTTAAAGTGCCATCCATCAAAGTCTTGGTAGAACAGGTAATTCATTCCGATGATATCTTCGGTGACAGCATTTTCTGCCATATTACTCATTAAGTTCATAAGGTTCGGTGGGTTTATGTCTTTACCCCACGGATACATGTTCTGGTTGGACTTCAACCATATCGAATTGTGTGTAGGTTCGATGTCCATTTCCTTTTGTGCATGACTAAAAGGAGTTACTCCGGGGTTGAAATATTTTTCTGCTAGAGTATCAACCATTCCATCATCGTTGCCTGCAATTTTTCCGATGAAGTCCTCATTCATATAATCCAACTCAGACCAGTTCAGAAAATAGTTTTCGCATGTAACAAAGTCAATAGACCACACAGAGCCTACTCTTTGTGAAGGTCCTTTAAGTTGGTCAACAGTATCATCACCCAGATAGTGTAGATCATATACACAGAATGTCAGTGAGTGTGTAGAGTTTTCTATCTCTGGGGTTTTCATGTCAATTATGATTTTTTCATTACCCACTAGGTTGAATTCTGTACCCAAAAGAGCAGGATCTACTAGTTTGAGATTTCCTCTCATACCAGCAGCAAAAATACCTTCGGTGATTGTGAGAGAACCGAATAATTTTTCGACTCCCTCTACATCACTTCCGGGATCGCCTGGTGCAGGAAGCACCTTCAACATAGTTCCGTCAGGCTTTTCTAGTATGAGTGATGAAATTTCAATATCAAGTGGTGTTGATCTTGCCATTATGCAAATCCTATTTTACTAATCGAGTAGTTCCTCGCGGAATATCATTTCCTTGTAGTAGAACTGCAATTTGTCCTACTACTTGTTGTACTATAGTTGGGTGTAATACCTTTATGTTTCTATTATCTATATCTTTTTTATAAATCTCATCAACAGTAGTTACCTTTTCGATGCTTGGATGTAGGTTTCCATCTGTAATGTAATTATAGAGAATAGTAGAAGTAAGTCCGCAGATATTATCAAAGGAAAACATATCACTTGTTATTCCTTTAAACTTAAGGCCATCATACCACTGAACACCGTAAGGACTTACTGTTAGATCGTTAATCTCAAATTTTTCAACAGCATCTCTTATCTTTGTAACTTTTCTTATGGTGCTAAATGTAATACCTCCCGTGTCACATAGGGGTGCATGTAGAAACCCATTACCAGCATGTCCTGAAGTAGGTCCAAGCACATCTACACATGTTGTTGCACCAACACTTTGCTGAACACATGCGGTATTGCCAAATCCACTAATGGGATCATAAGTATCTGTTACATTATTACGTCGAAATATATAAAATTCGTCCCCAGCAGCAAATTTACCTTTACTTCTTTTTATATCTACTCGTTTCAGTAACTGGTGGTACTTATCGACTACACCAAATGTGTCTAATGATATGGATGCCTCTGAATCCATATCTCTCTTGACAATCACATCACCCCTTTGTGTATTCAGTCCCTGTAGAACAAAAAAACTATCACCTTTCAGGAATGTATTAAATAACGTATCTAATTCCTTCGCAGATTTTGGCCATTCATTCTGTACGTCGATTATGTTATTTGCAAACAATATAATCCACCACAACTTTGGATCGCCGTAAAACTTTGTAGCAACATCTTCTGGTCTCTCTCCGTCTTGTATAAGATATTCCTCAAAGTTTCTAGCATCATCAAAACACTTCTCGGTAAAGGTGAATCTACGAAAAATATCCTGAACTTCAACCTCAAGATTTGAAGGGAAGTCATAATCTATTTTTGACATGTATTTAAAATAATCAGACATTTTAGTTCTCCACTACGATCATAGATCGTTGTCTCTCCCACCAAAGTTTCTTGCTTGTGATCTACTAACCAACTTGGTATCATCAATTCGTACCGCCGGTTCTAGTTCTTGGAAAGATAGTGATATTGTAGTTGCCGCAGGATAATTGTCCTTGGTTGAATAGACTCCATTGTTAGCAGTTTTTACTGATGCCTTAGTCAATACACAAATATTCGGACCCATGTCCCATTTGTATATTCCCGACTCACCAGCAGCAGTATCCAATATTTGAATATTCCATATTGGTGGGTGAACTATTTTCGCTCCACCCGAAAAGGTAGAAAGTGCCGGATATGCAAGAACCTGAAACGATTGTGCTATTTTGTTTATCTGATCCGCATCTTCTTTGTTTTTAGGAACCAACGTCCAACTGTAATCAAATTTCCTAAATCCAGCATCCTTGAATGTTGTATCTCGTTCGTCCATGTCCCGTCTACCAAGCAAGACATCAAAAGGCGCACGAATTTTATCAATAATAAATCCACCACCAAATAACCACCCGAGTCCGGACACACTCGGATCAATCATACCACCCTGACGTTCTTCTTCTGTGTAGTTTATATCTGCTTGTGCATTCAGATCATTCGGTGCTGGTAGCCTAATACTAGCGATAGATCCGGTGAATGTACCGGCACGCAACATCTGCTTGCTCTCGTAGTCATCACATTTCAAGTTCATCCAATATCTAATATCCCTCTGAGAATCATAGGAACCTGATGATGGAAATGTATACGTTGGCAATTTGCTTCTCCAAGAATTAGTAATTGAAATATATATTTCAGAAGGATTATAATATGGCATATAAAACAAGATACACAATTAAAAACCCTACAAAGTATATAGGTGATCCAACAAATATTATATGTCGTTCTTTGTGGGAAAGGCGAGTGTGTAAATATTTGGATGAAAATAAAAGTGTTAGTAGGTGGGGGAGCGAAGAACTAGCAATACCATACTACTCACCTGTGGACAGAAAAATGCATCGATATTTTCCTGATTTTATTGCAGAAATCATGAATAAGAACGGAACAGTAAAAACATATGTTGTGGAAGTAAAGCCAAAAAAACAAACAGAACCGCCTAAAAAACCCAAAAGAAAAAGAAAATCATATATTCAAGAATCATTGACATACATCGTTAATACTGAAAAATGGAAGGCCGCAGAAAAATATTGTAAAAAGAACGGATGGGAATTTATTATTCTAACGGAAGATGATATTCTTCCCTAAATAAATACAGAGGAAACCTATGCCAAATAAAACAATAGAAGAATTCAGAAAAGATGTATTAGGAAAGTTGGGTCTTTCAAGACCAAGCAGATATGTGGTTGAGATAAGTCCACCGAATGCGTCATCAATTACAATCCATCAACCCGAGACGGTAACATTACCATCTAGGCAGTTTGATACAATTGAAGATAATATCTACGGACCTACCAGAAGCGTACCTGTAAGAAATAAGTACGACAGTGCTGTGGTAATGACATTCCCCGTCTCCAAGGACTGGAGCGAACGCGCCATTCTAGAAAAATGGATGGACACCATAGTAAATCCCTCAGACAACACTTCAACCTATGAGACGGTTGGTGATGGTGTTCTTAAAATATCGTGCGAAGATCTATCAGGAACACCCACAGCAATATTTACATTTGACGAAGTATATCCATCGATGATTATGCCCGTCGAACTTGGATATTCTATGGTAAACGCCTACACCAGACTTCAAGTTTCTTTCCAGTACAGATCATATAATGTTGAAATACCTGCATCTGGATACAAGACTCCAATATAAACAATAAGGAATAAATTATGAGTTCATTATCATCTCTGTTAAAAAGTAGCGTCCCTCGATACAAATTAAAGCAACCTTCTACCAAGAAGAACATTGAATTTAGACCATTTCTGGTAAAAGAAGAAAAGGTGTTATTGCAGGCACAAGAAACTGGCGGTGGTGAAACTTCCATGCTGGTCGCAATTAAAGGTGTAATCGAGTCTTGTTTTGATAGCATATCAAATGCGGGACACCTCCCAATTTTCGACATCGAATATATGTTCATCAATTTACGTGCTAAGTCCGTAGGTGAGGTAGTAAACCCCACCATAGTATGTCCATATACAGGTGAAGAAGTTACTCTCTTGATAAATCTAGCCGAAATAAAGATAATCACAGACAAAAAACATACGAACAAGATAGAATTAAAAGATAATCTTATGCTAACGATGTCATATCCATCAATAAACATTCTTGCAGACAGGAAAATTGACTATGACGATCCTCTTAGTTTTTATGATCTTATAGTTGACTGTATTGAAACAATAGAAACACAAGAAGAAACTATAAGAACAAAGGAATTATCAAAAAACGAAGTACAGGATTTTGTCGATAATATGACAAAGGATCAGTTCGATAGAGTTTTAGATTTCTTTCTAACAGCACCCAAACTAGAACACACAGCAGAATATAAAACATCAGACGGAGAAGCGAGAGAGGTGGTGTTGAGCGGTCTCTCGGATTTTTTCGCATAGGACTCTGCCACGTTGGTTTGGTAGAGTATTATAGATTAAATTTCCAACTGATGCAACACCACAAATATTCCTTGTCTGATCTTGAGACTATGATTCCGTGGGAAAGAGATATCTACTTGGCACTATTGATAGAATATATAGAAGTAGAGAACGAAAAGATACAGGTAGCAGAGATAGAAAGACAAAGAAGTTCTAAAGGTACACCATTCGGTTAAGTAAGGATCCCATGAAAGATAAAGATAAAAAACTTGATTCAATAAAAAAGAATACACCCAAGTTGAATTATTTTTTAAAGAATGTACAGGTGTCTCCTAGCAAAGTAAAAACACAAATTCCCGATGTTATAAAGCCTAAGAATTCCTCATCTGTAGAACCACCCACAGCATCTACTCCTGAGGCAACTATAACAAATAAAGCAGAATATCACCATCCCTCGTTCAAAAAGGCATTAGATGATATTAGTCATAAGGTAAACTCGCTTTTACTAAGACGAGGTGTTTCTCATAAAAGCACACAGTTCGCAATGATTCCATCTTCAAGCAAAACTGAAATCATTGAAAGATTTTTGCCGGTCAAGGATAAGTTGAGAACGATAGCAAACAACACCAAAAAAACTATAATAAAATCTACAGAGAAAACAGTACCAGAAACGAGAGTGGTAAATAATGATAACACCACGAACATAATGTCTCAAAACCCAGAGACACAACCCATAAAACACGAAACTTCCATTATTGGCAACAAGAACACCACAGTAGTACCTGAAAAGACTGTAATCAACAACAAGAACACCACAGTAGTACCTGAAAAGACTGTAATCAATAAGAACAACACTAAGATAGTGCCTGAAAAGACTATAATCACCGAGAATATCAAGGCAGTACCTGAAAAGACTGTAATCAACAATAAAACTGAAAATGTGGTAGTCCGGAACGCAAAAACACCGACTATACCCGAAAAATCAGAGAATACTCGATCATCAAGTAATAAAATAGAAAACTCTATTAGCAACACACTAAACAGAATCGAAAAAATCAACAAAACTACAAGTTCAAGCATGAAATTGCATGGAATTGTCGATAATTCGAGCGATAGTATTAAAAATGTGTTTAAAAAGAGTATGTTGATGCACAATCTGGTGAACAAAAACTCTATTAGCAACACAAACTACGAAAATGTGTCTAAAGTCATAAACTCAAAAACTGCCGAGTCTATTATTCCAAACATTTCGACTGTGTTCAGTAAGCAAACTGAAATCCCTTCACTGGCCTTGGGTGGATTCGTAGAAAATCCGACTGTTGCACAGATTGGTGACGCAAAATCACCAAGTGGTAAGAGTGAAGGTGAAATGGTAATATCTCCTTCTAAATTACCAGACATTCTTGCTAAAACTAATGTCATAGAAGAGACACAGAAGCGAATACAGAAGGTAGATGTAATAAAAGAAAGTTCTACAAAGGGACTATCTCAGATGGCAAATGAAAAATTGATGATGAATGCGGATAAGAAGACATCTCAACAAGCAAACACTGCATCTCAGGATGCACCCAGTACCGGACCTATAGTAATCAACCAAGCAGGACAACAAACCCAATCAGCACCACCTACATCAGCACAGGGTGGACAGAAACTTCGGTTTAACGACACAATGAATGTTTCACTTCCTCGCTGGCGATCAAAAATGGGATAAAAGAAAAGGGGAGAGACTTAACGCCTCTCCCCCTCTCCTCCAAGAAGTATTACTTATCACTCACTCGCAAGTTTTTCAAAATAACTAAGTGCATCAGTCTCTTCATGACCCTCCGTAGAAACTTCAGGTGTTGATGTAGGTTTATCCACATCAACAAAACTAGTGGTTTCTGCGGTAGGTGTGTCGGTTGGTGATTCTGAACGAATATCCCCACCAATAACCTCATTGAGTCGCTTCTTCAGTTCATCATATGACTTGAAGTTGGAAGGGTCGGTAAACTCACTCAGAGGATACTCCTTCTTCCAGAGATCTTCAAGTGCAGAATCATCTCCACCCAGAACAATAGAAGATCCTTCAAACTCAGACTTATCATAGTTGATAAATCCAGCAACCTTACGTACCTTCAACTTAAAGTTCGCACCCTTCCAGAAATCAAAGGGATTGATTGCCTCTTCGTCAGCAAACTCAGGTTGCATTGCTTCCTGAATCTTGTCAAAGATCTTCTTACCGAACTTGTAGAGGAATACCTTACCTTCGTTCTGTGGGTTAGCAGGATCACTAACAACGAGGATATTTGAAACATAATGGAGACGACGCTTTCGTTGTCGTGCAATGTCCTTGTCTGCTTCGTTTCCACTATTCCAGAGTTCAGAGTTCATTTCTGAAACAGGATCCTTCTGTCCGAGGGTAGTTCGACTGTTTTCGATGAACCATCCACCCTTACCCTTGAATCCGTGGGAGTAGTACTTCGACCATGGAAGATCTTCTCCATCGGTTGCGGGAAGGAACCTAATTACTGCGAATCCATTACTGGACTTGTCCAATTCAGGACGCCAGAATCGATCATCCTTATAGGAATCCTTGGTGTTCATCTCTTCCATTTTTTTGGTTAGGTCGTTGATGTTGTTCTGCGACCGCTTCTTAAAATCAGCAAATGACATATATGTCTCCTTTATTGCTTACACGGAACTCCCGTGTTCTGTAGTATGGTAGGAACTCCCTACCTCTCTTTATTTATATCCTAATTATACAACACTAAACACAAATGTCAAGATCAAACAGGTAATTTTGTGGTGTTATTTCTTGGAAGAATATTAATATCAATTCCTTCTTCTTTGATCTTCTCTATAATAGGCTTTGTAAGGTACTTTGCACCAATTGCAGGTTCAATTCCATAGGTGTCGCACAATGATAGAGTGGCGTCAATGAATGTTCCGCCTTTGGATTCAACATATTTTTCTATTTCTCTGATAAATACGTTCTGAGTTTCTTTGTCAAACAGCATAATTTCTCCTTTTGTAATAATGTGTTTATCAAATTATACAACACTCAGATCACTATGTCAAGTGGTTCTTATATATAGAGTAACAAGTAAAAACAATCTTATCTCTAGGGGATGATTAATGGCAGATACCAACAACAATATCAATATCGACATCAGTGGAAATACTGCTTCAATGGCAACAGACTTTGGTCATGGTGGACCAGGAGGGTTCACTGCGTCACATGTACCCATTTCAAAACTAGTATGGGGGGACAAGGATGAAAGTAAGAGAGTAACTCTCTCAGATCCTTTCCCCGTTCAGTTGGCAGGACAAACTGGTCCCCTTGAATTTACTGGTAAGATCTCAGGACAAACTAACGCAAATATTGCAATCACTAACTTTATAGGAAAAGTTCCAGGCGGAACCACCTATGGACAGACGCATTTCATCGCTGTTGCTGGGTCTACAAACGGCAATACTCCAATAGGTATTTCTGGTGCAATTGAAGGTGTTGTGGATGGTGTTCCTGTTGAAGTGACTGGTAGTGTTCGTCTTCAGGGTGCAATGGCGGATGATTCATATGGTGTTGATGGAACAGTAAGAGGAATTCTAATACAAGGTACGTCCGCAGGAAATACTGCTTCGGTAGCAGGAGAATCCTTCCCCGGATATGGATTCGGTGTTCCTATCGCAGTAACTGCTGGACGAAGACTTAGTTCCGCTACAGACACTGTTAATGTTGTTGGTACAATTAATTCAACGGGTGGGCGACAACTAGGACCATTGACGGACTCCGTTTCTGTTTATGGTTCTGACGGTGGACAATACGTCAAGACTAATCTTTATAACACAAACGGAGCAACGGCAGGATTTTCTGGCGATGCACTTAAGGTTGCCATTGTAAATGCTGCCGAAGGAATTACTTTCAGTATTGCAGTCAGCACCGTAACAGGAGTTACCAACGCAAGTGAACCCCCACTCAGAGTACAGGGGTATGAAAGTGGTGGAGATCCCCTTGTCGTTAAGGGACAGAACGACGGCGCACTAGAGATCGTATCTACTTCTGGATTGAACACTACAGTAACTAATACTGTTGCAATTACTGACACGAACATCGTAAACTCTCTAGAGAGTGCGTCTAAACCTCTCGTCAGCAATCTAGCATCAGTGAAAGCAAACACCAGTCCGATCTCTGCAATCAAGACTGCAATCGAGGGTGGTAAACTTCGTGCCCAAATCACCGGAATTACTAGACCTACGGATCTCCGATCTGGTAGCAAGACTGTAACCTCAAATGCACAACCACTAAACAACAACCTCGAACTTCGAGTTGGTGTTACAGTGAAAGCAGCACCCACAAACACCAATAATGTTCTTGTGGGGAACAGAGGACTGGCGAGCAACACCGATACTGGGTATGTACTAGAACCCGGAGAGTCTATATTCCTAGAAATCAACAATGTAAATAAAATCTATGTAAGGACATCATCTACTGATCGTTCAGGGGAAACCCACACCGTCAATTACATTGGAAGTTAAAGGTAACAATTTATGTCCGTGAGTCGCCGTAATACAAGACGAGGTCGTACTAAACCTCAAGAAGAAACGTCTTATTCTATAGTAGCATCTATAAAGATGTTAGGTATTTCCTTTGCAAACGACATCTCTGATGTTGTTGATAAAACAGAGGCACTTACACAAAATCCTACGGTAACTTTAAAAGGTACAAAGGCGATATTCGATTATGGTCATATCACCAATCAGGATGACATTGACGCAATAAACTTTTTGTTTCAAAACGTATTGTCTGTCGATGACACGATAACTGTTTCTGATGCTACTCACGTTAATCCATTGGCAGGAGACACAAAAGAATATGACATCGCAGGAACGTATACGTTCTCTAAGTATGATCCTACCAGTAAAATTGCTATACTCAACCAAGTTTCTATAAACAATAAAAGTTCAACGTATGACAAATATGATTATAGGTATTTTACAAATTCAGAAACCTTAAAGTTCACAACCGAATCTACGCAAACTACAACAGAAGAGCGAAGAATTATTCTGAATTTACTGGGTGCAGAATCTGAAAACTCATTCTTGCTTGGATTCAGAGAATTGCACATTGGTGACATACTCAGTATTCAGGGTGTAAAGGGCGACTTTACTGTTGCTGGATATAGAATCAATAACAAAAACGAAGAAGAGATCGAAGTGCAGGAGACTGTTTCAGATACAGATCTTTTCGGTGAATCGACACTGGTGACTCTAAAGAGAAGAGTGACTGAAGATGATAGTTCTATAAAATTATTCTACCCACCAGAAGTTACCGAAGACGAGACACCAGACGAAGAGGAAGTCAGAGAAGTTCCTACTCCTTCCCAACAAACAAGAACATCAAATGAAATAAACACAGAGACAAGGCGATCAGTACAACCAATTTCTGGTTTACCTGTACCCACATCACCACCTACCTTTAGAAATACTCGTCGGGATGCTGAAGTTTCTAATATAGAAGCAGCCAAAGAAAAGTGGTTAAATGGATCAAGAGAAACCATTTATGTCAAGGTAAGCAAAAATCCAAATGACCCTAGTAAAAATGTATTTTACATAAAGGGAAAAGTCACTGATCATAAATGGTCATATACTCATACTATAAAAACATTCTTAACTGCGGGAGAGACATACAGATTCGCACAAACAGATCGTACCAACAAGAATCACCCAATTCAGTTCTCCTTTACCCGTGACGGGACACATGAAGGGGGAACACCATTATCTGCTACCTCCACAAATAAAGCACCCGGAAGTTCGAGTTCATATGTATATTTCACCGTACCTAACTTAAGAGACGGATATTCTTGGCATATTTACTGTAAAAACCATCCGGGAATGGGTTTCCGTATGGGAGAAAATCATGGTAACTATGAAAATAGATCCGGTGGAAATAACAACCCAGAAATCACAAACTACGACCTCGACCTTATGTCGGTAGACGACAGGGAAACATATCTTCGGTCTCTTGCAGATCCGGGCGATGGACTCGGTAATCAAGACGCACCTGACCGGGAAGTAGTGGAAC
>TARA_R110000851_G_scaffold83052_2_pt1 | contig 15655 bp, 15 predicted proteins | sample TARA_R110000851 | Tara Oceans TARA_R110000851 (sample SAMEA4397627) | marine metagenome | biome: Polar Biome; feature: [DCM] deep chlorophyll maximum layer (ENVO:01000326); material: water (ENVO:00002006), including particulate matter (ENVO:01000060) such as... | depth 17 m | reverse complement strand
ATCAAGAGAAGTGCAAGCCAAAAATATTGCAAAACGTTTGGTTTCGGAAGCTGGCGACATGATGGATATTGTAATTCACGGTAAGGCATACAAACCTGGTGTTTCATATATTGATGGTAGTTACAGCTTGCTTGTTGGACATTATTGCGCAGAGCTTGGCAAGCAACCTTTATATGTTGACCCGCTGACAAATGACAACTATGTGCCTATTATGCCATGCGTATTTTTGTTAGCGCATAGTGCAAGGGTCACATACGAATACACTGGACAGGATATTACAGATGAATTATATTGTGATATTCCTGATGACAGTATTGTAATTGACCCTTGGCGCAAATATGTAAACGCAAATGTAACTGTTATCCATTATGGCAATACTCGTCAAAGTAAATGATTGAAATTATGATTTACGGCGCTGTGTTTATCCATGATGGTCAAATGTTCTAGAAATTCTTCATGGCACGGATGCTCAGGTTCAAAAACTGCAATTTCATCTACTTGTTCTTGACTATAGGCACCAGTGTCCCAAAACAAATGTTGTCTGAAATTTACTACCAAATCGTGTTCCATGTCAGCAGTAATCTCGTCGATAATTTCCAGACACTGACTCATCTCGCGGAAGTTATGTTCGCTTACTACAAAACTAAAGATAAACTTTCGTCGTATGTCAGTTTGGCTGATTAGATATCTGATGTTTGTAAGCATTCTGTCCCAATCGCCGCCAATACGCGTTACATTTTCAAATGTATCTTTAGTGCCAGCATCAAAACTGATGTCAAATGTCTTAATAAACTCTTTGCAATTAAAACTATTCCACATTTTTTCGTTTAGTAATACCCCATTAGTAACAATTTGAATTTCTTCCATACTTGGATATTTTGCTTTATCAAAGTTAATCAAAAAGTCACGGTAAATTTTACTGTACATTGGATCGCCGCTTCCGGTTAGCATAACTTTCTTAATTGTGCTTCCAAATTGCTCCTCTATTTCATCTTGTATGGCTTGTTTTTTCTTATGCTCAGGACTGTTTACTCGTGCGTTTGGTATGACATCTAGCCTGCAACTTGGGCAGCGCATGTTGCAACTTCTGTCCTGTCCGTATAGAATATCCTCTACCATGGGTTTTTCTGGTATTGTGTAATTTTCCTTACGTACCATGTACTGTGAACCTTCACTTTCGTCATTAGATAATACTTCACTAATCTCAGGGCATACTGTGTGGTCACAATATTTGAAACTTCCGTCAATCATACTCTCTCGAATTTTGTCAGCTTTTTCACTGTTCCATCCTTCAGTGATAGTCAACTCACCACCGTGGGTAATATCTTCAGGCAACCAACTAGGACAGCACATAAACGCTTTGCCGTCAGGTTGTACATCCAAATAATTGAACGGCTTGGTGCAGACCCATTTTTGTAATATTTCTTTTGACATTGTGTTCCTTTGCAGTTAGTATTTATAATGGCTGCTTTATGCCTATATTATATATTAAATCTGTTATTTGCAAGTGATAAATGATTGACATTTGCCGTTAACCTAGGACGTATCAGGGTAAGCATGTCAATCCATTCAACATCACTTATTTTACATAAACGTTGTATTTCTACAAACAAAGCGGTCATTCTTTGTGGATGATCTTTTATATTGTCGTAACTGTGGTCAATAAAATCATCAAATACATCATACCCAAAATTTCGTAACGTTTGAACGCTGTGATGTTCTGCGCACAAGACAAACGGTTGCACCCATGCTATGGCTTTAAATGTTTTTTCACTGTGGAATATAGTTTCACTGTAGAAATTAGTCTCAACAATTATTTCAAAATAACTGTCTAAGTGGGCAGCAAACAAATTGTCGCTAACTGTACTCGCATGATTTATACTTAAGTCCACTATTTCGTGATGCAAGTTTTTTTCACCATGATCTGCAACAAACGCAAGTAATTCACCAGGATCATAACCATACAAACGTGCGGCGGTTGTTATTAATGATCTAAACGTAGCAGGATCATAGGTGTTTTTACCATGTGATGTGACAAATCCAAAGCTGTAATTTATCTTGTCAACCAAATCGTAATCATGTATGTTTTTTATAATAGCAATTCTATGGTCTCGCATCAGCCTATTTTTACATATAGCTTTGAATTTTGCAACCGCTGGCACATTCTCCATTACAGTCTGTTGGTGTTGTAATGTTTGTAGCATATTACCATTCCGTGCTGATATACGTTCCCAGTAGTTTATGTAATAGGTTGGCAAATGATTGTTCATTGTTTCCAGGTAATCGCCAGTTGCAAATATAGTGTATGGCAAATACTCACCTAAATACGTGTAAAGCATTGGTATGTTAAATTGGCCTTGGTTGAATCCTTCTAAACTATGGTCCAACAAAATTTTACATTTTCCAGCAAACACATCTGCACGAACACTATCTGGTAAAACAAGGCTGGTGTGCAGCTTGGAGCCTATACCAACAATCTTCTGAAAAATGTCATTATAGGCATATAGGTAATAATAGTATGGACCATCAGGTTTAACTCGAACGATGCGGTCTGATTCAGAAAATGTAAATCCACATGCCCATTCTGGTGTACGTACTTCATCACACAGTTGATTGGAACGATCTGTGGGATGATTTATATAAATGTCCATGCAAATATTTATATAAATAATAGCAGTAGTTAATTACGGAGAATATATGATTTTATTGACAGGGGCGAATGGATTCATAGGAAGCAGTTTGCGTAAGGCAATTGATTGCGTCACGGTGGATTATAACGGGTGCGACTATAACGGCGATTTGTCTGATCAGAAATTTGTTGACAGTTTGCCAGATGTTGACACGGTAATCCATCTTGCGGCGTTCAACAGTACAAAGAACTTTTACAGCACACCATTCAGTGTTATAGACAGCATTGTAACACCTACTATGAACTTACTCAAGCGTTATCCTGCTGCACATTTTGTGTATGCTGGTAGCAGTGAAGAATATGCAGGGACAGTAAATCGTGGCTGGGCACCGGTTCCTACTCCGGAAGATGTGGCACTAACTGTAGATGATATTACTAATCCACGTTGGTGTTATGCCAGCGGCAAAATTGCAATGGAAAGCGCGGTTATCAGTCACAGTGTTGAACATTCTAATACCTATACTATTGTACGGTTTCATAACATATATGGTCCTGGACAGCAACATCATTTTATACCTGAATTTATAGATAGACTACGTGGCGGAGATAGTGTACTATACGGTTGGGAAGATACCAGAAGTTTCTGTTATATTGACGATGCTGTCAAATTAGTTTGTGCTGTTTATAAATGTCAAAATCAAATCATAAATATCGGGTCCGGCGTTGAGACAAGTATCCTTGATGTAGCCCATGAAATTATGACGCAAATGAATATTGATACGTCGCTGCTAGCCTTGATGCCAGGCGTAGCCGGTAGCACGCCGCGTCGGGCGCCAGACATTACAAAACTGTTAACTCTGGTACCCGACTTTGTGTTTACTCCGTTAAGTCACGGATTAAGCAAATGTATATAGGAATTACAAGATGAAAAGAATAAGCCTGCAATACAGAATGGTCACAAAAGAAAACAGTTATCGATACAAAGAAGAAATTGCGCAATTGGATATTCCGGAATGGAAGAAAACAATAGCATATAAAAATACACCATATACTGTATTACATATGGAGGCAATTGTCAACTTAATCGATATTACTGAAAGGATTGTAAAAAATAATATACCCGGCGACTTTGTTGAGTGTGGTGTTCACGCAGGCGGGTGCTGTATGATTATGGCACAAGTTCTTAAACATTACAGTGACGAGCGAACGATCTGGATGTACGACACATACGATGGTATCCCAATTCCTGGCGACACCGACGTATGGACTGATGGTCGCCCATTAACAGAAATATTCAACGAGACCAACCGACTGGATGAAGATGACAACAGTTCATGGTGTTATACATCATTAGAGCATGTCAAAGAAAACATGCAGACATTTGACTACCGTGGCGACATAAAATACATAAAAGGTCTGGTTGAAGATACTATCCCTGTGTATTTGCCTGATACAATTGCATTGCTGCGCATCGACGTTGATTTAGCTGTTCCTACTAAACATTGCTTAGAAAATCTATATCAATTAATGGTCAAAGACGGACAATTGACATTGGATGACTATGGTCATTTCCCAATGGTGAAACAAGTTGTAGATGATTATCTAGGCAGTAAAATTCACGAATTGGTTGCAGTGGGTTATACTATAAGGAATCTAATTAAATGAGTAAGAAATGTGTTTACGCTTGGAAAGGATTGCAGCTATCTCCCAATGGTGACGTTAGTATGTGTTGCTTCCAACATGGCGTAGAAAATATCGGTAATTTAGAAGGTGGCGACAAAACTATTGCTGAAGTCCGCAGAAGCGATAAGTGGAATGAAATACGACAGAGCATGTTGGATGGTGAAGAACATAGTGCATGTCAAAAATGTTGGGATATCGAACGTGATGGCTTTTACAGCGGCAGACAATATATCAATGACAAATATCCTGAGTCAATAGCAGATGTTGATACTGCTGAACTACAGGACGATGTGTTGCATCAGATTGACATTCGTCAGAGTAATATCTGCAACATGAAGTGTTTGAGCTGTAACAGCGCTTTCAGCAGTATGTGGGGCGTTGAAGAAGCAAAGGAGCGAAGTCAACCAGCAACCAACGGCGTGGTTGAAATTGCAAACGATGACATACACGATTACCTTCATTCTAACATCGAACATATCAAGGAATTTTATTTTGCTGGCGGCGAACCGCTGATGAACAAAGTCCACTGGGACATACTGAAAGAACTTGATAGGCAAAAACGATACGATGTTAAAATGGTATATAATACGAACATGTTAAAGCTAGATTACAAAGGCGTTCACATTTTTGATTACTGGGACAAATTCACCAATTGGCATGCTGGTGTCAGCATTGACGCGGTTGGTGCTAGGGCAGAATATGTGCGGTCCGGAACCAAATGGTCTAAATTAGACAATAATATTAGACAATTAAGTACACGTTATAATCAGCCTGGCGAGCAAAGAACTTTTGGATTGGACTGTACTGTTAGTGCGTTGAACGTGGCAGGACTTGTTGACTTCTTTGCCTACTTGGAGGACCTCAAGCTAACCAATTACAATTGGACAAATTACGTATACAGTCCAGCATATTTGCATGTTAGTGTGCTTCCAAGATATTATAGAGAACGAGTGGTTGCTGAAATTGAGCAATACTTTTTAAACAGTGATACTCTTTCTGGTACATCGTTATTAGGTGTCGACGGTCTTAGTTTCCTTAGGAATCAAATGCTTGACAATGAAATAGCTACACCAGAACACAAACAACAATTCAAAGACTTTGTTCTTAACAAAGACAAAACGCGCAGGACAAATATATTTGAAGCATGTCCTGAATTTAAAGAAATATGGGATGACATTTAATGAAGATAGGAATTGTAGGATTGGGAGTAGTAGGCAAGGCTATGCTCAACGGATTTAAAAAAGTAGGATTTGATGTGTTCGGACATGACATTGTTTTGGGTACGAAAATTGAAGATTTAATTGACACAGAAATTGTTTATGTGTGCGTGCCAACACCTGCCAATGCAGACAATAGTTGCAATACAGACATCGTAGAAAGCGTTGTTGACGAACTCCACAACATGTCATATAACGGCGTGATTGCTATTAAAAGCACCGTAACACCTGGTACCACTGCGCGATTAATTAAAAAGCACAACAACACAAAGATTATGTTTGTTCCTGAATTTCTTAAAGAGCGCAGTGCAGAATACGATTTTCTTCACGGCCACAATGTGTTGGTAATTGGCCATAGTAATATTGTTGAAAGTTATATCGTAGAGCGTTGCCATGCAACTATCGCTGAAAAGATTATACGCACTAGCCCAACTGAGGCTGAATTGATTAAGTATAAACACAATATGTTTGGTGCGTTACGGGTCACGTTTGCAAATACATTCTTTGAAATTTGTGACCAATACGATGACGTAAACTATGACACAGTCAAGGCAGGGTTTGTTGCAAAGAATAAATTGCCCGACGAGTATCTGGATGTTGCACCAGAATTGCGGGGATATGCTGGTGCTTGTTTTCCTAAAGATGCCGCTGCTATGGATTATTTAACACAAACAGAGCTAGGACTTGATTTACAGTTATGGGAAAATATGATTAAAGAGAATGAGAAATTCACCAAGACTGTGTTCTTGGGGATGAGGAAATGATGTTACAATTGAATTTAAGCAATGGGTCCGCCTTAACTATAGATTTGATTGATGATCCTTTTGTAACAGCCTGGGCAGAAGGTGCAGTCCTGCGCAAACTAGACGACACTGAGCATACTGCTCTTGGTGCGCAGAATAATAATTATCCAACCGACCAGTGGCACGCAAATATCCAAGAGCTGTGTGCTGAATTGCCACGCCAGCTGAACAGTGTTGGGCTTAATGTTCCGACATTTTTCCCTGGTCTGAGTCACCTTCGCAGTCTCAATAGTATTAGCACATTCCAACATCATATGAATCAAATTCATAGATGGTTAGTGTTTTGTATGTTTAGACAACCTTATTATGTAGACGGTATAAACTATATTCCAGATGATATAGGCAGTTATTTTGAAAAAGATTTTGACGGTATGCTAACAGCATTGTTTGCCCTTAACCAACTTATTCATAAGACAGAAGAAGGTTACACTTCTCCCGGCACAGCAACATTCCCGTACACCACATGCGGAAAAACAATGTGGGACCAGGGGTTTGTGGAAGATGATAAAATCGGATGGGCTGCTGAATTAAATTACAAACAGCTATTGACAAATGAAAATCATGACGTATGGCTAGCGAAACGAATACTTGGCAAAGATTTTCGAGAATGTTGGTTAGACGCAGACGATCCCAGCTACTCTGACATCACTAATATAGGCGACATACTGCACTATTGTTTTGAAGTCGACCCATTAAATGATGACAGTAAATTTTATTCAAGTACCGAATTCCATGATTGGATGGCACAACATAATAAATCAACCAATGCAGATGCGATTGGCAGAATACCATTGGGCAACATAATTGATAAACCTGCCAATATAGAATGGATAATGGATAATTGTAAAATAGAAAGTATTGAACTGGTGTGAAAAATTGTAGTGTATTAACGCCTGAAGTGTTTGAAGATCATCGAGGCATAATTCGTAGCTATTATCCTGACGAGAATATCGTAGAATGGAATTTAATGATTACGAAGAAAGGTGATAGCCGTGGCTACCATTATCATCCGCATTTTATTGAATACATGACTATTGTCCATGGTGAGTGTTTATTTAAAGAGTACGCTGATGAAATATACGAGCATGTATTGCGTGTTGGTGATAGTATCCGTATACCAATCAATACTGCACACACATTTGTAGCTTTAACTGACTTCAAATTTGTCAGCTTACTAACAAAGCGATGGAACGATTGCGATCCACCAATAGTAAAGGTAGACACTAATGGCCAACCCATTTGAATTAGTACACGAATTTGAACGACAGATAGCAGAATACACAGGCGCCCCTTACGCAGTAGCAACTGATTGTTGCACACACGCGCTCTATCTGAGCCTCTGTTACTATGCCAAAGAGAATTGTGTACAGAGTGTGGTGTTACCAAAGAATACGTATGTGAGTGTGGCGATGCAAGCAAGGCATTTGGGATTAGACATAGAATTTGATGATGTGACGTGGTCAGGAGCATACACTATTGGTAATACTTGTGTGGTTGATAGCGCCGCGCGGTTACGTCGTGACTGTTATCAAGTAGGCATGTACCAGTGCTTGAGTTTCCAATTTAAAAAGATACTAAGTACAATACGCGGTGGAATGATACTCACTGACGACAAAGACTTTTATAACTGGGCGCAACGCGCAACACATGATGGTAGAGACATGAATGTCCCATATGAACAAGATACTATTACGTTTGCAGGATGGCATTACTTTATGCCGCCAGAGTCTGCTATACTAGGATTGGCAGGCTTGCAAGTATTGCCTGACTATAATGACGATTGTGCAGGGAGTTATACGTATCCTGACATAAGCTATGTGGCAGATTTTAAATGAGGACTAATATGAAACTACACTGGAGCAACGGGCAAATAGCTGACGTTGAATTAATTAAGAACGATTTTGTAGAATATTGGACAAGTATTGCGTCACCGTTGGAAGCTGCAAACAAACGAATAGAAACATGGCACTGGCATGAAATTCCACACCATAACACCACACGTGAACAAGACCACATTGTGCGTGATCGTGAAATCACAAAATTTAATAACAATGTAGACTTATTGTCAAAAGACTATAACATAGAGTTTCCTGGTAAAATGTATACCAATCAACCACAGGCGTTTTTAAATAAAATACACCATTACATTACACATGGGTCATTTACGCAAAAATGGTGGGACTTACCAAACAGTAGCGTTGATGACATGATAAAGGCAAAGTACAATCACTGGCAAGAGTATGACTGGGATCGTGCCCATGGCGATCATGACCTTGATTACACAAATAAAGACGCCGCAGAAATCAACAGGATATTTTTTGAAATGAACTGTGAGATACACGAATACGAAGAGACTATTATTACTCCGCGCAAAGAAGAGCTATTGGATTGGGGCTTTGTACCTTCAGATGGTGACCACATTATTCAACGGTGGCGCAATAGTAATAAAGAGCAGCGTATGTTTGATGTATACCCAATAGACAACGAGTACAGAAAATACTGTACATTTGACCCTGAACCAGATTTGTGGTTGCCGTTCAGCGTATTGGGAAAAGAATACCTTACTTGCTGGCTTGACATGGATAACCCATTACCATTTGATATTACTAACATTGACCAATTTGCACATATTGGATTTGAATGGCAACCCAACAGCTTTACAACACAAGTGCTTGGACATCAACATTTTGCCAAGTACCTTGCGGATCATCACGTGCCGCATGACGAATTTATTATTGGTAAAATTCCACTAGGATATTGTACGAATAAAAAAGACTTAGATTTAGACGAAATTATGCGTAGTAATGTAACGCATGTTGAAATATAGAGGATCACATTAATGACAAATGTCAAACAAATTACTGAATGCCGAAGTTGCAAATCAGATCAACTTGCTGTTGTTTTTGACATCGGCGAGCTAAAGATCAATGCGTTTACCTCAACACCAAACACTGATGTTGGCAGCGCTCCACTTACACTTGTACATTGTGGACAATGCGATTTGATTCAATTAACACACACTGTAAGAGAAGAAGACTTATACAAGAATTATTGGTACTTGTCAAGACTTAATAAAAAGATTGTTGACAATCTTAAAAGTATTGTTGCTGATGTTGTAGCTGAGGTCAAGTTGAATAAGGATGATTTAGTTCTTGACATCGGGGCAAACGATGGTACATTATTGTCCTTTTACGATAACCAACATGTGATTAGAGTTGGGTGCGACCCTGCTGAAAATATTCATGATGAACTTGTCAAAAATTGTGATGTGATGATTGGCGACTTTTTCAATAACACAAATTGGCAACATGCAGTTGGCGACCGGCTTGCAAAGGTCATCACAACTGTTGCGATGTTTTATGACTTGGACGATCCTAATAGTTTTGTTAAGGATGTCAAGGACAATTTGGCTATAGATGGATTATGGTTATGCCAACTTATGACCGCTAAACCAATGCTTGACACAAATGACCTTGGCAATGTAATACACGAACATATCGAATACTACAGTTATAAAAGTTTAGTTGACCTGATGGAACGTCATGGGTTAGAGATTTATCGCGTGTGTGAAAATGATATCAATGGGGGTAGCTACCAACTTTATATCAGGCATTATACGTCAGGTAGTATTGAATACGCTGAAGATATCACACCAGATCGCATCGATGATTGGGCTGATAACATAAACATAAATCGTGACAACACAGTGGCGTTTCTAAAACAGGAAGTCAAGCTGGGCAAAAAGATCTATATCATGGGTGCTAGCACAAAAGGCAACACCATCATGCAGTATTATGGATTAAATCGTGATTTGATTTGTGGGGCTGCCGAGATACACCCTGACAAAATTGGAAAATACTTGGTAGGTAGCGACATTCCTATTGTACATGAAGATGTAGCCAAAGCTGATGCAGATTACTTCTTAGTATTTCCGTTCCATTTTAAGGAATTGTTTGTGAACCGTATTCTCAAGGATTGGATTGATGATGGCGGTAAGTTGATATTCTGTACACCAGAATTTCAAGTAATTGGATCAGAGACTGGTTAACCATGCAATAAGATCTTGCTCTTCAACAAGGGCAAGATCAAACATATGATTAAAATTGTGATTGACAATGTCATCCAATTGTGCTCGGTTGCCGATCCAGTCGGTGTGGCTTAATATTTCCACTTGTGTTAACGCTGCGTTCCAGCGTTCAACGTCATCTACGATGTTGTCATAACTTTCGTCTATCACGCTATCAAAAGTTTTAAATCCTTTGTCACGTAAGAACTGCAACGTGCCTTTGCATCCAACAACTATAAATGGCGTCTTGTTAAGTATAGGCGCAAGTGTCGCATCGCTCACAAATAGCTTTCGACCTTCTGCCCAAGTCTCTGTGACTAGACAAAATGCACTACGGTGATAGTATGATTTGATACTTGAAATTGCGTCTTCGGCAGCACACCAATTTGTATTGAAATCTACATCGTCTATTTTTCTAGGAAGGCGCCGATGCAAGGCACGCATCTGTTGTTCTAAATCCTGCCAATCTATCAACTCCTTGGTATCAAAATAATCAGGATATTGTGCCTTGCGGTGGTGTAACTTATAGAATGCGTCAATAATGGTATTACTAGGGACGAATTCTATATCTTTGGGAAAGCTGATACGCATCGGCACGCCAGAAGATTCTTCTATTTCTATTAACTTTGTAACAGTATAGCCTCTGTGTGCCTTGGGAAATCTATTCGGACAAATTAAGAAGTTGTCTATAGTATGTCCTGTCGAAGAATAGTCAAGCTTTTTAATCAATGCAGGGAACGAAAATAAAAATTGACATACACTTTTTACATTGACTGCTGACTGGTTGCAGTACACTTCAGCATTCATGTCGCCAGTTAGCCATGTAACTTTCGTTGGATCAATTCCGTGGCGGGTTGCACCATCTTTAAGCAACTGGTGTATGTCAGCACTGTCAACATGATTAATTGTGTTGTCATATATCGGACCCCAACTTTCTTCAGCAGTGTCAACAACAATATGTATCTTGCCAGCATTGATATATTGGACCCAATCGTTGGGTATTGTGTTTAACACTGTTCCGTCGTAGATCATATGGTTAGGATAAGCCAACGGGTCACCGATGTGTTTTAACCATACAATGTACGTGCAATCATCTGATGGTGCAAACACATCAGTATACTCTAACTGTGTGGATACATGTGGCCAATCTGGCACATTTAATAGTAATACATTATTCACCTAGGTTGTATTTTTCATTGATCTGTGATTTCTCATTTTTGCATATATCATAAAATTCCTTCATTTCAGGAAATACATTTAAGAAATTAGTCTGACGGCGTGCATCTAATGCCTCAACAAAGTCGTAAAACATAGCGCGGTTCTGTTTGATATTTTTATCATCATTTCTTGGTTTGTTTTTGGGATTAAAATAAATTCGATTATAAACAATACGTTTAAGTTTTTCTACCTCATGTGCCTCAAACCCTTGGTGACCATTATATGCTGGCCATGATACATTATTGCTCATAAAGTCCAAAGCAGGCAACAGATAATCTTCAACTAAGTCATCGCTGCAATACTGTACATCTAAATGTGTTGGGTGCCGTACATACGGGATATCAATACCAATAGTATATGAATCTACTAAACTTGGATTCTTTTCTGCCCGCTCTTTGAAATCTGTCCCCGGCATTTTATATCCAGTTTTAGTTTCATCGTTATTGACAATTGCATTTGGATTGTGTTTTTTCTTTAATTCCAAAATCCATTCCAACAATGTCTTGAATGTAGTTATCGCCAACACATTAAATGCCGCCATCACCACCACTCTGACATTACCGATTGCAGCAAGTTGTTCAGCACGAGCTTTGAACAATTCGAAGTCCATATCAGTCCGAGCGTATTCCGCTGCATCACCCCATGACTCAGCACTTACATAGATGGTTACCTTTTTGATAGTATTGTTACTTTTTAAGATTTGCAATTTGTCAACAAATTTATCCCAAATCTTATCAGGCACACATAGATTTGAGTTCATATTAAATTGCAATTCAGGATTTGGATTCGCGATTAACCAATCAATACTCCTAAAGGTCTCTTTACTCATCAGCGGCTCACCACCAGTAATCCTATACTCTTTTAGGTGTGTATAAGCTTCAGGAAACCATTCCCAGAATGCAGTTACATACGGATTTTCTTCACTCTGCTTATAGCTTAGACTGTCCAAATCTTGCCAGCCTTGTGCCCAAGATTCATCAGGGGTTCCTTCCAGTAATTTTAATGGACCCTTTTGCTTCAGATCACTTACCCATTTGCTGGAATACTCAGGTCCACAGTATACACATTTCATATTACATGCGTTACTGAAATCTACTTCAAGATAGCTTGGGAATACATCCTCATCACCAGTAGAGGCAACAACTCTGTCATATGATGGTAACGCCCATGGTTCAAGGCTTTTATATAGCCTGTCACTAGTGTCACCATTTTCTTCAATGCGCCAGCAATAATCACATTCAGACGGCTTTTCGCCATTAAGCATTTGCTTACGTACTTCTTTAATATGCTTTGTATTGAATAATGCAGCGGGATTGTCTTTCAATTCCTCTAGTGGAATCTTGTGCGTCTTGGGATGGTGACAACTATGCATCATGCCTGTGCCCAAGTGCAGTGTTACTTGGTTCCATTTAGCAAGACACAATCCGCAGCCTTTTTTGTTTAGTAACTTGTCCAGCACTTCTAAATTTGCAGACTCCATCAGCACAGCTCCCGCGCTGGAAATCTTAAATCCCTTAAGCTCTAAGTCATCTTTATCCATTATATAATTCCATTAATTACGTCTTCTTCGCGCACCATCGGTGCTACTCTTGCAGGGTTGGTGTATACTTCCTTGAAGAATTTACAGTCTTGCTTATTTAGATCAGCCATCTCAAGTCCAAGATCTCGTTGGAGTGATTCTCCAAGTTTTTTGGTGTGTGCGTCGAGTAAGTCTATGTCCCAGGTGTAGCCTGTGCGCTCACATGTTTGCAAGTTAATGAATTGATCCTCAAATGGTGCAAACATTGGTGCAACTTCTTCATCCCAATATTTATTCAACCATTTAAAGTCCCGCACGTCACGCCAATCCCACGTTTCACGGCGCAGGTTAGTCATTACTGTGCCTAACCTGGCGCCATACATTGCCCACATGCCGTTCAGAGTGTCGGCACCAACACTTTGCCATACCAACAACCGTTGATAGTTCTTGCGGTGGACCTTTTTAACTTTGGATTGGTCAACAACGTCACCGTTTTCCAATGTCATCTTCACACCTTCACGAAATCCTGCACGCCATGCTTGCCGTGGGCTTGCGTTGTTGTAAACATGACTGTATACGTTGTTCATCTGAACATAGTTAACATTCCAACAGAAGTCAACCTGAGCGTTAAGGTCTTTTTCCGGTGCAGCTTCATGTGTTCGCATGGTTTCAATTACGTTCTTTGGCCAGCATTTGATGCCACCATTACCGTATATTAAACCATTTATTTCATTCTTTGCTGCCCAGCTGATGACGTCATTACGCTCAACCTTGGACATGTCAAATTCTAAATTAAAGAAATCTGGGTCCACAATATTGTCGGCGTCAATTGTGATTAACCTGTCGGTGGCGCATAGTTTTGCCGCTGCCTTGTGTGCTGCATCACTGCCATACACTCCATGACTGCGCTTTGCCCATGGGCATTTGTCCTGCAAGTCGTGCCAATTATCATCTGCGTTGGGTTCATCCAGGCTTATGAATACCACGTCGAAATCTGTTATTGCTACTTTTGTCATTTATTTTCCATTTTACTGACTTTAAGTCGTGGATTCTGGTATATAATGGTGGCATTATATATGTCAAAATCTACATTAAACTTTTGTATTTGTCCTACACGAACGCGCGACATGTCTACACTAAATTTACCAAGGTAAACATCTGGGGTTTCGCCAACTACATAAAATGTAATCACCTGTGTATGTATGCCAACCGCATCTAGCTGTTCAGCACTTACTATACTATTTACTATAACATAATTACCATGCTGTGTAAACCTAATATGTGACTCAACAGCGGTGTCAACAACCTGCCAATTAAATAACGACATTGGCGGATCTGCTTGAGCTGAGGTGTCAACATAACTATCGTCGATAATTTCAAAATAGTAATTTTTAAAGATCCGACGGGTCAACACACAAAGGTCATGCAAATCAACATGCTTGACAATGTCGGCAACAGACTGTACTATTTGCCCGTTACGTATAAGATCATCTGGGTCTATGTTTATAGTGTCAACTAAAAAGTCTGGTGTGTCTTTCTTAATAATATAGAATTCAAATTTATCAGTGGTTGCAACTTGTATTTGCCTGCGCATCTTGTGGGCAACAAGGCGTGAGATCATGTCTTGGTTAACTTCAGTTACCAACATCATGTTCTTAGTATACAGCCTGACCCTAACGTCCCAATCTGTTATTTTGTGCGCTGGCAACATAAACAACGCATCTTCTTGTTGGCGCAATCGCAAAGATTCAGACTTGGATAGTAACTGTACTTGGTTGTCGATGCTGCCTACAATATAATTTTGTTCACTGTCTTGCCCCCTAACAATACGCTGGGCAGTTTCATCTGACGTGACGAAGTATGGCGTAGATATGTCATCATGAACACTTCGTCCAATAGAAATGACTTCACCAGTCCAGTCATTATAATAGACATAATATTCTGCAGAGGATTTAATTCGTTTTTTTATTGAAACTGTCATTGACTTTTTGCATGATGCCTTTGGTTAAGAACTCTGGGTCTCCATAATGGAATACACCAGTCTGTCTGTGATTGTTTATCTTCACCTGCAAGTCATCGGTAATCCAACATATGTATTGACTTTGCCAAGGTGCTTGGTCGTCGTTTTCAGGATCAAACAGGAAATTAATTTTGAGATTGGTATAATCAAATAATTCCAATACAGGATACGCACCACCCAGCATGTCTGCTGTTGTGTTGCACATCAGATCAAGATCAAAATCTATTGGTCTATATTCTGTCAATATATCACGATATACATCACGCCAATTTTGAAACACTGGATCTGCCAGCTTAAAAAACTCTGACGCAATATAACTTTTGCGAAAATATACCAGATTGGCGCTGAAAGCTGAGATGTCGTTGCGTTGTTGTGCGACATTTCGTTCAACATCAGATCGCAATGTGCCGCGAAAATCACGGCTGTTTGCAAACGCAATGTCAACGTCGTTGGTTTGTGCCCACAGCATTTCGATATTGTCAATAGCAAGACTACAATTG
>TARA_R110000851_G_C13101304_1_pt1 | contig 15665 bp, 12 predicted proteins | sample TARA_R110000851 | Tara Oceans TARA_R110000851 (sample SAMEA4397627) | marine metagenome | biome: Polar Biome; feature: [DCM] deep chlorophyll maximum layer (ENVO:01000326); material: water (ENVO:00002006), including particulate matter (ENVO:01000060) such as... | depth 17 m | reverse complement strand
CGGTTCGATTCCGGCCCCGGGCACCATCAGAAATATCAAAGCCTCAATACTGAAAAGTGTTGGGGCTTTTTTATGTTTACAATTCAACTAACCCAAAGAACAGAAAGCATCTAATTATTACACCTGTTCCACTATTTTCAACATGTACATAGTGTCCTCCATTTGATCTGTGCAGTTTTCTACCGTTTATAAACCGTCCCTAGAAACGGGGTAGAACCCATGGGACAAAGTACTATGCAAAAAATATTTTAAGGTGTAGCTTGAAGGTGTTTTAATTTCAAAGCACATAAATTCCCAAAATTACAGGCTGCCAAACTTGATGTGAGTCAAGGACGGAAAGCTCCAGGTCTTGTTATAGATGGCTGAGCTGCATAAAAAGGAGTCGATGTAATGATAGTAAAATCAATAGTAGGCATCTTGCTAGCAGTGACAGTTCAATCAGCATCTGGCGCATCTGCTGTTATAGATGGACGAGAATGGATGCAATTAACAGACACAACAAATATGTCCTATTTAGAGCTGTCAGAACTTTGTGATGTGGCCTCAGGTGGATGCAGTGGTCAATTCGAAGGATGGAAATGGGCAACAAGTAATGATGTAGCTTACATGTTCGATAGTTATATGAATAGTTCAGTAATCGCAGAAGGCTTTCATGTACCAAGCGATCTATACAGAGAACGAAGGCTTGGAGATTCAGGCTTCTTCGATGACTTTGTACCATCTAGGACTCAAGACCAAGGATATCGTACTACATTCAGTGCAAGTGGATTAACGAGAGATAAGCTATTTGGTGACGATGGTATTATCTTGGCAGGTTTTGTGCAGTACGAATACATAGATTATCCTGAGAATAATAGTTATTTTGCCGCTCTGGTATTTCCAGGTTATTCAGATACTTTTAAAAGTAATACGCTGGGCTCATGGTTATTTAAGGGAAGTGACTATCCAACTCACGAATTTTATGAGATTACAAATCCACATGTAGTTCCTCTCCCTGCTGCAGCCTACTTGTTTGCACCGGCTTTGCTAGGATTCTTAGGCTTTCGACGTAAACTTCGTGCTTAATATTATCTATCACAGCTGTGCACTAAAACTGTCAGCGGCGTAATTACCCAGAACTAACGCCTTCTCATTTGAGGAGGCTTTTTTCTTTGCCTGTTGCTTATAAACCTTGTTCACGCGCTTAATGTGTTTTCTAATAGATAATGACGTTATAGTCCTATGTATCGCATATACCTTCCAGCTATTATTTTCAACATAGCAAAGCTTTACTCGTACTTAAATCCTTCGACTTTGCGGCTGTGCCGGTTCGACTCCGGCCCCGGGCACCATCAGAAAATATTTAAGCCTCAATACTGAAAAGTGTTGGGGCTTTTTTTTTGTCATTTTCAATCCTTTGAAAGAGCTTAATGTATTTTTTAATCCTGGCAAGCCACTTAACCTTCTTATCTAAGTACAATAAAACTTGATGATAGTAAATTTGGATGGATTAAATTATTAATATGATTGAACAAATTCGAGAGATTGCAAGCTTGCAAACAAAGTACTCTAGTAGTAACACTCCCGAAATGGCTCGAAGAGGCGTGCTCATTCGTTCAGAGCTACCAAAGGCAATAAAATTAAATTGGAATGAATATTTAAAAGCCATAGGTAATTTTTCAAGTGATCTCGAAGTAGAAGGCAAAGATGGAATTGGAAGAAAAACACAAGCGCCTTGGGTAAGAGTCTATTCAAAATCGCTATCACCATCCGCTACAAACGGATTCTATGTGGTCTTACACTTTTCGACCGATGGCAAGTTCTGCTTTATAACCATTGGTTGTGGCGCAAGTAAATGGGATACTAATAAAGGTGATCTCGTAAACTATTCTGACGGGGAGATTCAGTTAAAAGTTGATTGGGCACTAAATATTCTGAGCAGGAATAATAAAGATATATCGTTATTCTCAGATAAAATAGACATTGGGTCTCCTCACTCCCTCCCGAAATCTTTCGAAAAAGCTACGGTTCTTTGCAAAACTTTTGAGATCTCGTTACTTCATAACGACAAAATCAAAAGCACAATATGTAAAGCTTTAGAATTACTATCCACAATTTATGAGTATTGCAGCGAATTGAATGACCTGGCTCAGTCAGATATTTCTAAATCAGAAATTGAATCTGTAATTAATCCAAATAAAAATTCTTTAAACACAAGGCAAGGCTATGCTCTATCAAGCACAGAAAGAAAAGCTGTTGAAATTAGAGCAATGGAAGTCACACAAGATTACCTAATAAGCCTTGGATATACACTGAAAGACACTTCACTCAACCGCCCCTATGATTACCTAGCAGTTAACGATGAAATATCAATAAAAGTTGAAGTAAAAGGTACCACAAGCGCTTTTGTTGACTCCATAATGATGACCTCGAATGAGGTCGATCTCCATACTACAGAGAACGGCGAAACTGCATTAGCCATTGTTAGCAATATAGAATTTATCCAACGTGGTGAGAATGCGAAATGTAAAGGCGGCGAATTAGAGTATTTTCATCCTTGGGATATTAGAGACTGGAAACTAGAGCCCAAAGCTTTTTTGGTGACCCGGACAAAAATCTAAAATTAAGAAGAAGTATTCCATAAGAAAAATTTCATAATATAGCTGATGTGTAAAAGCAATAGCGAATTATCACAAGCTAATATGTTAGCTTTGCTTGTTAAATCCAATAATTAGTGGGCATTAAAATCCAGACCAACTCTGGTAAAGTTAATACCCAATTTTTGGAGTAAATTTAACGCGTACTCATATCTAAGCTGTGCGATAAGTTGGCAGTCTTTTGTGCAAAAGACCATTTCAGTCCCAACTGATTGAATACGTGATATTTTCACAGATTTAGTTTGGTTTAATATACCATTATCGTCAGCAATAAATATGCTCCACTGTGGCGTTGCTGAACTTGTATTCTTGCCGTAAAAACTATAAATATCTATTTCTTGATTGTTATTTCTTAAAAACACGTAATTATTTGAGTTGATATCGGCCGGTTTCTCATCAGGTTGCTTGTGTAACTTCACCGCAACAAAGGGTTTTCGCCCACTCCCAACATCTCCGTAGACCCCAGAGTCCTTTTGACCAGGTACTAAATCACATATCGGAGACAAACAGACCCATACTTCTTCTCCATACTCAAAAATATGGCCTGTTTCAAGGTGCCACCCCGTAACAAGCGGTTTACATGAAACATAAGAATTATATTCTTTAGATGCTCGATCTCTGTTTTCGGATTTACTTAGATCAATCCCATAATGCTCTAACGCTGACAAATCAGGTTGGGCTTTAGCTAAATCATCACTTATAAGTTTAGTCACAAAGTGTCTGACTTTATCTTTTATATGGCTTGTAAGTGTTTCTATGTGCGTATTAATCTGAGAGTCTATAAGTGATGATCTTAAAGCATCAGTATGTTGAGCATTTAACAAATGATGATAAAACTTTGCATGGACATAACGACCACTGAGAGCTAAATCTTCAGCAAGAACACCCTCGTCATCGAGTGTTACTCTTAGCTTAGAAGATAGAAGTCGACTAGGGCTTGGCTTCCACGCCTTCAACCCTTTTAATAACTCATCTATAAGATTTACATCTTCTTGTTTATGAACAAATGTTATAAATCCTTGATTTGTTCTAAGCCATAACGCTTCATCAGCTGTATAACTGAACCTCAGAGATTCAATAGCTTCACCCTTATTAAAACTCTCCTGTTTAACTACCTCATAATCATTTAAGCTCCAAATGAACAAAGCTTTCTTATCATGACCCTGCAAATCTTGAGCCAAGCTGGAAAATTGATTAAAAGGCTCTTCATTTCTAAACACAGCTTTAATAGCTTTAGGTAAGTCATTTCTTGCATGAAGATATTGCTCAAGACTAATGGCATTTCGCAATTTCTGTATAAAAGCGGGGTCTTCATATTCTTTTTCGGTTATTAAATCGAGCCCTTTCTGAATATCAACCTGACATCTCTCATGGATAAAATTTGGATTTAACATAGAAAGTAAAATTCTAGTAAAGGGAGTCAGAATTTCCTCATTGGTATGAAGCACTATTAGGTTGAAATGATTGTTTGATAGAACCTTGTTAACTATTTCAACAGCCTTTTCCCCGCTATCTTGTAACTCATAATCCAAGATTAGAAGATCAGATTGGTGCAGATGATTAGCGAGATCAGCAGTACTACCTGCTTTGTATTCACCATTATGGACATCAACTATTAAAGCAGGATCTCGCTCTCTAAAATTTTGAATTACATTCAATATTCTTTGAGCATTATTCCAAACAATCGGTTTCTGCCGTTCAATCTGTACCGATAAAACATTTTCAATTGTTGGATATTCATCATCCACAATTAACACTGATCTAATTGGCTTGATAAAAGCTTCATTGATAAAATCATCATAATTCGCAGCAGTTTCAGCCATTTAGTTCCAGTCCTTTGAATTCAATTACAAAATTTGCTCCATTCAGAGGAGTAATATTTTTATCGGTTTCATACTCAATTTTGTGTCCAGCAGCTGCAAGATTAGATTTAGCTAAATACAATCCCACACCTCTGCCTCCATTTAGCTTTCTTGTGAAAAATAAAGAAAAAAGTTTCTGAATGTCTAGTTCATCTACGCCTGGTCCATTATCCGAAATGAAGACTTTCTCACCTATTAAATCCAACCTAATTTCTTTCTCATCACTAGCAGATGTGTGTAACCAATAACGGCTATTATTAACTAAGTTGATGAATACCGGGTATAGTCTGGCTGGCTGATCAAAGATGCGAATTTTTTTAAAATTCTCCGTTGCCTTGAATTTGATTTTGTTATTTTTAAGCTGGTCAGAAAAGAAGTCACTCAAATATTCATATATTTCCTGACCTGTAATCCATTTCTGTATTCTTTGGCCTGACAACTTTAATGGAGATAAAAATTTCAACTGAGAGGTTAGTCCGTGATGGCCCATCTTGATTTGAGCAATTGCATTCGACTTTTGCACCTCTGCCGGTAGATGAGCGATACCTTGTCCAACCATGTCATCATATGATTGTAATTCATGCCCCAAAATCTCGACAGCAATCCCTAATTGTGCCAATGAATTCAATCTTTCAACTTCTGTTCGGAGCTCATCATTTTCCTCCATACCAGAAATCGCCAGCATTTCAAGGTCAATACTTTCGGTTAACGTCTCCAAAGCCCTAATATAGGCTTCAAAAATCTCTGCATTCTCCTGATCAATTTGTAACCTTGCATTATCCATCAAAGCCAAAGCATCGCTCAATTCAATGCGCTCTTTTTCAATCTGTTGCATCATAGGAAGAGTAGTTTCATGGAAGATTTTGTTTCTTTCATCAATTAGGTTGCTGATTCGTTGACTCTCTGCTCCTTGTAGCAATGAAATTTCGGACTTCCATTTCCTAATTCTGCTATGAATGAACCCAGCACTTTTTTGGCGTTGCTTTTCAAAAACCTCTATTGGTTTTGGGGGTTTAATTTTTTGAATTGCTTCATGTATCTTTTGCTCACAAACTTCAAGCATTGAATTACATATCGACATGCTATATCTGTAACTTTGGTAAGCATCTTTTAAACTTCCTAACTCTTGAGGAGCACCTGGTAATCTGAAACCGGCATATTCTGAACGAAATGATTCGAATGCTTCTTGAGCTTGAAATAATTCAAATTCAGAACTAATTGTTAATCCATCAACATAATCCGAAAGTTGATTTGTAAACAATGGTAACTGCCTATTAATGCGTTGAAGTCTGGTATTAAATTGTAGACGTTGTTTTTTTCTGAGTTTATTTCTTTCTTGCCGAAGCATTTCCGCTTTATTAACTGCTTTTATCTCAGGAAGAAGAGTTTGCCTTAATTCTGATGCTGAACCAAAATAATCTCTCGCTGTACGGGTCAGAATGTTTTCAATTAACACTTTTAATGTTTTGGCTGCAACGTTATCAATAAAACCTTCCCGACCGGCTTTGTCTTTAAGGTTCGGGTTGTTTTGTCTGCTCAAAGCCAAACGACCAAACATTCTTCTTGCATTCCAAAATTCACGACCTGCATGTTTACTTCTGCGCGTCTCAATCTCGAAAAAGTCATTATCAACACGCCCATATGGCAGAACTCGTAGACTATTTCTAAATACTAAAAAACCAGCATATCTTGAGGCCAGTTCTTCAAAAGATTTATGTTCAGCGGATGTATGGGTAGTGTTTGATGGTAGCTGTTCAAATGTTGAAAGGTAGAGGTCAACAGGACCAACCTTCCAATCACGTCTTTGATGAATTTTGACGTCTTTGGGAGGCTCTATCCTTAATGTTTCACCTTCTTCTAACCATTCACCAAAAGCCTTAATCTGGCCATGGAAGACACCTTTATTATCAATAAAACCATCCACCACATGCTCTAACTCAGTCGTTTTTAGGCGATTAAATTCTTTAGATGGCCCTAATATCAGCTCTGGAGCTTTATTTCGTCTATGAACATAAACATTATATGTAAACTCAGGATCTACCCCGTTAATATTTGGTGTATTTGGATCCCAAAAAGGGTCTACAAAACTGGATAAAGTCTCAAAAAAGCGATTTCTGGACCTTTCCTCCATAGGTCCAACGACTCCTTCGGTCAGATAATTTTTCAAATCATAATTAATTCCCGAAAGCAAAAGAGCGGTTCCACATGGACTATCATCACTCCACACCTCCCAACCTTCAATATGCCTTTCGTCAAAACAAGTATTAATTATTGTTTTAGCAATTTGCTCAGAAGGAACAACATAATTTTTATCATCATCATTTTCTTCTAAGCTCATCCTGTCATAAGTTTGCCAAGCATTTTCTATGCGCTGTTGATGTTTCTCATCTGAAACATCGCCCCAAATATTAGTAGTAAGCTTTTCAAAAAGTTCTGGAAGAAGACTAAAGAGCTCTGACTGATGATCAAATTTAGTTACAGGAATTTTTATGTCAGACAAAATTAGAAATGGATTTTCAAATATCCGCCAATCAATTAAGGCTGCAACATACGGATGATTCTTTCTTTTTGAAATAAGAAGTAAAAGTGGCCCAAGATTAGCCGAAGAAAGTCTACCTATGCCTTTTTGACCTTGCTTAGGTCTTAGCTTAAGTCCATTTCTATCTTCTTTTGGAGTCTCATTATTAATAAATTTGGATTCTGTTCCAACAACAAGCCATCTATCCACAAACTCTTTGAAGGACATCCCATGACCGTTATCGAAAATATTCGCAACGGGTTCATCTCCATCAAATATGTTCAACTCTACTGAGCTAGCATAAGCATCATAAGCATTTTTCCATAGCTCAGAAATCGCTGTTGGACAGTCTGCAATTTGCTCTCTACCTAAGTGATCTACGGTCCTTGCTTGAGTTCTAAACGCGATTGACTCAATCATGCACACTCCTGTGCTGTTGTGTAACTAGTTAAATTCTCCTCACAAGAATTTAAAAGCTGGCTTATGTGATTAATTATTATTTTTCCTAGCTCAACTGGGACGGCATTTCCAATTTGCTTACCCGAGGCTATCAGCCCGCCATAGAATAAATAACTATCTGGAAATGTCTGTATTCTTGCAGCTTGGCGCAAAGTGATTCCATGATGTTCAGTAGGATGCACAAACCTACCTTTAGATGGATTTATACAAGCTGTTGTCATTGTTGGTGCGGGTTGCAGTGGATCTATCCGTCCATACACATCTTTATGTCCATTATGCTTTTCATGACAAGGTAAAACCCGACCAGAATCTTTTCTGCTGCCACCGTTTATAGGTGTGTTTTTGAAAACGTCTATGAGCTCATCGCCATGGTTCATATGTTGATTGTTTAAATCATCGATACGTACAGGCTTTGTAAATACACTTTGACATGGTACCCAAGGTAACAACGCAGAATCTTTGGGAATTTTACTTGGATTTGAGTGAGTAGGTTCAGGAGGCCAAGCAAAATCATCTGTTTTAAGCCCTTCAATGACTCCTAAGATAAAAACTCTACGTCGTCTTTGAGGCACCCCGTAGTCTCTAGCGTCAACAACTATTGGAGCAAAGAGTTTATACCCGGATTTTTTCCCTTCTTCATAAAATTTGCTTAAGTATTCTTCGTGTCTGTTCCACAAAATACCTGGTACATTTTCCATTAAAAAAATCTTTGGTTTTAGCTTTTGTACAAAATCAAAGTAAGTATGGATAAGTTTGTTTCTTGGGTCCCCTACACCAGCATCAAGAAGACGATGAGCTGAAAATCCCTGACAGGGAGGACCACCTAATAACAAATCGCATTTATCTTCAAAGAAAAATTCTTTTTTTAACTCTAAGGGGTCAAGAGTTTCAATATCTGAGTCGAAAAGAACCGTGTGGGTACTAATAGATTTGCAAATATTGTTAGTGTAAGTTTTTGCAGCATGAAGATCATTTTCAACGGCAAATATTAGGCGAAAACCCGCTTGAATAGCTGCAATTGAAAATCCGCCCGCCCCAGCGAAAAGATCTACCGCTTTAAATCCTTTATCTTGCAAGCCCATCCCCTAGTACTAAAGATTAGCTTCAGCAAATACAAATAGCTGAATTGTATGTACAGTAAGAAAATAGTTAATTAGACCTCAGGATATAGTTTTAAACTTTACATTGGTCTAATTAATCATTACGAATAACCGAATGATAATCGCTAATAGTCTAACTTAAAATAATCCTGTCGAATAATGTTTAAAGGCATATATCCTGATGTCTCTATACGCTCGGTTAATATAGTTTGACCTAGTAACGACCCTAAAATCGATTAGCTCCTCCCATGAAGCTTAGCCAAGTATGATAAAAGATCGTTTCTGATTTCATGTGCTTTAGAGCTGAAATGTGCCATTCGATGATCACGTGGACACAAAGCAACCACATTAGAAATGTTGTCCTCGCCTTTCTCACATAATGGTATGACATGATGAGTTTCTAGATACTTATAGCCGCCATTGGTCTCAAAACCTTCTTCTCCACAAAGTTCACATTTCCCATCAGCTCGGACTAAGGCTTGATCTCTAACCTTTCTCTCACGGTTGTAAGGTGTGATCTCTCTTAGTGTCTTTTTTGACTCTGATAGGTCTAAATCCATCAAACTATATTGATCGACGAATTTCTGATGTTGCTTTCTGTGCAACCGGGCTTGTCCAGTCCACATGTCATACTCAGCAATTGACCAAACTTCAGAATCAAGTTGTCTAAGAGCAACCTTCATTGCCTTTTTGCCATATACAAGTTCATCACCCTGTATCCCATCAAATATAACTAATCTAATAGGAGACTCATTCCTTAAAGCAAATTTTAATGCTTCATCAAAACGATAAGCACGATTTGAGAGAGGCTTTTTACCCTTCATTGCTGAAAGTCCCGAAGAAAACTCTCTCATATTTAAATTGACTGAAGGGACATCGTAAGAAGTAAAATCTATCTCTGCATAGTGAATGTTGAGAACTATTGGCTTTCCATCTTCGATAAAACACCACTCGTAACAGTAATTGGGATTGGTAGCTGGATTTTTTCCTTCATAATTAGCCCAATCACTGATGTCTAAACCTGCCGCTTCAACCAAATCCATTATTCGATTTGCTTCAGTAGGTCTTAAAAGTTCTTTTAATTCACTGTCCATAGCTTCCATTCAGTTGCGGGTTGTAGTTTCGATACTATCAAATCCATCAATGCCTTATCTGAAATAAATCAATTGCGGCAAAACAGCCATCTTATATGAATAACTTTATAAGGAGGCTCCATGAACACATCACATTCCATAGAATCAAATTCTCTTTCATCTGAACCCATCGTAGTAAAAACCGCAACCTGCAAAAGCCTGTCCGGCAAATCCAATCTTACTTATCACATAGCATGCGATAGCGATAATGAAGTCTATTTTCGTGTAGCTGAAAATTCTGGCAAAGGTTTCTTTAGCTGTGAATGGATAGCGTTAACAGCCATTGAAGCAGTCATCAAAGATAAACCGACTATGTCAGGTATTACAGCCTTTATGTTTAATGAGCTATTTACAGGTAAGTCAGTCAACACTCCCGCTTTTCTACTTGCTGTACTTAAGGCTGAAAAGTTAGTTCAACCGCTGCCTAATCGACGTCGAGCACATGAGGTCGTTCCTAATAACACGTTTCTAGATGATATCTACAGGCTTGTCGATACAATTGAAGAATCAAACCCATCAATCCCTGAACCAACATCCCCTGTTAAATCTGCACGAAAAAAATAGTTACTTCCCTCTTGCATTAATTTCCTGTCACATCCACTCTAGCCAAATCTATATATAAATCACTGCTCCATCTACCATTTCAATGCTTTTTATGATTTTCGTCAGGTGCGTCGGGTGCGTCGCTTTTCGGATTTTCTTCCGGCTGAAATTCTCCCCAAACATATCTTTACTCCTCAGCTTTAATCCGTTTGATTATCTTTCTTTTACAACCAATCACAGCATTGAACCTGAGGATTGTTTGCCTGCGTTATAAAGGTCCTATTCCAAAAAACCTGCTTCATAGCATTGGATATCAATGCATCAATATCATCCTTCTATTAGCTGACATCGCTTTCCAAGGCTGTTTTCTAACTGCTGTAAACAGGGATCTTTAGTCCCTTGTGTCAGTAAATGTTTTCGACACTAAATCATCGAAAATTAACAGGTTTTTCAATATTACAGCTCTTGCCTACTGGTAAAACGAGCTTATATCGCCTTTCACTAACCCCATGTAAATAAACACTTTCTGACAAAACTACTTTTCATAAGCTTTTCACGGAAGGAGATTTAATGCTGTCCACCATTCTTGCTCTATCAATCGTTTCCGGGCTGTTCTTCAAATCATTTAATGCGTTTCTGCTGAGCTTGTTCGTTCTTTTTCTCTATTTCTATCCATTACCTACCCTTGCTGTGTTTGGGGCACTTGCCCTTTATGGCTATTTTTCTTCAAAAGGAAATCATCATGAATAATCAACAAAACATCATCCTTAATGCTATTGAAATGGCGGCTACTTGGGACATTAACGATGAAAATCTATGCCATGTAATTCAATCTCATGCCGAATTATTAGCTGGCAATACAACCGACTCGTCTGAGCCTGATTTCAACTTTCACTAACAGCTATTACGCCCAACATCATTTTCATCATCATCCGTAACACGTCGTTACACATCATCATTCAGTAATAAGGAAAATAAATATGACTAGCCAAGAACGCTTGGAGGTGGCTGCACGTCTGGAAGAAGCGGTTTTACGAATACCTGGTATTCCCAATAATGCTGAGGAAATGTTTGAACGCTATGAGACTACGGCCATTTCGGTACTGGATTCTGAGCACGCGAACTACGGCGAAGGGGTGTTGTGTGGCTTTCTGAGTGACTACCTCACGGTAAAACGTCAGGAGTTGGGGCTGGAGCCATCCCCGTAAAAAATCGCTCCAGAGACTTCCGCTCTCGCAACTCGTCGTCGATGCCTGCACCTGTCGCCCCTAACCTCATGATTCTAATGGGCGGGCGTCGGGTCGTCATTTTCGACAGGTTGTGAGGGCGGGGGTTTTACTATTTTTTTGGCTGTATTTTTAGAGTAATGACATGACAGATATCTTTACATCATATTGGATGGCCAGCGGATACCCCTGCTGTCATCACTGATTATGCACTACTAACGGTCCTGCAATGTTATGTAATGACTGTTACAGGCAAGCCCACATAATTACATTTTTAGCCATTGTTCTACTTTGCCCATCATTAACTCCATACTAAACAGGCATAGTGAAATTCATAATTACAACTCTCTCAGCATGGGTGTATGTCACGGGCATTTCAGTGACTGATTCAAGGTAAAACCGTGGAAAATGATGATTTGGGCGAATTGACGAACTCGACGACCCGACGCCGTTTTGCAGTAAGTCGATGCAGCACAATATATTTGTATTTCTGGAGCCACTTTTACACTCGACGAAGAATTGTCGCTGGCAACTCTCCTGACTAAATTTACCACTCCATGAGTATTCGAATTGTGGACCGTCTTGCGCATTTGGACATCACTACTCAGTTTCATGGATTGAATCCTGAATAAAACATCACTTTTTTTGAATTATTTTTAGCATGCAACTTTATGCTTCCAGGATTGAAAAATAAAAACTAGCACAAAACGAAGCACTTCCATCCTTAGTAATTATTTATTTCCTATTTACAATCAGTTACTTAAAAACTACTACAGTATTGTCACTCTGAAATTTTATGCCTACTATTCGCACCGCCCTACTAACTAAAACTATAAAGGTGTGCTTTAAATGCGAATTTCAAACAGATATTTACAATTCAATTCATTCATGGTGGTGAATCGTGGTTAAAGGTGCCCTGACAGGGGCAGCCATTAGTGGCCTGATGAAAAAAATGACTTTGGGGCTCAATCATCTGGAAGAGCCTATTGCAGTGCTAACCAGTGACGCCAGAAATGCTGAAACATTGCATATAAATTCTAGAGAGCTCAAGCGACAGATCTTTATTGAAGGCCAAAAGTCTGATCATATTTTTAATAGTCGTGAAGTAGATGAAATAAAACAATCTCTATGTGATGCTGCAGAAGCATCAGGCAACGTATTTAAAACCTATTTACGGGTTGCACCGTTTGATAATGGTGTTGAAATTGATATGGGTGATGCCAATCACACTCGATGCAGATTAATTGCTGGCAAGGTCGAAATTGTTACTGCTGGCTCAGGGGTGTTATTTACAAGGCCATCAGCCCTTCACCCCTTCGTTTCGCCTGCGGAATCTGGAGATATAAACGAATTATTAACTTTTTTAAACCTTGAACTGGATCAAGCATGGCTGTTGATCATTTGGATTTGCTATACCTTGTCGACGCCAAAATCTGAGCACGCCGCATACCCGATATTGGTTTTAATAGCAGAGCAAGGTGCTTCGAAGAGCACTACTTGCAAACTCATCATACGTAGTTTGCTGGACCCCAGTGCGCTTGGCATACAGGGGTTTACAGGCAGTCGACAAGATATTGTTTTAGCTTCAAAGCATGCGCACTTACTTGTATACGACAACATGCGTTATTTATCGCGTAAGTTGTCTGACACATTATGCATTGCCTCTACTGGCGGCAATGATCCAACCCGCCGCTTGTACACTGATTCTGAATTGGTGAACCACCCTTTCCAGACACCACTTGTATTGAATGGAATCAGCGATTTTATCGAAGAACCTGACCTAGCTCAGCGTTGCATTCGACTAGAGCTGAAAGCGATCCCAGAAAAGAAGCGACGTGATGCCAAGGAATTCGCGGATGAGTTCAATACTGCTTTACCTAGTATATTCCGAGGTTTATTAGACCTAACCGCAAAGATTCTGGAAAAGCTCCCGTCAGTAAAGGTCATGCACCCGCAACGGATGCTCAGCTATGTTCGTTATTTGGCTGCAGCTGAAGCAATACTGGATATGGAAAACGGACGTTTACAAAAGGTGTATCGGGATATTTTGAACGATTGCCAACGTGATTCTGTACTGTCCGATCCATTGGCTGCTGCGGTTTACGATCTGGTTAATCTCGAAAAAAAATCGACCTGGAAAGGTACGCCTGCTGAACTGCTAGCACGACTGATGGATATCAATTATCCAAATACGCGCCATCTCCCCACCAACCCAATTGCTCTGTCCAAACGGCTTAAAGCTATGGCTGCACCGTTACGAAGTCAACATATTGAAATTGAGTTTCAACGGTCAAAACATCGCCAGATAATCATCACTAACACGGAGGCTTACTAATGGATGCCAACACCGTAGAGATGATGTTAAAGGATAAATCTGACCGAAAGCTTGAGCACTATCTCACCGATAAACTGGATGAATTTAAAGCTGGCACTGTTGTGATAGCTGAGAATTTATTTAGCAGAGAAACATGGTTAGGTCTTAGTAAAAACCAGAGGATTGCAATTGGTTTAAAGCTTAAATCTCTCGTGAGAAACAAACGCATCGGGCTAGTAATTGCACCTTGTATAGGTAAGCCCGAAGCAGTTCACCGGTACATAGTAGGTACTGATTAGCTTTATCTTTCGCCCAGGAGCACATTCCGGCCTGGGCTTTTTCATTTTTAATGTATCCATTCAACCGGAGGCCCCACTATGGCTGTTGTAAAGCTAACCCAAGAAATAATTGACCATCATTTGATCGTAGAAGATGGCAAAAAAAGCATTGAGGCTGTTGATGACCAACGCACAGGACTTTATATCAAAGTAACCAACACCAGCTCGGTGTATTACTTACGTTATAAAAATCTCAACGGCAAAACCTGCCATCAAAAAATTGCCCGTACCGATGAAATCAGCTTGTCTGAAGCAAGGTCCCGAGTGAAACAGTTGAAAGCGGATATTGCTGCTGGAAACGATCCACGTGAAATTGCTCAAGCAAAGAAAGCGTTGCCCACTTTTGGTGAGTTTTTTAACGAGTCGTATCTGCCACATGTTAAATCAAGAAAACGTAGCTGGAATAAAGATGAATCAATGTTTCGTGTTCGACTCGATGATGTCTTTGGTAGTAAAAAACTTAATCAAATAACGCGTCGTGAAGTAGTTTCGTTTCATACTCGTTTGTTGGAAGTCGATGGCTTGTCCCCTGCATCATGTGATCACCATTTAAAGTTAATGCGAAGAATGCTCAACTTGGCTGTTGAATGGGAAATCATTGAGAAAAATCCACTTTCCCGTATTCATCTATATAAGGAAGACAACAAAGTTGAAAATTATCTGAATGAGGAGCAGTTACGCCGGTTACTTCATGTGTTACACAATGATAAGAATCGTATGACCTGTATGGTGATGTTGTTTTTGCTTTCAACAGGCGCACGTCTTAATGAGGCATTGTCAGCAAAATGGTCACAAGTCGATACCGAAAATCGTGTTTGGGTCATTCCGGCCAGCAATTCCAAATCTAAACGAGTCAGGTCTGTGCCGCTTAATCAATCAGCATTAGATGTACTGAAAAAACTGGATACAGCTGACAAGTATAAGTATTTATTCATTAACTATCGCACCGGGACACATTTGAGAGGGATCCATACCGGCTGGCATTCGCTTCGGTTGAAAGCAGGTCTGCCACATTTACGAATCCATGATCTCCGGCATAGTTTTGCAAGTTTTTTGGTGAACAATGGCAGGACACTCTATGAAGTTCAGCAAATATTGGGACACTCAGTACCGACTGTAACGCAACGCTACTCACACTTGAGTGCAAAAACCCTCTTGTCCGCAACAGATGCAGCTTCTAACTGTATTAATGCGGCAATGGTAGCTAACCTGTGAAGTGAACGAAAAATTGCGCTGAGGTGACTGGTAAATGAACAAACATTTATCAGTTGCTTCAGTGCTCATTTATGAATATTTTTTTGTGGAATTTCGTATTTTGTTCATTCGTGAAATCAGAAAATTTTTTATCTTTCTTATACTTAACTCGATCAAAATACCTCTATCGATTCAAAATGTTCGATATAGGTTCATCTTGTACAATTTATTCTCCAGTCATAGAAACAACCGTTAAAAATCTGTAACTTATTCACCCTATGACACCGCTTAACTCGTACTTAAAATCCCTCGACTTTGCGGTCGTGCCGGTTCGATTCCGGC
>TARA_R110000851_G_scaffold333386_1_pt1 | contig 15670 bp, 11 predicted proteins | sample TARA_R110000851 | Tara Oceans TARA_R110000851 (sample SAMEA4397627) | marine metagenome | biome: Polar Biome; feature: [DCM] deep chlorophyll maximum layer (ENVO:01000326); material: water (ENVO:00002006), including particulate matter (ENVO:01000060) such as... | depth 17 m | reverse complement strand
AGAAATTGCTGCTGTTAAGGTTGTTTTACCATGGTCAACGTGACCAATGGTGCCCACGTTTACGTGAGGCTTATTACGTTCAAATTTAGCTTTTGCCACGATATATTCCTTTCTTTTCAGAAGTGCTCGATTAATTCGAGCAATATAACATTGATGCCGTAACCAATATTAGTTACGAGATTCTATAATCGCTTTTGCAATGTTTTGCGGTGCATCTGCGTACTTCAAGAACTCCATAGAGTATGAAGCGCGACCCTGAGATGCAGAGCGCAAATCAGTCGCATAACCAAACATTTCAGATAGAGGCACTACTGCATGAACAAGTTTAACACCTGCGATGCCATCGTCCATACCTTCAATTATGCCACGACGGCGGTTTAAATCACCCACAACATCGCCCATATAATCTCCAGGTGTAGTCACTTCTACTTTCATACAAGGTTCGAGCAACACAGGGGTTGCTTCTAGCGCGCCCTTTTTGAAGCCCATAGAGCCTGCAATTTTGAACGCCATTTCGTTCGAGTCCACATCATGATATGAACCATCAAACAAACTGACTCTCACATCAAGTACAGGGTAGCCGGCTAATACGCCATTCTTCATCTGTTCTTGAATACCTTTGTCAACGGCAGGAATGAATTCTCGAGGAACTACACCACCTACAACTTCGTTAACAAATTCGTAGCCCGCACCCTCTTCGAGTGGTTCAATTCTTAACCAAACATGACCATATTGGCCACGTCCGCCTGATTGACGTACGAATTTACCTTCCACTTCTACTTTAGAACGAATTGTTTCACGGTAGGCAACCTGTGGTTTACCTACGTTACACTCTACACCAAATTCGCGACGCATACGGTCAACGATGATGTCTAGATGCAATTCGCCCATACCAGATATTAGTGTTTGTGCCGACTCTTCATCAGTTTCAACTTTGAAAGACGGGTCTTCTGCTGCTAGTTTTTGCAGCGCAATCCCCATTTTATCTTGGTCAGCTTTTGAACGAGGCTCAACGGCAATGGTAATTACGGGTTCAGGGAACTCCATGCGCTCAAGAATCACTCTGTGATTGTTATCGCAAAGGGTATCACCGGTTGTTACATCTTTAAAACCGATAGCAGCCGCTATATCGCCAGCACGTACTTCTTTCAGTTCTGTTCGGTCATTAGCGTGCATTTGCACAATTCGACCTACTCGCTCACGTTTCTGCTTAACAGAATTATAAACACCAGCACCTGATTCAAGTACACCTGAATACACGCGGATAAAGGTCAGTGTACCAACAAATGGATCAGTCGCAATTTTAAATGCTAAAGCCGCAAAAGGGGCATTGTCATCTGGTAGGCGTTTGACTTCTTTTTCGCTTTCATCAATGCCTGTAATTGCAGGAACATCAATAGGTGCAGGTAAAAAGTCAACTACCGCATCGAGTACCGCTTGCACACCTTTGTTCTTAAATGCAGAACCGCAAGTGGCTAACACGATCTCATTGTTAATTGTGCGCTGACGCAACGCTGTTTTGATCTCTACTTCTGATAACTCACCTTCTTCAAGGTATTTGTTCATCAGTTCATCAGAGGCTTCAGCTGCTGCTTCCACGAGATACTCATGCATCTCTGCAGCTTTTGCCGCTAGATTTGCAGGAATGACTTCATAAGTAAATGTCAGCCCCTGATCTGTTTCAGACCAGTTAATGGCTTTCATCTTAATTAAATCAATAACACCCTTGAAGTTCTCTTCTACACCAATGTTTAATTGTATTGGCACACAAGTCGCACCAAGGCGGTTACGAATTTGATTTATTACACGGTCAAAATCAGCACCTGCACGGTCCATCTTGTTAACAAACACCAGACGTGGAACGTGGTATTTATCTGCTTGACGCCATACAGTTTCAGATTGTGGTTCAACGCCTGACGAGCCGCAAAATACTACTACAGCACCATCGAGAACACGTAATGAACGCTCGACTTCAATTGTAAAGTCTACGTGACCTGGGGTATCGATGATATTAATACGGTGTTCAGCGAATTGAGCATCCATGCCACGCCAAAATGTTGTTACTGCAGCAGATGTGATAGTAATACCACGCTCTTGCTCTTGTACCATCCAATCTGTCGTAGCGGCGCCGTCATGCACCTCACCGATTTTATGAGACATACCGGTATAGAACAGAACACGTTCTGTTGTGGTAGTTTTACCTGCATCCACATGAGCAACAATACCGATATTACGATAACGCTCAATTGGGGTTGTACGAGCCACTATTATACCCTCTCAGCTAAAACTTTTGGTTTTAGCAATATCAACAATATGGAGCGGACCGAAGTCCGCTCCATCATATTACCAACGGTAATGGGCAAATGCTTTGTTAGCTTCAGCCATGCGATGCACGTCTTCACGCTTCTTAACCGCAGTACCTTTGTTGTCAGACGCATCTAGCATTTCACCTGCTAGACGTAAAGCCATAGATTTTTCACCACGTTTGCGAGCAGCTTCAACTAACCAGCGCATCGCTAGTGCGTTACGACGCACTGGACGAACTTCACATGGTACTTGATAAGTAGAACCACCAACACGACGAGATTTAACTTCGACTGATGGGCGAACGTTATCAAGAGCTGCTTCAAGGATACTTAAATGATTTTCGCCTTTCTTTTCAGCGACAACATCTAATGCCTTGTAAATAATTTTTTCTGAAGTCGACTTTTTGCCGTCCTTCATAATGACGTTGATGAACTTAGCCAACAACTCACTGTGAAACTTTGGATCTGGTAGGATTTTACGTTGTCCTACAACGCGACGTCTTGGCATATTAATTCTCCGTATGCTTCAGGTATTTCCAAAACTGGAATGTCAAATAAATATTAGCTTGGCCTTACTTAAACGGAATACGTTAAGACTTAGGTCGCTTAGCACCGTACTTAGAACGGCCTTGGCGACGTGAAGTCACGCCAGCACAGTCTAATGCGCCACGAACAGTGTGGTAACGCACACCAGGTAAGTCTTTAACACGACCACCACGGATTAGAATTACACTGTGTTCTTGCAAGTTATGGCCTTCACCACCGATATACGAAGTGACTTCGAAACCGTTAGTTAGACGCACACGAGCTACTTTACGTAGTGCAGAGTTAGGTTTTTTAGGTGTTGTAGTGTACACACGAGTACAAACACCACGTTTTTGTGGGCACGCGTTCAACGCAGGCACATTAGTCTTTTCGACTTTTGGCGCGCGTGGCTTACGTACCAACTGGTTAACAGTTGCCATGTATAGCTCCGACAGTTGATTTAAACTCAACAATAAGGTGTGAAAAATCTATATCCCACAATGGTGGGACGCGGAATTTTAGAAAGGTAATGGCTGCCTGTCAAGAAATAGCCAACTTTTCGTGCATATTCCGATAAAAAAGGCGCCAATGGCGCCTTTTTTAACAAACCATTAACTTAATCTTGGCTACCAGCCAAGTTTAGTAGGTCTGCTAGGTTCTGTTCAGCTTCGCTTGCGGTTACTGTTGTAGCTTCCACTTTGCCACGAGAACTTAATACTTTAGCACGTTCTTCGTTACGGGTTTTGTGATAAGCATAACCAGTACCGGCTGGGATCAAACGACCAACAATTACGTTTTCTTTCAGACCACGTAATGGATCGCTCTTGCCACCAACGGCCGCTTCAGTTAACACACGAGTGGTTTCCTGGAACGAGGCTGCAGAGATGAATGATTCAGTCGCCAAAGAAGCTTTGGTAATACCGAGTAATTCACGCTCAAACGTTGCAGGTGCTTTACCTTGAGCGACTAGCTCACGGTTAGCAATCTTCACGCGTGATACTTCTGCTTGTTCGCCCGCTAGGAAATCACTATCGCCTGCTGAAGAGATTAAACACTTACGCAGCATTTGACGAATGATCACTTCGATGTGCTTATCGTTGATCTTAACGCCCTGTAGACGGTAAACGTCCTGTACTTCGTTCACAATGTAGTTAGCTACGTTGTGAATACCACGAAGACGCAAGATGTCATGTGCCGCTTCTGGACCGTCTGCAATAACTTCACCACGTTCGACTTTTTCACCTTCGAACACGTTTAAGTTACGCCACTTAGGGATCATTTCTTCATAATGTTCACTACCATCTGCTGGAGTGATCACTAGACGACGTTTACCCTTAGTTTCCTTACCGAACGAGATCGTACCAGAGATTTCTGCAAGAATGGCAGGCTCTTTTGGTTTACGCGCTTCGAATAAGTCAGCAACACGTGGAAGACCACCGGTGATATCACGGGTTTTAGACGATTCTTGTGGAATACGTGCTAATGGGTCACCAACGTTGATGTTCGCGTTATCGTCTTTCGACACAATCGCGTTACCCGGTAAGAAGTATTGAGCTGGTACTTCTGTACCAGGGATCGTTAAGTCATTACCGTTTGCATCAACTAAGCGAATTGCTGGACGTAATTCTTTACCTGCTGAAGTACGCGCACCGACATCGAGCACCACGACAGAAGATAAACCGGTTAATTCATCTGTTTGACGTGTCATGGTGACACCGTCAATCATATCAACGAATTTAACACTACCAGCCACTTCAGAAATAATTGGGTGAGTATGTGGATCCCAGTTAGCGATAATTTCGCCAGCGGCAACTTCACTGTCTTCCAATTTCTCTAATACGGTACCGTAAGGCACTTTATAACGCTCTTTCTCACGACCTAGCTCATCGATGATGGCTAATTCAGAAGAACGAGATACGATAACGAGCTTACCGTCGATGTTAGAAACATGCTTAGCATTGTGTAACTTCAGAGAACCCGCGTTCTTAACTTGAACGTTGTTTTCTGCAGAAGCTCGAGATGCCGCGCCACCGATGTGGAACGTACGCATGGTTAACTGAGTACCAGGTTCACCAATTGACTGCGCAGCAACAACACCAATCGCTTCACCGTGGTTAATAATATGACCACGAGCCAAGTCACGTCCGTAACACGCTGCACACACACCGAAGTCTGTATCACAGGTAATAACTGAACGTACAATAACTTCATCGATACTGTGTTCTTCTAACGTATTACACCATGCTTCATCAAGGAGTGTGTTGCGTGGAGCAAGCACTTCTTCTGTACCAGGCTTCATTACGTCAAGAGCAACCACGCGACCTAGAACACGTTCGCGTAATGGTTCAACAACATCACCACCTTCAATAAGCGGTTTCATTGTTAGACCACGTTCAATACCACAGTCATCTTCAATAACGACTAAGTCTTGTGCAACGTCTACTAAACGACGGGTTAAGTAACCCGAGTTCGCCGTCTTCAATGCGGTATCGGCAAGACCTTTACGCGCACCGTGAGTAGAAATAAAGTACTGTAGTACGTTAAGACCTTCACGGAAGTTAGCCACAATTGGGGTTTCGATGATTGAGCCATCTGGCTTAGCCATCAGACCACGCATACCGGCTAACTGACGGATCTGAGCCGCACTACCACGAGCGCCCGAGTCAGCCATCATATAGATACTGTTAAACGATGCTTGTTGCTCTGGAACACCATCACGGTTAATCACTGTCTCAATTGACAGGTTTTCCATCATCGCTTTCGAGACTTTTTCGTTAGCGCTTGCCCAGATATCAATTACTTTGTTGTAACGCTCACCGGCGGTAACAAGACCTGATTGGAACTGCTCTTGAATTTCAAGCACTTCAGCTTCAGCGTCTGCTACTAAGGTGTATTTCTCGTCTGGAATAACCATGTCATCGATACCAACAGAGGCACCAGAAATGGTCGCAAAACGGAAACCGGTATACATCAATTGGTCAGCAAAGATAACGGTATCTTTAAGGCCTAATTGACGATAACAGGTGTTCAACAACTTAGAGATCTGCTTCTTACCCATGTTTTGGTTAACCAAATCATACGATAAGCCTTCAGGCAAAATTAATGATAAAAGAGCACGACCAACAGTTGTATCAATGATACGAGTTGCTTTAGTTCTTTCGCCATCTTCTGCAATATGCGTTTCGGTAATACGAACTTTAACGCGAGCATGTAATTCAGCAACGCCAGTAGCGTAAGCTTTCTCTACTTCAGACACATCAGAAAAAGCCATGCCTTCACCGCGACCGTTAACACGCTCACGACTGGTGTAGTACAAACCTAATACAACGTCCTGAGACGGAGTAATTACTGGCTCACCGTTAGCAGGTGACAAAATGTTGTTGGTTGACATCATTAGCGCACGAGCTTCTAACTGAGCTTCAAGCGTTAATGGTACGTGAACCGCCATTTGGTCACCGTCGAAGTCGGCGTTGTATGCCGCACAAACTAACGGATGCAATTGAATTGCTTTACCTTCAATCAGTACAGGTTCAAATGCTTGAATACCCAGTCTGTGAAGTGTAGGTGCACGGTTAAGCATGACTGGATGTTCACGAATCACTTCGTCTAACACATCCCATACTTCAGCCTGTTCGCGTTCAACCATTTTCTTAGCAGCTTTAATAGTAGTCGCTAAACCACGACCTTCTAACTTGCCGTAGATGAATGGCTTGAATAGTTCAAGCGCCATCTTCTTAGGAAGACCACACTGATGCAGACGTAAAGTAGGACCTACGGTAATTACCGAACGGCCTGAATAGTCAACACGCTTACCGAGTAAGTTCTGACGGAAACGACCTTGCTTACCCTTGATCATATCAGCAAGAGATTTAAGCGGACGCTTGTTAGAACCGGTAATAGCACGACCGCGACGACCGTTATCTAATAGCGCATCAACTGACTCTTGTAACATACGTTTTTCGTTACGTACGATAATGTCAGGCGCAGCTAAATCTAACAGACGCTTTAAGCGGTTGTTACGGTTGATAACACGACGATAAAGATCGTTCAGATCTGATGTCGCGAAACGACCACCATCTAACGGCACTAATGGACGTAGATCAGGTGGAAGAACCGGTAATACTTTTAAGATCATCCACTCTGGTTTGTTACCAGATGTGAAAAATGCTTCCATCAGTTTAAGGCGCTTAGTGACCTTCTTGCGACGGGTTTCTGAGTTGATTGAAGGCAACTCTTCACGCATTTGCTCGATCTGTTCTTCTAAGTTGATAGCACGTAGCAATTCAAGAACTGCTTCGGCACCCATCTTAGCTTCAAACTCATCACCGTATTCTTCTAACGCATCAAGATATGTTTCTTCGGTTAGCATTTGGCCGCGCTCAAGCGTGGTCATGCCCGGCTCGATCACCACAAATGATTCGAAATACAGTACGCGTTCAATATCACGCAACGTCATGTCCAGCATTAAGCCGATACGTGACGGAAGTGATTTTAAGAACCAAATGTGGGCAACTGGACTAGCCAGATCTATGTGACCCATGCGCTCACGACGCACTTTAGTCTGGGTAACTTCTACGCCACACTTTTCACAAATCACACCACGATGCTTCAAACGCTTGTATTTACCACACAAACATTCGTAATCTTTAACTGGACCAAAGATACGCGCACAGAACAAACCTTCGCGTTCAGGCTTGAATGTACGGTAGTTAATGGTTTCTGGCTTCTTTACTTCACCAAAAGACCAAGAACGGATTAGATCTGGCGAGGCCAAACCAATTTTAATACCGTTAAATTCTTCAGTCTTACTTTGCTGCTTAAGAAACTTTAATAAGTCTTTCACGTTTCTCTCCTGAAGGAGTTAAACCAGGTGCTTTGCTGATGCAAAGCACCCTTGGTTACCAAACATTGCTTAAGTGCGATGCTTACTCTTGGTCCAACTCGATATTAATACCAAGTGAACGAATTTCCTTCAACAATACGTTGAAAGACTCAGGCATGCCCGGTTGCATCTGATGGTTACCGTCGACGATGTTTTTATACATCTGAGTACGACCGTTAACGTCATCTGACTTAACTGTTAGCATTTCTTGTAGAGTATAGGCAGCACCGTATGCTTCTAGTGCCCACACTTCCATCTCACCGAAACGCTGACCACCAAATTGAGCTTTACCGCCCAATGGTTGTTGTGTAACTAAGCTGTACGAACCCGTAGAACGAGCGTGCATCTTATCATCAACCAAGTGGTTCAATTTAAGCATATACATGTAACCAACGGTTACTTTACGCTCAAATTCGTTACCGGTACGGCCGTCACATAATGTCAACTGGCCAGACTCTGGTAAGCCTGCAAGAGCAAGCATTTGCTTGATCTCTTTCTCTTTAGCACCGTCGAATGCTGGTGTAGCAATTGGAATACCACCTTTAAGGTTGGTCGCCAAGCGCACCACTTCATCATCAGTGAACGAATCGATATCAACGCGCTGAAGCACGTCATCACCTAACTCATAAACCTGCTTGATGTAACCACGAAGTTCGGCAATTTCGCGCTGCTCTTCAAGCATAGCGGTAATTTTATTACCGATACCCTTCGCTGCTGCGCCCATGTGGACTTCCAGTACCTGACCAATGTTCATACGCGATGGTACGCCCAGTGGGTTAAGTACGATGTCTACAGGATTACCTTCTTCATCGTATGGCATGTCTTCAACGGGACAAATCTTCGAGATAACACCTTTGTTACCATGACGACCCGCCATCTTGTCACCAGGCTGGATAGTACGTTTAACTGCAAGGTAAACCTTAACAATCTTCAGTACGCCAGGAGCCAAGTCATCACCTTGGGTGATCTTACGACGCTTGATTTCAAATGTCTTATCAAAGTCAGCTCTTAGCTCTTCGTGCTGTTCAGCTAACTGCTCTAATTCAGTTTGTTTGGTTTCATCGTCGATAACTTGAATTAATACGTCTTTACGTGGGATCTCAGCTAACTTAGCCTCAGAGTAACCGACAGACAGTAACAAGTTACGAGCACGGCCCAATACACCTTCTTCAAGGATCTTGAACTCTTCACCTAAGTCTTTACGAGCTTGGCGAACGTGCATATCTTCAATTTCAAGCGCGCGCTTGTCTTTCTCAACGCCGTCACGGGTAAATACCTGTACGTCGATGATGGTGCCTTTGACTGAGTTAGGAACACGTAATGAGCTGTCCTTAACGTCAGAAGCTTTTTCACCAAAAATAGCTCGGAGTAGTTTCTCTTCTGGCGTTAACTGTGTTTCACCCTTAGGTGTCACTTTACCCACAAGAATGTCGCCACCCTTCACTTCTGCACCAATATAGACGATACCTGATTCATCTAATTTAGATAAAGCAGATTCCCCAACGTTTGGAATATCAGCAGTGATTTCTTCGCTACCCAATTTAGTATCACGAGCAATACAAGAAAGCTCTTGAATATGGATAGTGGTGAAACGATCTTCTTGCGCAACGCGCTCAGAAATTAAGATCGAATCTTCGAAGTTATAACCGTTCCAAGGCATAAATGCGATGCGCATGTTCTGACCAAGCGCCAAATCACCTAAATCGGTAGATGGACCATCAGCCAATACATCACCACGAACCACTGGCTCACCAACTGAACAACAAGGACGTTGGTTGATACAAGTGTTTTGGTTTGAACGGGTATATTTAGTTAGATTGTAAATGTCGATACCCGCTTCACCTGCGTGTAGCTCATCTTCATTCACTTTAACTACGATACGGCTAGCATCAACATAATCAACCACACCGCCACGTTTAGCAGCAACAACCACACCAGAGTCAACAGCAAGAGTACGTTCAATACCCGTTCCGACTAACGGCTTATCAGCTCGTAAAGTAGGTACTGCTTGACGTTGCATGTTTGCACCCATCAATGCGCGGTTAGCATCATCGTGTTCTAAGAACGGAATTAATGATGCCGCAACAGAAATAATCTGTTGTGGAGATACGTCCATATACTGAACATCTGCTGCACGCATAAAGGTTGACTCACCTTTGTGACGACAAGCAATTTGCTCTTCAACCATGCGGTTATCAGCATCAATTTCGATGTTAGCCTGAGCAATGACATATCGGCCTTCTTCGATTGCTGATAAGTATTCAACTTCATCAGTAATCACACCATCAATCACTTTGCGATAAGGTGTTTCTAAAAAGCCGTAAGAGTTAGTGCGCGCAAAACTTGCTAACGAGTTGATTAGACCAATGTTTGGACCTTCAGGGGTCTCAATTGGACATAAACGACCGTAGTGAGTTGGATGTACGTCACGAACTTCAAAACCAGCACGTTCACGAGTCAAACCACCAGGACCAAGCGCAGAAATACGACGCTTATGCGTGACTTCTGACAACGGGTTGTTTTGATCCATAAATTGTGACAACTGTGAAGAACCGAAGAATTCTTTCACTGCCGCAGAAATTGGCTTGGCATTAATTAAGTCTTGTGGCATAAGCTCGTTTAAATCGCCTAAAGATAGACGTTCACGAACAGCACGCTCAACACGGACTAAACCAACACGGAACTGGTTTTCAGCCATCTCACCCACACTACGAATACGACGGTTACCTAAGTGGTCAATATCGTCGACTTCATCATTACCGTTACGGATTTCGATGATTTTCTTCATAACGCAAACGATGTCTTCTTTAGACAGCACGCCACGACCTTCGTCTTCAGCAATCTCAAGACGACGGTTGAACTTCATACGACCTACTTTAGATAAGTCATAACGTTCTTCACTGAAGAATAGATTTTGGAATAAACCTTCAGCTGCATCTTTGGTTGGTGGCTCACCAGGACGCATCATACGGTAGATTTCAACTAACGCTTCTAAACGGTTAGTTGTTGAATCAATGCGTAATGTGTCAGCAATATAAGCACCATGATCAAGGTCATTGATAAATAAAGTATCAATATTCTTGATTCCAGCAAGTGATAAGTTAGCTAAATTTTCTAAGCTAATCTCGCTGTTTGCTGTCACTAACACTTCACCGGTATCTTCATCGATGTAGTCTTGAGCAGCATATTTACCAACAATATAATCTACTGGTACTTCTAGCTCAGTAGTGTTGGTTTTTTCAAGTTGCTTAATATGACGCGCAGTAATGCGACGGCCAGCTTCAACGAGTAAAGAGCCTTCAGCATCTTTAATGTCATAGCCTGCAGTTTCACCACGAAGACGGTCAGGCACAAGTGCCATTACTAATGAGTCTTTTTTAATCTTAAACTCAATACGCTCGAAGAATAAATCGAGGATATCTTGAGTTGAATATTCAAGCGCACGTAAAATAATAGTCGCCGGTAGTTTACGACGACGGTCAATACGAACGAATAGAGCATCTTTAGGATCAAATTCAAAGTCAAGCCATGAACCACGGTAAGGAATAATACGTGCGTTATACAGCACCTTACCAGAAGAGTGGGTTTTACCACGGTCATGATCAAAGAACACACCTGGAGAACGGTGTAACTGAGACACAATTACACGCTCAGTACCGTTAATAACGAAAGTACCGTTATCAGTCATCATGGGGATATCACCCATGTAGACTTCTTGCTCTTTAATGTCTTTAACAGTACCAGCAGCAGCTTCACGGTCAAACAACACCATGCGTAATTTCACGCGAAGTGGGGCTGAATAAGTAACACCGCGGATCTGACATTCTTTCACATCAAAAACTGGCGCACCTAGCTTGTAGCTGACATATTGAAGCTCAGAATAGCCAGAGAAGCTCTTGATAGGAAAAACGCTACGGAATGCGGCTTCAAAGCCACGCTCACCCGTAGGGTCCTGATCGGTGAATTTCTTAAAAGAGTCTAACTGGATAGACAATAAATAAGGAATGTCCAAAACTTTTGGACGCTTACCAAAGTCTTTGCGAATACGCTTCTTTTCAGAATAGGAGTAAACCATGGGTTTCCTCTGCTTACGAGATGTGACCAAGACTGAAATAATATAATTAAATCAGCACGTTTGCCCATCACCGTTGATGGCAAGAACCTAACCAGTAATCTCTGCTAGGGACTGCTAAAACTGGCGATAAACGGTGAAAAAAAATCGCCTGCGCATAAAGCGCAAAAAAGGCCGACGGTTAAAAAACCGCCAGCCTTCACCCAATTACTTGGGTGATGCAAGCTAGATTATAGCTTACTTAACTTCAACAGATGCACCAGCAGCTTCTAAACTAGCTTTAAGTGTTGCAGCTTCTTCTTTAGACACAGCTTCTTTAACTGCGATTGGAGAAGATTCAGCCATAGTCTTAGCTTCTTTCAGGCCTAAACCTGTAGCGCTACGAAGCGCTTTAATAACTGATACTTTGTTTTCGCCAAATGATGTAAGAACTACATCAAATTCTGTTTGCTCTTCAACAACAGCAGCTTCGCCGCCGCCTGAAACTACTGCAGCTGCAGCAGAAACGCCGAATTTCTCTTCCATAGCTTCGATTAGTTCAACAACTTCCATTACAGACATTGCTGCGAAAGCTTCTAAGATTTGGTCTTTAGTGATAGACATTAGAAATATTTCCTATTGTTCTGAATTCAATTTTATTAAGCTGCCTGCTTAAAATTAAGCGGCGTCTTGTTTTTGATCGCGAAGGGCGGCCAATGTACGAACGAATTTGCCAGCAGATGCTTCTTTCATAGTCATCATCAACTGAGCTAGTGCTTCTTCGTATGTTGGTAGTTTCGCTAAACGATCAATATCAGCTGCAGGGATAAACATCCCTTCGAAAGCTGCACCTTTAACTTCAAATTTTGCTTGTCCCTTAGCGAAGTCTTTTAAAAGACGCGCTGCTGCACCTGGGTGCACATTAGAGAAAGCTATCAAAGTTGGGCCGGTGAACGTATCTGCTAGGCACTCAAAAGCTGTACCTTCAACTGCACGACGAGCAAGAGTGTTACGTACTACACGTACAAACACACCATTTTCGCGAGCAGCTTTACGCAGACCGGTCATAGCACCTACAGTCACGCCGCGTGAATCGGCAACAACTGCAGAAAGTGCACCTTTGGCAGCTTCGTTGACTTCAGCAACAATTGCCTTTTTGTCTTCGAGTCTTAATGCCATTGGCTTTACTCCTGGATTCTACCTAGGGAATTCCCTAGTATTTACCAAATTAAACACATATGTGTTTAATTACTTACGGTGCAGATTTCCAGTAAAAAAATTTAGCTGGGGCCTGACACCGTCTACGCTGGAAATTAAGTCAATCTGACGATTAACACCTGCGGTCTTGGACGGAAACCGACTCTATTATCCAAAAATTCGAAAATTAATGAATAAAAGCGGCTTCAACCCACAAAGTGCGCGTATTATAGACTAATACGCGCTCCTTGTATATTACTTCGCTTCTTCCAAAGAACTCTGGTCGATAGCAACGCCTGCACCCATAGTGGTAGAGACGCTTATTTTTTTCACGTAAATGCCTTTAGCAACTGCAGGCTTAGCCTTTTTCAGTGCTGACACTAACGATTCTAAATTTTCTTTCAACTGTTCGGTAGTAAAAGTTACTTTGCCGATAGTTGTATGGATAATACCATTTTTGTCGTTTCTGTAACGAACTTGACCCGCTTTGGCATTCTTAACTGCTTCAGCAACGTTTGGCGTTACTGTACCCGTTTTAGGGTTAGGCATTAAACCACGAGGGCCTAAGATTTGACCTAACATACCAACAACGCGCATTGCATCTGGAGAGGCAATAACAACATCAAAGTTCATTTCGCCAGCTTTAACTTGTGCAGCTAGATCTTCCATACCCACAAGTTCTGCACCAGCAGCTTTAGCCGCTTCAGCGTTAGCACCTTGTGTGAATACAGCAACACGAACGTCACGACCAGTACCGTGTGGAAGTACAGTAGCACCACGCACGTTTTGATCTGATTTACGAGGATCGATACCTAGGTTAACAGCAACGTCAACACTTTCAACAAATTTAGCAGTTGCTAATTCTTTTAAAAGTATTACAGCTTCGCTGATGTCATACTGTTTTGTTACATCAACTTTTTCGCGAATAACGCGACCGCGCTTAGTTAGCTTTGCCATTATATTAATCCTCTACTACCAAACCCATTGAACGTGCAGTACCTTCAATTGAGCGAGTCATCGCTTCAATATCAGCACCAGTCATATCAGCGGCTTTAGATTCAGCAATTTCCTGAACAACGCTACGCTTGATAGTTCCTACTTTATCAGTATTAGGACGGCCAGAACCTGATTTCAGACCTAGTGCTTTAAGCAGTAGGAAAGATGCAGGTGGAGTCTTAGTTACAAAAGTAAAAGAACGGTCACTATAGACAGTGATAACAACAGGGATCGGCATACCTTTCTCGAACTTTTCAGTACGAGCGTTGAATGCTTTACAAAATTCCATGATGTTCACACCTTTTTGACCTAAAGCAGGACCAACTGGTGGAGACGGGTTTGCAGCGCCAGCTGCTACTTGTAGCTTAATATAAGCTTCAATTTTCTTTGCCATGTCGACATATCCTCAATTTGGGTTCAAACGCATTTTGGCGACATGCCAATATGCTCCCCTGAAAACAACGGGTGCGAATTATATAAAAAACTACACTCGCAAACAATATTTATTTGTATTTATTTTAATCAGCTCTTTTCGACCTGATGAAAATCTAATTCTACTGGTGTTGAACGACCGAAAATCATCACAGAAACCTTAATACGGTTCTTTTCATAATCGACTTCTTCAATAGTACCGTTAAAGTCTGCAAATGGACCGTCGCACACACGAACAACTTCACCAGGTTCATACATAATACGATGAGTTGGAGATTCAACAGTATCTTGAAGACGTTGAAGAATAGCGTCAGCTTCTTTGTCAGAAATCGGTGAAGGGCGATCTGATGTGCCACCAATAAAGCCCATTACACGAGGAATACTTTTGACTAAGTGCCAACTATCATCATTCATTTCCATCTGGACTAGTACATAACCAGGGAAGAATTTACGTTCGCTTTTACGACGTTGACCGGCACGCATTTCAACAACTTCTTCAGTAGGAACTAAGATCTCACCGAAGTACTCTTCCATATTGTGCATTCTGATATGTTCGAGCAGTGTTTTAAGCACACGGCCTTCGTAGCCCGAGAAAGCTTGGATCACATACCATCTTTTTTTCGCTTCTGTAACTTCAGTCATTTTCAGATGCCTATACGCCAGTAATTAAATTGACTACTCGTAACAATATTGCATCTAATCCCCAAAGGATTAATGCCATTACAGCAGTAGCTGCAAGTACAATAAAAGTAGTGTTCAGCGCCTCTTGGCGAGTTGGCCAAACGACTTTACGCACTTCAATATGTGCTTCACGCGCAAAAGATTGTGCCTGCTTACCCTTGCTTGTCTGCAGCGCAATGACACCTGCAATAGCAAAGGCAATAATAACCCCAGCAACACGGGCCACTACATTAGCATCTGCATAAAATTGATTGCCTATAACAGCAGTAGCAACTAGCAATGCTGCTACGCCCCACTTAACGATATCCAAAGAATCACTCTGGTTTTCAATATTTGTTTTCATCGGTTAATTCCGTTACTCACTACGACCTGAGCTTAGCTTGGTAAACAACATATTTACCAAATCCGCATTTCCGAACTTTCCCAGAAAATGCATAAGCACAGGGTCCAAAATCGGTCATAGATTGTATTCTTATTCAGCTTTATTCGCAACAATGCAGGTAGGGTATGGTTAAAAAATCAATCAAAAAATCAAATTTTGTTCTCAATTTCACCCTAAAAATAAAAAAGGAAGCCGAGGCTTCCTTTTTCAGTGTTCAC
>TARA_R110000851_G_scaffold315229_2_pt1 | contig 15679 bp, 20 predicted proteins | sample TARA_R110000851 | Tara Oceans TARA_R110000851 (sample SAMEA4397627) | marine metagenome | biome: Polar Biome; feature: [DCM] deep chlorophyll maximum layer (ENVO:01000326); material: water (ENVO:00002006), including particulate matter (ENVO:01000060) such as... | depth 17 m | reverse complement strand
AATATTCTTCTGTACCAGATGAAACAGTTGAATTTACTAATCAATTAATTAAAGAATTCTTATTATAATGACAAAAATTACAGGAGTATCTCTAGGAGCAGATCCAGAATTGTTTGTTGAAAACAAAACTGGAGAAATTATCTCTGCAGAAGGAATGATAGGAGGCACAAAAAATGAGCCTAAATATCTTACTACTAAAGCAGATGGACATGCTATCCAAGAAGACAATATTATGGTGGAATTTAATATTCCTCCTTCAGCCACAGAAAAAGACTTTGTAGGTCATTTAGATTTTGTAGAAGAGCATTTAAATACATTACTTTTTTTAAATGATGGATGTAAACTAAATTATAGTGCATCAGCAGAAATAGATCCAAAATTCTTGGATACCCCTCAAGCTAGAATGTTTGGGTGTGAGCCAGATTTTAATGTACATTTAAAAGAACCTAATAACTCTCCAAACGCAGATACTAATTTGCGTACATGTGGTGGGCATATTCATATAGGTTATAATAACCCTGAAATAGAAACTAGCGAAAACATTGTTTACGCTATGGATATTTTATTAGGGCTTCCTTCAATTGAGCTAGACCAAGACAATAGAAGAAAAGAAATGTATGGATTAGCTGGATGTTTCCGTTTTAAACCATATGGTTTAGAATATAGGAGTTTATCTAACTTCTGGCTAATTAGTCAAGAGTCTAAACGATGGGCATACCAACAAACTATGAAAGCTATTGAGTTAGTTAATAGTGGACAAATTCCAGAACTTATTGAAAAATATGGATCTGATATTAAAAAAGCTATTGATACTAACAATAAAACGTTAGCAAAAACTACAATAGGTAAAATCGAAGAATTATTAACTAAAAAAAAAGTAGCAACATGTGCGGAATAATGGCATGGGCAGGTAGAAGCCCCAAAACATTTAGTCCTGATAAATTTAATTTATTAGGTATAATGAACGAAGTAAGGGGAACAGATTCCTGTGGAGTCGCTGTAGACGGTGAAATTTATTTTGGAGTTAACACTACTAAAAGATATCGCGATTTTCTTGCAGACGGAGGTTACCCTATCCCTACAACAATTCCAATTGTGATTGGGCATACTAGAAATAGTACAGTAGGAGGTAATACCATTGAAAACGCACATCCTTTTGGTTTTGGAGATGCTAAAACCAATAAAGAATTCTATGCTTTTATTGGAGTTCATAATGGAACCCTTTATAACCAAAAAGATTTAGCAGCTACTCATAATGTGTCAGTTGGTAAAGAAAAAAAAGGAGCTAAGAATAATACTTATTCAGTTGATAAGATTGATAGTGAAATATTGTTAGAGATTTTATACACCTCTAAAAAATTCAAAGTATTAAGTCAATACAATGGAGCAGCTGCATTAGTTTGGTATCATATTGATGAGCCAGAAATTATGTATGCTTTTCATGGAGCTTCTGTAAAAAGTTTAGGAGGTTTTGATAAAGCTAATTATATTGAAAGAGAATTATGGGCTTGGCAAGAACACAGAAACAGTTTATATATTTCTTCTCAAGATCATGCATTAGCTGCATTAGGTGGAACAAAGGAAAATATGGTACATTTGCAAACTAATGTAGTGTATAAGATTAAACATGGAAATTTAGCAACTGCTCAACAATTTCCTTTATCTCGTGCTAGTCAACAACATGAAAGAGTAACAGCGTATAAAAAAAAGAATAAAACATTTAAACAGCAAGAGTTCGAATTAGACCAGGGTAATGGTTTAACTAATGCATATACTAATGGTAGAGGAGGGTCAAAAACTCCAGTAGTACCCTTTCGTGGATCCTCAATTTATACTAAAGTTTCGAGTGCTGCTAATATACATAACGATAAAAAGGTTGGCCCAAAGAATAAAAAGGTTTCAATGGAGGGACTTAGATACAATAGAAATGGTCATGGTATTAATGGTATTTATGTATGGATACCTAGTTATGGATTTCATTTTCTAGGATTTAAAGTAGAAGCTTCGGAAAAGACATTTAAAGCCCTTATTGGTAAACAATGGTTTAAAGGGGATTTTGTTTATGATCAATCGATTTTAGAAGGAGCTGATGCAAAGGATATTAAGATTCCTTTTCCAGATAGTATAAAAATAGGAGCTTCTCCTATGTTTAACTGTATGTCTTATTTTCATTATTTTTTAGATGGGTGTAAGATTACTTCTTATTTAGATTGGAAAAGTGCAAGAGACTTAGAAAATAATGGTAATGGATTTTCTATACAGGCATTATCTGGCATTACTTGTCATCCTATTGCGGATGTAAAAAATAAAGCAGATGATAACGCACAAGGGATATTCTTTAGAGGTGTTTTAGCAAACACACCAGGATTTACACCATTAGGTTCACAGAAAACCTATACTATTTCAAAAGGTAACTGTACAGAAATCACATTAGTTGATACTGCTGCCCATCGTTCTCCTTTTAGTAATTTAGAAGTTTTAATGTCTAAATTAAATGAGAATGAAGATGGTAAAACTACGGGAAAAGGAAGTGAAGATACGACAATCATTCATAAATTGGACAGTAAATCTTCTGACTCTATTCCTGTAAATACTTTACTAGATGCTGTAGAAGAAGATCTACTTGAAAATTTAATTGATGATATGTTTTTACCAGCAATTGAAAAATTTCAACAAAATCGTGAAAGATTAACGAAGTATAAAAATACTGAATTAGGCAAAGATGCCTTAGAGCTATTGACAGATTTTATAAAAGGAGCTGGTCAAATAGTTGCGAGTGAACTGAATCATTAATTTAAAAACAAGTAAAATGAACAGTAAGTTTATAAAACCAAATCAAACTGAGTTGGTTATTACTATAACAGGTCAAAAAGTACTTAAAAATGAATGTCGCTATCTTGGTAAAAAATACTATAAAATAGGGAATGCAATTGTTGAGGACTCTGGAGATGTCTACCACATACTTAACCAAAAGACAAAGAGAAAAAGTTGGTTTAGGGCAGGTACTGGTTATCTTGTTTATGATCATAGAAAAAAGATGTATATGTTAAAAACAGACCTACAAGTTATTATAGAAAATGGCATTGTAGGGTTTTGTGATGCTGGACGTCCTATTTTTGGGACGTTTAGTCAAGATTTGGAGAATCCCTCTATTACTCAAGTATCGTTTCAAAACAAAATTTATATTTGTTTAAATGAAGAACTGGTTAAAAACTGTAAAAATTTTGAAGAGGCTATCTCTAATGGTATTTATTATGAACGTAACAGTGTGCCAGCTTTAAATTTTACGGAGCCAGTATCTTGCAGTAAAGAATACAAATTTGGACTAACTTATGATTCAAAAGGACTCACTAAGCCGTGGTCTTTGCGTCATGATAAGTTATATAAGCCTATAATTTTTCCTCAGGTTGAACAATTCCATCACGTATTAAAAGATTTATCTTTTGGATTAGAATTTGAAACTACAAAGGGTAAAATTCCAGATGATAAGTGCCATCGTTTAGGGTTAATTCCTTTAAGAGATGGTAGTATCGAAGGTTTAGAGTATGTAACCATTCCTTTACAAGGAAAGTTGGGTATACAAACTGTAATTGACTCAGTAGAGCAGCTAAAAAAAAGAACTAGGTTTGATAATAATTGTGCCTTACATATCCATATTGGAAATTTACCTCGTACTGAGGAGTTTTTTATTGCGTTGTATAAAGTATTATTTAGAATCCAAGAAGAGATTTATGACATGTTTCCATTTCATAAATATAAAAATCTTGGGATTAAAAAAAAACATTATACAAAGCCATTGCCTTTAGCGACGATGCTTAAATTGGATACTAAAATTTCATCTAAGAATGTGAAAGAAAATTTCGACCATATCTTTAGATTCCTATCGATGGGTAGTTCTTATGCTGATTCAGGTAACCATTTAGATAATGTTACAGCTCATCCATCCGATCCAGCAGGTACTTCAAAGTGGAATATTAAAACTAGATACCACTGGGTAAATTTAATTCCATTATTATTTGGAAATAAACAAACAGTAGAGTTTAGAATTCATACTCCTACTCATGATACAAATAAAGTAATTAATTACCTATTTCTCTGTGCAACAATAATCAATTTTACTAAAGAAAATACAAGTAAAATTATTAAAAACTCAGCATTAATAGCTAATCTTACTGTACATGATATTCTTTTAAATACTATAGGAAAAGAGGATGTACAAATAACGAAAGAGTTATCTAGATATATAGATAGTAGGAAAGAATTTATTAGTCGTAGGACCCGTGATGGTGATCTTGTTGCTAATGAAGACGAATTTTCTTATCGAAGTAGAGGAATTGATTGGGAAAAACCTATATCTGCAGATGTATTAAAAAAGGACCTCAGTATTTCTAAACTACGTAGAGCTAAGTCGCCTTCTTTTGAAAATGATCTTCCCCCACTAAATACGGGCCATTGGCTTGGAAATGCAGTTGTACAAACGACAGCAGTGACTGAGGAAGTTGTACCAAACGTTGAAGGTTTTGGCGTAAATGGTTTGGACCCTACTGACGATGGATAAGGTTAGTGTAGGATATGAACTTGATATACCATATAAAGATATTTTCAAAACATGGGCTAAACCCTTAGCTGCGTTGTTAGAAAGTAATTATATGTTTAATATCATGCATTTTATACATGAGCTTTATCAAACTCCAGTATTCCCTAGACCTAGACAATTAGAAATCTTTGAAGTATTTCAAAAAGTTTCTTTTACTAGTGTTAAAGTAGTAATTTTAATAGGCGAACCAGTTCCTGGGATTAAGGGAAATGGAATAGCTATGGCTACTAGAGAATCAGAATATATACGCCCTAGTATGATCACAGAAGAGGTACATAAATGTATAGAGACAACTATTTACGAAGGATGTAGACCTGGCTTTGACTTAACATTAGAGCCATGGTTAGCGCAAGGTGTTCTGCCCTTGCATGCTGCCTTAACTACTCAATTTGCGAAAAAAGGAGAACATGTCAAACTTTGGAAAGAGTTTACGCGTTCTGTAATTAATACTTTAAATAATAGTGCTCCTGGAATAATATTTATATTATTAGGTAAGGAAGCAGTAAAATTTAAACCTCTTATTAACGAAATGAATCACTATGTATTGCAATATCATACGCCATTACAAGCAATTAAAGAAAAAAAAGATTGGAACTGTCCTTGTTTTAAGGTAGCTAATGATCTTCTAATTGCTAATAATGGTACAGATGCTGCAATTGTATGGTAAAAAGGCACAGTATGAAAATTTGAATAGCTGGTAATGTACCCAGCTCTAAAAACAGTAAAATTAATACAAGTAGAGGTAGTTTTCACTCTAAGACTGTAAAAAAATACTTACAACATCTTGGAGTGCAGACTTACTCTGTACTTAGACAAACTGTATTAGGTTATAAAACTAGACCTAATAAATTTGAAGCTCTACGAGAGAGTTTCGTAACCGCAATCGGTGAGAAAGAATATCCATTAAAAGTAGGTTTCCACTTTGTAAGAGGAAGTAAACATAAATGTGATTTTCATAACATAGTGCAAATTATAGCTGACCTTATGGTAGCCCATAATTTCATTGAAGATGATAATATGGATTGTTTTCTCCCATTCCCACTTGAGATTAAAGGATCATACTATTCGTATGATAAAGAAAATCCAGGAGTGATTATTACAATATTATAATATGAATAACGAAAACAAATGAGACCCTACAATAATTCCTAACCTTACAGTATTAAGGCTATGAATAGATAATCAGGTAATAATGAGATCTGATGAATTACTGGAATGTACTGATATTAGAGGAGGGACAAAAAATTCTATTATAGAAGATCTTTGGATATTAAATAGATTAGAAGATATAATTCTTAATTTAACTATTTTAGTAGAAGACCCTACAGACAACGACGTATGGACGAGTTAAATGAACTTTTTGAAATAAATCAAATATCAGACTTTGCTTTAAGCTATAGTCGTTTATCTGATTTTGATCGAAATGGAGCTAAAGCTTTAAATAAGCAACGCTCGCAGTTAACAGGAGAAGGGGTAAAGATAGGATCTCTAGTAGACGATCTATTACTTAATAAATCTAATTTTAAAAAGTTATATTACTTATATGACGGAGTGAAGCCTACAGCCACACTTGGAAAATTATGTGATATAGTAATACAAAATTATAAAAGACCTCCTTCCAAAAAAACATTATTAAAAATTGCCAAAAAAAATAAATTTTGGAGTAAGTGGTCAGAAGAAAAAGTATTACAGGCTTTTGATATTCCAGAGTTCTGGGATTATATTAAAGCTAGTTTCACTTCTAAACGGAAGACCTTAGTTACAACACCAGATATTGAATTATCTAACGAGTTAGTAAATATTTTAGAGACTCATGAGTATTCTAAGTATATTATTACAAACTCAATGAAACATTACAACCAATTTAAATTTAATATAGAGTATAAAGGCTTTATCTTACGAGGGATCATAGATAAAGTTTTAGTAGATCATAAAACTAAAACAGTTAGATTCATAGACTTAAAAACCGGTAAGGGCGATAGCAATGAGTTTGTTTCTAGTTTTCTGAAATGGAGGTATTACCTCCAAGCGGCAGTATATGTACGAGCATTTAAAGAAGTGTGTAAAACACTTAAATTAATAGATTATACATTATTACCGTTTCAATTTCTTTATATTGGCAGATCTGAAAAATTACCCATTGTATTTACAGTCACTAAAAGGTGGCAAAAAGCAGCTGCTTACGGGTTTACTACTACCGCAGGTTACACTTACAGAGGGTTATATGAATTATTAGATTTAGTACGTTGGCATATTGATAATAAAGTGTTCGATATGACACGTACTGTTTATGAATCTAATGGTTCAATTTTACTAGATGATAATCTCATCTCTTTAAGAGATAATAAAAATAATTATAAGCTAAATGATTAATAAATCAAAAACTTATTTATTACCATTATTATCAGAATTAGTTGAGTTTGACAAAAAATTCTACAAAAATTTAGTGAATACCTATATATATGACGATCAAGGAGAGTATGAAAAATGTATTTTAATACTTCATGATTTCTCTTTTAAGTTACCAGAATTTACACACTACGAACAAGATCTTATTAATAATGATTTATTTGTAGATTTTATAGATGTTGGTGATCAAGTACTATATATATTTAAATTCCCTGAGGAATATCATAGTGAATATGAATCTTTTCAAAAAGGAAAGTATTCAGAATTTGGAGCAGATGCTAAAGAATTAATTCTTAGTTTCTTTTCTGATATTTATCAAAATAACCTAAATGCTGTAGACTTTTTAATTAAAGTTAAACATGTATTATTTAAAAACGAAAGACTAAGGAAAAAAATAGAAACTGATTTAAAAGTAAGATTACCTAAAGACGCTGAACTTTCAGCTATTATGGAAGTTGAAAATGAAACTTTTGAATTATCAACAGTAAAAAAAACAAAAACAATATAATACCGTAATTCTGAAAATATATAATAAAGAGTTGTAAAACAACAAATATGAGTATATTTACACCCAGAATTAATATCCTTCCTTATCAATACCCAGAGTTACTAAAATATAAAGATGCTATTAGGCATTCTTATTGGATTCATACTGAATTTAATTTTACCTCGGATATTAATAACTGATTAGTACAAGTTACTGACACAGAACGGGAAGTAATAAAAAGAGCGATGCTAGCCATTGCGCAAATTGAAGTAAATGTCAAGACCTTTTGGGCCGATATGTACAAACGTATGCCTATCTCAGAAATTGGGGAAGTAGGAATGACATTTGCAGAATCAGAAGTAAGGCATCAAAACGCCTATGGACACCTATTAACATTATTAGGTCTACAAAAAGAATTTGAAAGTGTTGTGGAAGTACCAGCTATTGCAAATAGAATCAAGTATTTAACTAAATACCTTGATGGTACCAGAAGCAAAAGTGATAAACTATATACCAAGAGTGTTTTATTATTCTCTCTATTTATTGAACATGTATCATTATTTAGTCAATTTTTGATTATGATGTCGTTTAATAAAGAAAAGAACCTTTTTAAAGGTATCTCTAATGTAGTAGAAGCGACCTCAAAAGAAGAGGACATACACGGTAACTTTGGAGCAGAGATAATTAATATTATCAAAGCTGAAAATCCAGAGTGGTTTGATGAAGAATTTAATAACTTAATTTATTCAGCTTGTGAGAAAGCTTATATTGCTGAATGCGATGTCCTTGATTGGATATTTGAGAAAGGAGAGTTAGACTTTTTATCAAAAGATGTAATAAAAGAATTTGTTAAAAATAGATTCAATAATTCCCTAAACAAAATAGGGATGGATAATCTGTTTGAAATAAATATTGAATTACTAGAACCTACTATGTGGTTTGAAGTTGAGATTAAGTCTACTAAAGAAGGAGATTTCTTCTACAAAAAGTCCATTGATTATAATAAAAAGTCTAAGAGTATAACTAAAGACGATTTATTTTAATATGGAAGATTTACAAAAACTTGTTGATCATTTAATTGATAGAATAGAGTATGGGAATATTACCCAAGAAGCTATTATAAATAAATTACATGATATTAAAGGTGAGCTTATAAATTTAGAAACGTAGAAGATTTATGAAGGAATATAAAAAATATTATTGGCTTAATGATGAAGCGAGGCAGTTTTTATCAAGAGGTTATTTAAAAGAAGGGGTATCCCCTGAACAAAGAATTAAAGATATAGCTAATTATGCTGAAAAAACCTTAGGAATGAAGGATTTTGCTTGAAAGTTCGAAGATTATATGAGTAGAGGTTTCTATTCATTATCTACACCTGTATGGTGTAACTTCGGATCTGAAAAAGCATTACCCATTAGTTGCTATGGCTCTAATGTAGATGATGCGATGGATAGCATCTTAAACGCAGCTAGGGAAGTAGGTATGATGTCTAAATATGGAGGTGGTACTTCCATTTTTTTAGGGAATATTAGACCAAGGGGGTCTTCTATTTCTGTTGGAGGTAAAGCTGATGGTCCCGTCCATTACGCTAGAATCTATGATAGTATTATAGATGTGTGTAAGCAGTCCGAAGCCAGGCGTGGAGCCTGTGCCCTTTGGTTACCTGTGGAGCATCCTGATGTTTCAGAATTCCTCGATATTGGCGCGGAAGGTAATCCGATTCAAAACCTACAATATGGAGTCACCGTTACAGACGAGTGGCTTACTGAGATGGTGACGAATGATGATTCCCCCAATCGAGTAATATGGGCTAAGATTATACAAAGAAGAAACGAATTTGGTTTTCCTTACATTATGTTTAAGGATAACACAAATAACAATTCGCCGTATAAAGCACTTGGTTTAGACATAACAGCTAGTAACCTATGTTCAGAAATCCAATTACCTACCGACAGTTACAATTCATTTGTCTGTTGTTTAGGGAGTATAAATTTATTACATTGGGAAGAAATTAAAAACACCGATGCAATTGAAATATATACTTATTTCCTAAATGCAGTGATGGAAGATTTTATTAAAAAATCAGCTGTCCTTCCAGGCATGAAACGTGCATGGAGATTTGCCAAGGACCACAGAGCTCTTGGTTTAGGTGTATTAGGATACCATTCCTTTTTACAATCTAACTTGATTCCACTAGAATCATTAAAGGCTAAAGCACTCAATCATGAGATATTTAGTACATTAAAAGAACGATCAGATGCTGCCAGTCAGTGGTGTCACACTCACTTAGGATACACCTCCTTACGTGAAGGATTTGCTAATACCACTTTGATGGCTATAGCACCTACAAAATCCAGTTCGTTTATATTAGGACAAGTTTCTATGGGTATTGAACCTATCAAATCTAATTATTTTGTCAAAGATTTAGCAAAAGTTAAGAGCGTATACAAAAATCCCTTCTTGGAAGAGGAATTAACCAAGTACGAGCTTAATACAGCTACTGTATGGCAATCTATTTTAGATAATGATGGATCTGTCCAACATCTAGACTTCCCCTCTAAGGAGACGTTTAAATCGTTTATAGAAATTAGTCCAAAAGAATTAATTTTACAAGCTGCACAAAGGCAGAAATTTATAGATCAAAGTCAGTCCCTGAATCTTATGATTCATCCATCTGTCTCTGCTAAAGATATCAACAAGTTATATCTGTATGCATGGGAAGAGGGAGTAAAGACTTTATACTATCAATTCAGTCAAAGTGCTGCTCAATCATTTGCAAGAGACATTAACGAATGTGTCTCCTGTGAAGGATAAATAATAATTTTAACTTAGTGTAGAGTCTAATAACTATCGGCTTTCTGTCTAACTCTCGAAACTGTCCGAGCTAAGTTATTATTTAAAAAAAATGAAGAGAGATTTATGAAGTATACAGACTTAATGTTGGATATAGAAACAGCTGGGAGAAATCCTGGATGTGCTATAATCCAAATTGCCGCAGTACCATTTAATATTAATACTGGTGCTGTATCTAAAGAAACATTCTCTATGGCTATTAATCTGGATTCTCAATTTGAAAAAGGTTTTAATTATTGTCCTAATACACTAAAATGGTGGAAAAAGGAAAATTTAAATTTATTCAAACAACTATCTAATAGTACTAACCATTATGTAGAAGCTGGTAAAGCTTTTCAACAGTACTTTAACGGATTAGAGAATCATAAAGAAATAAGAGTATGAGGGAATTCCAATCGATTTGACTTAGGTATCCTTAATGGATGGTATAGAAAAGCGATTGGTTATAGTTTTCAACCTTTTTGGAATACATGGAAAGAACGAGATGTTAGAACTTTATGTTCTTTGAAACCGTCTATTAAAGCTAACTTAGTATTTAAAGGAGTAAAACACAATGCAATCGATGATTGTAAACACCAGATTAGTTATTGTCGTAAGACAGTAAAATATCTAAAATTAAAAGTAACATAGAGGATAAAGGGGAGCTTAGTCATTGTAGTTCCCCTCCTTTATTAAACTATTAAAGAGGGATGTGGGCTTGGAAGTAGCCATCATTTAAAGAGTAAGACGAATCACCTATTTACTAGGAGGGCATTGTTTGGTAATAGAACAAAACGCTGGGCTAGTGTAGGATAAATGAGAATGAGTGAAGTTAAAGACTTCCACCCAATGGGTATGTTTTTTTGGTGTCACAACACACCTCTTTTTTACTTTAAAAACTTAAATAATCTATGAAATTAGATCAAATTAGAAATAAAATTCAACAAGATGCATTATCTCATTGAGAAATGCACGGCAAGAAAGGAACTTGCCAAATTATTACAGGACTTGGTAAAACTTTTATTAGTTTACATGCATTATATACTATGCCAAAAGGAGATGATAAAATACATCTATTTTTAGCAGAACAGAAAGACAGGGTAAAGGATTTACGCGAAGATATTTTAAAGTATAATAAACTTTTTAATAGAGATGTGTTAAATGATTATAATTTACAGTTTCAATGTTATCAAACAGTATATAAATGAACGGATAAGCAATTTGGATTAGTCATTAGTGATGAAATTCATGATTCTTTAAGTCCAGCATACTCACGTTTTTACCTTAATAATACATATGATGCCATTATAGGTTTATCAGCTACCATAACTAGAGAAACTAGATATGAAGTAGAAGGTGGGTTTTATACTAAAGGTCAACTTTTAGATGAAATTGCTCCTATTTGTTATACTTACTCTGTAGATGACGGTCAACGTGATGGTACATCTAGAGAACTTAATATTTATGTAATTTATAATGAATTAGAAAAAGTTAAGAAAGGAATCAAATCAGGAGGATCTAAAAAAGTATTTTATCAAACTGAATATGCAGCATACAATTATTGGGATAAAGAACACAAAAGATCCTGGTTTATTTTAGATGAAGAAAAAAAACAACTAAAGATAAGGATTACAGCTCATAAGAGAAGTAATATTCTTTACAATCTAGAATCTAAAGTAAATATCACTAATCAATTATTAAGTCATCTACATGGAAAAACGATTATCTTTGGAAATAGTATAGATAATCTACATAAGGTAACTCCTAATGTAATAAGTTCCAAGAATAAGGATATCATTAATGATAGAATACGTGATGATTTTGACAACAATAAAATTAAAGTTATTGGAAGTTTTAAAAAGCTTAAACAAGGTGCCAATTTAAATAACTTGGATAACTGTGTAATTATGTCTTACTATAGTACTGACAAAGATTTCATACAGAGAATTGGACGACTAAGAAACAATAACAAAGTTGGTAATGTATTTATTTTACTAACAAAAAATACGCAAGAAGAAAAATGGTTTGACAAAATCTTCTTAAATATTAATAACTTAAACATAATCTATTGCAATACTGTAAACGATTGTATATCAAAAATTAAATAATAATGGCAACATTAAAATTAACAATGACTAATGCCTTTGACAGAACAATTCTGAACGAAGGAAGAAATTTTGGAGTGGGATTTGCATATGTAACTCCTGTATCAGAGGAATCTATTACGGCATTTAAAACAATGCAAGCATTTACAGCATGTAAAGATTATTTAAATGATCTTGTATATGTTGAAAGACATGCAAAACCGTTAGGAAAAGTTCATGGTTTTGAACACATCTATACAGGTGAATTTAAAGATAAAGATTTTGTTTATTTAGGATTTAAACCTGTGCATTATAAACCTTCTGGTGGAAGTAGTATGGATTGGACAGGTTTTGAAAAAACAACTAAATCCATGAAGAAAAATATAGGTAATTTAGTTACCTCTATTAACAAATTAGAAAACCTCTTAGACTTATCTACAGACCGTACTACTTTTTATGGTAGTACAGAAACAGAATATGTCTTATCTTTACCTAAAATTTGGGTACAAAGAGGATGGTTAACTAGTTTAATGACTTTATGGATTAGGTGTTTTTTTAATATCACTGCTACAAATGCAAAAGCATCTCTAACTAAGTTAATTGAAACTCACGAAAATAAAATTACTATTCCAGCTGATAAATATTTGTTTGCTGTAATCAAAAAGTTTGTAACACGTACTGATTTTAAAGAGTTACTGAAAGATGAACGTCCTAAATTAGGAGATCAGCCAGGGACAGTTCATAATCTGGGTATTTCTAATTTTTGTAAGGGACTCATCAAAGAAACAATCAAACCAAATGAAAAGAAAATCGCAAGCACTGTTGTTAGCTAATAGCAACACTGAAGATAAAAACCTCAGAAAAACTATAGAAGAATTAGCAGAATTAACTGTTGAATTACTTCAAAAATTAAATAAACCTCACAAAAATAATGATAAAGAAATCATTAAGGAAATTGCAGATGTAAAAATTAGAATGTATTACTTAACAGATCGTTTTGGTAAAGCTACTATAAATAATGCAATAGACACTAAACTCAAATACTTAAACAAACATGTTAATATTCGGAGACGTAGCAACTAGAAAAGTTTATCCACCACATGAAATACGTGTCGTAGAAATAATCTATTCTGATCAAGAAGAGTTGGAATTCATTACTCGTAAATATGAATTAAAAAATTTAGTAGCTAACAATTTATATTTTCAAGAATTTAAAAAAGAGCATCTAGTATATCGATTATTTTGTGTAGAAATATCTATAGTTTTAAGAAAAATATTAAAGGATTCTTTTGACCGTAGATTTAAAGTTACCGTAGCTAATCCCTATATTAATTTTGTTTTTGATAGTGTAAAAGTAGTGCAATATCATGGTAAAATAGATGATTGGATCAGTAGAGTTAAGTCCTTTAACTTTCTTGGACGTGAGTATGTACAGGATTTAGTGGATTTAGATGAAAAATACAATCGTTGGATTGATAAATATAATAGGATGTTACATAATTTTGTAGATGCCCATCAGCAGATAACTCGAAGGCCTTATGTCTATAATGCATTCAAGTCGATGACAAGAATGGACATTTTAAAAATTGTAACAACATCGTATGTTAATCACTCCCCTTTATTTCTTATAACTGATACTATCAGTAATAAAGAAGGCAAAGCAGATACAATTAGTCTAAATGAAATATGCTTTAACAAGTTACGTTATCAAGAAAAAATAACAGCTTGTAGAGAATCATTGTATATAGATGTTATAAATGAATGTATAATACCCTATATAGAAGAAACGAAACTACAACCTACTACTAAAGAAGTAGAGCGTTTTTATATTAGATGTATTATGTACAGAGCATCTCAAAATGAAAGTAAGTGGTTTAGCCACTTTATGATTAATAATTATTATGAAATAGTAGAAGACTATGAAATAGGCTTTTATGAGTGTTTTAAAAATGTCCTTAGAGAAGGAATAGTAGTAATAAGTTAATAATTTTTTATATGGCACAAGTAAGATTTATCGCAGATTTACACTTTAATCATGAAAATTGTGCAAAAACAAGAGGATTCTCTTCAGCACATGAGATGAATGAGCACATTATTAAGCAATGGAATAAAACAGTCCATAAAAAAGACGTCACTTATATTTTAGGTGACGTCACTATGGAAAAATCTACGGGTTATTGCCTATTAGATCGTTTAAATGGAGTAAAACATGTAGTATTAGGTAATCATGACCGACGTCAAGATGTTCCAAAATTATTACAACATGTAAATTCAGTGGGAGGAGCTATTAAGTATAAAAAAAATTTTATACTAACACATATACCTGTCCATCCAAATGAACTACATTCCTTTCTTATTAATATACATGGACATGTCCATAAAAAAACTATATTAGGGTATAAATGGGACTATTTAGCACATGAAGATGTAGAAATACCTCATCCGAAGTACCGTAATGTTAGTGCGGAGGTTATTAATTATATTCCACAAACTTTAAAAGAACTAATTTAATAATATTATTTTTTAGGATTAATAATATGAAAAAGGGGTGACTTAGGTTACCCTAATTTCTTTAACTTTTTGCTATGAAAAAAAGAACACTAAAACAAAGAATTAAAAGACTTCAGGATACCGTATTAGGTGAAAATGCCCTCGAAGCGCCAACTGAGCATATAAATATGAATACTTCAATAAATATCCGAGTAAACGGACATAACTTAACAATTCTATCATGAAACCAACAGCTTACCAATTAAGTCAAATAGAGAAAGAAAAAAACTATTGGAGTACCCCCCGTTCTCTAAGTGTAAGGTCAATAGGATCAGATTCATATAGAGCTTGGGAACTTAGACATCATACCGACAGTTACAGTTCAGCATCTCTATATATAACGGGTTCCCCCTTCAAGAATTGCCAAAATTTCACAATAGGTAATGCCGCTGCCTTAGCAAATATACCTAACTTTGTAATTGCACGTATATTAGTTTGTATAATTTACCGCTTAGTAAAAAAATATCAATTTATAATCGATGTAAAAGATGAGCATGTTTCTTCAATTAAACTAAAGCTTAGGCCATATCTAAAATCTGATATTAAAGAACAGCCATATACAAGTACTAATGGCTCTAAAATGAATATATTATTAATCGTATTAGATAGAGACGTGATAAAGGAATTATTAGCCTATATGTTTGAGAAAGGGTTACATGATATGGATTCTTTTAAAGAGAATGGGCATAAACAAGCTAAGTTGGAGGCAATATCTAACA
>TARA_R110000851_G_scaffold57806_3_pt1 | contig 15684 bp, 13 predicted proteins | sample TARA_R110000851 | Tara Oceans TARA_R110000851 (sample SAMEA4397627) | marine metagenome | biome: Polar Biome; feature: [DCM] deep chlorophyll maximum layer (ENVO:01000326); material: water (ENVO:00002006), including particulate matter (ENVO:01000060) such as... | depth 17 m | reverse complement strand
AGCAAGGTGCTTCCAAGAGAAAACTTTTATCTTGCAGTACATGAGCCGGAGCTTATTTCTATTGGTAAGAATCGCGGAGTCAATGTTTTTGAGAGAAGCGAAAAATCTGCCAAGTCAGAGGGAACTCCAATGACGGAAATCTTCGACTGGTGGGACAAGCTTCCATACAAGCATGTTCTGATGCTTAATGCTTGTTGCAGTCTGCTATCAACGGAGACTATTGATAATTTTATAAGGCACTATTTACAAACTGATTCCGATGGCTTGTTCGGCGTAATCGCGAAGAAGAACTATTTTTGGAATACCAAGGGGGAATTGATTACGCCATGGCCCGATGGCGAGGCAATACTGAACACCAAGATGGTGGGTACAACCCTTGAGGCAGCGCACTGCCTTTATGCTGGATCCATGTCTGCACTGGGAGACGGAGTTTGGATGGGGGACTACACTCCCGGCAACCCAGAGTTGTTTGTGGTGCCAGAAGAAGAGACATTCGATGTTGACTATGAGTGGCAATTTGGGATAGCAGAAGCCCTATATGGAGATAAGTATGGCATCAAGTGAGAATAGACCATGGGGTAGTTATGACATCTTGTCTGACGCCCCCGACTGCAAAGTGAAAATAATAACAGTCAAGCCACAACAGCGCATCAGTTACCAGTTCCATTACAAGCGCAGCGAACACTGGGTGGTTGTCTCTGGCGCCGCCCACATCACGCTTGAAGACGCGTCCTTTACGGTACCCGCGGGACAACATGTCTTTATACCAACCATGGCAAAACACAGAATAGAAAACACTAGCGAAACAGAAGATTTAGTATTTGTGGAAGTTCAGTGTGGAACTTATTTTGGAGAAGACGACATTGTGCGTTTATCCGATGATTATAGCAGGGAATAAATATGATATATTATGTCGACATTGATGAAACGATATGCACATCGCCAGAGAATAGAAATTATTCGCAAGCAGAGCCAATCATCAAGAATATAAAGAAAATCAATAAACTTTATGATGAAGGAAATACAATCACATACTGGACAGCCAGAGGAACCGGCTCAGGGATTGACTGGAGAAATGTGACAGAAAAACAATTTGATAAATGGGGAGTCAAGTATCATGATTTGAAATTTGGCAAGCCAATCTATGATTTATTCATAGATGACAAAAACATGAACTCACAAACATTTTTTAAAGGAGAAGATAATGAGTAAAGAACAAAACATGCAGCTTTCAGATCAAGCCGTTGGTGCTTTAATGATGGCGCTACAGAAGTCTTTGATGGAGCAGAGTGATATCACGCCTGTAATCAAGGGATTCAAACTTAAGAATTCTGAGGACGGGCTACTGGTTATGAACCCTCCTCTGGTTAAATTCGATAATGAGAGTCAAGGACAGGATGCCTAGGTATTCTTATCGATGCGATAGCTGCGGCGGGGTATTTGAGACACACCATTCTATGTCTGAAGACTTAGAAGATTGTGTTATATGTTCCGCTAACGGCTCTCTATTTAGGTTGCCATCTGAATTTACTACAGCATCGCCAAGTCGTCGCGCTAGTGAACAACCAGTGGGAACAACAGTCAGAGAGTTCATCGAGAGCAGCAGGGAAGACTTGAAAGAAGAAAAAGATAAAATAAAAAAGGAGGAATACAAATGAACATAAATACGATTATTATAAGCTTATCAGTAGTCGCGCTTGTTTCTATCATTTTAAATGTTGGATTGGTGTGGTATACGAGGCAAGCGATTAAACGTTTAGTTTTCGTTGCTGGCAACATGCTAGACTTAAGGACTATGGTAAATAATTTCGAAAGTCATCTAGAGAATATTTATAAACTTGAAAATTACTATGGAGATGAGACTTTGAAGTTTCTTCTGGACCATGCAAAAGATTTGTCGCAACAATTGGGGGACTATAAGGATATATATACTCTAGTTGAAACTGATGATGATATTGATGAAGAAGGGGAGTATGATAATGTCGAAACCGAAGAAAGCAGTCAAGCCGAGACGTAAAAAACAAAAGAGAATGTATTTTACTCAAGTTCATGAAGATGCAATAATTGAGTATACTAAAACTGAATCTCACGCAAGGCGCACAGAGCTATATGTTAATCTCATCGGCCCTGCTTTGAACGAGATGGTTGACAAAATTGTATTCACATATAAGTTTACAACATTGTCAAACATAACAGATCTTAGGGAAGAGTGCAAGGTATGGTTGACTACAATATTAGATAAATATGATAAAAGCAAAGGATACAAAGCCTTCTCTTATTTTAGTGTTATTACAAAAAATTGGTTTATTCATAAAGTTAAAGTACAGCAAAAGAGGCGCTATACAGAAGTCGATTTGTATAATATGCCCAGAGATTCTGAATTGCAGTTTATGTCTACGCAAAATTTATGGATGGAAGAAGCATCACAAATTCAATTTTGGGAGTGCCTGAAGGCTGAGATGGCAGACTGGAACCCCGAAGGGATGAAGGATAACGAGAAAAAAGTCTATGAAGCAGTTAAAATCTTACTAGCATACCCAGATGATATAGAAATTTTCAATAAGAAAGCTATTTATTTATACCTGAGAGAAATTACTGGACTTAACACTAAACAGGTGGTTAATAACTTAAACAAGATGCGGGTTAAATATCGCACTTTTAAAGTCAAATGGGAAGATGGAAAGATATGAGCAAAGTAGAAGACATTGTAAAGGAAGCTATCGATAATGTCCGCGCCGACAGGACTGTCACTAATGAGTTATTAAATGATTTGATAACTTACATGAGTAAAAGCCCAGAACCACACGAGAGGCTGGGCCCGATAGCTGCCAAATATGTTGAAACTCAGCAGCGCTCCAACGAACAACTAGTTAAAGCAGCGCAGCTATTATATAAACAGCAGTCAGGAAATGAGGGGCTGTCTGCTTCTGACAAAAAAGATATTTACGATATGCTCGGCGCCTCCCCTGAAACCTCGGACTCGGAGAAAGATTAAGAATGCCTGACAATAGTACCTTCCAATATAGTTTTGATACTGATGTAATCACCGATCATGAATCTATGATAGGTCTTCTGGCAGAGGGCGCCCTGTGGGCAGCCCAGAAATCTAGGGAAAGCTTTGGAGCATATGCTGGCGTTTCTCGTTATGCCGCCATAGTACTGGAGGATCCATTTGATTTCCCACCAGGAGTGCCCTTTTACGACTTCATCCACGCGCTCTTCGGCTCCAAACCAAGAAAAGCTTGTAGGTGCCGCTGTCTTCCTCCTAGTGAAAATATGCCAAGCCCCGACTCGCTACTGCCGGATCCGTGCGCTCTCGGTACCGGCGCCGCCGGAAAAACAAATGAAGAAAAGGCAAAGAAAGCCATATATATGCATCCAGTATATCTTACTGCAAAATCAACCGACGCACCAGGCTCCGCGGAGCTTGATAACATAAGTGTCGGCGACATTGTATGGGTGGACAGGGACAGTAAAACTATTATAGGTATGTGCGAGCCGGCTGATGTTCCGGAAGGTCCACAGGGCTCCCCCGATACATGCGCCACATCCTTGGCAGAGCTGGTATCACAACAGAATCACGCACCGGAACAGAATCCACCATTTGCGCCATATACGCCCGCATCGCAGCTACCAGATTATTCGCATATTGAGAACGCAATAGATGCGACAGTAATAGAAACATTCATTAAGGCTAATGGCCATCCGTGGTTTGAAGAAGATTATCAATTAAATATCGTTGGTGTGCAGAACTCGGAGGCAGGGCCACCCCCAACCTTAACAAATCTGTTTGATGATTTTATCACAGTCACTTACAAAGTTAATGGAGTAACCCAGTTCAGAATATGGCCTTTCACATCTCGTCCGGGGCATACATGGCTGGTTGGCAACCCGCAATCAAATGGTACTCTCGCCCCAATGAATCCCTTAGGCACCGGATTTATACCAACGCACAAAACTTCTATTCAGGAAAAAGGCGCATATGGTATCCGCCCCCATGGCGGAAAATATGACGCTCTGGGTACCAATTGGGACAGGCAGCAATCTCACTTTCGGGATCCCAATTGGGATACCAACTATGATCAGGTTAACCTCGCGATGGGTAACACCGGAATGAACATACACCGATCAAGTACTTCTGCCAACGGTGGGAGCGGATATGTTAACAAGTACTCCGCAGGCTGTCAGGTTTTTGCAAATATTGGACATTGGCAGGAATTCATGACTCTCGCGAGAAAGCACGAAGAGGTGTGGGGAGTAAAAACATTTTCTTATATATTAATTGATAGCGCCGAGCTCCCAGCCGGCCTGAATGCTTAGGGTAGACTTATATGACACGCCGGACAAAAAATCATGAAACTAAAAATATGGAGACTGAAAGGAAGCAAGATGTAGAGGATTTCCTCGCCAAAGCTCCAGAAGCAGTAGCAAAAATACTGGGGCTCAACAACGAGCGCGTCATCGAGCCAGAGCCCAAGTATGATAATACTCAAAACGAGCATGTGATAAAGGGGAACAATAATTCTTGGATTGTTATGGGCAGAGACCGGCCAGCCAGCAGATCTAGCGGATACGGCGGACAGGGCGCAACTCAGGCAGGTTCAATTGATATCGTCGTGGGTAGAGGCTCTTCCCAATCAGGCGGCCCGTCCGACAATATCCTTGGCCCAAACTTTTTTGGTGATGCCGCCAGAATACATATCAGCCAAAAGACAAATATTGATAGAAACTTCGGCTTGGAAGCTGGAAAAATAGGCAGAAAAGAAGGGACTTCTGGCATAGGCATCAAAGCTGATGATGTTCGAGTAGTAGGAAGGCAAGGAGTCAAAATTGTTACCGGAAAAGGAACGGGAGTCTCCTCTGGTGCAGGCGGCGAGAAAAATGCCCTAGGGCACTCTCCAGCGGAGCCAGCTCCGGGAATCGAATTCATTGCTGGCAACAATACGAACCCTCATAAACACTTTTCCATGGAAAAGGGAAATTTTGAGATTAACACCCTACAGCCATTAGTGATGGGCGATAACATGGTAGAAGGAATGAAAGAGATGGTTGATTTGATTAATCAATTACAAGGCTCTATTGTTAACTTTGCGATATATCAGCAAGCATTTAACGCCAACTTGATGTTGCATACCCATCAGGGCGTCGGCGTCGGAGCCATCCAGACATTTCCATCCATAGAGCTTTTAGTTGCCGGCCCAATAAACATTGTAAACATGATGACAGATGTTCACAGCCCTCTTTGGGCACAAAAGGTAAACACTATGTTTTATGAAGTTAACTTTCTGGAGCCATACGGCTTACAGTACATATGCAGCCGAAACGTAAGGACTACATAGGGATATATATACATGAGCGATTCAAAATATTTACCATATCAAAATCCATTTTCGGAACTAGAAACTGAATGTAATCCGCTAGCCGAGCCGGCTCCCGAAGCGACAGTCGACTGTCCTCCGTGCCCAGCAGAATGCACCCCCAACCCGGATGCCATCGTTCCAGATTGGACAAAGAGAAGACTAAATGAAGCATTCTTAAACGAAAAGACATGCCAATATTGGATAACATCTAGGGTTGCTTGGGATGATGGCGACAATCCAACTTATTATACATCCACGGGCGCATCAGAGCTTGAAAATCGCATGCAGCAATATATTGCACCAGCCGTTACAGCATTTTTGATGAACAATGGAAAGCCCTATGATAGTTCAACGGTGGCAGCTATCGCGAACAAAGCCGTTGCGGAAGACTACTACCTCTCCGAACGTCCTGGTATAAAAATGAGAGTATTGGTAACTCTTCCATATGATATTTTAAATGATATTTCTGATGCCGCGCCATCCACTGTTGCATCGGGAGAAAAGACAGTTGATATTAACATGTCTAGTTTCAAAAACACTTACGAAAAAGTGGCACATATTTTGGATTCATATTCAAGACATCAGGGGCTGTGGAGCAGAACAGAGTCCGGCAAGATAATATTTGAAGACAATAAGCCTCTTAACTTGCAAGATGAGTATGGTTATTTTAAAGAGTTTGCCGCCGTGTTCCTGGATTTCTTCAGTGCACAGGATATAGAGCAGGCAGAGACAGTTACCCTTGATTTTACCGCGACGTTGGAGCTCAAAGCTGTCACCATCACAAAGAACAAATATTCCGATCCAATTATTTTTGATGGTGCCAAGCTATCGTCTCTTCAACAAACATTCCCGTTTAATAACCCAACGACAATGGGATATATTTCCAACATCAATTTGATGTCAGACGACATTGACGCTCGCGGCGGTCCAAAGCCATGGCTTGAGTTCGTGCAAGATCATACCTATCCTACAGTACGAATAGATTATGGCATAGGCGCCGGAGGATTAGAAGAGAGCCTACTGAGTCCCGCCCTCGACAATTTAAATACTGGCGATGTTTTTGGCAGTCTGTTTGATAATCTCGTCAGCCTTCCAGACGCGTTAACTTATCTTTATGATCAAAGTCTAAGCATGACTCCGGATCAGCGCGAAGAAATTTTGGCAAACATCAATGATACGGCGCTTCTGGAGCAATTGCAGGACGAGGCTTTATTTAATGAAGACTTTGATAATTCAGATTTTTTTGCAAAGCTCCCGGATATAATGAAAGAAGTTACAAGTATTAAAGAATTGTTTACAGAAATATTTGATAACTTAAAAATTTCTGGATTGTTCAATTTATTAAGTTCATGTTTAGAGAGTCTTAGTATTGGATTGGATTTTGAAGAACTAATAGAGCAAGCTTGCACCGCTGCAATAAATTCTATGGATATGACATCCTTCGGAAAGCTTTGGGCATCTCTACCAGCAGCTGAAATAGACACCATCATGGCAGAAATAACTGCGCAACTGGGAGAGGAAATTATAGCACCATGGGACATTGTTGCGCAAACAAAATCATTGACTTCTCAACTTAAGACGATATCGCTGGGAGTTTTTGGAGAGAACCTCATTGTTGCTGAAGCGATACTTAACGCACTTAGTACGATGGATGTAGACTGCTTGGACACCGCCAGCATGCAATCCGCTCTAGAATCTTTTGGTGGAATTCAGGCAGCCCTCGATGCCCTGCCAAAAGGAAGTAGCACTACACAATTAGATTCTGCATTGTCAACAAGCGACATGACGGACAACTCATATACTGATAACGTTACAATACCAAGCGATTCAGAGGTAAATGAAATTATCGATAGAATTCAGGAAGCACTGTCGACAATCCCGCCAGTTTCTACCACCACACAATCAGAGGACAATGGTTTCGGTGGCTCTTCAAGCTCCTCTGGCGTCAGCAATTATGGGCTAGCCCCTAGTATCGGCGGCGTTTCATCCGGCTTTACGATGCCAGATGTCGTTTTTGGGACGTATGTCTCTGCTCTTCTATCATATTACTCGGTGAATGGTTTTGGGAATGTACTTGGTGCACTAAATAAGCTACCCGGCGCACAAGTATTGGCAAACATTATTGCTACGGTAGAAAGCCCAATCCCACCGCCATTCGGTCCTAGTATCATGGATAATATTAAGTCTTTGGATCTGGACTTCGGTAGAAATACTATTTCTATAACCCTACCTGATATGAGAAATCCTGTGGCTTTTTTGCCTAATATAAAAGATTATTTTAAATATGTTATTGTACTTGCGAAATATACAATTGAACAGGTACTTTTAGCTGCCTTAAAAGCTTTAATGATAAAAATACTTGAACTATTATATAGCGCCCTCAACAAACTTTTAGCAACAGCTGCCAACGAATCCGCCGCTTTGATGTCCGGAGAGCAGGCAGACCTATATGATATGGTTAAAAAATCTTTCTGCGCCGCCGACGCAACAGACGAAGAAGTGGAAGACACACTAAATGGATTAATGGCATCTCTTGGGGTTACAGATGCATCGACAGCTGGCGAACTCTCTAGTGCTGACGGATTAAACTCTTTGGTAGTTGACATATCCGCTGTCTTGACAGAAGAGGAGATGGCAGACTTAATCTTGGGCAACCCAACTCCTGACTCTTTGAGTCTAGTTCAAGAAATTATAGAGATTGAGAATCCAGCATATAAATCCAGCTTTGCAAATAAAGCGCAGATTGCATCTGTGTTCAGAAATGTGGGCTCGCTCCTTCCCAGCAATTTTAAAAGTGACTTGAGAGAAAGAGTTCGTCCCCGACTTAAGCCGAAGCCATCAAGCCCAACAATCTGTTCTTCTACTCAAGATTTAGAAAACTGGAGGAACGCAAGAGCAGCGCTATTAAAACATAACGCGGACATATCAGGCGATACAGTAACTGATGAGCAGATAGAAGAGCAGTGGAACAAGCTGCGAGACAGAATAAAAGAAGATTTTAATGCTGTATCGAATATACTGCAAAAAGGCCCAGGACAGTTCTTACAAGATGCTCTTCCTCCTTTAATGGCTGGACCGCCAGATCCAGATTGCCCCGATTGTCCCGATCCTCAAGAAGCTGGTACTGCTCTTTTGCCAAGGGAGCCCAAAGAGCTAGCTCAAGTCTTATCATCTGCCACCAATACTCTGTTCGGCGGAATAGAGGCAGCACACGTTTCAGACCTACTCGGCCGAAGGGGTTTCGCGAACATGCTCCTTTCCGACACTCTTGCCATGCCATATACGAGGCACAATAGCCGAGTTGGCTCTATTTTCTCTCCGACATATGTGCATACAGAGGATCAAACACATAGCGGATTACTGGGCGTATTACAAACATTCGCGAAGATTCCCATCCCCGCGGGCCCTGGCTTTAAAGCAGTAGGGATGCTCCCGATCGGAGTGGCTAGTCACTTAAGAAACGAATTGGTTAACTTAAGGGACACTAGCATTGCTACCAACACAGATTATGTTGATGACTTCTCTGCCCTCTATGAACCTTTAGGAATAACCGAAGATGAATTGATGGCAATGGGAACAATACCTTCGAAAGAGCCAGATCTGGTATTAGAATTCAGAGACAACAATCAAGACGGCTCTGGAGATGGTGACGAATATAAATACGGATTTGATATCAATTTTGAATATTGGACATACACTTATGAGGGGGGAGCGCCAGTTGTTAACGTAGATGATGTGTCCCAGCTTAAAATAGTTGATAGGTACCAGAGGTCAGCCTTTGGGGGGGCGGCAACGCTGGAAGACTCTGAGGCAGTGATGACATTTACATCTAAAGGCACATTGTCGTCGGCTGCTAGCATCGAAAAGTCGAAATACGACTTGTCCGGCGCAAAGTTCTCCCCGCAGATTGAATGCTTTGGGCAGATACTCATGGAATCCTTGCGTCAATCCGAGTGCAATGAGGAAGCTATTGAGGCAATTGGCGTCCATTTTGGCGGCTCAATTGAGTTTTGGGATAATATTATGAATAGAGCGCTCGCATATTTCGCTAGCAGTATAGCCGATGATGAAATTCTTTGGACACATGGTGGGTCGCCCGCGCCGATAACCAATAATGATGTTATCTATCTAGAGCCAGACGCCGCCGTGGGAAACAACGCAAAAGATAAGCTCTATGGCTCCAGTTTGGACGGATTGGGTATTGGCACAACATATCTTGAGGCGTTGAAGGCTAAGAAAGACATTGGACCGTTAGGCACCAGTGCCCGCGTCGATGAAGGCACCGGAGAAATTCTAGAGATTCCACACCCAAGAGTTACTTACCTGGATCCACAGGTACATGGGGGCAATTACATGCGCCCACCATATTATGTATCGCCACCGGCTCCAACCGGCTGGACAGGCATACTACAAGCGTTAGTGCCAGAAGTAGCCGGCAAAGACCCGCAGCCTCAAAAGTTAATCACTTTTGCTGATATTACCGACAGAGTTAGTAAAGTTTTTGACAACTTAGCTGACGATCCCAGACTATCACAAGATCAAGATTCTGTTAAGGAACTTCCTTATGCTAGAATACTTGATAGAACCGCCGCGTCCAACATCGAAGGAGTCATCTCTGCTTTGATAAGAATATATGTTTCTGAAGAATTTATAAAAGCTTTGCCTGTGTTCGGTAAGTTTGCTCTGCCAACCGCAGGGGCGATATTTGCAGATTATATCACAGCAAAGATGTCAGAAGACATAAAGAATAATACTATAAGACTTGGGCTCTTTAGGGATCAAAAATATTGGTACGCCATGCTAGAGCAGGCGGCACAAATTTATGGCAGAAGAATTGATGCTGGAGAAATAGTAGCTACAGTCGCAACCCAGCTAGCTCTCGACGCACTAAATAATTTTCAAATTTGCTATGAAGTCAACTTCCCGTCAGAAAACGATTTTAAGGCAGCTCAAGATGCGAACGAAAAAATATTGGGAGACAAGATTGATGCCTCCACGAACCTCAAAGAGTATAGACAACTAAAGGTGCTACAAGGAATTCAACAAACAGAAGTAGACGCCACAACAATATTCTCTGCTCTAGTACAGGAGCAATTAGAATTCATGGCAGACTCTGCTAAAGAAACATTATCGCCAATAGGTATCAACCCTTCGATAGACAATCTTAAGAAATATTTTCTGGGTACCAGTGGTATGTGTCTGGGGAGTAGTTTGGATATTGATTTGCCGGAAGAACTTCGTACTATCACCACTCCTACGGTAATGGATGTTGGGCCTACTGTGGCAGTCGTTGCCATGGCAGACGCGTATGAATTAGGGAGCACACTAAATCAATTGGGCACCATAGATCCGAAAGACTTGGAAGCCGGCTTCTTTTTCTTGGAGAAATATGTTGTAATAGAAGACATCGCCGAAGCTAGCCCCGGTATACCCATGGTAGCGGGCGCCATACCGGAAGAAATACTTAACAGATCGGAACATACAAGAGGAGTAACTTCTCTTTCTGATTGGCAAGGTTTTCTGGACTCGCTGATCGACAATCCAAGCATAGACACCTCAGTTCCATTATCTGAGTATTTTGGAGACTTGTCTCTTAATGATAATGATGAGCTAGAAGGCTCTGTTGGTGTTCGGTATGGACTTAGACTATCATACGCACTGCCCGAAAGTCTTTCAGATGCTGTAAAAGCCGCTGATTCAAGCTTGAATAGTGCCAACATTAATGCTATTAGGGACAGGACTTATTCGCCGCTGTCGGCACTGGTAACGGCTCAAGATCCTGGGACTATAGATTATGGTGGTAATATCGTTCTGCCGGAGGATGAAGGTGCAACGATAGAGGAGCTTGCAGCTGCGATCCTCGCCGGCAAATACCAAGAGGAGCCAGGAGAAGCTGTAACCTCTAGTTATGATATGTTACTCATCCCCTTGGCTTCAACAGAGATCGATGCTCTTGATATGGCGATTGATGACTATGGCTTCAATGCTGCCGCTGACTCTTACGATGTCAACTGTATGGCAGAGCTTCTTGCAAAAGAGCCAAGACTTGAGCTTTTGCTTGAATATGTTTTCCCACTTGAAAAGCTTCAGGGCTTATTGGCGGTATATACAGCTAGAGGGTTTGTGCCTTCTATCGGAGAAAATGATAATTGGGAATCTCTTGATGACAGAAAAGATATTGGCTCATTTGCAGGCTCCCCCAAATTTGATAATTGGGATCAGAATAAAACATTTCTAAAGTCTAAGGAGCAATGCCGTAGACTGTTCAAAGCCATGTGGAAATCAAGAGAGTTTTCCTTTACTGATGAGGACTCTCATGATGTCCAAACCAACTTCTCAGAAAACATGAGAGACTCTTTCGGGTTGGTACCGGAACAGGATGTAAGTTGGTTCATGCGTCGTAGAAGTAGATCTAGTCCATTTGATAAAGATGGAAACTAATGTTAGGGTTATAAATGGATATTGCTTCTATTTATAGAAAGAGGTGGAAAAGGTATGAATAACAATAACGATTTAAAATTAATTTTGGAGAATTGGAACTCATTCGTCCAGTTGGTAGAAAACGAAGAAGACGACAAAGTATACTTGTTCGAGCAAAGCCAGCCAGAGCCAAATGATAGCATGTCCTTTAATCGCCTGCATGAGAGAATGATTGCCGGCAAACTTACTGAGCAAAAGCTGTATGAAGCTTGGGAAACGTCATTAGATTATGAGTTAAAAATACTTGAAGAAGCTGGAGTCTTGAGTAAAGCCGCCGGCGCTTTGAAAAAAGGAGCAGAGAAAGTCACTCAAGCGGGCAAAAATGTTTTAATGAAGCTAGCACTTTTCCTGTATAATAAAATAATCAAGCCTTTAATAAAAATGGTTACAAGCGCCACCAATACCGCGACAATACAAAAGGCTCTTAATTGGGTTAAACGCGCCATGGGCTCCGGCTCTGTTAATGAAGGTATGGTTTCTAAATTTATGAAACATCCGTTTATGCAAAAATACGGGAAATACATTATAGCCGGCTTAGTACTTGTTGCCACCGCGGCAGCAGTTTATTTTTCATGCTACGAGATTCTCGAATTGCTACCCCAAGCAGGAGAGGCAGCACAAAATATGGATCAAGTCGCGGACAAAGTATCAGAAATGAAGCATGTAATTGAGTCTGCAATGCAGATAGCCGCAGACGCTGGTTGCGATACGTGCACCAGCAGTGCGCAGGAATTAAAAAGTCTTGTCGACTCCGGAGGAACAATGTCTGATGTCGTAGAGCGCGCTCAAGACTTGCAAGGAGTAGGCTCTGATGCGCTGACTTCAACTTTGGAACAAGCTGTGCAGAAGCTTAGTGATGCCGAACAAGCAGGTAGCGGAACCGACGTCTTCGAAGCATGGAAGGAAAGTGTTAATGGTGGCAAAGAAGTGATTAGCAATTTCGCGGAACAAAAGGCTCAATTTTTAAGCAAGCATGCCAACGCGAGCCAAGCTTCCCAAAGCTTAAACGATATTGTGCAGGGAGCAGGCAATGCCGTTAAAAAAAGCGGCTCAGATTTTTAGAAAGAGGAGAGGTAAAACTATATGTCAGGATATGGAGCGAGATTGCCATTTGTTAAAGATGGCGTATATGGGTTCGGCATGCTGACTGACATCGAGTCAGTCGCGAAGCAGAACTTAAAAATGCTTATTTTGACAGCACCCGGCGAACGCATCATGGATCCAAATTTTGGTGTCGGAATAAAGAAATTTTTGTTCGAACCGTTAAATCAAAAAACAAAGGGCAGAATACAGTCAAAAATAATGAGCCAAGCAAAAAAATACCTCTCATACATCAAGATATCGTCCGTCGAATTCACTAGCCTAGGCAACCAGCCTGCCGGCAACATATCTTTATACGAGAATATGGATCCAAACTTTCTTGGAATATCGATTAGGTTTACTGTCGTCCCAACCGGCGCAAATGCAGCATTGGAATTAAGTTTCTAGATTAGGAGTTAAAGTTATTAATGGCAAGAGATAAAAAACATACAAGAAAGATAAACTATCTTAGTCGAGATTTCTCTTCAATCAAAAACGAATTGATTGATCAGGCAAAGATTTATTATCCAGATACATACAAGGATTTTAGCGAAGCATCCTTCGGATCTCTGATGCTTGATACTGTCGCTTATACCGGCGATGTATTGTCATTTTATTTAGATTATGCAGCTAATGAATCATTTATGGATACAGCCCTAGAATATAACAATGTTCTTAGGCATGCCCGACAACTGGGCTTCAAATTCCGAGGCGTCCCTTCAACTCACGGCGTCGTCGCCATTTATTCAATAGTGCCTGCCACTACTAGCGGTATGGGAATCGATCCTAATTATTTACCAACTCTGCGTAGGGGTTCTTCCTTTTCCGGCGACAATGGTGCATCTTTTTTGTTAGTTGAGGACATGTACTTTGACTCGTTTAAACATACTCATGTTGTGGCAAGAACAAATTCTGATACTGGCATGCCAACACATTATGCAATAAAAGCATACGCAAGAGTTATATCTGGAAAAATGGGGCAAAAGACAGTTACTGTCGGCGGTCACGAAAGATTCTTAAAGGTTAAGGTGCCCGCATCTAATATCGCAGAAATTTTGAAAATTGTTGATGAGGAAGGGCACCAATATTATGAAGTAGATTATTTATCACAAAATGTAGTCTATAAAGATATTGTAAACTCAGAAGCCTCCTCTGATGGGGTTCCTTCTATACTGAAGCCTTTTGTGGTACCACGAAGATTTGTAGTAGAAAGAGAACGAAACAGCACTTTCTTGCAATTCGGCTTTGGTTCAGAATCTGAGCTTACAGGCTCTTCTGTAGCAGAGCCAACCAATGTTGTTCTTGACATGTTTGGTAGAGATTATATAACGGACACCTCTTTTGATCCTGCCAAACTGTTGAACACAGATAAGTTTGGTGTCGCACCATCAAACACTAATATCTCCATAACATACCGAACAGTCACCGCTGCCAATGCTAACGCATCTGTTGGGTCTATAACTAAGGTTTCAAATACTTTAGTAGAGTTTGCAAATCCACTGGTTCTTACAAAGGAAAAGAGAAAAGATGTTGTTAACTCTTTCGAGGTATATAATGAAGAGCCAATCATCGGTGATGTCTCTTTACCAACAACGGAAGAACTTAAGAGGAGAACTTTAGATCACTTTGCTACACAAAACAGAGCAGTTACACAGAAAGACTATGAAGCTGTCACCTATGCTATGCCAGAAAGATACGGCGCCGTCAGGAGATGTAAAATTGTCCGTGATTTGGACTCAATAAAAAGAAATCTGAATCTTTATGTCTTGGGAGAAGATAGCAGCGGTCATCTAGCTTCGGCAAACAACACTGTAAAAAACAATCTTAAAACATGGCTGAACCAATATAAGATGATGAACGACACAATCGACATCATCGACGCGAAGATTATAAATATACAAATTGAATACTCCGTTGTTGCAACACATGATTCGAATAAGTATGATGTTCTTCAGGCAACTCAGGACGCAATCAAAGCAAAATATGCGAACCCAACATATATTGGGGAGCCATTTTATATCTCGGAAATCCAAAATATTTTAAATAAGATTGAAGGTGTTTCGGATGTCAAAAGAGTTAAGGTAATCCAGAATGTTGGAGGAAATTATTCTGACTTTAGATTTGATATTAAAGCAAGCACATCTCCAGATGGAAGATATATAATAATGCCACACAATGTGGCGTTTGAAATCAAATTTCCTGATTCTGATATCAAAGGGACGGTAATGTAATGGCAATAAAAAGATATTGGGCAACCTCAGACAACACAATTACTAATGCTTATCTTGAAAATTTAACCATAAGGGCAACCGGCTCCAACATGGGCGCCGCTGATATTTTGGAAGTGTTTTCTATATATGGACAATCAGCAACAGCATCAGTTTCAAACGCTGCCAGCAGCTCCGAGCTATCCAGATTCCTTATAAAGTTCCCAGTGACGGGTACAAATTCCATAGAATCAGACAGGACAGCGACAACTATACCTGCTTCTGGATCTGTGAGCTTCTTTTTAAAAATATTTAATGCGCCTCACTCTCAAGCGACACCGCGCAATTTCTATCTTAGCGTAAAGCCGGTATCAGCCTCGTGGCAAGAAGGAACAGGTATGGACATGTTCGAGTATAAAGATCTTGTCAACAACAATGACGGCTCAAACTGGATAACAGCCAACGGCGCCACTTCTGCTGCCACTGCGACAATAACAGCCTTAAGCAAAACCGCCGGTCAAGTCAACACGCGAACACTTGTCGTTACAGATGCTGCT
>TARA_R110000851_G_scaffold268235_2_pt1 | contig 15702 bp, 14 predicted proteins | sample TARA_R110000851 | Tara Oceans TARA_R110000851 (sample SAMEA4397627) | marine metagenome | biome: Polar Biome; feature: [DCM] deep chlorophyll maximum layer (ENVO:01000326); material: water (ENVO:00002006), including particulate matter (ENVO:01000060) such as... | depth 17 m | reverse complement strand
TAGCTCCTATACCTTGAGGAATTCCTCCAAGAGGATTCTGACCGTGTGTTCCACCTGCTCCAAACTCATTAACTTCTTTATCTGCAAATCCTGGTTGTCCTATTGGACCTCCCATAGCCATCTGCTTTTGGGCAAACTTAGTAAAGTCTTCCATTGTTGGCGGCACTCCTTGTAAAGATGCATCAACTGGTGTAGGCTGTAATGTAGGTACTTGTTCTACAACAGGTCTTTCTGGAGCTCTTTCTGGAACATCCTGTAATGAATGATCAAAAGATCGTACTCGTGCTTTTCTATCCTTGGCATCACCTGCCCAATGGTAGTTAGCCCAAAAATCTGTAATAGTTTCTTCTCCCTTCCATACTTTACTAAAGTCTGCTTTGGGATGCTGTCTCATATTACCTAAGAAAAGAGCGTCTTGTTGCTCTCTATTTAAAGTAGTAACATCTAATGAATCAGTGCTAGTAGCTGTATCTAACCATTTAGGTACCTTTCTACCTATTTTATTATAGTATTGTTTAGTACGTCTAGCTGCTGTAATACCACCTGCGTTAGTTCCTTCTTCAAATTGATAAACGCCACGACCTGGCCCTCCTCCTATTTGTTTAATAGTTGGATCTACAGTCCCGGCGGATTCATGATAGGCTATACTATCCAGAAGTTGAAGGTAATCTTTACGACTACCTCCCTTTTCCTTAATTAATTGGTCTATGAGTTGGTCTCTTTCATCCATAAGTTACCTAAGATACGAAATTCTTGTGAGAATTCCAAATTTTATTAGTGATTATTTATAACTATTATTATTATGCCCCTACAGAGTATAGCTTAAAATGATATCATGTAGTATTAATTTACCATTCCTATCGTTATTGTATTCTAGTTTTAGAAATATCCAAGTATTTCTAATACGTTCTCTACCCTGTCGTGGGATGTCTGCTTTCCACTCTCTGAACTTACGTCTAATATTCTTACCTCTTCCTACTTCTAATGGTATCTTACCAGAATTTTGGTACTCGTTATAAGCTTGAATATGCGTTAACGTCTTATCGGGTTGATCTATGTCATCTATATATAATTCTGATTTAAATTGGATATTATTAAATATACAATCGTAATCAGATTCAGGATTTAACATAAGAGTAATAGTACTAGGGGAAAGTTTACCAAAAAATTCATTATAATTACCTGCAAACTGCTCGTATATAGTATTATTAGAAGGATGAGTTAATAATAACTTTTCTCCTTTATAAATATATCCACTAGGTAAATAAATCTTCTTATCTATAAACTGATCTAACAGTTCATTATATACACGAGTAAATGATATTTGTTCTTTTTTATCTCCCTTATCAACAAATCCCTGTAGTAATGTAAAATACACATCATTGTTATAATTATCATAACCAAATGCTACCCCACTACCTAATAAAGGATTATCTACTTTAAGTTTACTATAATCGTAGTTATTATTAAACCATGTGTGCATCCCTTTAGCATCAGATAAAAAGGTATCAAAATTGCCAGGTACTCTTCCTACTGCTTTGTTAAGCGCATCGTAATAATAAATACCTTTTTTAGTAGATACTATACCCCATTTGTTTATAGAGCCAGATGTAGTTGTTAAGTAGTTGTAGTCATAAAAGACTCCCCCTGTACCTAATTCTACAGCTATACCATCAGATCCTTGTACTTGTACTCTAGGATTAATAGATAATCCTGCAATAGCTTCATCTTGAAAGGTGTATAGATTATCTTTAAAATTAATTAATCCATTAATAGGACCATACTTACCATCTAAATCATTTGATTCATTAATAAGTAAATCAGTCCAGTTATCTATATCTTCTCCTGGTATTTTTACTTTAGACGCTAGTACTCTAGTATCAAAGCTATCTACCTTTTTAAAGTTAAACCCCTCTGCTGTATTCTGTACAAGTGTTGGTTTTTGAGTATATACTCGATTATATTTATGGTAATCATCAAAAGCTGGTTGAAATCTATTATCCCACTCAAACAATGACAAGTCATTTCTATTTTTTAAATCAACTGTAGTTTCTACTGGAAACGATACAATATCAGAAAACTGTGGAATTGCAGTATCTAAAGTAGAAGTATCTGTTTTACCTACACGAAGTAATTTATAAGTATTTATAAATGTATCACCTGGAGATTTAATAAAAACACTAGTTGTGTTAATAGCTGTGTACTCCCCAATTTCTATATAAGTATTTCTACGTTTAGCTTCAAACGAGCCTCCACCATATATATTACCTAGATAAATATTTTCATTTGGTATAGAGACATCTACTATCATAATAGCGTCTCCTCCAGCTCCTCCCTCTGCTCCAAAGACTGCGTTTTGACGCATTGATACAATACCCCATCTATCATCAGTATCTTGCCCATTTGTACCCATCATTATGGTTAGGCACTTGGCTCCAAAAGAATTGATACTTACTAGTGCATCACAGTCAGCACAATCGTCTTCTCCGTCTGAAGTAAAACTTCTTAGGTTATTGGCATACTGATAACGACCGTCTCCATTATAGTCTCTAGTAGAATCTCCCCTAACGGAAAGTTCTGGTTTACCATATATAGGATACTCTACCTCACCATCGCCACTATTAACTGCGGTAAACCCATGAAATTCTTTATAGTATTGAAATATATCAATAGTGTTAGAATCTCCAGATGGGCCTATAAATACAGGATTATCTGGGCCATTAGGTGTTGTAAAACAACTATTCATACCATTGTTTTCAAAGAACTGCCTAGTGGGATAAAATTCAAATTTACCCCCATTTTTCTCTAATTCAGTGGTTATATAAGTTTCTTTAGATTGTACAGCTTCATATGTTCTTGTAGCTAAACCAACTAACTTGATATTTAGTCCCTCTTTAATAGTAGCAAAATCGTACATTACTTCAGGTGAATGCAATTGCATCATCTTAGTATGCTGAAAAGTTTGAGAAATCTTTTCACCAGTAGCTGTTACAGAATGTATTTCTGCTCCTGTAGTCCATCCTAGATGATCTAAGGCATTTAAATCTTTACCAGGGGAAAGAGCAGTTCCGAGTTCTGTATCATCTCCTAAAGCTAATGAGTCATTAAAACTCCTAGTAATATAAGTAGGGAATTTGATATTACTATCTTGAAAGGTACCTGCAGCACCAGGGAATTGCCCAACGTTCTGTGCTTCCGCCCCCTTAACTTGAAATAACATTGAGCTTAACGCTCCTTGATATAATATACTTCTATCATTTAAACCACGATCGGCACGAATAATCTTGTACCCAATAGGTTTTTCTTCTTCTGAATTAAAATTACTAGAATCGTTTAACCATACATAAAACTCAGTAGTTAACTCTACGGTAAGTGTATTATAAGTTGAATCTAAATTTCCTGTAGGAGCTTTGAAATCAGCTACCCATTTAGGAAAACTTTTTTGTCCTAAATTATTATGAAACTGAATCCCAATTCTATATATTTCGCGAGATTTAAAAAACTGACCATTTTCAATCTCTTCTGCTGTTAACGCCCCTGACGGCTCTACTGAGTATTTAATATATTTACCAGTGCCTCCAAGCGTAGTGTTATTTCGTTGATACTTATAAAAATCCATATTAGGATTTACAGCATCATTCTTTTCTTCTAAGGTAAAATCAGCTGGAATTATTGTAGTATCTCCTCCAACGGTTGGTATAGCTCCAGTAATAGGTAACGTACCAACTATAGCGGTAACATTATTTAATACAATTGCTGTACTACTATTAGAGATATAACCATATGCTCTACAATCTATATCAACATCAAAATTATTTTCTGTAATATTAGCAGAGAATAAAATATTATCCTTAGTTTCTATGTGTCTAGGGATAATAGGATTAGAGCCTAAAAATAAAAACTCTTCAAGAGTTAAATCTGATATTACTGTCCCATCATCAAAATACACAATATCACTTGTACCTCCGACCTCTCTATTAACAATAAGAGAAATTTGAGGAATTTGATTTAAGGATGTATATTTGATTGCATATACTTTAATATGTGTGTAATCTGGATCAATGTTGGCTATTCTAACTATAGGGGTTGCCCCTACAACTTCATTTACTTCCCCTCCTCCTTGATTACCTCCTTTATCTAATGGGATAAGATCCGATAATGGAGATATAGTTGTTTGGGATGCGTTTAATCTGTATAGGTTATAAGCATATTGTATCATACCCGCAGTATGATTCCCTCCAGAATTTACACTATCTATAGTAGGTTGACTTAAATCAAAGTTTCCAACAAAGTTTATGGTGTTAGAATTTATATCAATTAGTTCCTCGAGGTCTTCATTAGCTATGCTATGGCGAGTGTTGAGAAATCTTAATTGGTTTTTACCATCTACCCAGTATATTTTCTGAATAACAGCATTCTCATAATTAAATATTGACTGTACAGGATTATTAATGCTTAAACCTAAGTTTCTTACATATAATAGTGTAAGTACATAATTATCACCTAATACATCATCTACTTCCCATATACAATCCATCCCCAGACCGTCTGATGTGAATATGATAATTCCATCTCTAGTTGGGGTTGTACCTATAATCGCTTGGGTTGTAGATTCAATAGGAAGTAATCCTGCTGATACTTGGCTTAGAATTTCAGTTGTAGTGTAATCTAGTACCTCTGTAGTAGTAGGAGTAGATTTCCACGTAATGGTTGAGTTAATAGTATCAATACTGACAGTAGGGATAGTAATAACTAATGCGTTACCTTTTTCATTTGAAACGCTACCAGTAGCCTGGGTATCTGTAGATAATATTCTTATATGCTCTGCATCATAGTATAACTGGAAAGGATGCTTACTTTTAGTAATATCCTGAGTCATACCGCCGAAAGTGTACTTAACTTCTTTATTCATTAGTTATAACGTTTAATTCTTTCTCTCATGCCAGCTCCTTTATAAAAATTATCAAAGGCTTTGTCATTGATGATTAATCTATTTACTGCATTCATTACAGATTCTAAATGATCAATACCTTGTAACTGCATTGATGTATTAGAAGCCCCCATATAGAAGCATTTCTTTTGATCGATATAATGAAATACCTTATCTGGAATTTTACCCATAGTCCATAATGGTTCTAAGAATCTAAATAAGATATAGTATTCTATACACATTTTAACTTGTATGTTATCTGGTATTAAAGGATACCCATCATCATCACAAGCTAACGCAGTATAAGCTACTTCTAGTTCCCCATCTCTTACAGAGGTTTGTATTACCCCATTCTGTGCATTATAAGTGAACTCAGAGCCTGTTTGATCTTGATTATTAGAAGTTGTAGTTATATCTGTATTAACACCTTGAACTGATGGGTCAAAGTTACTACTAGGTAAGCCTCCTAGATCTGCTAGAGAAGGACCAGAATCATTACATGGTATAGAACCATGATATAGATCTGTAGCCCTAGTTAAAGCAACCGCACCCCCATTTGGGCCGTTAAGAAGTTTAACTCCTCTAATAGTAATAATATTAGTAGGTAAGGCAGCCTTATAGTTAACTACCTGTAAAGGAGGGTAGGTTACCATCTCGGTGTAAGTTAGAGGGGCTCCTATTAGACGTAAAGCTTCTATAGCGAACTCAGCTGCATCTTCATAATTAAGACCTTCAGCGTGAGGGCTATTAAAAACCTTCCATAAAATATTTTTTAGACTTATTGTCTGACCATTATACATAATTGAATTTTTTTAATATAATAAATATGCGTCTATATTCTTATCAGGGTCGTTAATAGCTTTTGTAAGGGCTCTAGCAAAGGGTCTGACTGTTTGCCACTTATATAGACCTCTAGATTTTAAGGAGCTCTTAAACTTCTTACAGTAGATTCTAAATACGTGACCAGATGTATGTGAGTTATTTATTCTGATTAGTAATTTTTTTTCTTTGGCTTCAGGGTCTTTCTCCCATAACGTATTTGTAGCTTTCCAATTAGGAGGTAAATTATTAATTAATTTACCATTTACTATTCTTGGCCGCCTTTTTACTTTCTTTAGTACAAGTTCTAAATTTAGTCCAGGCATTTGATAGATTAGATTTTCTTCTATTATTAACCTTTGTAATTCATTATTATACTCCGTAATAATTTTATTGAATACTGCCCGATCTACAGGATTTTCCGCCTTAGCTATATAGAATTGGTAGTAGTCAATCATACCAAAATCATTTTTAATTTTGTGTATTCTTTCCATTAGTTGTTACTATCATTTGTTTTATCTTCAGGTGTAGATAATTTCTGCACCATAGACTGTATAATCTCTGTTCTAATTAAATCTATAAAGTGTCCTTGTAAGGGGTAATCAGTTGTACTGGCATCAAAACAAGGTGTGGCATCATTACACCCACAACAGTTTGTAAATTCTAGTAATGCTAATGGATCTTGAAATACTCCTGAAATGGTTAAACACTCTAGTAATTTGTAATGCTTATTACCTGGTCCAGATACTACATATATATAACCATCAGGATCTAAGAAAGCGTATAGGGCTGTTTGAAAAGTAGCCCCATCAAGAAACTGGGCTTTCTTTTTAGTAATAAAACTAAAACCAACAGCTAGTCTTTCAGTAGGTTTTACTGATGATAGTGCTGTCTTAGTATGTAAATCTAAAGGCTGAGGAATAGGTTTAGTAGTACGTAATATTGTATCACACTCAAAATCTACTCCACACTCATTAGAGGATACTTCCTCTAAAGATGAGCAAAAGGTTTGAACAATAGAATTATCAAACGTCCTTTGGTAATTATTTAAAGCTTGTCGTAAATATTTCTCCCGCTTTATTCCAATTAAGTAGGTAATATATCTATCTGACAATTCAGAGTCATCACTAAATTGATTGACTCCTTCTCGTATATCGTATATTAATTTATCTAGTGTCATTATGATTACGTTAATTTTCTTAAGAAGAATTCTTCTTCAGTTTCTGTATTAGTTTCTGTGTAAGGTAAAGGAGCATTAGGAATATTTACCAAAGTAGTTACACCTGCTGCTACCAGTTTATCTTTTAAAGACAGTATATGTTTATAATGATGACTAGCGATAGTAACACTTGATAGAGGTGTTGGGTCATTAAGTGTCCAAAGATACGCCTCTCCTATAGTAATACTTAAAGGTTTATTTAAATAGTTAAGGTAGTCCCTTAAAATTATAGTGGAAGGAGTATAAAGTTGATCTACATTTCTAATCCCCAATCCTCTAAAATAAGTATTCTTAGTAGCAGAACTATCGTCTATTTGCTGTAAAATATCATAATCCTCTTCTTCTAAGATTGTATCCCACTGTAAGGAATCGTACGTAGCCTGTGGTGCTCCTAAATATAAACAATTTAAATCTACTGATCCATAATGCATATGATGTACTATTGGGCCATTTCCTCCTGAACTACAACTAAACCCTATTTTGTTGACATCTAAATTACAATCAGTAGCTATATCAACTAGAAAATCTATTAATTGACTGCCACATTCTACAACTCTAGAAAGTCCCTCCCGTTCATTGCTTATACTCATTTTTCTATATGTTGCAGAGGCATAAGCAATACCATTGTCGAGGTAAGATTGTATTCTAGTTATAAAATCAGGATTATCATAAGCGTTTTTTTGGTCTCCTACAACAAATCCTCCACCATGTAAGTAAATAACTATACCGGTAGGGGTTCCAGAGGTAGGGATAAAGAAATCAATAACTTGTGTATTATAAGGACCGTAGTTTACATTATTATAAAAAGTATAATTCCCGGTAAGACTAGGTATAGGACTCGCAGATGCGGATATTCTCATATTATAGTTTTATTCTTAATTCTCCTGTTGCAGTTTGATATAAGTCTCCTGTGGTTAAAGCAGCTGTTATTGCTGCTGCTTCATCTGCATGAGTAGGCAGATCTGGCATATTAATCGCCCCTGCTAGCGTTTCTAATGGCGTTTCCATTAAATTTCCGACTGCGTCGACTGAGATATTGTAAACGGGTGCTCCAATGGTTGTTGTGCCTATAACAGCTTCGCCATCATAAGTATCGCCTTCCTGTAGATTACCTAAACCTAATGCAGTGAATCTAACAGGATCAGAATATTCTAATCTCGCGGCCCTTACTCTAAGTTTAGATGCGAATGCTCCGTTTTTGGTTTCTAGATCTAGAACTAAATGGTCATTCCCACCATTCGTAGCAGGATTAGCACGAAATGCAACCATTCTAGCATAATCAGTAGGACTCAAAAGGCTTCCACCTTTACCTACACCATGCATTGATAGTAAATCAAATACAGTGGTAATGTTTATTAACCCATTAAAACTTGCAGAATACTCACCAGTTCCTTCTAATATATACGTATTACTGTGCCCCGTGAATTCAGTAGTATGGCCTAAACTTGTTAATACACCGTCACCAGATTCAGCAGAAATAGAGCCATTCCCTACTATAGTATCTGCTAGTTTAAAATCCCCTATAACTTCAACTTGTCTAACAGGATCATCTCCTCCAAAAGAAGTCTTTCCAGAACGTTTAACATCCTTTGTTTCGTTGACAGTACCACTGTCCCCTGTAGCTAAATCAAACCCGCTATCGGTAGTTTTCCATTGGCTTCCATCATAGTATTTAAAAATATTTAAATCTTCTGTATCTAAAATTTGTTGGCCAGTAATAGGACTTGCAATAGTTGATAATGCAACTAAAGGTACACTATACCCACCTGAGTCAGTAACATTAATTAAGGAGGTACCCTCTTTAATGTATAGATCACCTGTGTCAGTTGAGTAATAAAAAATACCTGTATTAGTAGAGAAGTTATCTATCTCAGACAATTGACCAGTAAACAAACCAGGAGTGGTATATCTTTTCATAGTAATTTATTTATAAGTAAAAAGCCCCAGCTCCCGTTAAGGAGAAAGGGCTTTCTGTATAGTTGGTTATTAATTCCATTATTTATTTATCTCTAAATATTTTAAGTAGTTAGTGTTTGACATTTCAAATAGTCTACCAGTATCCAAATCTTTAACGATTCTTTTAATGGTTCCTCTATTAGTTGATACGTCTTTGACTAGTTCTAGATTCTTACTTCCTGAGATAGGAGATGTTTGCTTAGTTTTACCTTGTAGTACTCCTAAGTGGAATTTTGGTGTCTCCCATCCGTTTAGAATGTTATACACTTTTTCCAATTGTCTTACATCTTCATCACAGTAAGTTAACATCTTATCCATTGCTTTAGGACAATCTCTTAAGAAAATATCTTTCCAAAGCCCTATGTCTGTTTTGATCTTACCTTCAAATCCTAAATATCTAGTTATGTAATCTAGACGGTTTGAATTAAAGTTAAATTTTTTCTTAGCTACTTTTAAGGTATCAAACTGTGGATAGTTAATTAACATTTTAAGGCCGTGCTTAATGGCTCGTGTCTTAATCCACTTAAGATCAAAGTTATCTCCGTTATGTGCAACTATTAAATCTGCTTCATTTAGTACTTCAATAAACTGTTCAATAAGAAATTTATCGTCTTGTTTATCATCCCAACTCAAATTGTATACTTCTTTCTCTCCTGACCATTTGTAACTAATACAAATGATAGCTCTTTCTTTTATGATCTGATCAGGTGATACATTTAATTTATATCCTGCTCTCCAAAACCATCCAATATTTGGACTAGTCTCTATATCATAGATTAGTACTCTAGCTTCTCTATTACTAATTTTAGTTTTACTTTCTTTAGCTAGTAATCTAGCTTGTCTAAGTGCAACCTTACATCTTTGTTTGGATGTTACAAAACCTCTATTAAAAAGGTGACTTCTTAATCTACTAGCTCCTTCTTTAAGATAACCAGGTTTAGTAAGTAGAAAATCTATAATTTCATTTAATTCCATATATATTTATATTTTAAAATAGAATACAAAGGTACGAATTATATTTGACAATTCCTAATTTTTTACTGTTTATTTTATAATTATTTTTTTATTTACACTCTGTAGTCTCCAAAATAGCCACTTTAATTGCTATTTTTTGTAACTCTTTTGTGTTGTCATTTATAATTTTAATTTTTTTACCTAACCTTTCTTCTACACTAATAAGTTCTAACTGTACCAAACTTATTCGTTCTTTATAGTCCTCCTCTAGACCTATAAATTTAGCATCAAACTGCTCTACTTTATAGTATGTGACAGCTGCAAGACATACCATAGAAATAACCCACACTGTATTCTGCTTTAAAAAGTTGGTTACTGCCACCATAGTCTTAATTTTTTATACTAAAGAATTTTTTTAATCTTGTTAAAAACGATAGTTTTGTAGCTTTCTTACCTTTAATAAGGTTACTTTTAGTTGCTCTATTTTTAGTAAGTTTTTTTGCCTTCTCGTTCATAATCATTATATCGGATACTCTACTCATAATATTATCTTTTTTCTACTGACCAATCTGAATCTATCTCTAAAGTACAGTCTCCTGTTCCAGTCTTATTAGTTACCTTCCAAAATACAAAATCGTTCTGTATCAAAGTTACTCTAAAGTTACTATTAAAATAAGCTACATCCCTAGCCCCTGCTAGATTTGCAACTTCCCTTGTCTGTGTGTTAATTACAGTCTCAACCCCACCTGAATCTTTTATTAATGATATTTCATACTGCGCTAATGAAACGCCTTCTAGTACAAAACTATAGTTAACTATGTAATCTTTAGGGGTATTACCTAAATGTCTTAATTGACCATTACTAGGAGAATCAAAATGTTGAAGGTCAGAAGCCGCAAATGTTCCATTTAATACATAAGCAGTATTCTGTAATGTTACAGTTGTTAAGACCTCTGTTGTTAGTTCTAAAGCCCCTCCTACAAAGGTATTAGATAACCCGTTATTATCAGCCCAGTCGCTAGCTAAACTACCTGCTGTAATATTTGGAGTTAAATTACTATCTGTTGAGTCGTATACTTCATCTCTTGTGACCTCACATCCTTTCAGTTGTAATGTTGAGGGGTTGGGGAAGTTAGCAGGTACAAAGTCTAGTAAAGCTGCTGACGTAGGTAGATCTACATTTATATCGGATAAAAACCTACTCTGCATTTGAAATGCTGTACCAGCCTTAAATAGTGGTTCTGTCATCCCCACACTTAAACTTCTTACAATGGATGTGGTTATTCTGAAACCGCCTACCCATGTACCATGAAGTGTTAAACTAGGGGATCCTCCAAATCGACCTGTGCCAGTCTCTAATCCCTGTCTATAATTATGTATATCACCTAATGAGATACAGTTTAGGTAATTAATTCTTTGAAATTCAAATGCGTTAAAACCTGTTTCATCGTATATGTCATAAACTTTACTTCCTGTTCCACTTACGTCTATAAAGTAATCAAACCCAAGCATGTTACCTGATCCTCCACCATCGCCTCCTGTAGTAGCTGAAATAAACATAGAGTAGTTGGCTTCCGTAGATGTCAATCCGCTCAAGTCAAATGAATACCCTCTTAGGGTTATCCCTGTAGCAGGTACTACTATTTGAGTTGTACCCATATCAATGATACCATCAATAAAATACTCCTTTGTTGAATCAATTGTACCTCCTAAAGTAGTTTCTTTATTGTCTTGATTACACACTATTGTATTGGCTAAAGGAGGATTACCTTCCCCTGTACCAGAAATTTCTAATATTTTTCCACCGGTATTAAAATATAAAGTATTAGTACCCTCTGATATAAATAATGCTGGGGCATTGAATCTTGTTACTTCATTAAAATTCCCTATTGCTAATTCATTAAGTGTATACCGTTTCATAATAATTAATTATATTTATTTTTGTTTCTTTTTTCCACAGTTCTTAATACAAAATAACCATTTAGTACTGTTAAAAATGCACTCATAAATAAAGTTACATATCCATTTGGAATAGCTAAGGGAACTAGTTCATTCATTAACTCTCTGTCGAATAATGCAGCTATCATTATAACATCAAACATGAATAACATATTGAACAAAGCAATAGGCCTTGCATTTTTAGATAACCAACTGTCTGAATTTAAATCAGCTTCCCATCTTTTAGTACGTTCTACCTCTTGTGCCAAATCCGCAGATATCTCCGCTAATAGAATATCTTTATCTTCTTGAGCGATAGATTTATCTCCACTAATTAAATCAGATAATCTATGTAAGTCTTCACGTCCTGTAATGGCTCCTGCTAGGTTTAAAATTGCTGGTGCAATAACTGTACCTTTAGCTACTAAAAAACGTAAGGCGTTACCTACATTAGTTCCGTTACCTCCATTTTTAATCTTTTTTGGGTTTCTACCCGATGCTCTATTTACTAAATTCTCTCTTGCTCCCATATATTTTAATTATATACCCATATAACATCAGATGTTTTATCAGGGTCATTATCGACATGTATAAATGTTTTACCAACTCCTATTCTATTGAAACCCGCTAATAATAAAGAATTAATTATAATGAATCGCTCTGTAGACTCAGTGCATGTAATATCTGCTGCCAATCCCTTTAAATGGGAGCTATTTGAAACTCCCCCTACCTTTTCATTATACGCAGGAGATCTATAACCTGATGAGATAATAAATGGAACTTCTGCTATATCTCTGGCTTCGTCTAACATTTCTAAAAAAGAAACGTCCATTAAACGTCCTGAGTTTTGTATATCAGGTGAATCAAATTCTTCAAGGTCAAAATAATTTAACTTCATAATTATACTGATTTTGTTATTAATAATTTAATCCCCCAAACTACAAATCCTCCTACTACCCCAAAGACAACTGACATACGCTTCATAAATTTCTCCCTACTAAGAGTTTTCTGTTGTATTTCATGTACCTCTGTTTTTAATAGTTTTACATCTTGAACTAACCCAGTCGTACCTGTATCATCATCCTTATATAAATAAAATAATATTTTGTCTACTTTTTTTTCGAGTTCCTCCATTTAAATATATTCTTATGAGTTATTATATTTTTTTATTTTTAAACTTGTCTTATGGAGCTATGATTGCTAAATATTTAACTATAACTACATCAGGTGCAGCCAACGCTACTACAAAGGTTATGTCTAAGCCACTTAAAGTGAAATCGGCAGTCTCTTCTTGGAGCAACCCATCTCTGTAAACATCTACTGTCGACTCTTCATTAAACCCTACAGTGTTTAACAATGGAGTATTTGTGAGTGAAACAACTGAACCAACTGTACTAGCCATCTTTTCTTTAAATATACTTGCTTCAGTATAAGCCCCTGCTACACTAACTAATATAGTATTTCCTATATTAGGGGTTGGTAAATTAGGAGTAATAGTAATGATAGAACTACCATCTGTCCCATCCTGGGTTACAGTGGCCCCTACGAATACTTGCTTTAATGGTGACTCAAATCCAACTAAATTATCTCCTATTTGTTTAATAGTATAAGGATTATCAGATCCTACTATATCGTCTCGGTATGTTTCAATTAATACAAAATCACCGTGAACTGTAGCAGTTCCTCCACTACCATAAGTACCATCACCTCCAGTAAATCTATATAAAGAGTAATCAGGATCATTAATGTCAGCTAACTCACTTACTACCTTTACATATAAATCATTGCTCGAGACTACTGTCGATACCGCTTCATTTAAGCCCTTAGAAGGATTAGTAATCAAATCACTAACCACGTCTAAAATTATAGTATCACCAAATCCAGCGTTTGTTTTCTCTACAGTAATTCCTTCTTCTCGTTCTATTCTACTAGTATAATCAGTTAAGACTGAGTTAGAAGCTATAGTTCCTTGGCCTTTATTCCAAGCATAGCCTTCTGTTACAAGTTGTTTAGCTCCTCCACTAAAACTTAATTCCCGTTGTACTCTAAACCAAAGTAGTTCAGTATCTTTTATTGTTATAATTCCTCTAAAACTATTATTAACAGCTTCTGCAATATTAGTAATGGCTCCAGTAGGTTTTATTGTTGCTCCAACTGCTAGCTCTCTAATGGTGATTTTTTTATCACTACTAGGAATTTGTCCTGTAGTATCTAAAGTAAGATCTTCTACTAATAAGAAATCACCTAATACAAATGGTGTTTGACCTAATCCATAGTTGCCAGCAGTGCCTATAAATCTGTATACTTTAGTTGGAACAGGCCGTGATGCACTAGCAGGGCTTACTATAAAGAAACTATCTTTGTCGTCAGATAAAGTAAATGGCCCTTCATCATTAGCTGCAGTATGAGGATTATCTAAATCTGTAGTTGAACTAGTTACATTCAAAACCTCTGGTGGTAATGCAGTAGAGGATGATAATGTAGCTAAGTTTGTACTACTATATAAAATAAAATCATCGTCATTGAGGGTAGTACCTCCTGTACCATAAGTACCCTTTCCTAGTTTTAATAGATAATGATCCCTTACTAACCTAGTTCTAAATAGATCTACAGTAATAGCATAACTATTTACTACATTTAAAATTATGGTTTCTCCAACTGTAAAGGCTATTCTACTATTTACAAAAGTAGAAACACTTTCAGACCCACTTGGCGTCTCAAATCCTACTGCTGTTAAATCTTGAATAATATTATTTTGATCAATACCACTAGAGATATTAGAACATAAGGATGCGGAAAAAACTAAGTCTGATATAGAATCTAAATCTTCAGCTCTAAGCTGATAACAAGGTTCAAATAACTCCTTTAATCTATCTACTTCTGCCTCTATCAAATTACATGCGATTATATTTGCCATTATTTAATTATTTAATTTTTAGTTTTTATTTATACTAAGTTATTATCTAGTTCTTGATAATCAAAAAGTTGGGTGACTGCCTCTGGCGTTACGAATCTATTCCAAAGACCAAGCCCTTGTATTTGACCGTTCGCGAACTGGTTTGTTCCTGCCCTATTTGATCCGATGTGATTACCATTAGTTCCTATATTGGAAAATATAGAGTTACTGCCTTCTATGGCTAAAACCCCGTTAATATACATCCTAGATACGCCTCCTTCTTTTGCCGTTATTATTACATGAATCCAATTAGTTCCAGATGTATTTGTAACTGTTAAATTAACGCCAGAATTTGTTTGAATCCAAGCTTTTATACTTCCCGCAGTAGCGTCTTCATTCACGCCTACCGCCAAGAAAGGTGATGCTGATCCACTATTGTTAAATCCAAAAAATCTTTGAAGATTTACTAAATCATTGGTTCTACAGTACAATGAAACTGTCATTTGTGTAGGGCTTATTAGTATATTAGAAGCTAGTGATACCTTTGATGTTGAGCCGTTATATGTTGATGCGTTTCCGAACTTGCCCGCAGTATAGGTTACGTCAGTAGGTGTTCCATGCTTTGTTCCAAAAGAATCGTTTGCGTCAGCTTGTAGTTTCCAATAGTGAAATAAGCCTCCTACGTTTGGAGATTCTGCTTTTATAGATAAATTCTTCATCTTACCCCTAAACGAATTGGCACTACTCGTAGTAATATTTCCTAGTACAACCTGTGAAGTTGTAGCTGTTTGTCCTACATAAACCCCTGTGTTATTTGACGAAGACACCAATACGTTGCCGTCCAAACTTATACTCATCCCCGCACTAGTCTTTGAGCCGTCATATTCTACCTTCAATGTGTGAAAAGTGTCTATAGCTGTAATCAAAGAAGATGCGTCTGCAATTATTAGCAGTCTCGCGCTGTTATCTGAGTTAAATAGGTAAAATTGT
>TARA_R110000851_G_scaffold230898_9_pt1 | contig 15739 bp, 24 predicted proteins | sample TARA_R110000851 | Tara Oceans TARA_R110000851 (sample SAMEA4397627) | marine metagenome | biome: Polar Biome; feature: [DCM] deep chlorophyll maximum layer (ENVO:01000326); material: water (ENVO:00002006), including particulate matter (ENVO:01000060) such as... | depth 17 m | reverse complement strand
ATTCACCCGCCACCACTTTCTTGGTGAGACCCTTGATGACTCCAGCCATCTTCTTGTCTTTCATCAACAAGATATATTTCGCATCTTCGGGGTGCAGGTTTTCAATGAAGCGTATGAACTTCCCTTCACGCATTACAGGTGCGAGCTTGGTGCCATTATTACCCAAAACGAAAATTGCGAGTTGAGGTGACACCTTATCCAAGGGAGTTGGATTTCCCAACTCTTTATCTTCAAGATCGAATGGCGTGTATGGAACATCACCCTTGGGCAAATTCCACTGAATGCTGTCATCAAATGAACCTTTGAGGAAATCTCGTAAACCAATCGAATTGTGCTTTCGCAACACCTTTGCCTTCTCTACAGCACTTGGTGTAGATGCAACTTCTGCTAATACTTCATGTAAATACATTATAGGAATTCCCCGACACACTCTATCAGTTGTCTGTGTCTGTTGTTAATTAAATAGTTCAGAACTTTATTGTTCCCTTTTTCGATCTTTTTCATTTCTGCATCGTGCGAATCGTTAATAGTCAGAGCCAATTCAGTTGGGGTTGAGTTTAGGTCAACCAACTTCTTGTTTCGGACATAATTACGCCACATTTCTGGAGTCAATGCTTTCTCCATTTCTTCTTCATTCAAACCCAGCAACGGACCAATGAACTTCTTAACGATAGGTTTCTGTCGTTCCGCATTGACAAACACTTTATCATGGCTGTGAATACTTGGAACACCATCACCTTTGTCGCCGCGAATGATATGCTCTTGTAGATATTGAACAGGATTGCTATGTTTAACCTGCTTCTTCTGGACAGGGGCAAATTGCTTTACATTGGAATAGCGATGTAATTGAATGAAGTCGTGATCACCCGAAACTATCATAACCTTTTCGAATTGACCAAACTCTTGAGTGCGTTCCACGAGTACACCGATGATATCGTCTGCCTCGGCACCTTCTTCATGGATTACACTATACGGGAAGTTGTTCTTTAGGTCGTTTCGAACACCATCAACAATTTCAAATAGAGCAGACCAATCAACACCATTTTCTTCGGCTGCGGTTCTATCGACCTTACGTTTGTATTTGTATTCAGGAAAGTAGTCTCGACGCCATGAATTTGCATCACAGGCGATAACCATCGTGCCGTATTCCTTTCGGAATTTGACATTGTATAGCCGAATGCTGTTAAGAATCATATGACGAATCATATCACCTCGAGTATGATCGAGTTTCTGAACCATAATATTGGCTATTGCTATTGCATTAAAATCTATAATTATCACTCATTTAACCTTTTCATTGTATATTTCATATATTATATCATAACTAGTGTGTCTTGTCAATCCTTTTTGAATAAAGTTTTAACATGGTTGCGATGGATTTTGACCCCTATAAAGGCGTTATAGTAATCTTCAGGCTTTAACAATACTTCAAGATCGAATTGGAGTTTTGCTTCCATGTAGTTCATTTCACCTTTGGTCATACAGAGCTCTAGTATCTCACGATGGAATCGATCAACACCGAACTCTTCTACCAAACTCTTAACCAATTCACTAGAACCATAATATTTCTTCCAATCTGTCTCGACGATTTTCTTACGTTTGTTCTTCTTTCCTTTCAATGGTGGTAGTTTTCGAATCGTCATAAGAGTCTTCTTACCAACATATTTCATTCCATTTGATGTATCGGTTATGCAATATATAAAGCCTTTCCATTCACCAATATCATCAGAGGTGAATTCCGCCCCTTTATAAATCCACATCGTCATCAACCCCCAATTTAAAGTTTTCTAATATTGTGCAACATTCCATATTGCAATCCATCCCGTCAATGTGACTACAACCTTTTGCAAGGTAGCGGTCACACGAATAGACGGGGTCTTTTGGGTGTAGTATCTTTCCTAGAAGTTCAAACACTCAACCCTCACATGCCACACATTCAGACGAAGCCGCTTTAACACCTGACTCGGAACGAATGTAATATAGTGATTTTATATAGGGGTCTTTGAATGCAATCTCATGGATGCGTGAAATGACTTCTTCACTTTCATCGGCACTGAAAAACAAGTTGATCGATTGTGCCTGATCAATATGTCTCTGTCGAGCCGATGCAAGTCTGATAATGACTTCCTGATTGATTTCGAACGCGGTACGGAATACCATTTTCTGTTGATCGTCAAGCCATTCTACATGTTGAACAGAACCATTTTCGTCGATGATACCATTAATAGTCTTTGGATTAAATACGCCCTTCTCTTTCATGACTTTGATCAATACAGGATTGATTCGATCAACTTCACCAGCACTAGTTCTTTGAACATAGGCATTCTTATAAACAGGCTCTATTCCTTGTGACACAGACCCACATAGAATTGCAGAAGACAAATTAGGCGCGATAGCAATACGGTGAGTGTTTCTAAGACCGTAACCTACGCACCATTCAGGTTCACCGTAACGTTCCGCTAACCATCGTGAGGCGCGCTCTGAAGCTATGTTGAGTTGTTTAAAGATGCTGTTGTTGATCATGTGTGCTTCCATCGATTCAAACGCCACATTCTTTTGTTGTAGATAGGTGTGCCATCCCAACGTTCCCAATCCTAATGCTCTACCTTTCTCGGTAAAACGGACTGCCTTTTCTAATCCCTTAATCTTCTTACCTTCGGCAATAAACTCTGAAGCAACACAATCAAGGAAAATAGTTGATTCAAACATGACAAGTTCAGGGTCGGGCATTTCATCATACTTAGATAAGTTGACAGATGATAAAACGCAAGTGAATGTCACATCATCAAAGCCTGTACCGGCCTCACTTGATGAAGCATTCAATGTGATTTCAGTACACAAATTAGATGCATAAACTTTAAGTCCGCGGTCAGTGTACATAGGTGGGCTTAGTCGATTCACTTTATCAACAAAGAAGTAATAACCCTTTCCTGTAAGCATTTTTACCTTTAAAGCCTTTTGATAACGAGCAACTGCATCTTCATCACCTGCATCGAGACGTGCAGTGAAATCATCACTGACATTCCAACCAACGTTCACATCATCTGGAAGTGCTATGATGTGGTTACACATTTCCCAAAAATCACCTGACTCAATAGGAATATAGCCTGCCCATGAACCACGGCGAGTGCTACCTTGCGAAACGTCACGAGACATTTGAACAAAGTCTTTGAATACAGGAACAACACCGCTTGCAGTTCCACCAGTACTAATAGGAGTTCCACGTTCACGAATAGCACCAAGATATGAACTTGTACCAAATCCATTCTTAGATAATAGCGCCGATTCTTTCTGTCCGTCATAAAAATCCAATACTGAATCACCGATGAAACTTCCAGAACATGAAACGGGCATACCACGAGTTGTACCCATGTTTGCCATGACAGGTGTGCTTGGTGCAAGATAACCATTCCACATCAGGTTAAAGAATTTTTCATTCCACTCGTCTTCATAGCCTACCATATGTTTCGACGCACACTTCGCTATACGTTCAAAAGTAGATCGTACATCAGGTTCGTCATCCGTTTTGTATTTCTCCTTGAACATCTGCCAACCTGGTGTTGTGTACCATTCTGGGATTCGACCTTCGGCTTGCAATCGTTTACGCTCACGTCCTAATTCTTTATAAATCGATACAAACTTTTCGATCATTCTACTTGTCCCCATATGAAGTTGCTTTCTTTCCAGTCTCTGTTATACTCTGAACCGGCAGAGATAAAGAAGTCATGGAGTTTTGATGAATTAATATTCTTATAGAACCACGCAGCGATGGGATTATAAGTTGGCTTGTATAGCTTTTCGTAACCTAATTGCTCCAAACATAGATCAATTCGGGATTGAACAAACATATCTAGTTGGTGTTCGGTGATGCCCCGAATTGTTCCTTTTTCAAAAATCATTTTGATTATTTCCTTTTCATGTTCGTAGGTCTTTTTGGCAGTTTTAATAATCTCGGCTTCAAGTTTCTTAAGTTCTGCTTTTGTTAAATCGGCTTCTTTCAATAGAGTTTTGAATAACCAAGCATCAGCCAATGCGTGTAGATTTTCATCCTTAACTGAGAAGTTAATACCGGCAATCAAGTTGGTGAGTTTGTTCTTGCCTTCTGCCTGAAAGTGTTTCAGGAATGCGAAGTTGGAATATAGCACAGCACCTTCAATGAATGAAAACGCGCCAAGACTTCTTAGCAAATCCATGTTGTTATCTGAAGGTGCACTGACAACATCACTAATCCATTCAATGCGATCATTCAGAGTTTTGTTGTTCTTATATGAATTATAAAACTCTTCGGTTGCAAGTCCGAGGATTTCATTAATCTTCGAATAGAATGGAGCATGCACATTAAGTTCCACATATGCAAACATATTGGCCATGCGTTGTATATCGGGACGAGGAAATGCTCTTGCTACTCGGGTCGACCAATATTCGTTGCCAACGTGTAGTTCATATTCCGTAAACAGCTGTAGTACGGTTGTAACGCCGTGAATTTCTGCTTCGTCAAGGTTGTTCTTGAGATCATGAAGATCCTTCTCCATCGATATCTCGCGGTCTGTCCACAATATATCTTGTTGTTCTTCCGCGAAGGCGATTGCCTCGAGGTAATCGAATGTATATTCCGATTTTGGGGTTCTTATTCTAGGGAGTTTTCTTTCGGGCATGTATTCGGTTCCTGTTGTTATTATGTAATTGTTATGGTATTATACACCATCTAGGTGTATTTGTCAACCCTTATTTATTAAATAAAAGGTTGACAAAACTGCGTAGTTGTGTTATAATAACTAAGTCGTGCCGGGGCAGGTTGGTATGTACTATCTATTCTTTTGTTCAGGCATCGATAAGGCGCGTTCACCAAACCACCACATGGTAGCTGTTGATGCTGCAAATACGGTCGAATATAACACGTACTTGATTATTTCCACAATCTCCGATATACTAAAGATTGCTTGTTGATCTACTGCCAATGAGGCATATTCTGTCAACGTTCCATCCATGATCATTCTTAGTTCAAATATGACTAATACCCATAACGTCAGAGTAAGGAATGGACGGAATAGAGTCTTTGCGGCAACAACCCATTTGTAATTAGGTTGACCATTCAATGATACTTCACTTTGGTGTGTTGTATTCATTGCTTCCCAAGACGAATCATTGATTGATGATTCCATCTTAAGTTTAATTATATCTTTTTGAAATTCACGTTCCTTATCTTGTTCGACTGCCTTCTGTTGACGTTCCTTGTTTTTCATCCACGAACCAAACGCGGCGCCAAGAACACCAAATATGCCGCCAGAACCTATTGACAGTGCACCGCCAATTAATGTCATCCAATCCATTATTTGACCTTCTTCTTAAGGCCTTCAAGCCATTTCTTAAATGACTTCATACCTGTACTACGTTTATACATGTTCTCCGCACTGTATTTATTCCGGCCATCCTTGTTGAAATCTATACCACCACCTGAAGCGGTGTTTGCTATTTCTTCTTTTAACATCTTTTTAAATCATCCGATAGTATGTAAAGGTCTTGACCTGACATCTTATGATTGATCTTGTAAATGTTGTTACTAAATACTTTATCAACGGGAAGACAATTATTCTCGACAACAACTTTATGACCGACCCTACCAGTTACTAGACCTGTTATGGGTGAAGCAATATCCCTTTTCAGTTCGTATACCCCAGGCATTAAAACACCTTCTGATAATACGAACCATTCTGGCGCTTCATTAAGTCTTGTTAAATCGATATCAAGTGCTTCCCTGATTTCTGTATTATCAAGATCGACTTCATGCTCTTTAAGTAGAAATAGCGCCGCGGCGTAAGACACCAATGCCGATCTTCCAAACGGCACTTTATTCATTATACGTTTAACATTAAACACTAAACGATTGAATATGGAGTATGCGCTTTTTTCATCAGGCGTTTTCAATTCAGATACTCGCTTTAAAGGATTACCTTTTTCGTCGACTATACCTAGTTTGAATGCGTCCGTGTTTTCCCACTTTTGAGTTAACAAACGTAGAAACTTAAACGTATAATAGGTATTAATTGCTCCTGATAATAGGCCCATGGTTATCTCTATATTGTTCTAAGTTTTGTAACAATTGAATTATCAACTTGATATGTAACCAAAGCGTCATCTGTAAGATAATTCAGGTATATCAGAAAGGTTTTAAGTGCTTCCCAATAGTCTCGTTTAATCTTAAAGAATGTTAGCTTGTGGCCGCCTTCGATTCCAAACACATTATATATGATTATAAGATGATTCAATATCAATCGCTCTTGTAAGTCATCATTATTGTCGGTATACCTTTTAAACAATCTGTTCAGGTATTTAAACCTATTCAAATCATCACAGAACTCGTCAACGGTGGTGCATTGTGGGTTGTTATACATACGAGATGCATACATAACAAAGTTGTCTTCACTGACCGTATCAAATATGTGCATAATAAAGTATTACCGGTTAGATTAACTTTTTGAATAGTGACTTGAGTGGACCATCAATCGATTCTTCCACTTTGTCTTCTGCAACTTCAGGAGTTTCCTCAACTACAACTTCCTCAACTACAACTTCCTCAACAGCACCATTGAATAGATCACACTCTTCTTGGGTCAAATTAGCTTTCTTCAACAATTCACCACGTTTGAAATAACCATTCTTCTTTGCAGTGGCTTTAGCAAGCCAACCTTTCTTTTGTAGCATTATATTTTTCCTATTTACGTTTATTTATTAAGGTCTAAAAGACGTCTAATCCACTTCGATTCCTTCTTTGGTGAAGGTTTCTTTGTTTTCTCTGCCGCTTTAGGAGCTTCTTCTTCTTCTTCAGCATCCTCGCGAGAACTTCGCATCGCAGGGTCTGCTTTAGACTTCGGTTTTGTTTTGGGTTCGTCACCGTCGGTATCAGCAGGGGTTTCCTTTTCACCTGGTTCTGCAACCTTGGTGGTGGTTTCAGCCATTGATTTGTATAAACCACTAAGTATTTTCGCTTCGTCATCGTAGATCATTTGATTATCCTGTTAGATGATTTGAAATGTGTGCAATTGTACCAAGATATGAAAATCCAATTAATATGTACGCACCCATTATTAACTTGGTGTTAAATTTGTTCACTGCTTTTTGTATGAATATTAATCGTATATCATGATCAGCAACTCTTCGATGAAGTTCATCGATTGTCTTGGTGTTACCTACCATAATATCAACGGATTTGACCAAGTCGCCTAAGTTCTTCTCTATACTATCAAGACGAGTATTATTATCTACGTTCATTCTAAGCATGCACCTTTAATAACTGCGTTGCCTGTTTAGTCGCGTCAGACTTAGAATCACCATGCTTAACCAGCATTGCAATGACGGCCTTTTTATTACCTTTATCCACGGCAGCTTCAAATGCGTCCGCATCCTTCCCACTGACAATCGATTCTATTGCAGTTTCTTCGTCTAATGATTCTTTAAATTCGAAATATGATTTCATGTTAATATCCTGTTACAATATGGCTTCTCTGCCATAATGCTTTGTGTAAAATGTCAAAAGATCACGACGATCAATGTTTTTGGTAGACTGTGCTATTTGTTGAGCATAATAGGCCGTATTATGTTTTAATGCTTTTGGCGCTGCTTCCTTAGTTTTCTTCAATAACAATTGATGTAGCATATCAGATGCCGCTTCATATCCATTGTTATTGATCGTTTTAGCTAATGTGCGCCTAGGAACTGAAAACAAATCTTCTCTGAATTTGTAAAAGGATTTCATGTTCATCCAATGTCAATTAACTTAACATCGTCTAACCATTTTCGTACTTTGCGGCCATTACATTCCACAATGACATAGTTAGAACCAGTCACAACAATCTCTGCTACTTCGTCTGTATTGTCAAGAAGCACGTAGTCACCCTTTTGGAACAACTCACCGTCTACATAACTTTCACGAATCGATGAAACGGATTTTAATTTAACATGCTTTCGAAATGAATATGATTCCTTAAGACCCATACCTGATCGAACTGCATTGAATAGTCCTTGAGCATCTTTAAATGCGGAAGGTAGACCTTTTTGGAATAAATCGAAATCGTTTGATGATGCCGCGGCACGCATCTTAGAAGCGGACATTCCACTAACGTCTTCAGCATCGGGGTCACGTTCACCCGCAGAAACTACCTGTAGTGATTCAAAGTTATAGAATCCGTGACGAGCTTTTACGCCGTTGAATTTAGTTATGATCTTTTCGAATTCCATTACTCGATCTGAACCAACAACCATTGTTGCCTGTTTATATCCTTTGTCGAAAAGATGTACCATTACATCAAATACGTTTCGAAGTTTCTTGTCGAGTATGATATTCCTTGCATGCTTTGGATATATCTTCCTCATGTACTTAACCTTGGTCACGTAATCAAGAGGATTCTTTTTAGGGTCATTAGAACTAGACGCGAATACGAAGTAATCCGCACTACTGTCGATAGAAGCAATCTTTGTGATTAACTTCTCATGACCCGTAGTGGGAGGATTGAATCGGCCAAACGTAAAGACAGCATGGCTTGGCGCTTCATTAATGTACTGCGAAAAGGTTTTAATAGTCATATTCTTATTTATGCGGCCGAATTCTTTTCAAAGCCACGTTCACCACGTCGGCGTAATTCCCGTTTAATCATCTTAATATGAACACTTCGTGAACTACCACTACCCGCCTCGGTATTCTCTTTCCCTGAACCTAACAAAACTTTTAACTGTTTAGTGTCATATGATTGAATACGTTTCATCATCCCTTGTGGGCCGCCGGGTGATGAAATGTCACTCCACGTTAATGCTTTATTGATGCCACGCCTTGCTTTAGATAATAAACCTTCTTCCGATAATGTTTCTTGTATTTCTTTAAATGTTTTCATTTTATGTCTCTTTCTTCTTTGATCGTTTTGATCGTTCGTCCCGTTTAATCTGCGGCAAAAGTTTCTTTGATATTCTTGCAACGGCCGCACTCTTTCGGGCCACTTTCTTTTCTAATGCACCACGAGATGAAAATGAAAGGTCACCTTTCTTCTTATCTTTAAGTATAGCCTTTTCTACTTCTTTACGAGCATGCTTAGTAGCACGTTGCTTCAGTTTTTCAGGCGATGCAGTCCGTTTGGCCGCACGTCTCTTTCCTGCTTTAATCTTGGCTTTGTTCTTTCGCATCGATTGACGGAGCTTCATGCGTTGGCGCATATCAAGTGCTTCGTCGACCTCTTCGTCAGTCATTTCCGCAAAAGCAGAATAGTCTTTAAACCCAATCATAGTAGCACCTATTTATCATTCATTTTGTCATGTACAAACGCGGAAGAACCATATTCAAGTCCTTTATCTTTCGCCATTTTCATTGCGGCGGCGCGAGTCATATTGTTCTTAATGATCTTCTTGCCATCATGCACAGTATACTTGTCTTGAGATGCAGTTTTTGCTCGGGCTTCACTCAAACCTTCGTCTAATGTATAATGTAATTGTTTTGGCCCATATAGTTTACCATTGTCTAAACGAATTTGACCTTTCGTTATAGCCATAATCTTAAAACTAAAACCATCTTTTCCAACAGAGACCCAATCACCCACACCTAACATAGTTTTCAGGCCGCGAATCTTTAATCCGCCTTTAACTATACCTGTTCCATCACCACGTTCGGCCTTGCCTACCTTACCTGGCCCAAAATCAAAACCAAGTTGCTTGGCTTCGTCTAGGTCTTCCTTAACAAGCCATTTCAAAGCGCCGTTAATGACTGCTTTATCCTTTGAAAGAGATTTAAGTATTTTGGTAAGGGCAGGTTTGTTTCTTCCCATTGCCGCAGCTTCGAATCCATCATGATCTTTCGCCGCATCGACTAAATCTTCGATATCGTCTAGGTTTTCTTTGAATTGTTTAAATTTGAGCATTCTATTACCTATTTACTAGCTTTAGCTTTAGCTGCCTTAGCTCTTTGCTTTACACCTCTATTAGATGTTTTAATGAACTTTTCTAAATCACGGAGGTTATTTTGAAGATGTGCCATGCGTTCTACAAACTGCTTTTCACTTCCTGCTGCAGAAACTCTTTCTATAGATTTCTTCAATACTTTAACTCTATTTTCTTTCGCTTTGTTAGTCTGTGAAGCAGTAGACTTTATCTTAGAGGTCAATTCCTTTGTCCATTCTTCAATATATGCCGGTGTCATTTTATCCTTAAATGCGTTGAACTCTTTTGTAAGTTTTTCAGTCTTTCTTGATTTAGCAATAGAAGGAATCTTCCCAGCCATATCCCACATAAAATTGAATGCTGTTTGAAGTATGCCTTCGTCTAATTGATCATATGGTAATGCGTCTATTTCTTCTTTAAATTCTTTAAATGTTTTCATGTTTATTATCTCTAAGGTTATCGTAAGGTTATCGGGTGGGACTATCCCATCCTTTTAGTATGTCGTCGCTGAAATTAGCATGGGAAAAGCTCAATTGATCAACCAATTTGAAGGCATTACCCTTCAGGTGATCAATTGCAACAAATCCTTCATGGCCTGTCACTTCAAACCCTGTTCTGGTTTTGAGGAAAGTGTCCATGTTGTTTATCTGATTGAGTTTACCGATTATGATCAACTTCACTTCCGATAATAGATTCTGTAAGGTAAACAGGTCAATCAATTGCTTCTTGTTACTCTCCGAAAAGAACTTCATGAAATCGTCACGGGCCGCGATCTTTCGGTCCTTACCCTTTTCCGATTTCAACTTATCAATTTCTTTCTGATACTTATTATTTATATAAACGATAAGACCTTCAACATGTTTCTTCGGGTCTAGACTAGTCGCGCCAACACGTACAAAGCTGTTTGCGTATGTTTCGATTGTCTGTGCAAGATTAGGTATCGTTTCAATTTGCTTGAGGGTGCTCGATGAGACCTTGCGGAATAACTTGCCTGCGTCACTTAACTTCTTGGTAACGATTGCAGTTTCTTTCTTTGTCATTGAAGCGCTACCACTCAAATCCTTAACGTTTGCATCATCAAACCAAACACTCTTTGTTTGTGTGAATTGGCGAGCATCGATTTTAAATGACGCAGACAATGAATCGAATGTGTCTCCTTTGTATTCAGTGTGTAGTACGATACCCATTTTAGAACCTGAAATCTTCTTTGCAAGTTTGGAATCGGAAGGTACTGCATATAGAATTGTGTTGGGATGGAAGGTTATATAACTATTCCCTTCGATGTTCTGCTTCTTGAGATCGTCAGCACTGTACATCATATCGCCTTGGAATATACCCTTTGGTTTTAACTTAGGTAATTCTGCAAGTGCGATACGCATTTTAAGATTTAGGTCTGGGCTAGAGATATCGGCATCAATCTCTGCATTCGTTGTATAATACTTTGGAGTTTTTGCAAATATTCCTTTCTTGGCAACAAAGAACTTACCAGCATCTTCTTCGCCCTTTGGAACTTGTCCAAAGAATATAGCAGGTGCACCGTCCCATTTCATGGTTACATCAATTTTAGTTGTTGCACTTCCAGCAAGTGTGTCACGTAAATCTCGTAGGGATTCTATTGCTTGTCGAGTTCCCTTCACACCTTTATATAGAATAAGATTCTGAATATGCTGCATATGAGCATTGACTTCTTCAGCAAGGTAAGTTTTAAAAGATAACATCATTTTTCCTATAGGGGGAATTTAACTTCATTTGTCATTGAAATTGTTGGTTGCACACTAAACACGCCCATCAAGGTATCCATACTTTGAGTAACGGCGACTACTAGTTTGTTCCAAAACTTCTTAAACATCATTGATACAAATCTTCTAACTGCTTTCATTCCACCTTTGATTGAATCAAGTATACCTTCATTGATCATCTCTGCTTCAGTCTCATTAATCGATTCATTCAGAAGATCATCAATGAGATTTGCTGCTTCGGATACCACACCTTTCATGGAGACCCATGATGATGCACCTGCAGATTTGAATGATATGTCCATTTTAGTTTTCTTTACATATGAGTTGACCAATTTATCATTGATTTTATGAATAGAGGATGCTCCCTTCTCGGAAAATACCATCACATGTGTGCTCGCGGAAAGGTTATCACTGAATTTGTTATCACCCGTCATAGCCTCTTTAATGATTGTAGCTTTAAACGATGTTGTATTGAAAAGAGATCCCAAATCTCTGGTCATTTGATGATTCTTTTCGATTTGATGTGCAACTAATTTAGTTATCTCGTCGGTGGCTCCACTCTTAATATCACGTTTAATCTGTGTGATAGTTTTATCACCTTTGATCTTGATGAAATCTTCCTCAACATTAGTGATAAGGACATTGAAAATCTTCTGAACAGTTTTAGTTTTTTCCTTATTCGGAAGTGCATCATATGCAAATGCTAAAGTCGCCATAGACTCTGCTTGACCACCAGACATTAGTTGAGAACCACCAACCTTCTTTAAACTGAGTTTTTCTCGGTTCTTGATATACATATCAGTTTTAGGAGTTTTTGTTGGACCAGGAGCAGATTTACCAGTTAAATCAATGAAATACTGATTCCATTCCTTAGTTAACTGAGATGAACCAGAACCGAAATGTATCATTGTCGAAGACAATGCTAATTTAGAATTTCTGACAATTTCTAAACCAACGTCAATGGAGCCGTCATAAGCAGATTTCCATAGGTCGATCTGCGCCAACTTGATGGCGTCTTTCTTACTAACATCGTGTGCTAACATATTGTAAGCAACACATATAATCTTTTCCCATTCGGCTGCAGCTATTTTAGTGGCGCCTTGGCCACCGAATTCGGATGTCTTTTTGAATTTACCAAGTGCTAAAAGACCTTGATCGGTTTGAATGTTTTTGGGTATTGAATCGGGGTTGTCGTCTATGAGCGTATCGAGGATGGATGCATCAATGAAAGCTTTCTTTCCGTTCAGCAGTTCGAATGCCTCACCTTTCTTAATTTTCTTTATGAAACTTTGGAATCTATCAGGATGCATTTTAAACTTTCCGCGATTAAGTGCGGTTGCTTCCGTCAAAAACTGCTTAAACGCCATCATTCTTCGAGATTCCCATGTGATATAAGTTAATTGTTATGGTTATTTATAATAACTTATACCTATGGGAATCTCGAATAGTCAGTCCTTGTGAGGTATCATCGAGCCATCCTTGTCAATTTTGATGTACTTGTTACTTTCGAGATAAATGAGAGTACTTTCTATACTCTCTGTAGCATACATATCAATCAACGATTTCCTCATAGAGGCCCGTTGAAACGATAACGATAAAATCCAGCACACCAAAAGTATGACAACTTCATGTATTTCAACGACCATCAAACTTCACCATCTGGGATATTGACAAAATCTTGCATTGGAAACGCAATACATATAGCCTTTGCAATCTCCAAGGCCAGTTCCATATGTTCCTTTTGAGTACCATTTTCCATTCTTAACTGACAATAATGAATCCAGCTTCGTAGAGTTCCATTCACATATAGACGAGATTTAGTCAAACCTTCAGGTAATACTACTCTTGCCTGTTCCTTGGCAATTCCATGATCGATTGCCCATTCATAGGCATGCCGTGATTCTCTCATTACTCTTGATTGAATATTATGCCACTGTTCAGCAACCCACATTGCCTGAACATCTTCGGGGTCGAGATTAATAGAGTTCTGACGATTCTTAGTATCTTGTAAGCGACACTCGCGAGGTTCAACAAACATATCGCCCATATCTTCTGGGTTTGCATATCGTTGGCTGAATTCCTGAAAGGAAAATGATCGATGGCGGAGCAATTGTCTTGCAATGTCTCGAGTCGTTTCCACTTCAATTGTGGCATTTACCATTTCTAATGGCGACCAATGAGAGTTCGCGATCAAATACTTAATAAGTTTTTCATTCGTCTCCTTATTCATTTGACCTGCAGGATTCGATACCCGAGCACAATACGCGATCAAATCGATCATGGACATGTCACCATCATTTCCATGATGACTTACTTGTTTCGTTGCGGCAATTAACTTTGCTTTCATTTCATTCTCTCTGTATTTTCATTATCAATATCAACTTGAACTCTTGCCCACTCTTTGTGTATCCATTGGATATCACGAGACATGCCAGGAAAAGTCCCAGCCAAGGTTTCCATCAAATGCGACAAACACGCCGCGTTATTAATCGCTGTATCTCTTGCCCACATATCTACATGTTTACTCATATTAGTTACTCATTACATTTTAAAGTCGGTGTATTCTTTCTTGTCGCGATCACCGAAAGTGTTTATTGGGCCTGTATCATTAGACGTTGGCGCAGTTTCAATCAAAGTTTGTGCTGAATCTTCCACATCATACAACTTCATTTTTGGTCTATCAACACCAATCACGAAACGTTTGTAAGTGGCAATGTCGGCATATCGATTCTTAAGTTGTTTAACCATTATTTGATTAAGTTTTTCAAGTTCGTCATTGGTTATGAGTGCAAACATAAAATCGGCTGTTGCAGGCAATCCCCATGATTCACTTGTGTTTGTAAGATCAACATCGGAGTTATTAGCACCGTCACGATTCGATTGAGTCGCGGTTACAATTGGAAGATTATTCTCGACTGCAAGACCACGTAGTTCCTCAGCAATAGATTTGATCAGGGTGTAACTGTTAATGCTACCACCAATTCCTTTCATGCGCGACGATGAACAGATGTTTAGATAATCAATGAAAATAATATCCGGTACAAAGTTCTTTTTCAATTTAAGTTCGTCAAGCAATGCTCGGAAGTGACCAGCATGAGCAGCACCTGTTGGATATTCCTTGATAATCAACTTACCATTAGTCTTCGCCATGAGCTTGTCGACTTTGGTCATGTACATATCAGACGATAGATTGGTGATTTGATCTAGAGGAACATTAAACAAGTTTGCGTCGATACGTTCAGCAATCCTTTCTTCTGCCATTTCCATTGTGATATATAGCACATTCTTATTCTGTGCTAATATCGCCGCGGCTTGGTGACACATAAACAAACTCTTACCAACACCTGTACTTGCAAGTATTACATTGAGAGTTTTATTTGGTAAACCACCCTTGGTGATTCTATTGAAATAATCAAGGTCCCATGGAATTCTAACTTCTTTCTGGTGATAGAATTCATATCGATCAGACGCATTTTCAAAATAGTCGTGGCCGACGCTAGCATCGAATGTTACAGCAAGTGCATCAGACAGTAAACTAGGGAGTGCATTTTTACTTAGAGTTTCATGACTGCCATCGATGATGCTAATAGATTCCATGATGGCAAGATAGATTGATCTATCCTGACACCACTTTTCCGTATGTTCATATAACCAGTCTTCATTTATATCTTCTGGTTTGGCCAATTCATTTAAAACAACCGCTGCATCTGTGAATTGCATTTCGGTTATTTCGGAGTTCTGAAGCTCTATTGAAAGAGCCTCAGCATTAGGTAAGTTATTATATTTCCCGACAAACGAGACTACCTCTTCAAAGATAGCTCGGTGTATGCCTTCAAAATAATCCTTCTTTAGAAAGGGGATAACCTTTCTTGTGTATACATCATTACTTAGCAGATTCCTCAGAATCGTTGTCTGTATCGACGGTGCTGTCATTCGGCATTTCTCCAATTTTCGCTTCAAGTGAGTCAGTAATTACATGGGTCAAAACGTCACCAATGTAATTCTGAAATTCGACATTATTTTTTAAGGTTTTATCGCCTTCGATTAGGGTCCAATCGAAGGCGACTCTTAACCCGCCATCA
>TARA_R110000851_G_scaffold17639_1_pt1 | contig 15763 bp, 13 predicted proteins | sample TARA_R110000851 | Tara Oceans TARA_R110000851 (sample SAMEA4397627) | marine metagenome | biome: Polar Biome; feature: [DCM] deep chlorophyll maximum layer (ENVO:01000326); material: water (ENVO:00002006), including particulate matter (ENVO:01000060) such as... | depth 17 m | reverse complement strand
TCCCACGGGGTCGAAACTCTGGCGCTTCGCTTACAAGTTTGACGGCAAACAGAAGCTGATGGCTTTGGGGGCTTATCCCGAGATCTCGCTCGCCAAAGCGCGCGAGAAGCGCGCCGAAGCCCGCGCTCTGCTGATCGACGGGATTGATCCCATGCAGCAGGCCAAAATCGATAAGCTGGAACGGCAGGCCCTCACAGAGCATACTTTTTCGGCCATCGCTGAGGAGCTTCTGGAGAAGAACCGCAAGGAAGGTCTAGCTGAAACGACGCTCTCCAAGAAAGCGTGGCTGATCGGAATTGCAAATGCCGATTTGGCCAACATGCCGGTCACTCAGGTGAAGCCAGCGCACGTTCTCGTGCCGCTTCGCAAAGTCGAAGCGGACGGCAATTATGAAACAGCCCGGCGTCTACGCGCAGTCATAAGCCAGGTCTTCAGGTATGCGGTCGCCACTGCACGCTGCGAACATGATCCGACTGCCGGGCTTCGCGGGGCGCTGATCGTACCAAAAGTTCGCCACCGCCCAGCTATCGTTGACCGAGATGGCTTTGCTGGCCTCGTGCGGGCCATCTGGGGCTATGATGGGGCAATAGAAACTCAAGCCGGCCTTCAGCTCATGGCACTACTTTATCCACGTCCTGGCGAGCTCCGCCTGTCGAAATGGAATGAATTCCATCTTCAGAAGCGCGTGTGGACCATTCCTGCAGAGCGCACGAAGATGCGCCGGGAGCATCGCAAGCCGCTGTCAGAACCTGCGGTGAAAATTCTGAAGCGGCTTGAATCAGTCACTGGCCATGAGCCGTGGGTTTTTGTCTCACAGCTCTCACGCGGCAAACCGATCAGCGAGAACACGTTGAATGGAGCTCTCAGGCGCCTCGGTTTCGGTGCCAATGAGATGACGTCCCACGGCTTCCGCGCGAGCGCCTCAAGCCTTCTCAATGAAAGCGGCAAATGGCATCCTGATGCCATCGAAGCGGAGTTGGCACATAGGGGAGCAGATCAGGTTCGCAAAGCATATCACCGTGCCACATATTGGGATCAGCGCGTTGAAATGGCGGAGTGGTGGGCGTCGGAAGTCGTGAGTTTCGCCTCAAGCTGACTGTGGAATAATGTATGATTACGGACGGTATGTGGGGGCCGGGAGCAGATGCCCTTCGTACTGGTGTTCGATAGGGCGGCAAAGCACACCGCCGTGCTGTATGATATGGACACTTTAGAAATTTGGTTGAGCAAGATTGCGGCGAATGCTCACTGCAAGGTCATGAGTAGTCTGATATTCATCCGGATTGATCACTTTAGCGAGAACATCTAGCTTCAATTCAATACCCCGAGCGGTTGTTGCGGGTGTTCTAGGCAGGACGAGAAGAAGCTGTTGCTTCCTTTTTTCCAACCTATGCAACCGCCGACCAATGTCTTGCAATTCTCTAGGATCAGGAATGATCGTGCTCGTGTGATCAGACTGATCGCGCCAGTAACCCGCTCGGATGAAATGAGTTTCAGTCATCTGCCAAGCATCAACCAAAGTAACGTATTGTGCTTCTAGTCCAAGCCAGGCTTGGCAAGCCCCGACCGCTGGATCCCGCAGGGAAGGAAGTTCTGATATCATAGAACTGAGGGCTGCGCCCATCACGAGTTGGCGGCGAGAAACGCTAGATGAAGTGCGTGGGAGGGTGTCCTCCACACCAATACGGCGTCGAGACATAGGTTTGCCTTTATGCTACACATGAGTCGTTTTATATCTCGCAGTATACCAGCGTGATCCTTTTAAGTAAATATGATCAGAAAAATATAATTATGAATCTCACTGCTGCGCAACTTCGAGCCGCTCGTGCCCTCCTTGACTGGACGCAGCCAAAACTAGCAGAAGCAGCGAAATTATCTGTTCCCACAATAAGACGAATGGAGAGTGATCGCGGCCCATCGGCAAGTACTGAGGCCAATGTCGATGCTGTACGCAGAGCGCTTGAGAACGGGGGTGTCCTATTTCTCGGACCCCAAGAGAGTGCCGATGGCGGGGCAGGCGTTAGGCTGAAAGAGTAACTGCAGATACTATGTTCTTAGCTACAATCGATGAGGCGCTCACATCCCGAAAGAGATACTTATACGCTTATTGAGCTGCAGCGAGCCTGTCGCACTCACACTATAACATCAAGGCGGCAACGGTTGGATTGTCATCGTCGTAATGGGATTGCAGGAGCTCTACAAGTGCATCCCTGAAATCATGCGCAAGTTTGCGAAGTCTCTTAAACTCTTGGCTCTCTTCACCTGCGGGGCTTTTTTGAGAGAGTGCTTCTCGAATGCGAGTATCGTCTAACGCAGTTAGGAATTCTGCATACAGCTCAAGTGCAGGGTAGGTTTTTTCCCCTGCGATCTCTTGAATCCTTTCAATTGCTGAAAGGGCAAGGTATTGACTTAGCGTCTCCACCTTTTCGTCAACATTTTGGCCATGGGTTGCGCCTATCGCGAGTACACCTGCCAGAAACAGCAGCATGCGGGAAAATCGAAGTTTGATAAGACGAATCGCACGCGGTTTGTCGTCATTTTGGACCTTATATTCAAAATCCACACAGATAGTCCGCCAATAACGGATCACATCGTTCAAGAGAAAGAGACAGATTTTATCGTCGCGCAGATTATCGGGCACATATTTTCGTAGCAGTTGCGTGCGCGCCTGATTGAAGCCACTCTCATTGAAGATCCACTCACCTTCTAGAAGTAGCAACATACGCCTTGTGATTTGGACATTGCTGTCATCTTGCCCGCCAATCATTTCCCGAGTCATGCTAACCGACAATGGCTCCGAAAAAACGCCACCTGGTGCAGGCATTTCAAAACCGTCATCCTTTAAACGCTCACGGACTCTGCGTTGATACTCAACGGCTTCTTCCTTATGCTCGCCCGTGTAGAGAAAGAAAAGATCAACATCAGAGCCACTCGTCGCTTCACGGCGAGCATAGCTTCCATTCACCCCCACGATGATAGCAGATTCATTCGCCATAATTGCTTTCGCGGCGTGCCGCATTTTATCAATGCCATCGTTCGACCGGGTCTTGGTTGCTGCAAATACGGCCTGAGCGTGATCTGATAAGACCATCTTACAACGTCGCCTCTTGCGCACGGTATTCATTCGCGACCACTGCGCCAATTGACACTTTCTGGTGTGCCTTTGTCTGGGTATAACGGCGAGACAAATCTTCCGGCGAGAGCACCACCACATCTTGGTTAACACTGAAGGTGCGTTTTGGTGCCTTGATCTCATAATCTAGCACAGCTGGTACCATATCAGACACCCTTCTATAAGCACGTTTTCTCGACGTCTTTGCCCAAGCAAAAATATGAAACAGCTCTGGGGCTTTGTGCTTTAACTGATCTTCAGTTTTCAGAAAATCATCAGCGTGGAAATTATCAATGTAGAAAGCCATGTAGGCTTGAGCGAGCCCATCAAAGATTAAGCCCCAAGGATGATGAATGACGAGATTATAGACTTCATCTTTCAACTTCCAGAACCCATCCATAAGCTTGACCGGCAAGCCGCCATCAGCCGCTGCCATCGCCGCCACTAGACGACGTGGGTGAATTGGTCTTCCGCTTTTCATAGAGAAGGCCCGTGAACGGCTTATACCTTCGATTGTGTCAAGATTTATCGGTCCACTAAAAAGATAAGAATGCTCACCATTATGGCGCCCTTCAATCATGGCGGCCACTTCATCTAGATCAATTTGATAAGCGCGCATGATCTCCATAATCTCATCGCCAAAGGGCGAACGGCCATATAATATATCATCGCCAGATCGGTGATGAGTGAGACCAAACGCGTCCCGAAAAACTGGTTCGAGTGTATGAGATAATGGTCCATGCCCTATATCGTGAAGAAGCCCCGCGGCAGCGAGGACCCGCGCTTCGCGTCGTCTAAGCCCTCGAATATCAGCGTAAAGGAGCGCGAGTTGAGCCACGCCTACAGAATGATCATAACGATTGTGACGACGGCGATGAGGATCGAGGCCATTCGGGGCACGCATATAATCGATCGCACCAAGAAAGCCGATATGCCTTAATCGCTGCACAGGCCCGGAGTAGGCCAGTTCATCGAGGAACGGGTCTTCAAACCTTCCATACATCTCGTGCGTAAAGGCAGGTGGGCATGGCGGCAGTTCTGGGAATAGTGGTAGAGTCTCCCATCCAGGCAAATCGCCGTCCGTATTGGCCCATGTCTTCATTTAGCCCAAACCCTTCGTAAGATCGATTGATTCTACTCTATGGACTTTAGCAAACTGATAAAGACAAACAATTGCCCACTCTCATTTGCAGCCTAATCTACATCTCTACCAAGCGGTCCAAATGGCCCAAATAGAGTCGGCTGTCGTGCCAGTACAATCCTATCTGACCAACCGACTTTGGGCGAGCGTGGCTTGTCTTTGCCATAGGCGTCTTCAATCCGCAGCTCCCCTAATTGGCGTAAATCAACAAGAACCTCTTCAAAGAGCTCCCGGGTGACCGGCGTATCATTGCACCGAGCACCAAACAACTGCTCCAAGCTCGGTGCATAATCAGCATCGACAGCATCGCGAATGATGCGCGGGATTTGCTCAAGAAGGTAAGTGTGAGAAGCGGCTTTTGCTGACGCATCGAAATCATATCCATCGAGCATCAATTGCATTGGGTCTGCCTTGCCAGTAAACCCTAGCGCCTGCAGGCCCGCACGGCCATGATGGAGCGAGATATTGTTCTCCTCCCAATGGATGTTGCCGATCACATTCCTCGCTTCGCGATGTCGTGAAAGATGTAAGAACCAATAACTGCGATGGGCTTCGGGCGAGCGAATGAAAAAGGGGGAGTAGAACTCAGCCCCGGTTGCTTCCTGAAGATGAGTGTAGAGCGTATTCTGGATTAGTGTGCGCCAGGCTTTGCTTTCAGTCTTTTCCTGGGTCAGCTCTCTGATGAATCCCGGGTCAACTTCGATGTTGCGATATCCCTGCATCTCCACACGCTTATCGCTCATATAATCGATCAGAGCATCCACCATGAAAGTGAGGAAGATTTCGGCCTTTTCGAGTTGCCCCAAAATCTGGCGGATCGACTGGAAAGTTACATCCTTCCATGAATACTGATCAAGCAAAAACAGGGATCGGCCTTTTTGCGGAGAACGGCGTTTAACGAGCATAATCGCCTCATCCACCCGCTCATTGAAATCGGCAGTCCAGATATGAATCGACTTTTCTAAATCCCCGGCGAAAGGAGAATCCTCAATCACTGAGCGCAAATAATCCGTATTGCGGCGATCGATGTCGACAAATAAAAAGTCCGTTCGGATCTCAAATCCTTTTTGTCTGCTCCGGTTCAGATGGTCTTGAACTTCAGCCACTGCTTCAAGCAGGATTAAAGGTGAGCCGTGCACCTCGCTATCGCCATAACTGTATCGCCCGCCACCCGCGAACCCATCCACAATCGTAATGTTGAGGCACTCTTGGACTGGCGTCGAAGTGCAAATTCGCAAGTATTCGCGAACATAGCGATCAATAATACGGTGTTTCGATTTGCTGTGGTGGCCCAGCATAGGGGGGGGCTCACCCAGTCTCCATTGATAATGCTTTTGCGCCATGCCAATCTTTACCCGATTATAGGCATAGCGTCATGGGTTATCCCGTCCAACTCTCGGCCATTGGCCGACTTTGCCCGCCGCTTGCCATCGTCCCCATGCGCCCCCCATTGTTTAAAGAAGAAAGCCACATTGTCTTTTGCGCATTGGTCACGGACCTGTCTGGCCCAAGCGGGCTTCATAGGACGTGCTTGCGCGCCGGACTCGCCGCCAACAATCACCCAGTGGATGCCCGAAAGGTCAAGTTTGCCGACATCTTCAAGAAGCGGCTCAACAGACAGAAACCTGACCTTTGCGTCGACCTCTCGAAGTGGTTGAATGCGCGGTACGCCATATTTCTGATCCTCGACGGTCACACCAAGCCAAGCATTGTCAGGAACAGAACGATTGACGAAAAATTTCGCCATACGCTTCGGTCGCTTGGTCAGTATTTGATATATATGCTGCGGCGTTTCAGTGATCGTCGCCATTACCTGTTCCACAAAAGCGAACGGTACCTTCTCATGGAAAAGGTCGCTCATGGAGTTTACGAACCAGATGGTTGGTGTTTTGCGATTGCGCGGTTGGTCCAACCGCTCTGGCAACAAGCTGACTTCAAACCCATTATCATAGCCATGGGCACCCATGGCTTTTAGTCGCTTCGCCAGCGTCTCAGCGTAACAAAACTTGCAGCCGGGAGAGACCTTGGTGCAACCTGTAACCGGGTTCCAAGTCATCTCAGTCCATTCAATTTGCGACTTTCCAGCCATATGTTCTCATAACGTTCTATTGCGCAAATTACAACTCGCCTAACACAACTTAGACTCTATTGAAGGTTCAGATGTTCTTAGATTGGAGCGTTTGCTCTTTTGCTCAAGCCCTTTTCGCTATGCTGCATGTAATCCTATAAGCCATGCGGAGCTTGATATGGCAGTCAAAAAATATGATCGGTGTTAGCCGTCGAAGCCTCCGTCAGTTCGGTGTGTAGTGTGCGTCCGAAGGCTACGGCGGAAATCCTCCCTTTTTTGAGAATTTGAAGCCAAAATTCATTCTGCCTGTTACGCTTCCTCAAACACAGGAAGCCTCGTCGCATCGAGGAGTTTTTTTATGGGTATCCGGTCTCTAAGCCAGCTTCCGCTTAGTGTCCGCAGCAGATACACTATTTCCGTTCAGATTGGATTAGCGAGGTCATAAAAGCTTGAACTTCGCTTTCGACCCAGACACTTCTTCGTCCGATATGAACTGGGGCAGGAAAGGGGCGTGTGGAATCCTTGATCTGTGAGTATAATGTTGACCGTCCGACGCTAAGGCGGTCGAGTACTTGGTTGAGGCTCAGGAAGCGTATCGGCTGGCTCGCATCCACAAGTGCCTGGGCAACATCAAAATCTAACGGAAAATCAGAGTTGGAGAGCCGGCGTATCGTCATGCCGAAAGTCTTACGTATATTTTGCTGCTCGGCCATTTTGTTTGGCGGGAGAATGAGGGATGTGGACTTCAGCGTGCATGTACTGCCAACCCGAAATGTTGGGTGACAGGGTTCCGGCGGTGTGTCACACAAAAAATGATGTGCAGACAATGGGTTAAGTGTCGCTGGGTGACACTCCCTTAATCTTGCCCTCCGGGACACTAGTAAACCTTTCGGGCCTGATTCCCCCCTTTGCTTACTCGATTAGTGCGTGTCGCCAGATTTCCTGTCCGTCCAGGGCGCGCTGGAAGCGCGCCGCAAAGCGGCCGGAGGCCCTTGACGGACAGGAAATCTGGCAAGGAAAGTTGCTGTTGCCCAAGGCATTTATGCCATTGGGCATGATGGAAAAAATAACTCGATAAAGAACTTCTGGTTACCTTTTGAAGGTATGGTTCACCATCGCAAAAGGCTATTGGGTAGTTCATGACTCCAGCAGATTTCATACGGAAATGGGAACGTTCTGAACTCAAGGAAAGCGCTTCCGCGCAATCCCATTTTGTTGACCTTTGCCACCTTTTGGATGTTGAAACTCCCACCGATGTTGATGCCGTCGGGGATACCTATTGCTTCGAGAAAGGGGCTACCAAATCGACAGGCGGGCAGGGCTTCGCAGACGTTTGGAAGAAATCATGCTTTGGATGGGAATATAAAGGGCCACGCGCCAACCTGGACGCTGCATATGTGCAACTTCAACGCTATGCGGTCGCTCTTGAAAGCCCGCCGCTTCTGATCGTTTCAGATACCAAAACCATCGTGGTTCGAACAAACTGGACCAACACAGTCAGTGAAGTTCACGCGATCGCTTTGACTGACCTGGTGCACGCTGAAAAGCGCGAGCTCCTACGCAATTGTTTCCTGAATCCAGAAGCCTTGAAGCCTCGCCGCACGCGAGATGAACTGACTAAAGAAGCGGCAGACGAATTCTCTACTCTCGCACAGCGTTTGCGTGATCGCGGGCATCATCCGGAAGCGGTGGCGCACTTCGTGAATCGACTCGTCTTCTGTATGTTTGCAGAAGACGTAGACTTGCTCCCGAACAAGCTTTTTCAGAAGGCAATGGAGCGCTCTTTGCGTGAGCCAGAACGCGCGCAGAAGTACCTATCTGACCTTTTTGGAGCGATGCAAAAGGGCGGCGAATTTGGGCTGGATGACATCCCCTGGTTCAATGGCGGTCTATTCGATTCAGCCGACGCTTTGCCCCTGGATCGCGATGATGTAGAGCTAGCAATCGAGGCCGCAAAACTAGACTGGTCGGATATTGATCCATCCATTCTAGGCACGTTGTTTGAGCGTGGTCTCGATCCTTCAAAGCGATCACAACTTGGCGCGCATTACACTGACCGTGACAAGATCATGATGATCATCCGCCCGGTGATCATCGAGCCTCTTTCGACCGAGTGGAACGCAATAAAAGTGAAAATCGCGGACGAGATGGAGAAGTCTCGAACCGCCAAATCTGAAGGCGCGAAAACCCAAGCCTACAATCGCGCTGTGAAGGTGCACAGCGACTTCATAGAAATGCTTTCAGAGTTCCGCATTCTGGATCCCGCCTGTGGCTCAGGCAACTTCCTGTATCTTTCGCTCAAAGCGCTGAAGGACATTGAACAGAAGGCAAATGTCGAGGCCGAAGCGCTGGGGCTTCCTCGCGGGTTCCCACGCGTTGGGCCTGAAGCCGTGAAAGGAATTGAGATCAACTCCTATGCGGCAGAGCTTGCAAGGGTGTCGATCTGGATAGGCGAGATTCAGTGGATGCGTGCCAACGGATTTCCTGCCGCCACAAATCCCATCCTGAAGCCTCTGAGCAACATCGAATGCCGTGACGCGATTCTCACTTCGGACGGAAGCGAAACTAATTGGCCGTTGGTCGATGTTATAGTGGGCAACCCGCCGTTTCTGGGTGCGAAACTAATGAAGGGTAGTTTGGGCGTAGATCAAACGGAACGTATTCGTTCTATCTTTGCGGGTCGGCTACCCGGGTTCACCGACCTTGTGTGTTATTGGTTCGAAAAATCGCGGGAAGCCGTCGTTCTAGGCAACGCCAAAAGGGTGGGCCTTGTTGCCACAAATTCGATAGCCAAGAATACAAATTTGCCCGTTATGCGTCGCATTACAAAAGACTTGACGATCTATGAAGCTCATTCTGATGAGGCTTGGGTTGTCGATGGTGCCGCTGTACGCGTCTCGATCATATTGTTCGGCCACAAAAGTGCTGACGGCATACAGAAGTTGAACGGCGTGCGGGTGGCTAATATCAACGCCAACTTGACAAGCGGAATCGACGTTAGTGCTGCGAAGATACAACCAGAAAATATCGGAAGGAGTATGCTCGGGATCCAAAAGAGTGGACCGTTTGACGTAGATGGCGAACTCGCTAGAGCTTGGATGCGGCTCCCCTTGAATCCAAATGGGCTGCCAAACTCGTCGGTACTGAAACCCTACAGGAACGGCGACGACTTGATGTCTAATTGCAGAGATAAATGGCTTATCGATCTGCCACGAGGATTGAACGAAGCAGAAGCTTCGTTGTTTGAGGCGCCATTTAAGTACTTGTCTGAAACGCTCTACGATGCCCAGAATCCAAACTTAGGTACCCTGAAAGACGTGCGCAGTGGTGCCCGTGATCAGCACGCGCGTTTGCGTTGGTGGGAGCCCTACTGGCCTCGCCCCGAAATGCGACGGCAAATTCAAAAGGTACCACGCTACATCGTCACTCCGGAAACGGCGGAACACAGACTCTTTGTTTGGATGAGCTACCCAACTCTTCCAGACAAGAATCTGATTGTTATTCCACGAGATGACGATTCGATATTTGGCATTCTGCAATCGCGGATTCATGAATGCTGGGTGACCGTGATGGGAAACAGAATGGGCAAAGGAAATCAGCGCAGGTACAATAACTCAACTTGTTTTGAGACGTTTCCTTTTCCGGAAGATTTCCTATCCAGCTCCGAAAATAGCAATGCCTTCGCACACACAATTCAGTTGTCGGCTCAGCGACTTAATGAGCTTCGCGAGAGCTGGCTTACGCCATCTGACCTTGTAAAGCTGGTTGATGAACACACGCCCGACTTTCCGCGCCGAATCCTACCGACAAACGAGGAGGCCGCTGACATCCTTAATAAACGCACGCTCACGAATCTATACAATGATCGCCCGGCTTGGCTCGAGCACGCGCATCGGGAGCTCGACCGCGCTGTGGCTGCTGCCTATGGGTGGCAAGACGACTTCGACAATGGTGTGCTGACGGACGATGAAATCTTGAAGCGCCTCTTCGAACTTAACCAGACAAGAGCGAAATCAGAGGAACAGACAGCGGGTTAAATGGCGCAAATCGCAATAAAATCGAAGCGACACGAATTGCAGGCAACTCAGGGTCGATCTAAGTGTTTATTACTAAACGATAAAAATAGGACTCTCACTCATCCAGTCCTTCAAAAATATGGTATGTCGTATGGTACAAGCCCGTGACATATAAAAAAAATAGCTAAATCTTTTCAAGAACTACAAAGTTAATACCAGTCCTCTTCTGGCACCAGATATTTCGGTTGGCCGTCCTGTGGGGCGGCCTTTTTTGTGGGGTCAGGGGGCGGCGGTCAGGTCGCGATAGGTCCCGGGGGTCTTGCCCGCCCAGCGCTTGAAGGCGCGGGTGAAGGCGCTCTGTTCGGAAAACCCTGTCAGGAAAGCCACTTCCGCAATGGAATAGCGCGTGTCGGCGAGAAAGCGCTCGGCCGTCTCGCGCCGCGCCTGGTCCACCAGGGCCTGGAAGGTCAGCCCCTGGTCCGACAGCCGGCGCTGCAGCGTCCGGGCACTCATGCCGAGATCCGAGGCAACTTGCGCCAGCGACGGAATGCCATCGGTCAGCACATCGGCAATCTGCAGCACGACCTGCCGGTCCAGCTGGCGATCCCCGGATTCGGCCGGCAGCATTCCCTCGGCCTGGGCGCTCAGGAATTTCCAGATGCTCTCGTCGCCGACCAGGTTCGGCTTGTCGAGCCGCTCGGCCGGGATGATCAGTGCGTCAATGTCCGCCCCGAAAGTGATCGGGCAGCGAAAGTGTGCCTCCAGTAGCTCCCGCGAGCCGGCCGGTTCCGGGTGGCAGAACTGTACCGCGCCCGGTTTCGAATTCGGGCCGGTCGCCTCCCGGCACAGCGTGACATAGGTGGCCAGCGCGCCCTCGCTCGACAGGTCCAGGCCGAGGCGCGGCGTGTCCGGCCGCCGGTGCGTCCACCAGAATGTGTCGCCCTTGTCAGACAGTTTGAACGTCGAGGCCGTATTGTAGGCGCGCGCATGGCGGTCCATCCGCAGGAAGGACTGGCGCAGCGTCGGTGCCGATTTCCAGGCCAGGCCCACAGCGCCGAAATCGGAGCAGGTGGCCGACATGCTGACGCCGAGCAGGAAGCGGATATCCGGTGTCTCGGTCTCGGCGATGGTTTCCAGCAAGCTGTAATAATTGGCGGCGTGGATCATGGCGGGCGGCGGGCCGGCCGATGGCGACGGGTCGAGTCCGGCCACACGGCACAACATGTCCCGATCCATCCGGTCGCTGAGCCGCTCAATGATCCTCAATACGAAGACGGTTGAAACTGTTGCCATCTCCCGCGCGCTCCCCGCTTTGGCCTTCCCGCCAAGGGCGCGATCCCCATCGCACCTCACGCTTTCACATTGCGCCAAAGGGATTGTCGCGTCCAGTCAACAGGATGTCGCGACCGGTCAATACGCTCATCGTCGCCCCTCATACGATGAGTACAGATCAGCTCAGGGTGACGCTCCAGACCGGGAGTATCTCCCCGCCGGGCTGGCAAACTGGACCACCAGACCCAACAGCCGCGAGGAAAAAGACCCATGTTGAATTCACCCAGTACGCCACAAGCGCTTCTCAAGTTCATCGCGACGGCCACGGCTGTCATTGCCCTGATCGGCGTTGCAGCCGAAGCCGAGAGCCAAGGCGCCCGCCCGGCGTCGGCCAAGATGCCGCCGGTCAATGATGGCTTGCCCATGCCAGGATTTGTGGTGACCACGGATGGTACGGCCATCGTTGTCACCGATCCGCAAAATGATTTCCTGTCTCCTGACGGCGTCACTTGGGGCGTGGTCGGGCAAAGCATCACGGAGAACGGCACCGTCGAAAATATCGGCGATCTGTTCGCGGTTGCCGAGCAAACCGGCATGCCCGTATTCGTCTCTCCGCATTACTATTATGAGCACGATCATGAGTGGCTCTTCGAGGGCACGCTCGAGACCTTGATGCACTCCATCGGCATGTTCGACCGTCCATCCGCCTTGAACCTTGAAGGATTCGAAGGGTCTGGTGCTGACTGGCTGGACCAGTACAAGCCCTATATCGAGAATGGTGAGACGGTGGTGACCAGCCCGCACAAAGTCTATGGCCCGGATAGCAATGACCTTGCGCTCCAGCTGCGTAAAGCCGGCATCAACAAGGTCATTCTTGCAGGAATGTCATCAAATCTTTGTACGGAGTCCCACATGCGCAGCCTGATCGAATCAGGTTTCGAGGTCATGGTTGTGACTGATGCAACGGCCGGAGCCATCACAGAGCACTACAACGGCTATGACGCATCCCTCACCAATTTTCGAATGATTGCCAGTGCCGTTGATAACACCGCCAACACGGTGAAGGCGATCAGATCCGCCTACAAGAAATAAGCTTCGGAGCCATCTTTCCTGCGCCCTCTCCCCGGATGGCTCCCTTGGCGCCCAGTTGAACTCACCCACCCACACCCATCAGCTGGGCGCCCTCTTGTTTCGTCGGCGGATATTTGCAGGCCTCCCGCCGCCCGAAAATGCGTACTCCTGCGCGCAGCCCCTGAACCATCGGCCTGTTCCGCCAGATGACTGGCATTCACCCCTCAAGGATATCTGACATGACCAAGAAACTTTATCTCACTGGCATGGCCATCGCGATTGCGATGTCGGCCTCAATGCCCGCTTTCGCAGAAGACGAATACAATGTGTCGAACGGCGTAACGACAGCGGGCGTTCCCCTGGGCCTGCACGGCGTCGACGCAGTCGCCCTGACCACCTATAACGCAGTCGCCGAAGGCGACGCCGCGCATACGGTTGTTGAAGATGGCGTCGCCTACTATTTTGCGTCTGCGGAATCGGCTCGCAAATTCAAGACTGATCCGGTGCGCTTTGCCCCGCAATATGGTGGCTTCTGCGCTTATGCTGTCGCCCTTGGCAAGAAGTTCGACGGTGATCCTCACTATGCAGACATTGTCGATGGCAAGCTCTACCTGTTCGTGAACGCAGACGTCTTTGAAAAATACAAGAAAGACAAGGTGAAGATTCTCAAACGCGCTGAAAAGACCTGGCCGTCGATCCAGCACAAGGCTGTTGGTGATCTCTGATCCTTTCATTGGCGGCCGGGCGGTGCGTCCGGCCGCATTCTTTCCTTCAGATATTTCAGGAGCCCCATATGCGCCCCCCTTTACCTCCTTTCACAGTGCAAACGGCTATCGAGAAAGTCCGCCTCGCCGAAGATGCGTGGAACGGGCAGGATCCCGAGAAAGTGTCGCTGGCCTATACCGAGGATAGTATCTGGCGAAACCGCGACCTCTTCATCAATGGTCGCGCCGAAATCGTCAGTTTCCTGACTGCCAAGTGGCGGCGAGAGATCCAGTATCGATTGATCAAGGAGTTGTTCGCCTTTTCTGACAACCGGATTGCTGTGCGATATGCGTACGAATTTCACGATCGCACCGGTCAATGGTACCGGGCATATGGCAACGAGAATTGGGAGTTCAGCGAGTCTGGCTTGATGCAACGACGGCATGCCAGCATCAACAACCTTCCCATCTCGGCAGGTGAAAGAAAGTTCCGCTGGCTGATGGGCCGTCGTCCTGACGATTATCCCGGCCTCAGCGAGTTGGGGCTGTAGGGTAGGCACCGAAGCCGCCCTAATCCCCGACGATCACCTGTGTCAGGCGGTCTGTGTACTTGCCAGCGGGGGCGTGAGTGGTGTCGGGGCGGATCAGGATGCCCAGCCGGTGTTGCGAGCTGGCGGCACTCTTGACCAGTGCGGTCTCTGCGCTCGGCGCAGGCGCCACCAGCTTGCCATCGATGCGCAAGTCATAGGCGATTCCCGTGGGCGTGAACTCGTGACGCAGCTCTCCGCCATTCTGTGACAGAAGATAGATGGAGTAGAGCGTGTTGGCGTCCACAGCGAAATCGACCGATTTTTCCAGTCCCTTCCTCATGGGACCAAAATCGAGCGGCCAGTGCACGTCTAGTACATTGTCTGAACTCTGCCTCAATCGTTTGTATTGTGAGTATCTATGTTTCCAAGCATGTTCAGCGCGCTGATGAGAGCGTCCCATTGCGCTGCCCCAAGCTTTGCCTTGAGCGCCGTTTGGGCATCATTCCATCGGGTGACGATGTCGGTCAGCAAGGCACGTCCCTGATCGGTCAGGCGGACATGGCGCGCGCGCAGGCCCTCTGGCGTGAAGGTTTCGACCTGGCCTGTACGTTCAAGCGCCGCGATGTTTCTGACCATGGTTGTGCGCTCGGTGCGCATGCGCGCTGCGAAATCGGCGACGGAGGTATCTTGCAGATAGTAGAGCTGCATCAAAAGAGAGGCCTGTCCGGGAGCGATGCCGGCTCCGTCCAGATAGGCACCGTAATGACGGGCAAGCGCGCGATTTGCGGCGCGGGCCGCCTCGGCCATGCACACGTGAGGGCTGTGGCGGAGGTCTTCCAACAGCGGGATCTTGTCTGTCTTGTCCGTCAGCATGACGCGTGTCCTGCACTGATTTTCTAGGTCGTCGATGATTGGGGGATTTACCGCGACCCCATTAAGTGTGCATATACACATAACTTGAATGAGAAGACCAGAGGTCAAGAAGGAGGTGTGACATGGCGCATTTGGACAAAAGCGTCGCGATTGTGGGGGCGGGCGATTATATTGGCACGGCCATTGCGAAAAAATTCGCGTCTGAGGGGTATTTGGTCGTGGCAGGCCGGCGCAATGGCGACAAGCTTGCGCCTCTGGTCGCCGAGATAGAGGCGGCCGGTGGCAGGATCTCAGCCCGATCTCTGGATGCGCGCGAACCAGAAGATGTCACCGCTTTCCTTGCCGAAGCGGACGCGTTGGCACCGCTCGCCCTTACCATTTTCAATGTGGGGGCCAATGTGAATTTTCCCATACTTGAGACGACGGATCGCGTGTTCCGCAAGGTCTGGGAGATGGCCTGCTTCGCCGGCTTCGTGACGGGGCGCGAATCTGCGCGGCTGATGCTTGAGCATGGGGAGGGCAAGATTTTCTTTACCGGTGCAACCGCAGGGCGACGCGGGGGGAATGGCTACGCCGCCTTTGCCGCGGCCAAGTTCGGATTGCGCGCCGTTGCCGAATCCATGGCGCGCGAACTTTGGCCCCGGCATATCCACGTGGCCCATCTCATCATTGACGCTGGCGTCGATACCGAATGGGTGCGCGAACGGATCAGGCAGGCAGGTGGGCCAGACAACCCGCCGGGCCTGATGCCACCCGAAGCCATCGCGGATGCCTATTGGCAATTGTTCCAGCAACCGGAAACAGCCTGGACCTTCGAACAGGAAATCCGTCCCTATGGGGAGACATGGTGATGCGTGATGTGAGCGTTGAATTCCATTTCGATTTCGGCAGCCCGAATGCTTATCTCAGCCACAAGGTGATTCCGGACGTGGAGGCGCGCACCGGAGTGAGCATCACCTATGTGCCGGTTCTGCTG
>TARA_R110000851_G_scaffold95153_12_pt1 | contig 15778 bp, 10 predicted proteins | sample TARA_R110000851 | Tara Oceans TARA_R110000851 (sample SAMEA4397627) | marine metagenome | biome: Polar Biome; feature: [DCM] deep chlorophyll maximum layer (ENVO:01000326); material: water (ENVO:00002006), including particulate matter (ENVO:01000060) such as... | depth 17 m | reverse complement strand
CCTCCTTAACACCATGCGAAATACAGATATTTTTTTCATGGGACCAAAAAAAATCCCAGCCATGAATCTCGTCAACCGCTATGTTCAAGGGTATGGTTGTCTTCCCATTCAGTAATGCGTCCGAGCGTCCGTGTTGTTAAGTCGGTTCAAGAGGGTCTAATCCTCAAGGAAACCAACCAAAAAAAGAAGGATGCACGCAAGGCTAAAAGGGATGCGGCAAGGGAAGCCAAGAAGACTAAACCTTCTTCTCCTGTGCGCGTTACCGATTCATCAAAAGAACCTCCTAAAGAAGAACCTCCTAAAGAAGAACCCAAGAAAGTCAAAGTGGTTAACCCCGCGAACGATAACAGAAAGGGTAAGGGCGGTAAGACGGAGAAGGGATTCGCGTCTTTAGCACCTTACATGGGCGATTTAGTCAGCCAATACAAAGCAGAAGAGATAGACGCGACTACATTTTACGAAGACATCGTTTTCGCTAACAACATGCTCTTGGGTCGCGCTTTGGGACAAGAGAAAGATGAGATGCTACAAGAGCGTGAAGACGGCTTCCCCGCTATGCTTCACGAACCATTCCTAAACGGGCCTGTTATGATGCATTTGAAGAGGTTGAGCAATGAATTCCCCGAACTCAAGGATGTCCAAAAAGCAGACGAAGAAATGAACGGGTCTTTAGCAGATGCTATGGGTGGTTCAAAAGGAATACGCGCTGATATTTCATCGTTTATCGCGGACCCATTGAATGAGGGCAGAAGTCACCAACAAAAAGACATCAATGGTATTTACCAACTCCTTAGCAAATACGACCACCCTCTCGGTGTGACGCTATCAGCAGATATACCGAAGAGTGACCGCATTCAAAGCAATTACAGACCAAGTGCGGGGCGTAAGATTCGCGTCGCTGGTAAAATGCAAGACCCTTCGTTTGAAGAAGAGATGAACCAATTGCGCGATGAGCAAAAGGAGAACTTGAACTTTAAGGATGATAAGCGATTCACTGCGGAGCGCGATAAAGGTGGAGCGAGCAAATTTTACGACAAGTTGTTTCAAGAAGGTTCAGTTTCTCCACAAAGAGAAGGGCAGTCGAGTTTCTCTCTTAACAAACCTTCATCCTCAACCACAAGGCAAATTCTTAATCAAGTGCGAGATATTTCACGCGAAGAATCAATTGATGAGAAAACTGCATTCAAGAAATTGATGAGTAATTTTAACGGCTTTATGATTTCTTTGACCGGAAACAAAGCATTTGGAACTTCGGGTCGCGCGGGTAAATACGGTAAGGGAATAGAAGAAAGAAAAGCACCCGACGCAATTACACCTTCTATGGCTGATGCCGCGGAGCAACTTGGGTTGTCTTCGATTGCACCAAACATACCCGATTCGTTGATTAGTCCGTATTTGAAAGACCCAAAAAGTGCATTCAGCAACAAAACGCGAGATGCTTTGGCTGATGAATTATCATCTGTTGGTCAAGTGGGTTTTCATCCGTCACTAACATCCGCTATGGGTGAGGGTGGCCTCTTGAGCAGTCTATACGGTGACCCTAACGCAGTGACCACCGAAGGTGGTGGACTGGATGGTTCACAAGAAGAAATAGCAGGTAGGGCCAGTGAAGCGCGAAGAGCGGCCATTGGCGGTGTAGCCACTGAATCATCTATGTTGGAACCCGAAGATGAACTTGAATCAATTCGCGGGAATAGAAACATGACACCAAGCCAAAAAATGGTGCAACTTGAGCGGCAGTTGCAAGAAGGTGCTATCGACGAATACGAATATGAAATGCAACGCATGGCTATGGGTGTCAATGAACACAAATTGAACCCCGATGCAGAACTGAATGGTTTAACAGGTAATGACTTCGATGTTGGTCACGCGCTTCATGGTATGAATGAGAATTCAATAATTGAAGCAACAAGCGCATTCACAAACAATCTAATCGGTATGAGTCGCGTGATGCGAGAACTGCGATACAAAGCATACGCGAACGCTGATGCTAAAACAGATGAAGAAAAAGAAGTAATCAATAAAAAATTGATGGCTGTTGGATTAACCGCGGAGAATATGATTGCATTTGGTAACCTTGACAACGCGACACTTGAAGACAAAAAACGATACAATAAACTTGATGAAATGTTGAGTCCGACGCAATATGTCAATACGGCAAAAGCGGGTGTGGACGCAGATGGGAATGAATTTGAGCCAAAAATGAAGAGTGTTCCCGGTGTAGGCACTTTGGGACAAATGCTCCCGACTATTACTTCTCGTTTGAATCGACAGCACGATATGATGAAACAGATTGGATTATCCGATGTTGATTTACTTGGTGCGGCTATGAGATACGCGAACGCTGATATGAGTCGTGTTGGGTATCTTGACGCATTCAAATCATTATCCACACAAACCCGCAAAGATGGCAGTTTGAATACATACCCGATAGACCGCCTATTACAGTATTTGAAAAAGACAGGTATGCGCGAAGCCGTTGATGAAGAACACCATCAAAAAAGCCAAGAGCAACAAGAGAAATACCACAGAAACCATATTGCGCGCCAACAACAAAAAGAAGAGGGTAGTAAAGACGAAGACCCCGAAGTATCGCACCGTGATATTTTACACGACCCCGAAACATGCGTTTCTTGCAACACAGACCGTTTTGGTAACAGGGAAGCAGATACAGCGCGGATAAATTCTCCCGTCAAAGGAAAAAAATCACCTTACACTCACAAAGCAATAACAATCCCACTACTCAAAGAATACAAACAAGGCGGTGAAGAACACCCGCTATACGCTAACGGTGTAAGTGAAAATGATATTTCACTTGGTTCTATATTGAGGCATATTTTCCCCAACAATGACTTTTACGATTATAAAAAGTTGGTGAAGAGAGAAGCAAACGCTCCTAACAAACAAAAATGGAGAAATGATGAAGAGTCAAGAATGCGTCGAAGAATCAAAGAAGCAGTCATTACAGGCAACCCACGCGCGGCTAACATTTTCAAAAAGTTTGGACTTTACCGAACAAAAGATAACGCAATCGCGAGTGGACCAGCAGGTATGAGCAACAAGGAATTGGTTGCTTCTTCATTCTTTATGAATAATGACGATTCAGTTGACAAACATCAAGAATCAATGCGTAAGAAAACGCTTGTAGCAACGCGTTTCAATGCTATCACTGATGCTATGCATTTCATGGAAGAACTCGCTGATGGTGTTTATGGTGGTAAGAAAATCAAACCGGGTGCGTTGAAGACCTCCGAACAGCGACGCAATTTGTTGAACGCTATGATTACTGCACCCACTAAGGGTGTGGAGAAGCAAAGCGGAATTGTCGCGAAAAGAAAGCGTGAAATTGATTCTTACAAAGACCTATACAGCGCGTATTTGGAACAAAAGGCAATCCAAGACAGCAACGAAGAAAAGACGAAACCAAAAAAGGTAAAAGACGCTGATGGTGTTGAACGCGAAGAGCGCGGTGAATATCAGTCACCCGGTCAAATAGCGATAATTAAAGAGCAAGGTGAGGCACTTCAAAATAAATATGGCACTATGTTGGCTCTCCGTAATAAAAAATTGAAAGAGATTAAATCTGCTGAAAAGAAAATCACCAAGTTAAAAGATGCGAGCGACGATAACATCAGTCGAACAAACGAATACATGCTTGGTGCGTTCATCGGTAAAGATGTATATACGGGTGGTGAAAAATACAACGCGAGTGACAAATTGGCTAAGATATTCGCCAAGATGCAAAAATCACCGGAGTCAGCAAGCATGTCCGCCCTGTTGGGTATGCTTGGTGAATTGCACGATGATATGTATGGTGATAGCGATTATGACTCCGTTTTCAAAGCAGACACGGATGGGAGAGTGGACCAAGACTACACTCACTCACTCGACAAATATAAACTCGGCAGAATGGGCGAAATGGCTGGAACAGGTGTCATGTCAATCACCAACAACAAAGCAATCCCGCGAATCAATTCAGTCAATCAATTACTCGCTCATCGTATTCAAATGGGCTTCCCTCTCACAGAAGAAGACATTAAGCGCGCAAAGGATATGTTGCATGACGCTGATATGGCAGATGCACTTGACCCTCAAACAATTCAAAGTATAGGAAAAGAGTTGACTGCTGATGATTTCAACATGATGAATATATCGGAGTTGCCACATGAACACCATGACGATACCGAAAACGAATTGGGATTGTTGACAGAAGATGAAGCGGCGCGAAGAGAACAAAACTCACACTTCACTAAAGGGAGTGAAAAAGCGATAGCAAATGGTGACATTGAAGCCCATAACTTAGTTTCCAATTGGAGAGACAACGCGCCAACATTGTGCGGTGTGTGTCATGGACATAGGTTTGTTACAAGGGATGAAGCAGTTTCATACATTCGTCACCGCATACCAAGTATGCGCGACGAAACCCGCAATAGCCCGAAAATCAACAAATATATCGAGAAGAAAATGAGGCCGCGTGGTCATGCTTCATACGACGAACACCCCATGAATGATGAAATGGATGCGGGAGAACATGAACAACTCGCGTGTCCGGGTTGTGAACACTCCGCTGATTATGTTCAAGGTGGGAAAATATCGAACGGACTTTGCGGAGATTGTTTTGGAACAGGTGAGCGCGACCCAGCAAATGATGAACACATCCAAGATGGTTATACAGACGCAGATGGGAATAAAATTGATGGGAAGAATCACCACTATTCACACAATGATATGGTGAATCAAAAGTTCGATTACCTCAACCAACTGGCGTTAGGACAGGCTGAAATGATACAGTCGGGTGAAATACCGGATTATTTGAAAGGTGTCCTTTCACCTAAATCACCAGTTTGGCAAATGTTCTCTCAACATGTAGGGAGCGGTAAGTTCAAAACATTTGAAGAAATGCGTGAAGCGCGCAAAAAGAAGCAACGCGAACCACTGGTTATCGACCCGAAAGCACCGGAGATACCATACGCGCCTCATGAAAGAGATAAACCGCAAAACACAATGCCGGATATTGCAATCAACACCCCTGCTGAAATAGGTGCTATGCCGGAGATAGAGATGAACACTATGCCGGAGATTAAACTCAACTCCGTCAATCAATTAGCGATGGAAAAACATCACCAAATCATGATGAAAAAACATTGTGAAAGTATGCACACAATGGCTGTGCATGGTCAACCGCAGATGAAGGAAGAGATTGATGCATTATACAATAGCATCATCAACGACCCTGCACTCTTAGACGCTCACAATAATGAAGACCATCATTTGGTTGAAAAAATGCATAAACTACAAGAAATCGCAGAAGCGAACTATGTTGATGATTACAGCGACTTTCATGCCACCAAGCATCACGCCGCTTTGGGAACTAAAGAACAGAATGCAATACGCGCTAAACGAAGACAGTTGCCTACTGATGAAGAAGGTAATTTGAAACTAACGATGGCTGATGTCTTCGGAGGAAACGCACCTATGAGTTTTGGTGACTTTGAACCACTAACGCCTTATCATGGACACATGTTAGCATCGAAAGAAATACGCGAAGGATTGTTTGAACCGGGTCAAGATAATAAACCCAAAGAGGTAACTCATAAAGAAATGAAAAATTTCTTCGCGGGTAACAAGCAGGTATCACGATTGCTCAAGAGAATTGAGGATGCAGAACAATTCAAACCGGAGAAGTTGGAGAAGATTAAAACCGCGCTTAGTAAAATCGAAAAACCAATGGTGGCAAGAAAGACATCCAATATGTTTAGTGATGAACTGAACAGTATTTTGAAAGAGTTCGGTGAAAAACCGATGATTGCTGGTATGGAAAAACGCGCGATGACTTACAGTGAAGAAGCAATCAAAGCATTCAAAGCCGCTGGTGCGACAGATGTTAATTCATTATTGACTGCTGAAAACAAAATTGGTCAACATCGCGCGTTGAATGAAGGATATACCACGATGCGTAATCAAGCGATTAAACCGTTGTGGCAACAGTATGTCATGCGTAAAGCACTTCAACATTTCATGGCGCGAGTTAACAACCCTCTCGACCATCCAAAAATACCAGCGGGTATCGACCAATCCAATTTTTCTTTAATGGTCGGGGAAGATAGCGGTCTGTTTCAATTGTTGAAAGATGAAGCCGCGAAAGTTGCTGGTTATGAAGACGAAGAACAATTAGAAAAGAAAGTCAACTTAGCGACAAGTGTGACTATTGGTGGTGTGAAGTTGAATCCAAGAGATTTCAAAGCAAGTGTGATGGAGGGAGTGGACCATGACGACTCCGAGCAAATGGAGATGGGTTACATAAAACACGGAATGACAAAACCGGATAAAAATGGCGTGCAACAACCAACGGAAACATTTGTCACAAAACCAGCAGATGAAATTTTACAAGAAAGCAGGGACCGCGCTGTCACTCCACAAGACCGTAAAAATTACGAAGCCGTTAAGAGAATGACAGAATATCATGAAATGCCGAATTGGAAAATGCGCGAAGACATCCGTGGCGTGATAGATGGTGAAGATGGGAAGCATGACGGCTTCGATGGTCACGAAGAAGTATCACAAGCATACGCCAATAGAGCATTACCGGAAGAATTACAAAGTCATATATCAACAGGACAAGCGAGTTTGAAATTGTCTCACCCCGCTCTCAACCCTCAAAAGTTCGGTGACGCAGAAGCGTATGCGTTAGCCGCGGAGAGGAATTTGCAACACACCAATAAACAACAACCCGCTGTTGAACCACCTCCTGTTGCATACACACCCCCTACCTTTGATGTGACTTATGGGCGAACTCCAACAGCGAATCAACCAATAGATGAGAGTATTTACGCTTCAAATGAAGATGAATACCCTAACTGATTCTCAATAATATCGTTTTGTTCTAATAATAATAATAATTACTATATAGTTATCATAATAATATAAGAATATCAAGAAAAAGGTGAATCAATATGCTTATGTAGCGTTCGCGACACGCACTACTCAAGGAGATGCGACTTATGCAACCACAAACCCCCCAAAATCAAAACAAAGATGAATTGAGAGTATTGGGACTGATTTCATTCGTAAGCGTTCTTGTCGGAAGCGCGATTGCTGTATTCGACGCTGAATTATGGCTTACATCACCCGACACTTACACGAATGCGATAACATACACGATGGGCGCGTTCACATTACAAGGTATGTCTTATTTTATTTACAAAATGTTAGCACAGGACGGCATGGACCAACGCGCTGTTATTTCAAACATGCAACGCAACATGTCGCGTCAAATGCAAAACCAACAGATGCGTTTCACCCAAGCGCAAATGGAGATGGAGATTAAGAAACAAGAAGTAACTTTCAAGAAGCAGATGGAAGAGTTGGAAAAAGACCCCGAAGTTCAACAATATCTTGGGCTGATGGGTATGAACGAAGAAGAAGAAGCACCTAACCATAAAGCGGATACCAAGATACCTATGAAGTTGGGTAATCAAGGTAAAAGAAACCCGGATGGAACTTACGCGAAGAAAAAGGTGTGAGACTAATGGGTTGGTTGTTCAAAACACCCGGTGATGATGCGACAGAAGCAACATTACGCGCTTTGCACACTCAAAACACACTCGACACTTATTACGAAAAGGGGAAGGCATTGGTTCTGTGTGTAATAACAGGTTTCGTCACCGCGTTGAGTATATCTTGGTTTGAGCAAGCGACCGATGTAAGCATTTGGGAAGGAACAGTCGAGTGGTTTTACAACAAACTCCGTGGATGGGTGGGTTAATGGTTGCTACATTTGCTGGGAGCGCGCTCATGGGCGCAGTTGTTTATGGTAAGGAACTTTACAATTATCTAAAGCCGCGCAGACTTGGAATTTACGGTCCAACTATGGTTGGTAAAACAACACTTGACAATTTTATGAGAACTCCCGGTGAGATGGATGACATAGATGACCGAACAATGCACCCAAAGCGACTCATCGGTGGTGGTTATGTGTTACCAACAGCATCACGCAAGCGTCTTCGCTGGCAAGGTGAGAAAAGAGTCGTTCATTCCGCCGATATTGGAGGGCAACAACGGTTTTGGAACCTTTGGATTGACGATATGGTCGATAGGCAGGTCGAAATAGTCATTTTTATGACTGACACGCGTGTTTTAACTGGAAACGGAGCGCAAATTATCGACGCAGTGGGTGGTTTTGAATACCTCGTTGACTCTTTGATAGAGAAAAGGTGGAAATACCGCTCATTGAAGACAAGAATTCGCGGAAAACGCTACACTCCTAAGCAAATATGGCTCGTCGCGAACAAAGCAGACGAATGGTGGGATGAAAACGCGAACATTTTGTGGCAGTCGAATCGTTTGCGAGAACATAAAGTGTTCGACGCGCACCGTCCAGCCATGCGGAGGCTTCAAAAAGCAGGTATTCCGTGTCGCGTTAGCATGATGGCTACTAAAATTGGCTGGAATGTTGAAAAAACAATGATAGAAATGTTAACTTGGTGATAAAATGCTTGGAAACAAACCTCAAAACGATTTATTGACGCTCGCCGCACAAACACAGATGAGTCTTGCTCAAATGCAACAGCAAGCGACGGCACAGGCCGCTATGTCGAACGCGAGTTCGCATATTGAAGTCCCTCAAGTGAATTTTTACCCTTCAAGGCACTCAAATCCGACAAAAGCGCGCCGTCAAGACATAAAACAGGCATTTAGACTCCTAAAACCCATAAAAAGAGGTATTTTATCGCCTCGTAGGTGGTGGGGAGGCAAACATCGCTACAATACCAACACAATGCGCTGTGTAGTGGACGGATGTGATGTCGAACACCTCTTACGCCTCGCTGGAAACATCTATGAACAGGTTATTGACGAAGAAACCGGCCATTCTCTATGGGATTTGTATTGGAAAAACGGCGTGACAGGTGAAATTGAAGCGTTTATAGCCCGCGAAAATGTCACTTCGGGGCGTAAAATGAAGGGAACTTACTGTCCCGAACACCTCCACCTATACCATTTATTGACTAAATGGCTCAAAGAAGACGAAAAAGAAGAAGAAGGAACCAATGGCACACTCAAAGCCAAACTCAAAAGAGGTGTTTCGACCGTAGTAGTGCCAATAAGCAGTATCAAAAAGAAAGATAATACGCCACCGATACTCACTAAATACGAACCTTTCTTTCAAATGTTGAAAAATGACAACATTCCGGTTACGCATTTCGCTAATTCCGCGACAGGGACGAATGATTTGGTATTGATAGTGTTCGATATGCGCCAATTTCAAGCCGGAAACAACTCGCGCTTGCTTTTTGATGCGCTCGCTATGCATCAATTACAACAACAACAGCAACAAAATACTACTATGCCTTTACCGACACAATCAAATGATGGGAGCATGTGAGGTGTTATCATGGTATGGCCGTTCAGTAACAATCAACAGCAACCGCAAGCGAACTCTATGAATCTCGGATTAGCGGGAGGACAACAACAAGTCCCTTCGCAGAATATGGGTATGGGAATGGGTATGGGAATGCAACAACAACAACAAACTCCGTGGGGACAGCAACAATATCAACCTCCACCGAGTGAAATGGACATTATTTCAGCCCTTATCACTACCAACCCACTCATTGACCGATGGTTGATGAGCGATACAAACTTTCAACCTCTCATCAACCTCATGAGTAGCGTTGTCGCGGTGTCTGTTCATACAATGCTTTCAAATGCGCGCTTAGTTGAAGACGGAGAGGGATACAAATTCGACTTTAGCGCGGTTCAAGGATTGCCAACAGTGGATAGTGTTACCATGAGTAAGACACAACTCCAAAATAACGCATCAAATGTGGTTCAACAGAACCAAATGCAAGTCCAACAGATGGTTGCTATGGCAAATCAAGGCAGTATGCAAAACATGTTGGACGGTGCGTTGGCTGACCCCGGTATGATTCAAAGCGTAGGTGGCGGTATTGGTTCACTGGTGCGCGGTATGGCAACAGGAGGACGATGAAATGGATATGACGAGTCTTTACAACGCTATGAGTGACATGACTAATTTGCGTAAATCAGTTATTGTTGATATGATTATGGTGCAACTCATCGCGCTAACACTCGGATGTTTCATCATTTTGGTTTTTTCCGGTCCAAAACTCAATTCAAGTGACTTGAGTTGGCTCATCGGTGCGCTTTTCGTTTGTTTCAGCGCAACAGGTATCGTTTATCGCCGCCTCGGTCAACAAGGTTGACCATTTGCCAATAGGACACTCACTGTTCTTGAATATCGTTTTGGTCTTCAAGAAACACCCACACAAGTTACATCGGTCATGTTTCCGTTCGGGGCATTTCAAACAAATGTTATATCTTCGTTCGCGTTCTGTCAAGTCCACTCTTTGGTTTGTGACAATATCAGCCGCGGCTCGCGTGAGGCTTCTCGCAGTCGAGATAGATATAGGGACACCGGCTACTTTTGGAGCGCGTTTTAACCTCTTTCGCATGGAAAGACTCTTTTGCTACCGATACTTGGTCTTTGCTATGGCGGAGCGCATATCAAGAGCCTCTTGCAACTTCTGTCAAGACCCCGAACGCGACGGTGTTGAAGAAATGTTGAAGGCTGGGTTAATCGTTGCAAAGGATTTAGACAAACAGAAGGGGTGGCGAGAAGGAAGTGCCGACCGCCATTTCCGAAACCATATGGGTGAATACCACATGGGTTCTAACAGCGAGTGTAAAATATGCACAACACCAAAGCGAGAGAACTTAGAGTTGGCATATTTCAACGCGTCGATGACTGTTGCAGAAATAGCAGAAGATATGCAGATGGCCGACTCAAGTGTGTATCATCACCTCAAACATCACCTCAAACCTGTTGTCCAAAAAGGCGCGGCAGACATCATTATTGTCGAGTCGGGTCAAGAAATGCAAAACATACGAAACAATTTATCGCGACTGAACGGTGAACTTGGTCATTTTCTCGATGATGCAGACCGTAACGACCCTCAATATGTTCGCAACATCGTTTCACTCCACAAAGAAGTTCGGGAAACCGTCAAAGACATCATGAGAGTGCAAGAACGCGCGGCTGGTAATGTGACTGAAAATATAACCGCACAGACCATCAACATACTAAAGGTTGAATTAGCGAAAGAGTCACCCGAAGTTTGGGCGCGGTTACGCGGTAAGTTAGTCGGAGGCGATGAATGATGGTTGCTGGTGGACTGGAAGGCGGAACCAAAGGTTTGAAATTCAATCCGCGATACAGCGCAGAAGAGTTACAAGAAGACTCAACTGTTGGTCGCGAAGACTCCGAAGAGCGTGCAAAGCACGATGCTAAGAAGCGTGAAACGAACGATAAGCGCGCTAAGAAATTACAAGGTCTTCAACACATGAAGATAAAAATTCCTCAAGACGAGCATGAGGAAGATGAAGAAGACAGTGACATGAAGAGACAAGCAGAAGCGGGGCAAATGTCGGGTCAAGTGGGCCAAAATGAAGCCAACGCTGGTGCTAATCCAAAAGGTGGAGGTATGAATATCCTCCTTTCCACTGCACCGTTCATTGACGATGCTTTTGAGATGATTCGTAAAAAGAAAGATGAACCCAAATACGATGATGAAAAGCCTAAGAAGACAACTACTATTGATACTTCTTTACAACGCAGACGCGCTAAGAAAGGTAAGCGTTCAAGAAAGCAAGGTAAGAAGACCACAGAAACAAGCAAAGGGCGAGGGGCTAACAAAAAGCAATTGAAAGGTGGGAATGTTCGCCAACCCGGTATCGCTTCGACAATGAGTGCGGCTCGCGCACCTTACACATCGTTTGGGATGATGGGAACGCGAAGACCAACACCCACAGGGCCGAGGTTTTTGAGTTATTCATCGGGTAAATCGAAAGCAAGAGCCTCAACCAGTCCGCGTGAAAAATTAGCACAGGATGTTCGTCAAGAACTTCGTCAAGATTCTCCTACACAAGACATCACACCACCAATGCCAACAATCACGGCACAGTCGAGAATACCACGCGCTACTCGCGGCTCAAGAGATTCAAAACCACACAGTAAAGCAACCCGTCAACCGAGGACAACTAAAACACCGGGTGGTGCAGAAGCCTCTAAGGACATCGCTCTCGGTGGTGGCGCATCTGCTATGGCCGCTGGTGGTTTGGGTTCATCGGACGCTATTCTCGCATCCGAAGAGTTCTTGAAATCACAGAAGATGTCACCTCGCGACCGTATCGAATACAGACAACTCATTGACCAACTCAATCACGCATTGCGTCGTTTGATGCGTAAAGCGGACGCGAGTGCTGACGATGCTCCAAGTGGTGCTACACCGAATCAAGGCACGAAGCGCATGACATCTGCACCAACAGGACCAACTGAAACCGACCCCGAAGATGACCCTACTATGTGGGGAACTCACCCCTATGATTTGTATGTAAGACGAGGTGGTATGGGATGAGCGATATTATCCTCAAGGGTAAGGGTGTATGGTATCGCGATGGCGAAGGAGTAATGCATCCGCAATCTTTTCCTCCGAAAGATTCCGACCATGAAAAGGTATCTCATTTTCACATCAACAGTAAGACAGGAAAACCGTTCAAAGAATTGGGCGGTAAGGGGTTAGTGGGTAAGTTTCCTATGGAGATTGCCGCTGGTATTTTGGCTCGCGAAATGATGAAACAAGGATACAAAGACGAGTCGGGTGCGAAGAGAAAACCAACAAGTGAATCTTCGGCACTGCGTTTAGCAAAAACAATGTTCAACAACGCGACCAAGAATTTTAACATCACCAAGCGGAACAACGGTGACGACTTTAATACATTAAAAGAACCATTCACGGAGAATGGAAGTTTGCACCCCGAATACTCCAACAATCATTACGGAGGGCATCAACCACGCCGTGTTTCAACCGCGAAGAGAGCGACGCGAACGGAAGATGGTAAACTGATAAATAATCACCCGCGTAATGAAGGACACGCTGAACTTGGACAACACCTTGAATCCTCGGCTTTCCATATTTTTAATGAATTGCGAGAAGAAGCAGAAAAGATGGGTATTGAAACAGAACTCGCGGCACAGCAAAATGTCATCGAGCCTCAACAAATCACAGATGGTGTTACTCATCGCTATACTTCAAATGACAAAGACCCAACATCCAAGTCGAATACAAAATACCCAAATCACTACAAAGACTTACACGCGCAAACTGCGGCATACGGTGAAATATCACCTATGGATATTGTTTCTGTATTACCAAACGACTTCTTTGTCCCGTCAACAGAAGGCGGAATGTCAACAAGAATAATGAATGAACTCAAGGATATGGGCTATGACCAACCTACTGCGAGGGCTATGGCTCGCGCACCTGTTAATCAATTACTTTATGGACGAGGTAAAGACGGTTCAGCGACAGGACTCCGTAAGGTAATTAGCAACATGCGCGCTAAACTACAAGTCGATTCAAACAATGATATTCATGCTATGTTCAAAAATCACCGTGACCACTTCGCGCCTATGATAAGAGGTGGCGATAAAGGAAGAAACCACGCGGCTATTGAAATCATGTCTTTACTAAAACTGGCAGAACAGATGGGAGTCGAGCCGGGTAAATACTCAATGTCGCAATCAGCACCCGAATCCGTGATGGGTGGATGGCAAAAAGTCGCTCTCGCAGAAGGTGGTAGGCAACTGGATATGGCGGCTCTTGGGACTGTTGACGAAGGACACCCTATGAGGGGTAAGTTCGCGGGTAACATGGACCACATTTACGAAAAGTTCCCCGACCACTTAAGCGGCGGTTCACCTGCTGATGTTTTACCAACACAAGCAGTTCTTGAAGATGGACCAATGAGTGAACCTGCACCTGCTTTGACTACACAACCTCAACTCGCGCTTCCTATGGGGCAACAACAAGATATGTCACAATTCAATCCATTCCCTTCGGGAAGAACATTTCAAATGTCCGACGATGACCCAATGGGTGTCATCGCGACAATCATGGAGCGGGTGCAATTACATGACGCGGGTGGCTCTTTATTGACAAAATATGACCCTATGGATTCTTACGACATGCGCACTTTGGGACAAGATGTAGGCATGTCAAGTATTGATGTTCGCGCGATTGCTATGTCAGTTGGTGATTGGGATGTCTTAGCGAAAGCCTTTAGCACTACGCATGATGTGGTTCGCGTTATCAAACGGTCTTGTGGAGGCGTAATCTATGGTTAACAATTGGGAAATAGAATGGAATAGCAGTATGATTCAACACGGTCGCGATACGGGGACTATGGAATTCATTTTCGCAAAAGGCGGCAACCTCTCCGATATGAACTATGTTATGTTCGATGTTCAAGACAACAGTTGGGAACCTCTTATCAAGGCTGTCGCGGAGCGCGAAAACTCTCACCCCGACATCATTCGGAAAGAAGCGGAGCAACAACAACCATTCATGGCTAACCGCAACCAACAAGCCGCGCAACCATTCATGGGGACAGCAGTGACAAGTCCTCATCAAGCAACAAAACAATTCAACACAGCAACGCGAATGAACAATCTCGCTGACTATTCTAATGCAGGTGAAGACGCTACTGCTGGACAGGCATTTCGCGCTGGTAAATATGGAACAGCCGCAGGTAAAGGTCTTGCCGCCGCAGGTCGCAATATCATGGGTGCAGGTAAAGCCGCCGCTGGTGGAATAGCCGGTGCAGGTATGGCCGCTGGTGGTGCGGCAAAAGATTTCGCACAGAATACAGCCGGACCTGCTATGGGTCGAGCATACGGTGGCGCAAAAGAGATGGCCGGTCAAGCAGGTCGAGCCACAATGGATGCTGGTGGTCGCGCACTTCAAGCCGTTAAAGACAGCGGTATGGGTGAGCGTATGAAGAACTTCATGGGTGCGGCAGGTCGCGGAATCAGCGATTTGCGACATGCGCCAGCCGCGGCAAAACAATCATTTGGACAAATGCGAGCCGCAGGTGAGCGCAACAGTAGGAGAGACGCACTCGAAGCCGGTGTTCGTCGCGGAAATAAAGAAAATGAAAAATCATCGAGACAGTTTGTTCCGGGTAGTGCAGACTACGATTCTCAAATGGACGGAGCGCAGGGAAGGACAAGTCAAGGACTCGCTCGCGATTTCAATATAACTCCAAATACGAATGATGCCGGTCAACCGACTCAATCAGTCGAAGATTCTATGCGTGATGAAGTGAAACAGATTGGTTTGAGGAATCAAGGTAAGACACAAGACAAGGATGGTAATGAAGTTGACCTCCCTGCTGGCGAGAAAGATGAAGGGTTCATGGATGGTATGAAGCGACGCGGTGATGAGCGACGCGGTAATAATCAAGCGCAAAAAGAAGGTGCGGCATACGCGCCTTCTAACATGGGAGAAGAAGATGGCATGGCACAAGAAGGAGAAGTGCCACCACTCCCGCGCGGTCCATCAACTGCCGCGGAGCGCGATGCGAATGCAGACATGGTTCCCGAACCGGAGAACACTATGCCGGACTTGACAAATGGACCGGAAACAGGAACTCCACCGGACACAGGCGTAATCAACCCGGGACAGACCGCTACGGCGACTGAAATGGACCCAAGAGAAAAAGCATTCCGCGATATGTTTGGTAGGCAAGAGGATGAGCAAGGCAGTGGATACGCGATGGGTGGAGATTCGGGTAAAAATCAATTGCAAAGGGGTATGGACAGTGAAGTTGATTTATCCAATGTTGACCAACAATTGACAGACGAGATGATTCAAAGTTTGGGAATCAATGACCGCAAAATTGGTCAAGCGATTCAACAAAG
>TARA_R110000851_G_scaffold164389_1_pt1 | contig 15801 bp, 23 predicted proteins | sample TARA_R110000851 | Tara Oceans TARA_R110000851 (sample SAMEA4397627) | marine metagenome | biome: Polar Biome; feature: [DCM] deep chlorophyll maximum layer (ENVO:01000326); material: water (ENVO:00002006), including particulate matter (ENVO:01000060) such as... | depth 17 m | reverse complement strand
AAGGAAGTTGTAATAAAATAGATAAACCTAAGGCTCAACTTTAAATACATAGTGAGAATAAAAAATTAGAACTAAATGGATAAGAATAAGAAAGAAAGAATAGTTGGTTTAGTACTTGGCTTGATAGGCTTTATATTTTTATTTTATTTTAATTTTGATAAATGGGAGCTCACCTCTCATTGGTACTATCGTGACACTATAATGGGCCAGATATGTTTTGGAATTATTAAAAATTTTAATGGTGGGTCAAGAAGTGGTATTAGACAAATTGCAGAAAATTTTTGGTGGATAAATCAATTAGGTTATTGTTTTTTAGGTTGGTATTATAGAGCTTGTGTTGGCCATTGGGCAATCAAGAGTGTTAAAGTTTTTTATAAAAAATTATAATAATGAAAAAGTTCTTGTCACTTATTTTTAAATCCATATTAATTTTTATATTTTCAGTAACTTTGTCATTCAAAGCTTTTGCAATGACAGAAAACCAAATGATGATCATTAATCAAGTTCTAAATGTTGAAGGTGGTAAAATCACAAAACAAATGCACACAGATTTCTGGAAAGATATACCTAGTAAAGAGGATTTTGTGGAATATTTAGAGACCACTGGTTTGATGGCAAAGATAACTCGTGATGGAATGCAGTATCAAATGGAATTATGGAAGTCAGCTCTGATTTCATATCGAAACAAACAAGTATTTAAATCTGATGACTATTTAAAGATTAAAGAAGTAGTGAATGATTTCATTAATAGAGTTTCAAAAAATATACCTGACGCAAATGAAAGAACTCAAGTTGTAAATCAAATGAAAACATCAATGATTAATTCAGAAAATTTATTGAAATCTGCTGCTGCTAGAACTGCTATGCAGAGTGTTCAAGGGCCAGTTATTGAACTATCTGAAGAAAGAATAACTCTTATTATTAACAACATAGAGAAATCATTTTCTAGAATTGATAAACTGCTACAATTAGAGTGGAAAGATTAAATGAAAAAAATTTTATTAGCAATATTAGTAAGCATATTTAACTCAAATGTTACGTTTGCAGAAGATATGTCTTCTATAATCCTAGATAAATTTTTTGAGCAAGGGCAGAAAGTTTGTGCAGAAGAAGGGTATGGAGATTACTTACTTACTAGTAATCCAATTTCTTATGTGGATATTTCAAATGATGAAATAAAAGACTTGATAGTTGATGAGAGCGTACAAAGATGTGAAAAATCTTATTCTTATTTTTCTGGGGGAACAGGAGGGAATAATTTTTTATTCTTTATAAACCCGACAATTGATAACGTTAAAGCTTGGGATATATCAGGTTTTGGTGGGGATAAAGAAAATAGAATTTTTTCTATGTTAATTAGAAGTTATGAAATTGTTAAATGGAAAAATAAAAATGCTTTAAAAGTTCAGGTCCATGGTGTTTCTTGCAATACATCTGGTGCCATTGGTTGTTATAACATCCTTATTGTATCAGAAAAAGGATTTGAAAAAGTAGAAGGACCAAAACCTAACAAAAAATAATATGAGAAAAATTATAGCAACAATTTTCGTAAGTCTAATGTGGTGCAGTATTAGTATTGCTGAAACAAAATATTATCCTAATGGAGATGAATATATTGGAGAATTAAAAAATGGTAAACGTGATGGTCAAGGTACTTTAAAATACTCCCCTTGGAAACAGTATGTTGGAGAGTGGAAAGATGACAAAAGACATGGTCAAGGCACTTTAATAGACGAAGGAATGAAAGTGTATTCTTACATTGGTGATTGGAAAGAGGATAAAAAAAGTGGTCTTGGTTTAATCACACATGAAAACGGACTAAAATATAAAGGGGGATGGAAAGATGATAAAGAAAATGGCAAAGGAACATTAATACTTCCAAATGGAAAAAGTTACGTCGGTGAGTTTAAAGATAGCAAAGGAGTTTTTGGAGGAGGAGAGCCTCTTGTATATGAAGATGGACATATATTTTTTGGAAAATACAAAGACGGTAAAAAAAATGGTCAAGGCACTTTAATATTATCAGATGGAGAAAAATATCTTGGAACATGGGAGGATGGAAAGCTAATTGAAATTGATCCTACAGAAACTGTTTACGTAGGTGTAGGAATAGAAGAGATCACTAGTGAGATAGCAGAAGATAAGAAATTAAATAATACTAAAGGTGCACTTATTAATAATGTATCAAGAAATAGCCCCGCAGATAAAGCAGGGCTTCTTACTAGAGATATCATTTTAAAGTTTGATGGAAAAAAAATAGTTAAACCGGAAGATTTAAGAAAAATAATCTCAAACTCACAACCAAATAAAACAGTAGAATTAGAGATTTGGAGAGATGAAAAACAAATGACTGGAAAAATCACTTTAGCTATATTGGAATCTTTAGGAAGTCCATACGCTAGCGTACTACTTCAAAAAGGACATGCACTTAGCAGAATAAGTGATTTTGATGGTGCTATTTTTTTTTATGAAAAAGCTTTAGAAGCTGATCCAGAATATTCTCCAGCACAAAGTTCTTTGGAAGATCTTCTTAAAGATAAAACAATAGCAAAGATTGTAAAATCACTTGATCCAGTTTGTCAAAATAACAGTGATGATTTTGATATAATCAAGTCTTGCCTTGAGAAACATTTTTTTTATAAAAAAAATCCGATACATCCTGAAATTTTAAATACTCTTTCAACTAGTTTAGCTGATAGTGGTGACATAATTATAGCTATCAATCTTACAAACGCAGTCGGGAGTAACGAATATTGCTGTGAAGAATTTACTACAGAATTAAATGATGGGAAAGCAAGTGTTAGAATTGATTATCCAGATGGTAATGGTTTTTATATATACTCCTATCTTGGAGCCACAGATAATGGAGCTATGGTTATAAAGACTTGGTCAAATGGTGGTGGGAGTGGAGTATTTACTAATTTATTAATTGTAAAAGTTAAAAAAAGATTTGGAGCTAGTTTTGACCTATTTAATTCTGAAGGTGTAACTTTTGACAAACAGCAAATAGTACTTGAAAAACTTTTATCTGTTTCTCTAGGTGATAGAACAGAAACGAATATTAGCATAAACGGTAATTCTGTTACCATAAATGACAAAACAATTAACATTCCTTCTCACTAGAAAATGAAAAAACTTCTATCGATCATCGTTCTGGGTTTGTTGTTTAGTGGGAATGCTTATGCAGATGATATAAGTATTTTTAACAAATGGTTATTAGACAATGACAATTATGAATTAGGAAAAAAAGTTGAGAGTGAAAAATGTAAGTCTTTTGATAAAGGCGACATAAATTGGTATTCTAATAATTGCGATCAACCTAGTTATAAAAATAATAAAAAAATAAAATTATATAAAAGTAAATGGACTCTTCCTGAGGAAGCAAATCCTAACTTTGAAACTTTACTATATTATTTTTATAAATATCAACATAGTCATTTTTTAAGAGACTCTGCTACTTATTCATGGGGCAAGTATGAGATTCAACCTTCAAGTCAATATTTTAAATTCCAGTCAGAATTAAAAGAGGATAAGTATCTAAAAAAACAAATGAATAAAACTGCTCTACTAAGTTATTTACTTTATGAAGATGATCAAATTACAGTTGACGTAATATCTCCTAACAATAGATTTGGTAATTTTGTGAATAACGATACTAAGCTAAGATCTATGTCTATGGGAAAGACTATGGTTTCTTACGTTATGGGTCATGCAATATGTGGAGGATATATAAATAGTGTAGATAGTAGATTAAATGATTGGCCGCTGGTAGAAAATACTCTTTATCAAAACCAAAAATTAATAGACCTTCTTAATATGGCAGCAGGAGATCAAAAATATGTTAACAGAAGTAATTTTATAGATGGTAGAGAAATAGATACACAAACAATTTACAGTTTGATGAATAAGATGACAGGTTTAAAAAAATCAGAAAAAAGATATAATTACAATAACTTATCACCAAATTTATTGTTTAATTATATTTCATTTAAGGCTGGAGATAATTTTGAAAATCTCTTAAAAGAAATATTTCAAAATAAAGCAAAGATAAAAGAAAGTGTATTTTTTTTTAGAAATTATAGTCAAAAAGATTATGGCATTTTAGATAGTATGTTTTTTGCCACACGGCATGATTATTTAAGAATTGCAAAAGCCATGTTAGATGATTGGCAAAATGATACATGTGTGGGCAAATATTTGAAAACAATTTACGAACATAGAATTTCGAAAAGAGGCTTTAAACAAGCTCGTGATAGAGGAGACTCGTTTCATGGTACAAAATCTTATGCTGGTTTTTTTCATGTCGATTATCTTGGTATGAAAAATAGAAAAGTGATGGGAATGAGTGGCTATGGAGGTAATGAAATAATTATAGATTTTGAAAGATCTAGAATCTTAGTTATTCACTCAATACATCAAAATTACAATTGGAAAAAAATAGCACGTTCAGTAATTAAAAAAGGTAAGTAAAATTTTAGATAATGAAAAAACTTTTAGAAATAATTAAATCATTAAACACTAGCCAGGCTATAATTATTGCTGCTGTCATTATTTCAATTACATATGTTGTTTCAAATAATTTTTATAAAGTAACTGGTATTTTTTGTGGAGAAGATTGCAAAGATGAAAAACTAAGTTTATCAAAAAGTTGTACCAGAATTGTGAGTAGAGGGTCACGTGATGACACAACCTCTATAATTAAAAATGATATGTATAAAAAGTGCTTAGCAGCTAGGAAATAAAGTCTAATCAAAAGCCACACCTCAGGCTTCTTTAATCCTGTTTAGTATAAGATAATTAACCCGCCTATATCTCGTATGGACCTTTTTTATAAATCTTTGGACTTCTTTTTGTGGTTTGGAATAAGTTGGGTCTGGTTTTGTAAAGTATTGGGTTTTGGTGATCTCTGGTATTAGTGCTCATATTAATTAATCCAGTTCCGTATTGCTTCCTAATTGGTTGTTCTAGGGATTTTTGAAGTCTTTCATGTTTTTTCTGTTTAGCTATTTCAATAGCGTCAGGCAACAACTGTTGGATGTCATCTGGTACATTATGTTTTAACTTGGCCAACATTCTAATCTCATTGGTTTGTCTAAGTTGTGGCTTATAGTTTGGGTTCTTACTATCAAAATGATTGCCTCTATTTCTACGTTTTGTCCCTAGGGATATTGCCTTTGAAACTGTCTTGATTGGACCGACCTTGACGTCCCCATTAAATAAATACTTTCCGTTTTCAAAAATATATTGGTCTTTATATTGACCTCTACGCATACGTTTTTTTAACGTATCTGTTGGTATACCTAACTTATTACTGAATTCTGATCGGGTTAGTTTAAATTTACTCATAGTGTTTAAGTTAACAAGGTAACTTTGTTACGTTGAATTATGTCCCCACTATATAGGACCAACAAAGACTTTTAAATTAGACTTTATCCTTTAACTCACTGACTCACTAACTCAACCTATTTTAAGGTTACTCCTAAATAAATATATATATCTATATATCCCGACAGTAGCGGTTAAACAGATTTATCTATTTTTACTGAGTAGGTGAGTCACTCTTTGATTAACTTAAAGAAGTCATCAAGATCAATCACTGCTAGTGCTTTCCTAGAGTTCTTCTTCATCACAACACAAGGTATTAACTTATGTTGACCCTTGGACGCCTGGTTATACCAATTGTAAACTGTTGAAAGTTTATTCTGGTGTTTACATTCAAAGTTAACCCCAACTAAACGTCTGGCGACTTTAGACAACTTTAAGTCTGGTCCGTTCTGACCATTCTTTGCGGTTACGATGTCGTTAGATTTAAGGTGTGGAAAAGATTTGAGTATTTTATCTCTAACAAGGTTTTGTAAGTGAGCACCTTTTCTTTTTTTTGTAGTGGGTGTCATTTACTCATCCTCCTTTGCTACTTCACAAATACAAGACCCACAGTTGTTACAAGGAATACCCGTGTTACACTTTGGACAAGCCCCATCAACTTCTGTTGAGATTTCTATTTTACAACTCCAACACACAGTTTTTCTTTTAAGATTATCTTCAAACCTTGCATGATCGGGATGACGTTCGTTCATATCTTGCCACTCAACTTCAGTTGATTTCAACTCGTCTTTACCTTTGTAACCACTTTGTTCATAGATAGCTCCGAGCTCACTTTGTGTCATTTCAGTATACTTTTTACCTTCTTTGGTAATTTCATTTTCTATGATGTGAACTCTAGGCCTAGTACCATCTGAACATCTTACTTGAACCTTTTTAATATGAATTTCATCAAGTATTTCATCCAGTTTAGACAGATCCCAATAAGTTCCTCTGTAAGATAAATCTCTTTTCAAAGCACTATCAACATCATCCCGATTAATTAAACCTCGATATGTCCAAGTATCTTCACTGGTCCAAGTCTTCGATTGAAATGGAAATCTTCGCTCATCAAAAGCAGTCCAGATTTTTTTGTCGAAATCATCCATACTGTCTTTTATTAACTGCTCTTTGTCTTTGTTCATTGGAGGATCTGTAAAAAATATACTTTCATCTTCAATGGTTACTTCGTTGAGTAAATGCCATTTAAAAGCACTGGGGTTTTTAACAAGTTTAAAGATTTCTTTTTTATAACCCTCATCATCAAGTTTTTTTCTAACTTCAAACTTCTTCTTATCGATTGTAATAACGAATAATCTTCTATCCTCTGGATCGATTTTCATAGGCTTTCGATCATTTGAAAACATAAAGAAATTACAGAAATTAGGTATTTCAATTTCTTGTTTGCCCTTTGGATTAATGATTAGAGTAGGATCAGTTATATAAGGTTTAATTTTATTAGATAAAACCTTGCCTTCTTTACCTCCTCCAGACAATACGAGCTCATTTAATACAATGATTTGTTTACCATCGACAATAGTTGAGTGATCTCTGGTTAGATCGTTAAAGGTTACGTTGATTTTAACGTTATGAGAACCAAAGATACTTTCCATAAGTAGAGCTAATAAACCTTTGCCAGCCCCTTGAACTTTACCTTTGATAACAATGCACCACATTATTTTAGATCCTGGTTTTTCAAGCATAAACTTTAATACTTGTTTTATGGTGTTCCAATTTTCTTCACCTATCAACCAGGCGTAATACTCATTGATACCTTTGGTGTCACCTTTAATAGATTCTATGTTAACTGATCTATAAGTGTTTAGGTATAACCCAGGTTCTATCCCTGGAACCTCTCTAGGTTTAATTTCAATTACACCAGGTTTTAATCCTGCGTGACATAAATAAGATTTAACTTTTTTTATGTTTTCACTTTCAAGTAACTGTCTTGACATTGGTAAAATATTTTTACCTTTAGTGTAATGGGCCCAAGTATCATTCATTTGTTCTTTGGTGAACCAATCATTTTCTTTGAAGTTCCAAAAATCAACTCTTTTGATTACGTAAACATTCTGGTCCGTAATTTCTTGTGAAACTGCGAACAGCACCTTTTCGTTTATGTAAGGTAAAATTCCACAATGTGCTTTGACGTAGTAGGGGAAGTTTTTAAGAAAATAATCTTTGTCATATTTCTCACCACTCTTTAATGCGTGTTCAATATCTTTTACAAGTTTATGATCTTCTACAAGAGGTTTTCCAAAGTGTTTATTAATTTCCTCAAGTGTAACTTCAAGAGTTTCATCGTGTTTAATATTTAACGCACAATTAAATAAAGCTTTGTGTCTACTTTCTCCACCGTCTTCTGGACCAGTCATTCCAACAGTTGAAGCAATCAGTGGGTACTTTCGGTACATCCAACTAAAATAAAATTGATCTTGAGTTAACGGAATTCCTCCAGGTCCATAAGCACAAGTGTATTCATTATGATAAGGCATAAACCACCAAGCACCTGGTTTATTTTCACCTGGTATTGTTGGCAGTGTGTGGCCTTTATCACATTTGTATAAGAGAAGTTTTTCAATCTTTTCTTCAAGTTCTTTTGCTTTAGCTTTAGCCAAAGTGACATCAGTTGGTTTATCGAACCAACCTATAACTCTCCAACGTTTACTTTTGGTCATTATACATCTGTATTCTGTACCAATCATATTCCAGACGTTGTCTGTTATTTCTTTAGGATCAATTTTAATATCAATATCAACACCATAGAATTCAACTTCTCTGGTGTCTTCATTAACTGGCGATAATCCTTGTACCAGTTCACCTTTAGTATGGCTGTCCCAATCTATAGGTGATTTTTGTTCATAGACTGAACCTTGTGATGTTAGAACACCTGAGTGATGTTTAGCACCGTTAAAAATTTTAGATAACATTGTCATATTAGTTTCCTATTCGTTTTTTTTTAGTTAGTTTAAAAGTGTGATGAACTCTTCCGCTCTCTAACAATTTAGAGTCCTGAGAAAATTCATAGTCTTTGCTTTCTGGTAAGTTCTTTCGGTGCTTTCTAATGTCTATGCCGAGCTCTTCTGCAAATTTACCCATTTGGTGTAAACCGTTGTAAGCTCTAACAATTTCGTTGTATTTCTTAGTCCAATCTTCCCGTTCTAATTCGTGAACTGATTGATTGTTCCAAAATGCTTTTGCGTATTCTATAAATCTACTTGATGTGTCAGCAAGTGAGCTATCATACCAATCGATTACTTTTTCTTGTACTCGAATAATAAATTCTAGATCAGCAATTTTTTTATCTTTTACAGATTTCTTTTTTTTGGTTTTTGTTTTCATTAGTTACTTCTTCGTTAGTTAGAAGTGACTTGAAATTTTTAACCATTGTTTCTACTGTTTTAGCCTGGGATAGTTTCTCTCCAGGTTCAATTATTGTAGATAGTTGTTCAAGATCAGAATAAGTTTTATTCTTTAATGATATACCTCGGTAATTAAATTTACAGGTCATCATCACCTCCATATGTTTTAGGTTTAAGTTGTTTCATTCTACTTTCTGATCTTTCTATTATTTTTGATGAATTAGGAATTAATCCAGGTAAACCTTGAGTTGCCTCAAGTGCCTTTTGTTTTCTAACATCATCAAGAATTTTATTAAAATTTGTTTCTGCCAATACATCCTCTGGATCCCTTTGGTATGGTTTAAAATTCATATTGAATTGCGGAATAGATGTGGCTACGGGTTTTACTAAGGGTTTAACTATGGGTTTAACTCTAGGTGTTACTTCTACAGCTTTCTTTAAATTCTGGATCTCTGGAATATATTTTTCATAAACTTCATTATGTTTTCTTGCACTACCAACATCTTTAAAACCTATATCTTTTTTATTGTTCGAGAATAAACCCGTTGCACTATCGTATTTAACAATCTGTTCTTTAGGATCCAGGTCTTCATATTTAATTAAATTATCAATTAAACTTTCACCCATCTTTTCAAAGACATCTTTTTTTACTGGAGATTTAAATTGTTCAAGTTTGAGCTCAGTTGGTTTCTTTTCAGATTTTTTATTTTTTACTACAGTCTTAGTATCGGGTCTTGTTAGGTACGACATCATCTGGTTATATTCTTTGATCTTCATTAGTCTTTGGTCCCAAAAGTTCCAAAGGGTAGGCCTTTGATATCCATATTTTTTAAATACATCTTCACACCTCTGACTAACTCTTTTGGTGTTCTGGGTGAGTAACCATTCTCAGATATAAAGATTGCTTTCATTTGTCCTGGCGACATACTTGAGAAATCAACACTACCACCATTAGACATTGCCAAAGCTTTTAGCTCTTCAATAGGTGCAGTCTTGATGTAGTCTTCCATTGAACCCTTGAACCCATTTTGTTTCGCCTCTTCATAAGCTCTTTCAAGTGCACTGGATAACTCGAGGTCAATATGATGAACTGGATCTTTCTCTGCTAACTTTATTAACTCTTTTGCAGTAGATCCATCTGATTTACCTTCAAGTCTTTTTTCTACGTTGTTTGTTTTCATTGTTTTGTTTCCTTTGATATCTCTTGTTCTGTTACTTTGGTTATTCTTGCCTGGACAACATCCAGTACTTCTTGCTGAGATTTAGCATTAAAGATCGAACTTCTAACCCCATACAGCGTTGATAATTCAACGTTATCTGGGAAGAAGTTTTCAGCCAAAGTTCCACTGTTTATTTTCAAATCTTGTGTTGTTTTTTTCTTTGTCATTACACAAGGCTTTCCAATTCGTTATTTTCAATAACAGTAAAGCCCTGAGTAGCACTCGAGCCTTCAACAAGTTTCATCACCTGGACCGCTTTAAGTCTTAAAGTACATCCAATACCAGTTCCCGCTACATTGTAACCAATGGGCTCATAGTTAATCTTACAAATAGAACCACCAAAGATATTTTTATCTTTTGGAAAATCATTTAGTTGATTGTCTACAATACGTGGTGATTGTGTGAACGGTTGTTTTGTTATTGAGTTAATACCGCTAGCTTTCATTTTGAAATTAAACTCAACTCTGTCATCTTCTAATATCTTGTATGGAAGGGGAGCTCTATTTACTGGTTTAATATCATTGGGTGTTAATTGATGTTGCTTTGCGATTTCTTGAGCAATTATATTATTAATTACACTGATAGTTTCTTGAGCTTTATCACCGCTTACTAAAAGTTTAGTGTGATAAACACCATCAGAATTAAATTGCGTATCTGGTTGTGTTAACCACGGGTATAAAGTTTCGCCCATTGCAGTTTTGATCTTAGTATTCATATCGTTTTCCTTTGTTCGTTAGAGTTATTAATAAACATAACTGAGTTGCTACTTCTTATTTGAAGAGGTCTGTCAGCTACATTGTCTTGAGTCCGAGGTAGAAAATAATAATGATAAAATACTTTTGGGTTCCAGACATAACTTTGATTAGTTAATTTAAGTCTACCTGGAATTACAGAGTATTTAACACCTTCAATGATTTGAACATCAACACCCGTTTTTTTAATTACAAGTATCTCTCGTTCTAACCATTTGTAACTAACTCCACATTCTTTCGCCAATTGTTTCATTGGTAGGAAAGGTTGTGAAAAGTTAATACTGTGGATGTCTGTTTGATTTACCATTTAACATTTTCGTTTTCGTTATCATTACCCTACTAGTATCATAACATCGTTATAAATGTCAACGATGTTTTAAGATATATTTACAATTATATTATCAATAAAAATGCGGTTTATCGTCAACGTTGTTAACGAATATCGTTAATTATAGTCTGTGGGATGTTCTTTTTGGTATTTTCGTAAACGAAATTTTTACTTTTAAATTCTTTATCTTGTCTTTTTTCGGCAATCAATTGAGTCAACTTTTTAACTTCACTCTCTGGATTGAATGTTGCAAGCGGGTAGGTGTCGTATAATCTTTTAAACTTTGCTGACCACACAACTTTTCTAACAGTATCAATTCGTTTTCCCAGGTTGCCTTTGTCCAGTTCTTTAACTCTTTCCCAAATATATAAGGTAAATCTGGTCATCTTCCAGTGATACTTTAGGTCTGTTGCGTCTGGTAAGTTTACGGAAAAATCTCTTTTCAAAGATACTAAAGCTTTCTCTGGATCTACTTTGTTTTCTTTTAAGAACTCTAGTACTTTTTTGTAATCGGACATACTTCGTTAATATACTCAACGATGATATAGTCAAGTAAATCAAAAAGGGACCCAGTATGGTACCAGTTGAAAATCGAAAGTTTGGATTAGGGGGTACGCACCTTTATGTCAGATAACATCCATATAGTTAGCTATATATACTAACGTTTAAACGTAAGGTCCTGGAAAATACTTTATCAATAGGGAAGGTAGATAAAAAAAATTATTTTGTGAAATTTTCCCATTAGTCCTATATTTTCCTATATATGAATGTCCCATTATTCACCCCTGGTGGATTGATAATTGTAGCAGTGTTAATATTGGGTTCTAGTTATTTTAAAATTAGTGATTGTGTTGAAAATAAAAGAAACCTTTTCAAATCAATTATAATTTGTCTTTCAATCTCAATTGTTAATTGGACTGTAGCTCTTTTATTTATATGGGGTGTTAGCTCATTGGGTAGATATATTGTTGAGCTATATTATATCCCTTTGTATTTACAATGGGCTTACTTTATATTCTGTTTCCTGTCTGGTTTTGCCCTGGTTTCACAAACTTATATATTTCTAGATAAATTTTATGAGAATTTTTTAATCAAAGGTATTTATAGTTTTAAGAGAAAATAAAAATATGGGTGGGAATGATTTTGAAAAAAATTTTATAAAAAAATATTTATTGTCCTATTAATATCCAGATAAAAAAAAGTGCTACTCCAGTATTAATCCATTTTTGACTGGTAGATCTATTTTTAACAATAATTGGATCCATACTGAAATTACAATAACCCCAAACAGCTATAACAATAATCACACCCGCAACTCTCCATAATGCTTCTTGTTCATTCATTTATAACCTATCTCTTTTTCAAATTGATGACCCACTTCTAAAGTCCATCCATTTTTAGCAATCAATTTATCAACTTCATTTAAAGGACAAGACAGAGATAGTGTGTATAAAATTCGAACATCTGCTCTGTTATAATCTTTAATCTTTTCTCTCTTTTTTTCTTGAGCTAAAAATAATCTACAAAATTTAACAGCTTTCTTTTCAAGCATCATCTTATTAGTTGAATTTTCAATAGTTAATCTCCAACTAGCTACAGTCCAAGACAAGATTCCTAGATGTTGATCTGGTACTAATTGGTTTTCAACAGGATTAGTGCTTTTATTATCTTTTGCCTTATCTATTTCTTCATCTACACCTTCCTGACTTATGTTTGCATAATCCTTAAACAATTTGTCTTCTCTGTATTTTATTATCTTGTAACCTAGCCAAATACCAACTGGCAATAATATGAAATTATTTTCAAAGGATCCTGCGGTATTTAAATCCAATATTGCAATTGTAAATCCATATAAAAGAGTTAGTAGAAACCAAATAATAACTCCAAGAATAAAAACTTTAATCCATCTAATCATCTTTTTTCATTCAAAATGTATCCAAAAAGTTCTAACTTTCTTTTGAAGTACTGGAATTATTGTAAATTCACCTTTACCTTTGTCATATTTATAACAAAGCTTTTCCATAAGTTCATCTTGAGCGTACATACTTCTTTGACCAAGAAATTCTAAAACATTTGATAAATTAACTGTAATGCCATCAATAGTTTCAACAGTTGGATTACTAATTGAGTTCCTCTCCCAACTATGTGTGCATTTTACAGCCTCAAAATGTTTTTTACGTACTTCGTGAGCTCCATTTTGAAATTCTTCTTCTTTACCAAAAAGTTTTTTTTGAAAATGCCTAATAACTCTATCTAGAATTGTTACAACATAAAGGTTTCGTATATCTTCTTTAGTTGCATTAATTGATTCCAAAACCCTGTCTTTCTTTTCAAGTACCTTTGCCATAATATTAATTAACCAGTTATTTTTTTCCCATTATAACTAGCCCAACAAACTCCAAGCCAGGGATCATACATTTTATTGCTTCCATCTGAATAAAATTCTTTTGCTCTTAGTACATAGGTTGCAGAATCAAAATTAACATTGAAATATTTTATTTGCTTGTATGAAGCAGAGGCTTGTGGGGGATATAGGCTCGTGAGTTCAAAATTATAGACAGAGCCATCTTTTGATAAAGATCCGCTTGTTATTTTGCCATTTTGTGTCCAAAGATGAGGGTAAATTGTATTTTCAAAAGATGAATAGTTATACTCATTGTTTCGTATAATAAATCTTTCGTCTTTATCTAAATGAATAACAAAATGCTCACCTTTCTCTTTACTAGGACCACACATATAAACTTCATTGAATTTAAAAACTTTTTCAAATGATTGTGCGTTTGTACTAATGAGAAAACCAAAAAGTAAAACTAAAAAAATCTTTTTCACTTATGTTTTCTTACACTGGTTTCGTATGAAAACTACTATGTAAGTAATAATGAAAGCAAAGAAAAAATCTTCAAAGTTATCTCTGCCAATTCTCCAATCTCGTGCATAAAGAACATCGTAAAATAAGTTGAAACTAGAACCATCTGGGCCAGGTGCTTCAAATAATGCAACTATAACCACAAATAAAAATCCGCCTACATATGCGATTAAAAGGTCTAGTAAGTGACTTTTAGTATTTTTATTTTGTATGAGCTTATTTCCTGGATTTGTAGCCAACATCATAAAGATAAGTAGGCAAAAGAATGAACCTAAAATTATAGCGAGCATAATTTATCCTACCAAAATATTAATCTGTGCTCAATATTCAATTAACCTTTTTAAACTGCAGTATTTCAGCAACTTCGGTAGCACTTTTGACTACTTCTTGTTGATGTTCCTGGTAGTAAAATCTCTCAAGTGTTTCTGGTCGTAAATGGCCAGTCAACTTCGAGGCTCTTTGGGTATCACCCTTGAACACTTGAGTTGCTATTGTGGAATAAGTTTTTCTAAAACTCTTTAAGGCACCAAAAGAAATATCAGCTTTCTCTTTAACCTTTTGCCAACAATTAAAGAGCACTTTCATTCTACTATCATAACCATTTAAATATTCTGGTGTAATATTGGAAGTATGTAAAACTCTTGTTGTTGGGAATAACCAAGTTACTTTTTTATATATTTGATATCCTTCGGTATTCCTTTGATCTTCAAGCATATCCAATACGAACTTCACTGGTTCAGTAATTGTGATGAACTGATCTTCTCTTATTTTAGATATCTCTTTAGGTATTTGGATTATTCCTTGTTCTAAATTGATATATTCTCTTTTGATTTTTATGACTTCTTGGAATCTTCTTCCAGTAAACATCATAAACAAAATACAAGCAGTACTAAAAGGAAACTGTTGTTTAAGATCAATACAAGCTTGTTTTATTCGCTGTAATTCACCGATAGAAAACTTATGTCGGTTATATATACTCCCAACATTAGCTAAATTCTTTGGACGTTTAAGAACCACGGTAGAACCTGGGTTAAAACCTGGGTTGGACCCTAAGTAATCCTTTTCACTAGCGAAAGCCCACAAGTATTTTAAAGCTTTAAGGCAATTTTTTTGAGTTCCATATACCTCATATTTTTTGATGTAACTCTTCATCATACCCTTGTCTAAACTGGTAATAATGTTATCGCTTATTGGATCATCGTATAAAGAAGTAACACCAGAAACATTATAGTGCTTACCTTTTGGGAATACTCCAACTCCACCAGGAAATAATTTAAATAGTTCATCAAAATCTTTAATAGAGCTCTTTCGTTCAGGTCCACTTATTTTTGTAAAGATAGGTTTATTTCTAAAGGTCATCACTCCATCACCTTCAAATTCTGACCACTTTATAAATCTACCTCTTTTATTGTAGCCACATAAATATCTAAAGATATCTGACATATGTATTTTGGCCAATGATCCTTCAACTTTCAATCTTGGGAATGATGACTTACATATCTGTTCAATAACTTTTTTGATTGTTGGTGTTTCATATCTATCAATTACATCTTGATAGTTAGGTCTTTGTTCTTCCAGGTAAACCTTTAGATCAACCAACCATTGTAACTTTTTGTTTCTAATGGTGTTACCCAAGTCATCCATAAGTTTCCTTACTTCACGACATTTGAACTTTGGTTTAAAGGCACCAATGTTTACTATGAATTGTTTACTCTGAAATGTTCCTCGGATTAAAAAATACTTCTTATGAGTATCTTTCATATATTTAAGTTTCAAACCCTCCAAGTATTCAGAGCCATCTTTTTTGGAAAACTCGAAATTAATTATCTTATTATTTCGTTTACCAAAATCTTCTGGGCTTAAATACAGGTTTTGAATTGCTAAGTTATCAAAAAAAATAACTCCATTTTGT
>TARA_R110000851_G_scaffold13681_4_pt1 | contig 15834 bp, 19 predicted proteins | sample TARA_R110000851 | Tara Oceans TARA_R110000851 (sample SAMEA4397627) | marine metagenome | biome: Polar Biome; feature: [DCM] deep chlorophyll maximum layer (ENVO:01000326); material: water (ENVO:00002006), including particulate matter (ENVO:01000060) such as... | depth 17 m | reverse complement strand
TCCAGACGATAGCCCTTTATCGGCCGAAAATTATTTTGTGGATGGGGATAAAATTCGTTTTGTAAACGGAAAACCAGAAACAATTTTAGGTCATGAAAAAGCCAGCAGCGAAACCGTGTTTGGTAAAGCGCGTGGGGCTATGAGTTGGAGCGATAATGGGCGCAACAGCTATTTGGCGATAGGAACACACACAGATTTGTACGCAATGGATAACGACGGCGATGTGTATTTGATAACACCGGTGGTAGAGCGCGGCCAACTGACAAATCCGTTTACGGTAACAGATGAGTCGGCGGTTGTGACGGTGGCCGATACAGGTCACGGGCTTATTGTGGACCAGCAAGTGCGCTTTGCCAATGCCACAGCGTTGGGGGGCATTACGATTAATGGCGCCTATCATGTTGTCTCCGTCACATCTAACACCTACACCATTACGCATACGAGTCCGGCGACATCTGCAGCAAGCGGTGGTGGTGGCACCGTCGATTATGAATATGGTTTGCCGCCAGGTTCCGAGTTTGATCTTGGCCAGCTAGGATACGGCACAGGGACCTTTGGTACGGGCACTTTTGGAAGCCCGGTAGAAGGCTACGAAAGTTTTGCAAGGACATGGACGCTTGATAAATGGGGTCAAAATTTAATTGCGTGTCCGCGCCAAGGAAGAATATATGAGTGGTCGCCACAAACAAGTGCGGCTGAAAATATAACAAATGGGACCTTTTCTACAATTGGCACCAGTTGGACGCTAGGCACAGGGTGGTCAGCAACCGGAAGTGATATCAAAGCCAGTGCCGCAAGCAGCGACCTGAGTCAATCCATTACTTTAAACGCTGGGGCCTGGGCGCTTTTAGATTTTGATACTAGTATTGCCAGCGGTAGTGTTTATGCCTATTGGGGAACAACAACCATTAAAGCTGGTGTTGGTGCGAGTGGCAGCTATAAACAGACATTTTATACGGGTAATGGCGGCAGCCAAGCGTTTAAATTTACAGGTGGCGGACTGCATGGGGCGATAGATAACGTCAGTGTAAAACAATTAATGTCGGCCAATGCAATACCCAACCAACCAACTAAAGTGGGCTCGTGTTTTGTAACGCCAGAACGGATTTTAGTGGCCGTTGGTAGCACCGACGCGAATGGGAATTATGACCCTCTGCGAGTAGGTTGGACTGATACCGGCAACAATCAAACATGGGCTGGCACAACAGCTAATCTTGCCGGAAACTTTACATTGAGCAACGGTACGCATTTAATCCGGGGCATCAGCACGTATGGCGAAAATATTATTTTAGGAAATGATATGGTGTATTCCATGCGGTTTACATCGGATCCAAGCACAGTTTTTAATTTTGATTTAATTGGCACTGGGTGCGGATTGATTGGACCCAATGCGGTGGCCGAGGCCCGTGGCAAATTGTACTGGATGTCGCCGGGAGGTCAGTTTTATGTGTACGGAGCCGGGGCTGTGGCGCCATTGGACAATCCGGTAAAACGTTATGTCATGGATAATCTGAGTTGGAACCAGGGCGATTTGGTATACGCCTGGCACAATTCAAAAAACAATGAAATATGGTGGCAATATCCAGACAGCCGCGATGGTAACGAGTGTTCACGCTACGTTATCTATAGTTATGTAAACGCAACCTGGTCGATTGGCACGTTTGACAGATGCAGTTGGGCGGACGCTGGGACATTTCAATTTCCCCTGGCTATCGATACCAGTGGTCAAATTTGGTTCCATGAAAAAGGCTTCTCAGATGATGGTGGTCCAAGATCATGGACATTGACCAGCGGCTGGATAGATATCGGCGATGGCGATCAACATTTGTTAGTTAATGGGTATTATCCGGATGCGGAGGATTTGCAAGGCGGCTACACAGTACAATTTACAACACAAATCCGAAACGCCATTGGGACCAACGAACGGGTCTATCCGACACAAAATTTAAACAACAGCTCTGGCCGGGTAGATGTACGCGCCACTGGCCAAATCGCAAAAATCACATGGAGCGCAACCGATAGCCCAAGTTTTTACCGCATGGGTGTGCCCTCCATAGATATTAGCGCCAACCAAAGGAGAAGATAATGGGTGTATTAGACAGTTTGAGTCCAATAAGCATTGGAGGCGGAGCCTCTAAGGAACGTACAAAAACAGACACGCAAAGGCAGCTAGAGCGCGAGGTGGAAACCGGAAAACGTCCTACCCGGCAATTCATGCAAGCGTTCGACACTATGGCGTTCATGGGTAATATGCCAGCCAGTTTTGGTTTTGGCACATTGGGCCCTGATAGCCGTTTTAACCAGGCGTTAACCGGACCTGATATGGCTGGCGAACCGACAGCCTTAGAACAAAGAAGGCGTATGCAGTCAACTGGTGCAAACAGCTTTATGAGTCCGTATGGCATGAGCCAATATGGTATGGATCCTGGCATGGTAAGCGCTGGTTTGCGTGATGCAATGGCTGTCGGCAGCGCTGGTATGCCAACCGGAATGAATGTTGGTGTGCCGATTGTGGTGACGCAATCAGAGTATGACGCTCTACCTCCGGGAAGTGAATACGAGGGCGAGGATGGTGAAATATTTATGAAGCCTGGCGGTGGTACAGAGCCAACGATGGGTGGGAATATGGATACAGGTCTGACAGATTATGACAATGATTTTTTAGAAAATTTAGTAAGAGGAACCTACTAGATGGCAGATAGATTTGGAAATGAACCTGTTGCGCGGTCGCCGGGTCGTCGCGTTGATAATAGTGTCCCTCGAACAGATCCACAGACCTATGATCCAGCGCGGACAGCTAACCTCAATAATGACATGTTTGGATTGTACCCGTTGCAAGAGGAGGGCGCCAGAGGTGTGCGAGATGTTATTGCACGCGATCCAACACCTGGCATAGATGATCCTGTAGATTTTACAGGCGCAATAAATAGAGGTGTAGACGCGCAAGGCGTTGGTGGTCAATATTTAGACGATTTAAACCGTAATTATTATAACGAATATGCAGATCGCGGCAGTTACACCATGGGCAGTTTAGAGCAAAACTATCCAGAATTGTATGAGCGTGAGCAAGCTATTAATGCCAGAAATATTGATCCGTATACGCAACAAATTGGAGGACAAAGCATTGATCCGTATTTGGAGCGCGTCAGTACCGGTCAAATTGACACACGAGGTATAGACACAGACGATATTTCACGGTTTCAGAACCCGTATATGGACAGTGTTGTTGATGCGTCTTTGGCTGATTTTGACACGGGTGCTGATCGTGCGTCAAATATACGCCGTGCTCGGCAAGCCGGAGCAGGGGCTTTTGGTGGTAGGCAAGGTCTTTATGACGCCACTTTGGATGCAGAAACAAACCGACAGCGTGCTGGGCTTGGGGCTGGATTAAGAGCGCAGGGATACAACCAGGCTTTAGGGGCTGCTGTGCAACAAGCCGGTCTGGGACAGCGTGCCGACATTAGTGATTTAGACAGAAGTTTGGCGGCGCAGCGGTCAAATCAGGCAACAATGTTGGCTGGTGGCCAAACGCAGTTGCAAAGGGATTTAGAGGCACAAAGATTAAATCAAGCAACAGCGCTTAACGCTGGGCGCGATCAATTGGGTCGAGAGTTAACAGCACAGCAAGCGACAGCACAAAATATCATGAATCGTAAATTGCAAGACGCTGGATTAGCATACCAGGGCGATCAACAACGTATGAATGCCCTCAACCAAATGCGTCAGAGCGCTTTGCAACAAGCTGGCCTTGCACAGACCGGTGCAAATTTGGCATTGGCTGGAAACCAACAACAAATGGCTAATAACCAACAACAATTCCAACAAGGTTTGCTCAATAATCAATTTAATTTAGACGCAAATCGCACCCTGTATGACATGGGCACAAGCCAGTTTACGCAGCCTTATCAGTTGCTAAACATCGGCACAAACCTGTTTGGGGATCGAGGGTTTACTAATGAAGATGAAACGGGTCAAAGCACAAGCACCGGCACGAAGGGTTCCGTGGGTTTTAAATTCGGTTAATCAAATTACAAGGAGAATAAAAGATGGTTGCGCCATTTTTGCTACCACTTGCCGGGCTGGTTGGCGGTTTGCTTAATAATAATCGCCAAAACAAAGCCAATCAACAAGGACTGTTGGCTTTAGCACGTAATGACCAGGCGCGTTTTGCAAATATAGAACGGATAAAAAACATGATGAGTCCTACGGCTATGCCAAAGGATCCCAATGTGACGCTTGAAACAATGATTGGTGATACACCGGGATTACTAAATGTGCCGTCACAATTGTCTGTAAGAAGACGTAATCCGGGGCAAGCCAGGTTATTGCGTCAGATTATGCAAGGGCAAGAGAATGCAAAAGAACAAGGTATGCAGCCAGAGGTTAACACATTAGACAGTCCAGCCTTGTCACAACCTCAACTGATGCCGACTGCTGCCAGTATGCCATTTCGTGCGAGTGACGCGCAAAAAAGAACAATGACAGCACAACAGTTGTTGGGTATGAGCAATCCACAGGTGCAGGAAAAGGCAGCCGCGCAATTGGTAGAAGATTTGTTGCCAAAGATAAAAGAGCCAAAAGCAGTAACGCCGTACACCGACCTGGCAAAAATCAATATTGATTTCAAAAACGGTTTGCTTACGGCAGAGCAATTTGAGAACGCGCTGATGGGATTAGAAAAAGGTGCTGTTAAGAGTATCGCGGATCAATTTGAAAATCTAACAGGCGCAAAGGTCCCGACTGGTTTCCGGCCAGTACTTGATCAAAATGGACAACCAACGGGTGCGGTAGAAGCCATCCCTGGTGCTGCTTTGGATCAAAAAGAATTACAAATCATTAAGAAAAAGAAGGTCATAATTGGCAGTCTGTTAAAAGATATTGATAGTTACGAAGCTTTTGTTAAAAAAACTGGTGTCAAAATTCTTGCCGGAAACGAACAGAACAAATTAAACTCCTCGTATTTATCGTTGCTCATGAAAACAAAAGAATACCTCAATTTGGGCGTCTTAAATGGGCCTGATTTAGACATCATGAAAAGCATGTTGAGGGATCCTACGAGTGTGTGGACGGCTGGATCCGCAATGCTTGGTAAAGGCATAGCTGGCTTTAAAGGTGAGGACACCTCAACATTTGATGCCGATTTTTTCTCAGGGCAACTTGATGTCTTAAGAAAATCAGTTAAGGCCAGTCTTGAGGAGGTCGAAAACGTGTATGATTCGGGCGGCATAATCCCTGACGGTAGAACACCAAACTATGTGATTGAGGAGTGAGCAAGTTATGTCGTTTACATTAAGCACAAAAGACGGTCGGATTCTTGTTGACAGTTCTTTACCTGATACGCCAGAAAACCGTCAAATAGAAACAGATAAGTACCGAAACAGTTTGCCTGGTCAAACACCAACCAATGGGCCTGGCGCGGCCACAACTGCACAACAAACGTTTCTAAGTCCAGCCTCAGAGCTGCAACAACAAGTTTTGCGTGCGCCACAATCTGATACTGTGCGTGCATCGGTTGGCCAACAATTTCGCGGATCATTGCCGCCCGACCCAACGGACAAGGTGCGGTTTTATGCACAGCAGTTTTTTCCGGATATGGACGCAACCGAGGCAATGTCAAATTTTAGTTACCGCCCAGATGGAAATCTACAAGTGTTTAATCCACAAACCAATCAAAATGAATTAGTGGAGGCTGATGCACAATTAACAAAACCAAGCTCGTATCTGCCAGCGCTACCAAAACAAGCCGGGGATCTTATGACAGATGTTGCGGCTGGTGTTGGAGCCGTAGTCGGCACTTTGCGATTTGGCCAACCCACAGCTGGCACGGTGTTCGGGGCCGGTGTTGGTGATGCTGCACGCCAAGGGTTAAGCCGTTTGCTAACGGAAACGGAACGACCATTCTTTGATAGGGCAAAACAAACCGGCAAGCGTGTTGCTGAAGAGGCGGTGTTTACAAAACTTGGTGATCTTGGCAGCAAAGGCATTGAATTTGCAAAACGTTTTCGCGGCATAGCAAACCCAAGCAGTACAAATTTACAAAAAGAAGCCAAAAAGCAAGGAATTATATTAACGGCCGGGGAAGCCGCCAACAATTCACGCGCCATAATAATGCAAAAAACGTTAAGCAGAACCCCGGACGCCGCCGATGTTCTGGATAACTTTAATGATGTGCGCAATGAGGCTGCGCGTGTGGCTTTATTGCGGTGGATTAATCAAGTGCAGCCAAACCCTGGGGAAAGATCCACATTGGAATTGGCGCGAAGCGCTCAAAAAGGCGCACAAGAGGCGATTAACACGGAAAATGCTGCTTTAATCGCCCAGGCTTCACCGCTTTATGAGGAGGCTATAAACCTAAAAACCTTTGCTAGTTTGGCCGATAAGCCGCCAGGCGTTACGCAAAAAAATTGGGAAAAAAGTGTCTCCCAATGGCAAAATATGCGTGCGTTAGCCAAAAAAGATAATATTTTACGAGCAGAGCTTGCTATTGATCGCAAAAACATGTTTGTCCAGGAAAGTGCTGAGTTGGCGAAAATTGAAAAAAATATTTTAGAAATTGATGACGCGCTTAATAATAAGTTTGTCACGAAGGCGGATCAGAAAAAACTAAAACTTGAGCTTGGACGGTTAAAAAAATTATCGGCTAAAGCTAACAAGGAAATGGAAAACAAATTTAACAGCAGTATGTTTGTGGTGGATGCTACCAAAAAATATATTGATAAGATGATTTCAAAAGCGGACAACTACGGTGATGCAAATACCGTTGCGATTTTGCAGAGAACAAAAACCGACATTTTACAATCTGTAGATAACCAAGTGCCAGCCTACGGCGAAGCCCGGAAAATATACGAAGAAGGGTATCCCAGTTTAAATATGTTGAATGATGGCCTCACCGGCAGAATAGCAGGGCGTAGGGAATTAACTGTAGAAACAATACCAGCCTTTGTTTTTAATTCCACTTACGCAAATGCGGCAAGCATAAAAACAATGCGCGAAGCCTTTAATCGCGCTGGGCGCAGCGACGCTTGGAATGATCTCACACGGGCCTATTTGGAGCAACAATTGGATATAGCACAAAAAGGCATGGCATTAGGCGAGAAAGCAAACGTTGGTGCAAATTTTGCCAGAGGTGTTTTTGGAAGTGTAAAACAAGTTGAGATACTTCGAGAGGCATTGTCCGACAACCCGGAAGCGTTAAAAAATTTGGAGTGGGTGGGCAAAACCATGGCGGCCATAAATCTTACGAGTGGAAAAGAGTCCATTACAGCTTTCGCCAACGCCAGTATGGAGGATTTAAAACGCAAGGGCATGGGCACTGTGCCAAGGGTTGTGAAAGCCATGCAAATTTGGCAGACACCAGCCCAGGCGGCAGAAGCCATCGCCAATTATAATCAAGGCAAATATAATCGAAAACTGGCGGAAATAATTACAAGCGGCGCAGACATTTCTGAAGGTTCGTTGTTTCGGTTAAAACCTGGCTCAAAAGCCGCCGTTATGGTGTTAGTGCATCTTTTAAGCTCAACCGGGATGCAAATGATGCCAAATGAACAAGCAGATTTACCAACGCAACAACCACAACAAGTGCCATGAAAATATCTAAGTGGTTTACCCTGGCGGAAGCAACCCGGTCAATGACGGCTACACGCTGTGGAATAGACAACACACCAAGCCCTGATGTAGCCAAAGCCATGGTGACTATTGGCGAGAAAATATTGGACCCAATTCGTGAGCATTACAAAATACCCTTTAGCCCGTCCAGTTGGTACAGGTGTCCTGAGTTAAATTATAAACTAGGATCTAAAGGCACAAGCCAGCACTGTCTGGGTGAAGCTGTGGACATAGAGATTCCCGGTGTAACCAATATTGAATTGGCAACCATGATTAGGGATCAAATGGATTTTGATCAACTTATTTTAGAATTTTATCAGCCTGGCGTTAAAGATAGCGGCTGGGTGCATGTCAGTTATGTCGCGCCTCATCGCAATCGGCAAGAGGTGTTAACAATTACAAAAGACGATATTCAACCCGGATTGCCAACCTGACAATCCATTTTTGCGTACAACTAGGAGTATATTATGAAAAACGCATACGATAACACCAACACTGGCGTTCTTTTTGCCAATAAATATAAAGAGACAGACAAACAGCCAAACATGCGTGGCAACTATACGCCAGGTCCCTGTCAGCATTGCGGTAAGCCGCAAGAGGAATTGCAGTTGGCTGGGTGGACCCGGACGGGCAAGAATGATGACAAATATATTTTTGTAAAAAGCTCAGAAAAAAGAAACCCAAATGCGGATCACACTCGCGAGTCAGCGGTATCGGATACAAATATTGCTATTGAAGAGCAGCGGAAAATAAACAAGGCAAAAGTGGCGGAGCGCGATCGCCTTAAATATGATGCAGACATGCCATTTTAAAATTAGGAGAGCGTTTTGATACAAGCATTGATAGCTCCAGTCTCACAGATATTAGATAAGTTTGTAGAAGATAAGGACCAGAAAGCAATTTTAGCCCATGAAATTGCAACGTTGGCCGATAAACAAGCCCATCAGGTGGCATTGGCGCAGATAGAAGTGAATAAAATGGAGGCCAAGGGCAATTGGTTCCAGTCGAGCTGGCGGCCTTTGTGTGGTCATGTCTGTGCTATAGCGTTTGCCTGGCACTTTGTCCTCCAGCCGTTTTTAATATTTGGATTGAGCTATGCCGGCCAACCTATACCGGATCTGCCAAGTTTTGATATGGGTGCATTGATGACCGTGCTCGGTGGCTTACTAGGCCTGGGCGGTTTACGCAGTTTTGAAAAAACAAAAAAGGTGACAAAATGACCAACAAAAAAAACAGTTTATTTGCTGAATTGTTAGAAAAAACAGACCTGGATGATCAAGTGCTCGATCTCATTACCGATTTGGATGAGCGACGCAACAATTTACTGTTTGTAATACAAAAATTCCCAGTCGCAACTGGTGTTTTAGTCACGACTGGAGCTGTTGCTGGGTTGTGTATTAGTCTGTTATTTTAGACGTGTCTGCTAATTGCTCAATGGCGATTCGTGCTTTTAACAACTCAATGGCTGCTGTTAAATCCGCAATATTGTAATATTTTGCGTCATGAGCGTGGGTTTTTAACGTTTTATTTATTGTGACAAAATCTAATTGTTCTTTTGACATATTCTGTTACCCTTATTTTGTTAATGTTTAACATTTGGGAGCCAACTTATTTATCAGATGCGGTTGGTTCCCATTTTTATTAAATCTTATGATTACATTTGCATAACTTATCCCTCCGGCATTATAAAATCAGCCCAACGCTGGGTTAAAATACGGCGATCCTCTGCCAGGTATTGACCGCTTTCATCCTGGGTGTAGGAGTTTTCAACCTTACTTTCGATGGTATGCGATAGACACAACTCCCGAATGTCTTTTTGCCGTTGATAATCCCATTCAAAATCGCGTTGATGGTCAACCCATGTTTTAAAACAGCTGCGCAGTCCATGCACACTTGTCTTTTTATGCCAGTGTATATGTTTGAGCGCCATCGTGAGGCGGTTTGCTTGCATAATCACATTTTTATAGGTAGCTGGAAAAACATAAACAGGGTTGTAATTGCTCGCCTTAACACCATGCAAAAGTTTCATGGACTGTTTTGAAAGATAAACGACATGATCTTGCCGTCGGGTTTTTAATCGATTTTTCGGAATTGTCCAGGTTTCGTTTTCCCAGTCGATTTCTGTCCAGGTTGCACCACGGGCTTCAACACTACGGCTTACATTTAATAATAAAAATTGTAAACATTCTAAACTAGAATTTTCGTATCTCAGTTTGATGTCTAAATTGTCGTAGTATCTCACAATGTCAGCCATTAATTGTGGCGTTTCCGTCCAGTTACAACTTCTGTGTCGTTTCTCAACATAAAGACTGCTTGCAATTGGTAACACTTGATCTAGCTGGTTTTGCCAAACGGCCGGGTTTTCATGTTGGTAATAGCCTTGTATTTTGGCGTAGGCAAACACGCGCTCTAGCAATCGCTGTAGCGTTTTAGCGCTACTCGGTATTCTTTGCCAGATCGGGTTCAAAACTTGCTGTATATGCAGAATTTTGACATCAGCAATCAATTGCTTGCCAAGATGTGGATAGACGTAATTGCGCAGTTTACTAGATTTGCCATCGAGCGTGCGTTTACAGTTTCTAGCAATATTCTTTTCGAGAAATTCCAAACAAACCTGTTGGACCGTCTTGGTGTTCAAACGATCTTTGCGCTGTGCTGTTTTCTTTTCATGCAAATGAATGCGCAGATCAACACCGGTGGCTCGCAAAGTGTTCAGCTCCTGTGCTTTTATCCGCGCACGCTTCAATGTTACGTTATGAAATCGGCCAAGCCCTAGCCTACGAGTTTGTCCATTTTTTTTATAGCGATAAACCCAGGTGAAATTGCCAGACTTGGCGCGTAAAATTAGATTGTTTCCGTCACTAAAATCTTTTGTAATATCGACTGACTGTGTTATTAATGCAATCGTCTTATTATTTAACCGATTCACTTGCATTTTGACCTCCCAATCAAAAAGTGTAAAATCATTATACACACGGGCAGGGGGTCCACCAAGAAAAAAAGAAGACCAGTGGACCCTTTTATGGACCCAGTAGAAAAAAGGATGTGAAAAGATAAACTTAGATATAAACTTGTAATTCCCAGAATACTGCCAGTAAACATGAATATTAAAGTTTATAAAAGGTTACGAACAGACAATATCAACACGGGGAGTAGCGTGTCATATTCCTCAGAAATGGCAGAAAATATAGGTTTCATCTAACTATATACGTTTAGATAGACCCTTTAATGGACCCTCCAAAAAAATTAATATAAACAGATACAAACACTATTAATGAATATTCGTTTCAGTGTATTTTCTTATTCTATGTGTTTGAGTTTTGATTGCGGTTTTAGTATAATTTTATAGCAGACACGTCATCTATCGGGGGTAACTTACTCATAAGAATGTTCCTGTGCTAGTTGTGTTGAAATCGTGCCTGTGGGGTGTATGTATGGTCACCTCTACCTTAGGGCGAGCGTCTACAAACTTCCTTGCCAGAAAGTAAGACGCTCGCATCCTACTTCCTATAAAATTTTTTTATTAAAAAGTGCTATTTGGAAACGTTTTGATGCATTTTCATGCGTCGTTTTTGAGGCACAGCCTTGTCCCCACACCCAAAATCAAAACGCATTTTGACTGTGGGGTTTTGCATTCTTTTTTTTTCTCAAAGTTCCCACAGATTTTTGTAACAAAGTGTGCCCAGGCAAAAAACCCTTATTTTCTGCCATGTGTAGAGAATTGAAAAAAAACAAAATCTTTACACTAGATTTAATTTACAAAGTGTGATGCCAACCTAAAAAGGGTCAAAATTAGTTAAAACAGCCTGTGCGGCAACGGTTGGGCGTTACATGTAACACCTTGCTGGCGCTGCCGTTACATAAAACCCAAGCAATACTGCGCGTTGTAACGTTGTAACGGCTACAGAGGGGGGTGAGTGGGTGGGTTGGGGCTAGTCTGCTGCTGGCAAATTCGCACGCCAAATCTCGGCGTCTTTTCGGTCAATATACAGTTTGGCGCCAACCTTTTTGGCTTTAATGTCACCTTGGTTGATAAGTTTCCATAACTGGGTGCGACACGGACCATATTCGTGTTGAAAATCGCGTGCATTTAATAATTTTTTTTCGACAGATTTCGGTGGTGTCAGATTTGGTTTTTCTGGATTATTCATGGTTGTCCCCTGGGGTGTACGTTAAACTTTCCGTATCAATAATTTCTGGTGTCACATTGCTCTCTATTTTTTCAAACTCAGAGCTAATATGTTCTTTAAAATTTAAAAACTTTAAAACAACCCGGTCTTTGCCCCTGGCTTCGGCCATGGAATACGGGTAATTAATTTTCGTGTTGTACGGCGCACTTTCACCGATGGACCAGTGTTGCTCTTTTTTATTAATCCCGGTGATTAACAGTACGCATTCTTTGCTAGCTGCGTCGAGGTGCAACACTTCTGGCTTTTCAAACGTAATGCCTAAATTATTTCCAATCTGTTCGAGCGCCCAATGCTTCACTAGGTATTGACCACTTTGATTGTGCTTGTACACACTATCGACCGGCATATCATTCTCGCGCAATACTTTTTGGATGTGCTCTGGCAAACTCATATTTCATAACTCCAGTTCGGGACTTCGTGATCGAAGGTTTCTAATTCCGGTTTGGCGGTCCAAGGGGCGTTTTGATTTTCATAAAATTTGCGGCAAAAATTTAATTGACCGAGCCGCAATTGTTCGTCGCCCCATTTGTACCAATCCGTTACATTCGGAAATTTAATTAATTTTGCATTAGGCACTTTGGTTTGCTGAAACAAAAACCAAAACTGTTTGGTATGTTTTGCCGCCTCGATTAAATAGGCTTTAAAACCACTTGATCCGTACATTTTGTTGTCGCGGACGTTTTGCACACTATGTAGCCAGGCTTGCATGTAGCTGCACGCTTGCACATTGTATTTGCGATCAACGATGTTTTTGTTAATCACACGCATAATCGGGTGCGACATGTGATTGCTAAACGTTTTGAGATCAATCAGGCTTTTAAATTTTAAATAATCAATTCGGGCTTTGCATTTAATTTTGTAGGTTTCGTGACCAGGGCCATCTTCGACCAATCGTAATGTGTATAACAAACTAACCTCAGGTAATCCGCCACTAATGGCTTTTGACGCAATGGGATCCTTCTCAATAAGGTCGTGCGCAAACATAATTTCTTGGGTGTGCTCAGATTTCAAAATTTGACGGTTACTGTGCGCATTCTTATGTGTGGCAACCAGAAGGTCCCAGATGGGCGGTGCATGCTCTTGGGCCACAATTTGGGTTATCAGGTCCGTTTTAGAGGCCTTACTGGGGACACTTATTTTATATTTTGCCAGCCAATCTTTCATGTCCGCGCATGTTACCAATAAATTTTCAAAATCTTGTTTGCGCAGACTGCTTTTAAAATCCCTATTAAAAGCGTCTTTGCCCTCTAAAAAATATTTGTGGTAGGCTGTGCCAAGCCGCATGGCGTCTGTGGCATCATTTTTGTGGTTTGGGTTTAACCAGCTTTTTGTCCAGGCTTCCATCGGATCGTTAATGGCGTATTTAAACAGGGTGGCTGAAGCTCTCGGCAAGGCATGGTAGTCCCGGTCTGTCAATTGATCGACACTGTAAATCCCATCCGGCATATCGCAGCCGGTCTCTAAAATTCGTACATTTTGCTTTTCAAGTGTTTCCAGCATAATACCTCCCAAAAATTACAGTGTTATGTGTTAAATTTCCAATCTGCAACGGCCTGGTCAATTTTTGATTGCTCGTACCGATCAGCAGTGCGCTGCTCTGCGGTCAGTAAGCGTTTTTGCACAGGATCAATAAAACAGTCTAAAAGATCGTCGATGGCATCGGTAACAAAGGCACCAATACCAGCAATTTCAGCGGTTGTGTTGGTACTGTCAATTTTGTTTAATTCGGATATCAAATGAATTTTTAAGCTGTGCATTTCACTTTTCACAGCGGTTTTGCAGCCATTAATGATATCATCATCGGTTTGTAACTGTTTTATATTTTTATTCATGGTAAAAACATACTATTAAACATAACTATAAACAACATTAATATTATTAAAATATTAATCTATAATTGTATTTGGCTGTACTGCGCAGTTTTTTTATTGCCAACATATTCAGAATGTGTAAGCATTTATGACAATGGTTATTAATAAAGGCTTAAAAATAATGAGTGAATTGGATAATAATGACCGGATTCGGCTCGAACAAATCATGGCGCGCCGCGTTCAAATAAAACAAAACGCATTCTGGGTGGATCGTATTCGTCAATTTGGCTATAGCCGCAAATCTTGGATTTATCTTGAAGGAATTATTCTTGGCTTCATTATCACGGGTTTGATACGCGCCTCTTTGCAGGGCTATATTCCTACTACGGCAACCTTCAATTATATTAAAAGTTTATTTTAAAGTACAGGCTTTCAAGTGTTCCTGGCGCCAGCTTATTCCTTGCGTTTCTGCCGTTTTCATATTGTTGGCAAACACTGGCGCTAACACAGCCATCGCGGCACCATTTCTAAAATCCGCTTCACTCCACTTCATTTTTATGGCTATTTTCGTACAAATATCGACCGCATCAACGAAATCGAACCCGGACAAAAAATGATTTGAGTGCAGCAGGTTTTCTTCGAGTGCATGAGCAACCAGTTTTGTTAAAATACGAATTTCACGTCTGTCCAGTCCAGGTTCTGTAACAACTGCTGTTGTATCCACGGCCTCTGCGACGTTAAGCCCTAAAATTTGCGCTAATATTTTTAACTGACCAACCCGGAACATATCGGGATTTTTTTCCAACCGCGCATACGTTTGGACGGTCACATCAATAGCCTCGGCCATTTCCTGGTGGGTAAATTTCAACATCTTGCGCTTCGTTGCTATCGTAGACACTACATATATCCCTTTTTTAAAATTAATACAGGTATATATAAAGGTTATAGAAAAGTATACTAGTTTATTACTAAAAATCTACTAAAAATTATTTTTAACCGATAAACAGCGTTTTTATTAAATATTTATTTGCAGTTTAATAATTATTAATAGTATGTTTAGGCATAATTAAAAATGGGTGGCCGTAATGATAAGCAAAAATGAACGCAATCTTTTAGAATTTATACCCCAATTTCAACGCGAGCACCGGCACAATCCGAGTGTTGCTGATATTTCTGTCGGAATATCAAAAAGTAATTGTTGGGTGCGCTATACCTTGAGAAAATTTAAAACAAAAAAATATCTGACCTACAACGGAAGTGTGCAGCACACACTAAAAGTTTTAAAAACACCAGCGATGTTGTTCGAGCTCGATGAATGACAAAAAATGAATTTAATGCTTTAAAGTATATCAACCAGCACACACGTACCGAAGGGTATCCGCCGAGCTATCAAGAAATTGCGGATTATTTGTTAATAAAAAGCCGGGCAAACATACACCGAATTGTCGAGAGTTTGATGAAACAGGGGTTTATTGTCAAAAAAATAGGCAGCGTCCGGGCGTGTTTTCTGACAAAAGTGGGCAAAGAATTTGTTAAAATACAGGAATAAAAAAACCGTGATCAACGGTATTGTGTTTGACTCTAAAAAGGAAGCGCACAGGTATCTTGAGTTAGTAGACCTGGAACGGCGCAACAAAATACAAAACTTAGAATTGCAAAAGACCTATAAAATTAATGTCAATGGTAAGCACATCTGTAAATACAGCGCCGATTTTGACTATGACGTGGTTGTATCTGGTAACGCAAAGCATGTCACAGAAGATGTAAAAAGCGCAATTACGAAAAAAAACAGCACGTATCGATTAAAAAACAAATTATTTAAGGCGATATTTGGTTATGACATCACAGAAAAGTAAAATGGCTTGGATGCCGATGTATTTTGCCGACTGGATTGCTGATACCATGCACCTGTCAGTGGCGCAACACGGCGCGTATTTTCTGCTCGTGAGCAATTATTGGATTTCTAGGAAAGCGTTAAAAAATGATGATAAGTATTTAGCCTCGATTACCAGGTGCAGTGCGGAACAATGGGCAGAGATGCGCCCAACCCTTGAAGAGTTTTTTACCATTGAAGAGAACACCTGGGTGCATGGCCGCATAGAGTCTGAATTGGCAAAAGCAGCTTTAAAATATGAACAAGCCGTAGCAAACGGTCGGGCTGGTGGCCGGGCAAAAGCAAAGGCTGCAAACGTGCAAAGCAATCCGGAACCACACATTGTAGCGGTCGC
>TARA_R110000851_G_scaffold274242_1_pt1 | contig 15851 bp, 11 predicted proteins | sample TARA_R110000851 | Tara Oceans TARA_R110000851 (sample SAMEA4397627) | marine metagenome | biome: Polar Biome; feature: [DCM] deep chlorophyll maximum layer (ENVO:01000326); material: water (ENVO:00002006), including particulate matter (ENVO:01000060) such as... | depth 17 m | reverse complement strand
GGCGCGCCTGACCGTGCTGCTCAATGAAGAGGGCGGCATTCTGGATGACCTCATCATCACCCGCCCGATCGGGGAAGATGCGCAAGGTTCGCTCTACATTGTCGTGAACGGCGCTGTGAAGGAAGCTGACTGGGCGCTCTTTGAGCGGACATTTGAAGGCAAGGCCGTATTGACGCGCGCCGATGACTGTATCCTGTTCGCCCTGCAAGGCCCGAAGGCCGCTGATGTGATGAGCGACTTCTTCCCCGGCTGCGAAGATCTGAAATTCATGCGACACATGCCATTCGAACTGAACGGATCGCGCTGCATCGTGTCGCGCTGTGGCTATACGGGCGAGGACGGGTTTGAAGTGCTTGTCTCGCCGGAGGCTGGCCTGCCGCTCGTCAAGGAAATGCTGACCGACGACCGGGTGAAGCCGATCGGTCTTGGCGCGCGGGATTCCCTGCGTCTCGAGGCTGGGCTTTGCCTCTATGGCCACGACATGGATACGACCCGCGACCCGGTCGAGGCAGACCTTGCCTGGGTGATCCAGAAGAAACGCCGTGAACGCGCTGACTTTCCGGGGGCGGAACGTATTATGAAGGCTCTCGCCGCCGGCCCGGCTGAAGTTCGTGTTGGTATCCAGCCGCTGGAGCGCGCGCCAGCCCGCGAGGGAACCGTGATCGAAATTGGTGGCGAAGCAGTTGGCATTGTCACGTCCGGTGGCTTTGGACCTAGTGTCGATGCGCCCATCGCAATGGGTTATGTGCGAGCAGACCTGGCTGAGCCTGGCACGAAAATCGATCTGATGGTGAGAGGCAAGGCGCGTCCCGCAGAAGTGTGCGCGCTGCCTTTCGTGGCACACAATTACAAACGCTGAGAGGGAATTGGGCATGACAACTTACTATACTGAAGACCATGAATGGATCACCGTGGATGGCGATGTCGCCACGGTTGGGATCACCAAATACGCCGCCGAGCAGCTCGGCGATGTTGTGTTTGTCGAAGTGCCGGAAGCGGGTGCCAGCTTCGCCAAGGGCGACGACATGGCGGTGGTCGAAAGCGTCAAGGCGGCTTCGGATGTATACGCCCCCGTCGGCGGTGAAGTCGTGGAGGGCAATGCCGCACTCGCCGACGCACCGGAAACGGTCAACGAAGACCCGGAAGGCAAAGGCTGGTTTTGCAAGTTGAAACTGACCGATGCCGGCGAACTTGGATCGCTGATGAATGCGGATGCCTACAAGGCATTTTGTGACGGCCTGTAGGCGTTGATGGAGTAGCACATATGAGATACCTCCCCCTGACCCCGGAAGACCGTGCAGAAATGCTGGCGACCATCGGCGCCAAAACAGTCGATGAATTCTTCACGGACGTACCTGAAGCTGCGCGCCTCGGCAGCACGATTGAAGACTTGCCGGACCATCAGGGGGAACTCGCCGTCGAGCGCCACATGTCGAATCTCGCGGCCAAGAACCGGTCGGCCTCGTCCGGTCCGTTCTTTGTCGGGGCGGGCGCCTACAAGCATCATGTTCCGGCTACGGTAGACATGGTGATCCAGCGCTCTGAATTCCTGACGACCTATACGCCCTACCAGCCAGAAATCGCGCAGGGCACGCTGCAAACCTTGTTCGAATTCCAGACCCAGGTTGCGGCGATGACCGCCATGGATGTGGCAAATGCCTCCATGTATGACGGCTCTACAGCCTGTGCCGAGGCGGCGATCATGGCAACCCGCGTGACGCGCCGGAAGAAGGTGATTCTGTCGGGCGGGCTGCACCCGCACTATGCCGCCGCCACCAAAATGGTGTGCGAGGCGCAAGGGTTCGAAGTGGTCCAGTTGCCCGCAACTGTGGATGGCGAGAATGCGCTGGCCGATGCGGTAGACGATCAGACCGCCTGCGTCATCGGCCAGAGCCCGAACATTTTCGGCACGGTGACGGACCTTTCGAAAACTGCGGATGCGGCGCACGAAAAAGGCGCGCTGCTCGTCTCTGTTTTCACCGAAGCGGTCTCTCTGGGCCTCATCACACCTCCGGGTGAGATGGGTGCAGACATTGCCGTGGGCGAGGGCCAGTCCATCGGGAACGGACTCAATTTCGGTGGGCCCTATGTCGGCCTGTTCGCCTGTACCCAGAAATTGGTGCGCCAGATGCCGGGGCGCTTGTGTGGCGAGACGGTCGATGCGAACGGCAATCGCGGGTTCGTGCTGACGCTCTCGACGCGCGAACAGCATATTCGTCGCGACAAGGCGACCTCGAATATCTGCACCAATTCCGGCCTCTGCGCGCTGGCCTTCACCGCGCACATGACGCTACTCGGCGGGAAGGGTCTGGAGCAGCTCGCCCTGCTGAACCATGAGGCGGCCTGTGATCTCGCCGATGCGCTGGAAGCCGTGCCAGGCGTAGAAATCCTGACGCCGCGCTTCTTCAACGAATTTGCCTTCCGTACCCCGATGGACGCAGAAGCCGTTCTCGCCATGCTGGACGAGGCTGGCGTCGTCGGCGGCGTTCGCGCCAGCCGCCTGTTCCCCGGTGAGCATATGGGGGACGTGATTATCTGCGCGGCCACCGAATGCACGACGGCGGAAGACATTGCCGCCTATGCCGCGGCGCTGAAGGAAATTGTGTGATGGGCGAGGTATGCGTGGAGCGCAGAATTGAATGCCTCGTCGACGACGAATGGAGAGCGGGCCGTATCGCGGTCATGCAGCCGGAGCTTGATGGCGAGGACTGGCGCTGTGAACTGGATCTTGATTGGCCAGGTTATAAGAAATCATATCCTGTGATGGGCGTGGATGCTTACCAGGCTCTCGAATTGGCGCTGAGAATCGTGCCAGTCGAGATTACGGCCAGTGAGAGTTTTCGCCGCGGTCAGCTGCGCCTTTATGCCGAACAGGATCTGCTCAACGAAGAGCGCCTCTACAAAGCCTTTCACGCTCAGCCTTATGGAAAGCCGTCATGACCATGAACACCCAAGGCCGCACGACATCTCCCATTCCGTCTGCCAGCCAGTCCGTGGACACTGTGTCCGGCTCGAAAGGCCTGTTGCAGGCCGAGGGCCTGATCTTCGAGATTGGCACCGAAGACACGACCGGCGTTGACCTGCCCAAGCCGAAAAACCGCACCGGTCGCCTCGGCGGCGTTGCGCGCAGTCAGCCAACCCGCCTGCCGGGCCTATCTGAGCCGCAGACCGTTCGCCATTACATGCGCCTCAGCCAGAAGAACTATGCCATCGATCTTGGCCTATTCCCGCTCGGCAGCTGCACGATGAAACACAATCCGCGTCTCAACGAGAAGCTCGCGCGCTTGCCCGGCTTTGCGGATATCCACCCGCTGCAGCCGCAGGCAACCGTGCAGGGCGCACTGGAACTGATTGATGAACTGGCCACTTGGCTGAAGACACTAACCGGCATGCCTGCGGTTGCGATGAGCCCCAAAGCCGGGGCGCATGGCGAGTTCTGCGGCATGATGGCAATCCGTCAGGCGCTGGTCGCGCGCGGCGAGGCCGAGACCCGCAAGCGCGTGCTGGTACCAGCCTCCGCGCACGGAACGAACCCGGCGACCGCGGTTCAATGCGGTTTCATCGTGGACGAGATCAAGGCCAATGCGCGCGGCCGCGTGGACATGGACGAGTTGAAAGCGAAGCTTGAAAAGTCTGATGATATCGCTGGCATCATGCTGACCAATCCGAATACGTGCGGCCTCTTCGAGACCGACATCAAGGAGATCGCCGACCTGATCCATGCGGCTGGCGGATACTTCTATTGCGACGGTGCGAACTTTAACGCCATCGTTGGCCGGGTCCGTCCCGGTGACCTTGGCGTCGATGCGATGCACATCAATCTCCACAAGACTTTCTCCACCCCTCATGGCGGTGGTGGACCGGGGTCCGGACCGACCGTCCTCTCAAATGCACTCGCGCCTTACGCGCCAGTGCCCTTCGTTGTGAAGGATGAAGACGGGGTCTTCCGCCTCGTGGAGGACATGGAAGGTGATGCGAGCGAGAGCTTTGGCCGCATGGTGGCCTTTCATGGCCAGATGGGCATGTTCGTCCGGGCGCTGACCTATATGCTCAGCCACGGCGCAGACGGCTTGAAGCAGGCCTCTGAAGATGCCGTGCTGAACGCCAACTATATTCAGGCGCGCCTGAAATCCGTCATGACACCAGCTTTCGATGGCTATTGCATGCATGAGGCATTGTTCTCCGATGCGTTCACCGCAGACGGGATCGAGACCATCGACATTGCCAAGTCGCTGATCGATGAGGGCTACCACCCGATGACCATGTACTTCCCGCTGGTCGTGCATGGGGCGATGCTGATTGAGCCGACCGAGTCAGAATCGAAAGCCGAGCTGGATCGCTTTTGTGACTCGCTGGAGGCGATTGCCCGGCGTGCTGCACAGGGCGATGAAACGATGAAGGGCGCGCCCTATCTCGCCCCGATGCGTCGCCTGGACGAGACGCAGGCCGCCCGCAAGCCTGTGCTCAAGTGGACACCGCCAGAAACGAGTTCCGTCGCGGCGGAATAAGGATCAGGAAGCGTTCTGCACTGTTGGGCGTGACTTTCGGAAGAGCGCGCCCACTGGCCGTTCAAAATAGGTGTAGCTGAGCAGCGAGGCGGCAATCGATCCCGTCACGCAGGCAAGCGCAAACGCGACATTGTCGAGCAGGCCGGGATGGCCGAGCTGGAAAACAGGCGCGAGAACGGGAATGTCTCCGAGGCGTCCGAACAGGACCCGTAGGGCCACGATGACGATCGTGTGCACAAGGTAGAGCGAATAAGAGGCGTCGCCGAGCCGGACCATCGCAGCGAGTATTTTGCGCAAGGCTGGAAACAGGGCGCGCACGCTGCGAGGTTTGGTCTGACCAGCCAGCCAACCTGTCCAAAATGTAGCAAGTGTCCCCAAGCCGCCCACCAGAACTGCAACAATAGTGGCATTGACCCGCACGGATAGAGGGGCTGTTTCTCCCAGTCCGTAGAGCTGGAAAACCGCGATACTCAGTAAAGCGCCGACACCCGCCGGGACAAGCCATGCCAAACGATCTTCAAGTTCCAGCGTGACGAGTCCGTAGATGAGCGCGGCACTCGGCAAGCCGAACATCATGACGCGGCCCCATTGAAGTGTGTAATCGGTTTGGGGCCCCTGCAGGCACAGGGACGCCGCCATCCATAGCGTGGCGACCAGCATCACGATCCCACCTCGCCACGCAACTCCGGACGCGACGAGCATTGCTGTGGCGGCGCCGAACAGAAATTCCATGGTCATGGGCGAGAAAAACAGCGACAGGAAATCGGTAACGATCGGGCCGGACAGTCCAGACATCCATCCTGCGATGACTGCAGCTCCCCAGCCAAGCAACGCATAGGGCCACCAGGATCTGCGAAGCAGCAAGACGAGGCTGAACGCGAGATAGAAATAGACTTCATGGATCAGCGTCCACCCCACCACAAGTACCGGCTCCTTTTCCTGTGGAATCAGCAGGAAGGACTTGATGATATAGATCCAGTCTGGCTCCGGACGCGACGTGACTTGCAACGTTTCGACCATATTGCCCAACTGGAAATAGCCGAGCAGACCGACTGTGGTGATACCGGCAAACAGCCACCAGACCGGATAGACCCGGGTCAGCCGACGGAACACGAAGTTCAGAGCTGTCTGGATGCCGGGCTTCAATTCGTAGGTCACGGCGACCATGATGAAGCCGGAGATCACGAAGAACAGGTCGACCCCGGCGAAACCATTCGTCACAATGCCGCCAAGCCAAGCCAACTCGCCGCCACCATTATGGGCGATGCCGCGAGTTTCGTGGGCTCTGGTGTGATAGAGAACGACCAGGAGGGCCGCCACTCCACGCAGGACCTGAACAGACTGCAGTTTCATTCCGGGCCTCACGCAACACTTCATCCCGCCCTGCGCGCGGAACGAGCGGGCAATCTGTAGCAATCAGGTAACGCAGACACCAGACTTTGACCACATCATGACGATATCGCTGGCGGCGCCCGCTTCTTTTCCCATATTCAGCTTAATGGCCGATGACGAAACCCACATGAAAACGGAACAGACCGCAGCTTCCTCAAAGCCTGCGGCGGGGCTGCGCAATGGTGTGAACGTAGCGTTCCGCCAGATTTTGGCGCTTACCGGTCTGATCATGATCGTGGTGGCCATTCCAATCGCTTTCGTCACGCCGATCATTCCTGTTGGCTTGCCGATTGCCATTCTTGGTGTCGTGCTGCTGGGGCGGAACGCGATGTGGGGCAGGCGGTGGATGGAGAGCGTGTTGGCAAGGCATCCCCGGGTCGAACGGTTTGCGCCAAACTGGCTGATGCGCTTGGTGTTCGGCCGAGACAAGAAAGACCCGTCTCAACCGGAACAGTAGAAACAAATTGCGGCAAATCCGGCCGGGCAGGCAAGAATTTCACGCGTGTTTCCGGCTCAGGCCTTGAAGCCGGGAGAAATGTCAGCAGTATGCGCCAAACCTTTCTGCGGACACGGGGCGAAATGAAATGCGAATACTTTATGGGCTGGCAGCTGTTTGCGCTGCGGCACTCCTGCTTTCAGCGTGCGGTGGAGGCGACGATGCCGACAAGGCTGCGTCGTCGGAAGACGCGTTCGACCGCAATCCCTATCCCTCCACATATGCGCCCTATCCGAATGCGCCTGTCCTGATCACCAATGCCACAATCCTCGATGGCGAAGGTAACCTGATCGAAGATGGCAGCCTGCTGTTGCAGGATGGCAAGATCGTCGCACTAGGCGCCGATATCGAAGCCCCGGATGGTGCCGAGACCATTGATGCGACAGGTCGCTGGGTGACTCCGGGCATTATCGACAATCACAGCCATCTCGGCGTCTATCCCTCGCCCGGTGTGACCGCGCACGGCGATGGCAACGAAATTTCTGCGCCGGTCACAGCGGAAGTGTGGTCGGAGCACGGTGTCTGGCCGCAAGATCCAGGCTTCACGCGGGCGATAGCCGGAGGCATCACCTCGCTTCAGGTGCTACCGGGCAGCGCAAACTTGTTCGGTGGGCGCGGCGTGATCCTCAAGAACGTGCCGAGCCGGACCGTTCAGGGCATGAAATTTCCGGACGCGCCCTATACGCTGAAGATGGCCTGCGGCGAAAATCCCAAGCGCGTGTATGGCTATGGCGGCGGGCGTTTTCCTGGTGGCGCCCCTTATTCTCGGATGGGCAACGTGGCGGGATACCGGCAAGCCTGGATCAAGGCTGCAGAATACAAGCGCAAATGGGAGAAGTACGAGGACGAAGGCGGTGAACCACCTGCGCGTGATCTCGAACTGGACACGCTCGCGGGTGTGCTGAATGGCGACATCCTCGTGCACATGCATTGCTACCGCGCCGATGAGATGGCGCAAATCATGGATATGTCGAAGGAGTTTGGCTACAAGGTCACCGCCTTTCACCACGCCGTTGAGAGCTACAAGATTGCCGACAAGCTGGCCGAATATGGTGCGTGTTCTTCCATGTGGGCCGATTGGTGGGGCTTCAAGATGGAAGCCTATGATGGCGTCCGTGAGAACATCCCGATGGTCCACAAGGCCGGCGCGTGTGCCATCGTCCATTCGGATAGTGATGTCGGCATTCAACGTCTCAACCAGGAAGCCGCCAAGGCATGGTCTGATGGTTTGAGGGCAGGTATCGATATTCCGAAAGAGGTCGCTTGGACGTGGCTTTCGCTGAACCCGGCCAAGTCATTGGGCATTGACGATCGTACGGGCAGCCTGAAGCCCGGCAAGATGGCGGATGTCGTCGTCTGGTCCGATGACCCGTTCAGCGTCTACGCCAAGGCAGACCAGGTCTTTATTGACGGCGCGCTGATGTTTGACCGCGACCATCCTGAGACCAATCCTGTGATGGATTTTGAAATAGGCCAACCTGGTGAAGGAGATCGCAAATGATCCGTACACTACTTACAAGCGTTGCCGCCTTGGGTCTCGCAGCGGCGCCCGCGTACGCCGATACGTTCGTCATTCGCGGTGAAACGGTCTGGACCGGCACCGCTCAAGGTATGATCGAAAACGGCGTTGTTGTCATCGAGGACGACCGGATTGTCACGGTCGGCGGGGCAGATACTGAAGTGCCAGGTGGCGCCACCGAGATTTCCGCTGAATGGGTCACGCCTGGTCTGATCGCCTCCTTTGCCCGAACAGGCCTGGTTGAAGTTGGCGCGGAAGATTCTACGAATGACACGGCGGCGGCGATGTCTCCGTTTTCAGCCGCGCTGAATGCAGCCGATGGGTTCAATCCCGACGCCACTGCGATTGATGTCACCCGGATCGAAGGTTTTACGCGCCTGGTTGTTGTACCCAACACCGGCAATGCGCTATTTGCCGGGCAGGGTTTCGTAGCTGATACGAGCGGTGATCTCGATACGGAGCTGGATGAGAAGGCATTTACCTTCATCAAGCTCGGTGAAGCAGGCGCGGGCCTTGCTGGCGGCTCGCGGCAGTCTGCCATGACGCTGCTGCGGGCGGCGCTGGATGATGCGCGCAGCTATCCAGCGCGCTACATCACGCAGAATGATGGTGCGGTTCTGAACCGGATTGATGCACAAGCGCTGTCGCCCGCCGCACGGGGCCAGCAGTTGATCTTGATTGAAGCGAGTCGTGCCAGTGACTTGAATGCCGTGATGGATCTGGCCGAGGAGGAGCCGTCACTGAAGATCGTGATTGTCGGCGCGGACGAAGCGTGGCGTGTGGCGCCACGGCTGGCCGAGATGGATATCCCGGTGATCATCAATGCGTTTTCCAATCTTCCGGGCTCGTTTGAGAAACTGGCAGCGACATCTGAAAATGCAGCGCGACTGGCCGCAGCAGGCGTTACATTTGCCATTGCCAATGTTGGGGATAGCAGCCATCAGGCGCGGCTTGCGACACAGCTTGCCGGCAATGCAGTCGCCAACGGACTGAGCTTCGATGATGCTTTGGCGGCGTTGACCACCGCCCCGGCGGACATGTTCGGCCTGACGGGGTATGGTCGCCTCGCGCCCGGCGCACCCGCTGATGTGGTTGGTTGGGACGGGGATCCTTTGGAGGTCGCGTCTGCACCCATCGCTGTCATCATTGCCGGCGAGCAGCAGTCACTCGAGTCCCGCCAAACGCGACTGCGTGACCGTTATCTCAGCCTGGATGAGAGTGAACGGCCGCGCGCTTTTACACGGCCATAACACTAAGACTTGGCGCGAGCGTTCAGACTTTCGATCAGTTCCGGCGTGATGGTTCCTGTCACGTTGAGAGACTGAGCGGTTTGATAGTCGCGAATGGCGGTCGCTGTATCCGGCCCAAGGGCTCCATCGGCGGAGCCAATGTTGTAGCCAAGTACGGTCAGGGCCTGCTGTGTCGCGCGTACTTGAGCCGCATTCCCGATGTTCCATGATTGCGCGCCGAACCGGCCATTGGCTGCTGCGTTGGCGCGGGAGGCGGTCCAGTCTTCAGACTGTACACGGGCATGGTTCACCGCTTCTGGTGAGACGCGCTTGGAAATTTCCATGACTTTTGCCGGTGCGCCTGCGTCGCCATTCTTGGCAGCGACCATGAACCAGTAAAGGGCTTCGGTCAGATTTGGGCTGATGCCGAGGCCTTGCTCGTACAGTACGCCGAGATTGTATTGGCTATCGACAATGCCGAACTCCGCGCCTTTTCGAAACCATCCAACGGCACCGGCATAGGTTTGCTCGCCGCCCTCGCCCTCAGCCATGAAGACGGCAAGGTCATGCATTGCTTTCACGTTGCCACCGTTTGCAGCCCGTTCCGTCCATTCCCGGGCCAGTGTCAGATCCTTCGGTACACCCGTACCTTTTTCGTGCAATTTTGAAAGCGTGTACTGAGCAATTGGCAAGCCCTTCTCTGCGGCCTGCCGCATCAGGACTGCGCCGCCTTTCAAGTTGCCATCGGCAAGCTGCTGTTGCGCTAGTTGGAATTGCGCGATGCCGTTCCCGGATGCTGCGGCATTTGCCAGCGTGTCGACTTTCGGGATCGGCGGGTAGCTCGTGGTCGGCTCAATACGCGCGGTCGCGATCATTGGCGTTGATTCAATCAGTTCAGCCACCGGGTCGGATGGCTCTTCAGATGGTGCAACCTCGCCGCTCTTGTCTGCGGCCGCAGTCTCCAAGTCAGTTGGCGGCGCGACATCATCTTCGAACAGAAGGGCATCATCGGATGACTCGGCGGCTTCTGCGGGTGGCAATTCTGTTTCAATTAGACTCGCAGCCGCCCCATCGACGGGCGCGGCCAGTTCGGTTACCGAAGTCGGGGCCTGCTTACCGCGCAGATAAAGGTACCCGCCCACAGTGGCGCCCGTGATGATAACGGCTGAGGCCGCAGCATAGAGTGGGAGCTTTCCGTTTCCGAAGCGCAAGCCTTTGTCAGCCTGATCACTTGGAGGTGCAAGCGATGGGGAAGAATCCTTGCGACCCGACGACGCCGCAATCGCAGCGCGGCGAGCCATGTCGATATAGTTCGCAGCCGGCGAGGCGGCCTCAGGCTCGTCTTCTAGCGCCTCTGTAAACTCAGGGTCGGCGAATGTTTCTCCGGCCGGATCGACTTCCGTGTCGAATTCATCGTCTTCGAAAATATCCGATTCACGTGGCTCGGCAGAATTGTCCCCGTAGTCCTCAAGCTCGGCAAGTGCATCAAATCCGACTGGGGAAGGAGCTTCATCAGCATCGGCGAATGCGTCGTAGAAATCGTCTTCTGCATTGTCCGGATCTGCGTCAACTTCGAATTCGTCCTCGACGAGATCGTAGTCTTCTTCATAAGCATTTGACTTGGCGTTCGTCCCCGCTTCTATCTCGACTTCTTCGACTTCCTCTGTTTCGGTCCAGTCTGTGAGGAATGCGTCGCTGGTATCGTCATCTGCAATGTCCTCGGGCAGGCCGGGCTCAAACACTGCATCATATTCATCCGAGAGAAGATCAGACGATGTGTCTTCCTCTTCCTGGAATTCTTCGAGCAGGCGATCAGTCTCGTTCAGCGCATTCATGGTTGCCAAATCAGTTGGCTCGACTGCACCGGACTTGGAAGGCGCAGCGGTGTCTTCGAGCATTTCCAATCGCGTCGCGAGCGACGCCATCGCCTTCTGGATTGGCGAGAGGGATGCGCTGGTCTGGGTTTGCGCCTGCTCGAGTTTATCGGTGACACTTGATATCGCTTCGGAGAGCTTCAGGTCTGCGCGCTTGCGGTTCTCATCAATCTCGGTAGCGAGGGTCTGCAGGGCCTTGTCCTGGCGCGCTTGCAGGCGGTTGGCGACGGTCGCAACCTGATCCCCAATCTGGGAAATTGCCTCGGCGCTACGCTGCTCACTTGCATTAACCCGCTTGTCGAGGTTTGCGCCAAATTCTTCCATCCGTGTGCCGACCAGGTCACCAATCCGTCCGATCTCGGACGAGACCTTGTTCATGTCCTGAGTCTGACGATCTTCGCCTGCGACCAGTTTTTCGCGAACTTCGTTCAGACCGGTCTGAAGTTCGGCAACGGCTTCCTCACTGGCGCCCGAGGCCGCACGAGATATTTCTTCGGCCAGTTCTGCGCGGGCCGTGTCGACGGTACTGCGGACAGTCGTCATGATTTCGTCGAAGCGCGATTCAAACTCTGCCCGAAGGCGGTCTGCCAAATCAGGCTCGACCGTTTTCGACAGGGTCTCGATCTTGGCGTCAAGATTGTTGAATGTGGACTCAAGGCTGAGCAGGGCCGCATCCGTGGTGGTTTCTGCTCGGTTCAACCGGTCCTGTGTTTGAGCCAGTGTGGTTTCGACAGTCGCCAGGGATTTCGTAATCTTCGTCTCGACACTTTCCAGACGTGCATCGCTCTTGTCGACCTCAGACAGACGCAAGTTCACATGCGTTTCCAGATTGGATAGACGATCGGCAAGCTCGCGGGCTGTGCCCTCGGCGCGCAACTCTGCTTGGTCCACGGCGCGCTCGACGCGAGAGGCCGCATCGGACAGGGTCTGTTCGACCTTCACTTCCATGTTTTCAACGCGGTCGGTCAACTCGGTGAAGCCTGTCTCGACCCGGCCCTGAATGGCTTGGGCCTCATTCTGAGCCAGTTCGCTTTCTTCGAAGACATGGCTGGCAAGTTTGCCTAGCGCCTGTTCGAGTGATTTCAGCGCTTCGAGATTTTCGCGGGTCGTGTCGTCGGCTTCAAGCTTCTGCACTTTTGCCTGCAAAGCGGAATGTGTGTCCTTCAGTTCTTCGATCAGGCTATCCACATGGCCCGCTACGGCAGCAGAATTTTGCTCGGCCTCTTCCAGGCGAGCCACCAGGCCGAGGATCGTGTGGTCCATACCCGTTATGGCAAGTGTGGAGCGCGCTTCTGTTGCCTCAATCCGGCGCGTCAACGTGTCGAGCGTGTCGTTCGCCGCGTTTGCCGTTGGCCGGCGATTCTGGAAAGGATACGCAACTTCGTTTGGCCTGGGGGCATCGACCGACATAAGTAGCCGGTTCAGATATTCCCCCAAGGTGATGCCTTCAGCATGCGCTGCCTCGCGAGCGGCGTCGCGCGCGCGCTGGTCAATTCCTTTGACGCTCCAGGGCCCCGTCTGGCTCATCCCCACTCTCCTAAGCACTCATTTTGCCCGCGATTGTTAATGCTTCGGGCAAAATCATTCAGATTCAGCATCGGTGATGACAGGAGCCGGATTAAGGGCAGGTTAAAGGTAAAGAAAACCTCCAAATCCGGTAACTCTACCAAGGGAATCTGCGGGGAAACGAAGAATGCCAAAAAAGTTTACGTTGACGTTCGCGTAAGCCTTGATCTAGATTTACGGAATGATGAACAACAAGCTCTCCAAGATTTCCGCTGCGGATTCCCGCACCTACACAATTTCCGAGCTTGCTCGCGAGTTTGGCGTTACGCCGCGGGCGCTGCGATTCTACGAGGACAAGGACATGCTCCATCCCGCTCGGGATGGCATGACCCGGGTCTATTCCAATCGGGATCGCGCGCGGCTCACCATCATCGTGAGGCTAAAGCGTCTCGGCCTGCCGCTTGCCGATATCCGTGAAATCCTAGACCTTTACGTGCTCGATGACGGACAGCGCGCTCAGATGCGAATGTCGCTCGACAAGTTCCGCAAGCAAGTGAAGGAGCTGGAAATTCAGAGAGGCGACATCGACACCGCCCTGACGGAGTTGCGCAAGGGCATCTCATGGCTGGAAACGCAAATAGCGAATACCGGCCCGTCTGATGAGAACAAGCGACAGCTTGCGGCATATGACGAAATTGCCCGCAGGCAGCTCGACGAAGTCTGAATCTGCATCGACCAAATTGTGCCCCACCCAGCAGATGCTACGGTGGGGCAAATTAATTTGTACAAGCGCGCCGCAGATATCTGCGATTTTCGTGCTTTATTGACAGGAAATACAAAATGCCACGTTACGACGCGCCGATCCGCGACATGCAATTCATCCTGCAGGACCTGTTGCAGATCCAGAACTATTCAAACCTGCCGGGTTTCGAAGAGGCCACGCCGGACCTGGTGAATGCCATCCTCGAGGAGGGAGGCAAATTCGCCAAGGAAGTCCTGTTTCCGCTCAACGCTGTGGGCGACCAGCAAGGGTGTGTGCGCGGCGATGACGCCAGTGTAAAAACCCCGGATGGCTTTCCAGAAGCTTATAAACAGCTCGTTGAAAACGGCTGGCCTTTGTTGTCGGCCGATCCGTCCATGGGCGGTCAGGGGCTTCCGCACGTTGTAAACATTGCTTGGACTGAAATGGTATCATCGTCGAACATGGCGTTCGGGATGTATCCGGGGCTGACGCACGGTGCCTATCAAGCGCTGATGGCGGGTGGCTCCGATGAACTCAAGGCCAAGTACGGGCCGAAGATGGCGTCGGCCGAATGGGCCGGTACGATGAACCTCACCGAGCCGCATTGCGGCACCGATCTGGGCCTGATGAAAACAAAAGCCGTGCCGCAGAGCGATGGCTCCTACAAGATCACAGGCCAGAAGATCTGGATTTCCGGCGGCGAGCAGGATCTGACGGAGAACATCATCCACCTCGTGCTCGCCCGCATCGAAGGCGCGCCAGAAGGCATCAAAGGCGTTTCCCTGTTCGTTGTGCCGAAATACATGGTGGGCGAAGATGGCTCGCTGGGCGAGCGCAATGCCTGTTCATGCGGTGGCCTCGAAGAAAAAATGGGCATTCACGGGAATGCGACCTGCGTCATGAATTATGACGGCGCGACAGGCTTTCTTGTTGGCGAAGAGCATAAAGGCATGCGCACGATGTTCGTCATGATGAATGAGGCGCGCCTCGGCGTGGGCCTGCAGGGTCTGTCCCAAGCCGTCGTCGCCTATCAGAATGCAGTCGATTTTGCGAAGGACCGTCTTCAGGGGCGTTCCCTGACCGGGCCAAAGGCACCTGAAAAGCCTGCCGATCCGATCATCGTTCATCCGGACGTGCGCCGCATGTTGATGGACCAGAAGGCATTCCTCGAAGGCGCGCGCGCGCTGACTTACTGGACGGCCTTCCAGGGTGACCTTCAGCACAAATCTCCAGATGAAAAAGTGCGGGAAAAGGCGGGCGACTATATGGCCCTTCTGACGCCGGTCATCAAAGCATACCTGACCCATATGGGCTTTGAGAAAGCCAATCAGGCGCTGCAACTTCACGGCGGCTCTGGCTTTACGCGTGAATGGGGTCTGGAGCAGATCGTCCGCGATTGCCGTATCACTCTTATTTACGAAGGCACCAATGGCGTGCAGGCGCTCGACCTCGTTGGCCGCAAGCTGGCGTCCAATGGTGGCCGGGCTGTCTTCAGCTTCTTTGGTGAAGTTGACGAATTCATCAATTCAGCCGATGGCGATGCCGATATGGCCCCGTTTATCGAGGGCCTGACGACACTGAAGGCCCAGTTGCAGGAGGCCACAACCTGGCTGATGCAAAATGGCATGACCGATTTCAACAATGCGGGCGCTTCCAGCCACGATTACCTGCACCTGTTTGGCCTCACAGGCTTGGCATTCATGTGGGCGAAAATGGCCAAGATTGCGCTGGAGAAGAAGGCGGCGGGCGATCCCTTCTATGAAGAGAAGCTCACAACCGGCTATTATTTTGTGGACCGGATGGTGCCGGATGGTGCTGCACACCTGGCCAAGGTGAAGACCGGCGCGAAGTCGATGATGGCCTTGCCAGCGGAGGCGTTTTAGCGCGCCAGTCCGATTTTGATGGCGCGTGACCCAAATAAGTGGGTTTCACGCGCTATCACACAAAAAAATTATGCGATTCCGCTCGTTCTGACGTTGGGAGAGGGCTGGGAATTCCTCGGAGCGACGATTACATGTTTACGTGAACGTAAGCGGCAAGCAAAAGCCGCCCAAAGCGGAGGAAGACGAATGCAGGCCAGCCCACTAGATGTCCCGAAGGCCAATTGGCGCCAGGACGAAGAGCTCGAGATTTTCTCTGACGCTGTTGGCCAGTTCTTCGAAAAGGAATGCGTGCCGCATGTGCCCCAGTGGCGCAAGGACGGTATTGTTCCGATGGAAATCTGGAAAAAGGCTGGCGAAATGGGCCTGCTCGGCGCATCCGTGCCCGAAGAATATGGCGGCGCGGGTGGTGATTTCCGTCATGAAGCCATCATCATCGAACAACAGCAGTGGAAGGGTGTCGACGGATTCGGCATAACCCTGCACAATGCGATTATTGCACCCTATATCGTCGCCTATGGCACCGAAGAACAAAAGCGGCGTTGGCTGCCCGGCATTTGTTCGGGCGAACTCGTAACCGCCATTGCGATGACGGAGCCCGGTGCAGGCTCTGACCTGCAGGGCATGAAAACGACCGCCAAGCGCGATGGCGACGAATACGTCATCAATGGCTCGAAGACCTTCATCTCGAATGGCCAGACCGCA
>TARA_R110000851_G_scaffold29018_4_pt1 | contig 15879 bp, 1 predicted proteins | sample TARA_R110000851 | Tara Oceans TARA_R110000851 (sample SAMEA4397627) | marine metagenome | biome: Polar Biome; feature: [DCM] deep chlorophyll maximum layer (ENVO:01000326); material: water (ENVO:00002006), including particulate matter (ENVO:01000060) such as... | depth 17 m | reverse complement strand
AATGCAGCTAAGGATACTAAATTATATGATGATACAGTAACTACATTACAAAATGCACAAAACTTTACTAATTGGAAAACTGCAAAATCAAATGAACTTTATAATGCTGGTATTACTAATGCAGCTAATACAGCTAATATGAATGACTTATACAATTATTATGACATTAACCCACAAGCAGCTGGTAGAGTAGAGTTTGGACCAGGCGGTAGAGAACTATATAAAAACAATGATCCAGATAGGCAAAAAGCTTATTTAGATGCTATAGTAACATTAAAAAAGAATCTTCCTGGTCAAGAGATTACTAATGATTTGATAAACAATTATTTAGGAAATGCTAATCAAAATACTGGTAATCAAACTGTGGGTATGAATGAAGTAGCAAATAACAATAAAGTTGGTTATCCAGGAAGTAATGTACAGTTAACACGTAGACATGGTGGTGGGACAAAGAAAATGAAGAAATGGGCATTGCCGTTTTACACTGGTAAGATGGGTGCATAAACTTAAAGAGTTTGTTTAATACTCTTTGTAAACTTATTAAATTATATTAATTTTGAATTATGGCAACATACATTAAAGGAGCAGATACTTATTTACCAGACATTAAACCGTTTACACCGGATTATAAATTTTTGTCTGCAGTTTTGGAAACAAAGACTGACAAGTATGATGCTAACTTCAAAGCAACAAATGATCTATACAACAAAGTAGTATATGCAGATTTATCTAGAATAGATAATAAAGATAAAAGAGACCAGTATGCTCAAACTATTGGGCCAGCTATAGAAAAGATTTCAGGAATGGATCTTTCATTGCAACAAAATGCAGACCAAGCACAAAGTGTGTTTGCACCTTTCTATGAAGATGACTTAATTGTAAGAGATATAGTCTACACTTCTGCTTATAGAAAAGAACAAGCAATGGCTCAAAGGTTATTAGATCAAGGAACAGATGTAGCAATAGATAGATATTCAGCACGTGGTGTAAAAAGTTTACAATACCAAATGGATGATTTTATTAATGCTGATCCAGACAAGGCAATGAATATGAAGCTGCCTAAGTATGTACAAAATGCTAATCTATTCACAATGTCTGAAAAGATTTTAGGTGAAATGGATCCACCTTTATCAATGAAGATGGATCAATTTAGTGAAAATGGTGATTTTATTATTACTAGAAAAAATGGTGCATTAGTTACTGGTGCTGCATTACAAGTTTTAAAACAAACTTTAATGAAAGATCCAAGAGTACAAGCAGCTTATGCTGATGATGCATTTGTTGCTAGTAGAGATTTTGCAGCTAATGGTATACAAAATGGTAGATATAGCTCTGTTGAAGAAGGACAGGGTGCTTGGGCTGCTGAAACAATATCTAGAGTTAATGAAAGAAATAATTTAAATATAGATAAAGAACTAAAGGAACAACAAAAACAAATACAGGTAAATGTTAATTGGGAAAACTATCAGGGTAATATTGGTATTATTCCTGATTCAGATATGGCTGAAGCATTAGAAGAACAACAGTCTATAGCCCAAGCAACTCAAGCTTCATTAGATGCTAGAATGAATATCAGAAGAGAAGCTGGATTACCAACTGAAAGTTTAGATGGTAACTTAAACAAAGCATATAGAATGTTAATGCAAGCTAATCTTCAAACAGATTTAATTACTGCAGCAACTTCATGGGGAGCAAGAGATCAAGAGTTTACATTACGTGAAAATTCATTTGCTGTAAATGAGAAAAAAGCACAATATGATATGATGAAGATTAGAGCTAATGCAGAAAATGACTTGATTTTAGCAAAGTATACAGCTGATAGAGCAGAAGATTTAGCAGAAAAGAAAGGTGAACTTGGTGGTACAGATACTGAATTTAGTGATTTACTTAAGAACAATAGAACTACATATGGAGGTGCTACTACTATTGATGGGGCTGTTGATGAAGAAGGTGAATTAAGTCCTAACACTGATATTGCTAAACGTACTAATCTACAATTCCTTAAAGAAGATAATAAAATATTTAATGAACAAGTAGAAGATATTTTATCTGTAATGCAAATGTTAAATCCAACAGGTGATAATGCAAACAAAGATCAAACATATGGAATTACATTAGCTAATGGAGAAGAGTATAGAGGTGATATAGAATCAATCAGAAAAAAATTAACAAACACTGATTTTGTACCTGATAAAGAAAACCCTGATGCATTACCTTCATATAATGAAAGAGAAAACGTAAATAATATCTTTGATAAACTATCTACAAAATTTAAAGATACAAGACAGGTAACACTTAACGACCCTACATTAACTAAGGGTACTGATAAACGTAATCAATATGATGCATTATATTCTAAAATGTTTGATGCTAATGGTACAGTAAACAAACAAGCTGGGTTGAATCAATTTATGAAAACTGCTCTTAACAACCAAAGAGAAACATATGACAGTACAAGTGCAGCAGCATATGCAGAAGATGAAGGAGATAATAATTTTGCTTTAATGAAAAAAGCAGGTTTTCCTCCAATAATGACTGAGCAAAATTATAAAATGTCATATGAAGAGTATGAAGCATTAGTAGTAGAAGGTATTAAATCTGGTAATATTACTAATGCTGATCTTGACGGATGGGATAGTGGTACTTCTAACAAAGACTATATGATTGATGCTACTGAAATGGTAGAAGTATTTGATCCGGTGTATGATCAGTATGTTATGAGATCTAAACCAGTATATAACAAGGATGGTACTGCAGCAAAGATGATTGATATGAGAGCTGTTAAGAATGATGCAGAGGAATATTATAAAGGTTTAAGTAATAAATTTAATATAGGATTAACTTCTGGAAATATGGAATCAGGAGATTTATATTCTACAGCATATGGTAGAAGTGATGCAAGAGGAGCTGATGTAGTAATGGCACCATCATATGAATATTCACTTAATCCTCTTTCCCCTAATCCAGCTGCTCAGAAAGAAATGAGCAACCTTATAAATCAAGTAAATAATTTAGATAAAAATAACACTGGTTATGGAATAATTCAAGGAGACATAAATAATGAAGATGTTGATCCAGCATTGTTAGCTAAAGATCCAACAGCATTAAAAGCATGGAATTTATATTTAGAAGATTTAAATACATGGGTTAATAATCCTAAAAGATCTAATACTGATGCTATAGCTCCAGTTGCTAGAATAATTTATACACCTGTAATAGGACAAGCAGATGATGCAAGTAAAACTAATGCTGGTTATCAGATTATATTTAGTGATGAGTGGTTAGCTTCAAAAGTAAAAGGGGGTGAGGAAAACCAATATGGTGCATTAAGTAATACTGAAGTTGGGTTATTAAGTGGGACTACTGAAATAGATGGAGTAACAGGTGAAAGCGGTATAACATTTGTTTTTGATCAGAAAAATGATATAAATACAAAAAGTATTGATAATTTATATTACTCCAATGTAGAGACAGCAATACTAGCTGGTGATAATGGTTATGCAGAATTTGATATGCCAGAAGGTTTATCTCCTACTGCTACGTATAGAGTGATCAAAAGTGGAACTAATGATTACAAACTTCATTATTCAATCAACACTTATCAACCAGGAGGTACATATACAACTAGAACAGAAACACAGCCTATTAATATGGAGGGCGGCATGAGAGGTTTAGATACACATATTGCAGAATTTGATTTCTTTTTAAAATCAAAAAGAGAAGCAAACAGACTAGCAGAAGAAAAAGATAATGCTGAAAATGCCAAAAAATAATTATAGATGGAGAACCAAATTGACAAAAATCAAACTGATAACTCTTTAGCTAGTACTATTCAAAAAGCAGAAAGACCATATTCAAGTGTTATTCCACCAGGAGTACAAGACTATGTTCCTGTAACAGCAATGTTTGAGAATGCATTTACAGAGATAGCAGATATAAATGCCCTAGATCCTGCTATAATAAGTGGCGTAAATCAGTATAAAACTGATATAGATAGGTATGGTATTAACGCTATGGCTAACTTAGGTGTAGCAAGGCCTTCATTTGCTACAGATACTTTTGATCCAGTACTACAACAAAACCCAGCTCAGAATGATTTTAGTAAAATTCAACAAATTCTGAATGCCCCTGTATCTCAAGGACCTGGTAATGATATTGCGGCACCTCAGTTTGTAAGTATGAGAGGAACTGAATTTGATAGATATTATAATAATCCTAAATTTGCAGACTTAGGTTTTTCACCTTATAGTAATACAGAAGAATTTTATAATGCTAATTCTACAGTTTGGGATGATATGTCTAGGATGAGTAGTCAATGGACTAGTTTAGCTGGATCAGGTTTTAGTAGTGTATATAGATCTATAGGAGATTTATTTGATGGTGATGATTATGCATATTCACCTGATGTAACTACTGCTATGGAATTTGAAGATGCTATGAGGATAGGTAATTCTAGTAGGGATGGTGGTTTGGCATGGACTAATAATCTTTTATTAAATTCTGCATATACTGCTGGTATTATAGGTAGTATAGCTGTAGAAGAATTAATTTTATTTGGAGCAGCTGCTGTACAAGGTGGTTTGAATCCAGTATCAGATGCAATGTTAGTTGGAAGATCAGCTATCAATGCAGGTAGAGCAGTTAATGCAGTAAAACAATTTTTTACAGTATTTAGAGGGCTGGATGCAGGTAGAGATATTTATAGAACTTTAAAAAATACTGAAGCTGCTAAAGATTTTTGGAGTGCAGCTAAAACAGGACGTAACGTACTAGGTACAATGTTTGCTCCTAATACTATGTATGCTTTAAAGAATTTTAAGACTGCTCAAAATGCAACTCAAAATGGTATTAATATAGCTAAGGCTGCTAATACTTTTGGGGGATTTTATAGAGATATAAGATCAATAAATTTAGCATTAGCAGAAAGTAAGTTGGAAGGTGGTATGGTATACAACCAACTTATAAGAGATGGTATAAGAATACATGAAGCAAAATCTGGAAAGAATGTTACTCCAGAAGATATGAAAAAAATTGGCAATGCAGCAAGTGAAGGTGCATTTTATACTACAATGGCTAATGCTCCTATTATATATGCAAGTAACTGGTTTGTATTAGGAAATTCATTGGGAGGGTTTAATAGATCTTTAGGAAGAGTTTTTAATGATTCATTTACAAAAGGCTTTAGACGTATTGTAAAAACTAAAGGAACAAGAGATGGTGCTGGAAAATTAGTTAAAGATGTATTTGAAGATGTAGGTGCAGGATTTTCAGGATTAAAAAAACAAGTAATAGCTGGAGGATGGAAAGGTTTGATAGGTTCTGGTGGTGCTGCTATGGGAAGATACTTTGCTGCTAATATAGCTGAAGGTGTCCAAGAAGTTTCTCAAGAAGCTGTATCTGCTGCTACAACAGGGTACTTCAATGAAGTAATGAAAGATCCTATGGCAGGTGGAATAGAATTAAGAAATACTATGATTTCTTCTGGTATAGGTTCACAATTATCTGGAGAAGGAGCTAGTGTATTTATGTCTGGTTTCTTAATGGGTGGTGTAATACAAGGACCACAAAAGTTATTCTTTCAAGGAGTTCCTTCTATATATAAGTATGGACTTAATCAAGCAGGAATAAACGTTGGTAGTAAAGGTCAGAATGAGGCATGGGGAGAATATAAAACAAACAGAGATAACTTTATTAAGCAGACTGTTGATTTTCACAATGTAGCTTGGAATAACCAAATAGATGATCCAAGTAGTTTATTTGATGAAAGTAAATTTAACTTTCTTATGCAGAAACAACTTTCTGGTGGAATGAAAGGAGCTGCATATAATGGTGATATTTTTGGCTTTAAGGATAGCCAAGATGAGGCTAAGTTTCAACAAATGTATACTATATACAGTAATGGTACTGAGCAATATTTTAGGGGTCAGCTTACTGATATGCTTAAGTTATCTAATGAAGAACTATATGAAGCATTCAGTGGTTCAGCAGGTGTTACTAGAGCAGAAATAAAAAGTGGTAAAATAAGAACACGTTTAGAAGACATGGTAAAACGTGTTGATTTAAATGCTGAAAGATACGAGGCTGCTAAAGATAAATTTCCTAATCCATTTGATTCATCACAATACAATAAAGAAGATAAAGAATATGTAGGTGAAGTATTAAAAGAAGCTGCATGGAACCATAGTAGATACTTGTATATGTTTACACAAGATGGTTTTGAACAAGCACTAGAAAGATCTAATTCTATTTATAGTAAGTTAGAGAATGATCCTATCTTTGGTAAGATGGCAGCAAAAGATCTTACTGTTCTTCTTAGTAAGGAAAGTATAGATCAAGAACTTGCATTATTAAAAGAAGAACAAAAATTATTTTCTGATCCTGATAAAAAGACTGACTCAAAAGAGATTAAAGATAAAAAAGAACGTATTAGATTACTGACAGGAATTAAAGAAGTATTAGAGAATCCTAAATATCTTACTAAGAGTAAAGGAAAAAGAAAAGGAAGTTTTGATAGAAGAAGCATTAAAAAATTAAGACCTGCTTTTGCTGCCTATGTAAAATATCTTGCAGGTACTCAAGATGAATTTGTTAACAGTGAAAACATAGATAAAGCACTAATGGATATAGTTGATCATATAGCTTTAAAAGAAAGAGCTAGAGTATATGATAAAGCTATAGAGTATATGGGTAATCCAGCAAGGTTCCAAGAAATACTTGATAGAGCAATAGCTGTTAATGAGCAGATCTATGCTAATATTAAAGAAGATTTTAAAGAAACATTAACTAAGTATACTACAATTACAGAGGCAAACCAGTTAATGAATTCATTTTTAGAAATGAATCCTCCTGTATTTGCGGATCCAGAAGAAACCAAAATGTTTTTAAAGACTAATGATCTAAATTATCTTAAAACATTTTATACTGCTGATGGTAAAATAACTCAACTAACTCCAGATGGAAGTGTTGACATATTAAATAAAAAAGCATATGGACAAGTAAAATTAAGTTTAGATACCTATAGAGGTATTCAAGCAGAAAAAAACAAACCTGTAGAAAAAGAAAAAACTGAAAGCCAGGTTGTTAATGAACAAAGAAATGATGTAGAAGATTTGTTAAAAGGTTCAGGAATAAACATTGTATTAGAACAGACTAATAATACACCTATGCTTAATGCATTATTAGAACAAGCATATAAAAAGTATTCTGCAACTAATGCTGTAATGGGTGATGTAGTATTACCATTTGAAAAATGGAGACAAACTCCTGAAGGTATAAACTTACAGACTGCTTTTAACTCACTTAAAAAAATATGGGCAGCAGGAGTTGCATCTAATAATCAAGCAACTCAAGCAGTAGAGTATGCAAGCCCATTAGATCCTGAAGTTGTAAGATCTGAAAGAGGATTTGCAACTTGGGCAACACAAAGAGAAACTATAGAAAGCCCTGCAGTAAAAAAAGTTTTAGATCAACTTAACTTAAAGCTGTCTGATATATTTGTAACACCTAAAGCAGAGGTTACAAAAGGAAGTACATTAAATAATAAACCTGTAATAACAAGTGGAAGTGTAGCAGCTATAATTGAAAGTGAATCTTTAGATGAAAATGGTGATATACAAAAAAGATATAAAATTGTAGATCTTTTAGGTAATGATCTAACTACAAAGCAAAGAGAATTTTTAGATAAGTCAAATGTGATTCATGCCTTTGGAACTTTTACTACATTAGGTCAAGCTAAACAAGGCTGGAAACTTTTGGAAGCAACTGCACCTGATACATCAAATTTTACATTTGATGGGGTAGATGGATTGCATCAAGGAATGACTGTATATAAAGATGATGATGCATACATAATTTTAAGTAATCCAGGAGAAGCAGCAAAAGGATGGTTAAAAGTTATTCCTGCAGCATTAAACTCAGGCAATAAAAAAGAGCGTCAAGATAATACAACACCATTACAGGTTGGACAATTTAAAAATGTATATAAACCAAAAAAATTAAACTTTGCAAAAGTAAGTGCTAATGCATCAAGGCTTGAAGTTAATGAATCTATTACCCCATATAAGCATGTAAATACTAATGAAGAAGGTGGTGAATTTGGTGCTGGGGAAGCTAGATATAATACAATCTTAAGTGTATTAACAGCAGAGGAGTTAAGTCAAATAGAATTTGTTGTTACAGTAGATAAAGATGGTGGAAATATAAATCCTGCACCTTATATTATTAAAGGTAGTGATGGCAAAACTTATGCAGAACCTAATGATCTTATAAGAATAGTTACAAGTAAATACAAAATAGGACTAAGAATAACTAATAAAGATGCAAAAACAAGAGTAGAAAATGCTTTAAAAGCAGCAAGTTTAGATAATACAGATAGTGAACAAGGTTTCTTTGCTTATTTAAATAACCAATATGTATCTATGGTTGATCAACAAGGTAATGCTGTTGACCCACGTAGTATGACTGAAGAACAAATGTTAAATACTATGTATACAAAAGCATTCCCTGAGATGAGTAATGCTGAACTATTAAATTTAGTACATAATAATTTTGCATTAAATGCATTATTGGTAAGTGAACTAGATACTTTAGACTTAACAATTGATAGTGAACCATACATATTTACTGAAGGGTTTGCAAAGTTTGGATTAAAAGTACAAGGTGGTAGAGTGGCATACCCAGAAGGAAAACAGGCTATAAGAAACCTAGATACATTATTACATAATGATTCTGATGGTAACGGTGGTATTTTAATATATGATTTAAAATATGAAGATGATGGAAGTAGAACAGTTCAAACTGTAACTAATCTTGAAGGTGATGAACAAGCAACACTAAGAGCTAATGTTAAAGCTGGTTTGCAAGAACAAGGTTTATATCAAAACATGATTACTGGTTCAGATAGATATTACGCTATTGTTAAATTGCCTAATGGTACATATGCTCCAGTAAATTTAAAAGCAGAACAATATACTATTTCTGAAGTACAAGACTTATATAATAATGTAATAGATAGAGCACAGCTAACTCAAAAAGAAAATACTAAAGAAGAACTATTATATAATGATCAGTGGAATACAGAATTACTAGGTAAATTATTTATAAGCAATAAACCTGGGTATTTTATTAATATAGAAGTAAATCAATATGGTAGACCTCAGATTAACTTAAGCAAAAGACAAGGAGATAAATCATATAATCTTATTACTAGAGTTGAGCTAAGCAAAGATGTAGTTAATGATACTAATTTAAGTTCTCAGCAAAAAATGCAAACTCTTATTGATCTTTTTAATAATGATCAAGATGTAAGAGGTGAGGCAGTTAAAGTTGGAGTTGGTAACTTCAGACAGTCATTTGCTGATGGAGCATCTGTAGATGATATAGTTAGTAATACAGGTACTGCAGTTTTAATTAATGTAATAGAAAAACAAAAACTTCAAATAACGGCAGATGATGCAAGCATTCAAGCTTCTCAAGATGTTGCTTTTATTAATCCTGCTGCTCCTACAAATATAACAAAGCCTACTGATATACCAATAGCAGAAGAAGTGGGGGATGATTCTATAATTGGATTAAGTGATGAAGAATTTGATATACAACTAGAAGAAGAATTTGTAAACTTAGAAAAAGAATTTAAAGATCAATTAGTTAATAAACTTGTAAGAGGTATAGAACTTAACGAGAGAGAAACAACAGTGTATAAGTATTTAGAATCATCAATAAATATGATGGTTGCTACTGCTGGTGGAGTAAATAGTAAACAAGCAGAAGAAGTTGTAGTTGATAGCCCTTTAATGTTAGCTGAGAAAGAATTAAAAATATATAGAGAAGAACTATTAGAAGGTGTACCAATTAAAGACCAACCTAAAGCATTAAGACAAAGTAAAGAATATAAAAGACTAAATGCTAAATATAAAGCTTTAGCAAAATCAGCTAACAAAATTCTAAGTGCAGAAAAAACTCCACAAGAGATAGAAGACATTAATACATTTTTAGATTGGACAGCTTATACTCTTCCTGCATTTATTACTGTAGAAGATTTAGAGACTATAGGGGATAACTTCCAAAGTGAAAACCAACGTGTTGGTGCATTCATGTTAAACATGAGTCATATAGCAAACGGTGTTGATATTAATGGAACTATATATACAAGTAGACTTTCACCTTTTAAATATCATGAAGCTTTTCATGGTGTATTTAGAATGTTACTTACAGATGAGCAAATTGCTCAATACCGTAATATTGCAAGAAAAGAAGTGAGAGCTAAACTTAGAGCAGAAGGAAAAAGCTTTAAGAAAGAGTTAGGAATATTTAGAAATTCAGCAAGTACATATGCTGAAATGACTGAGAAAGAATTAGAAAATGAATATTATGAAGAATATCTTGCTGATGAGTTTGAGAAGTTTAAGATGGACCCAAGCAGCAGTAAGGTGGATGCTGAGGTTAAGTCTTTTTTTACTAGACTTATTGAGTGGATTAGATCTTTATTCAGTTCTGTTGCACAAAGTGAACTTCAAACTTTATTTGAAAACATTGATGCTGGGAAATTTCAATCAGCAGGATTAGTACAGAATGAGTTTACTAGTTCATTAGCTAATGGACCTGTAGTTGCAAATGCACTTCTTCCTTATTCTTCAAGTCAACTTATAGATAAGAACAGTACTATAAGAACTGGATCTTTATTTTTAGATAGTGATATTGCTAATCCACTTGTAAGAAGTATGGCAGCAATGTATATTAATAGGATTAGCAAAGTAAAAGGTGCATATAACAGTGCAGAAGAGTTACAAAATTTAATGGATGATTTCCAATACTTATATAATCCGGCTAATCCAGTTAATGAATCTTTAACTGAACAACAACTAATTGAACTAGGAAATATACAAGATGCATTTGATATTTATCCTGAAGAAATTATTAAAGCAGTAACATCTCAATTAAATATAATTGGTCAAATATCTGGTGATGAAACATATACACTTGATGAGTTTGAAGACTCTAGTGGTGTTAGAACTACTTCACAATATGATAAAGATGCTTCATTGATTGGAGGTTTTAATTCACTTAGTACATTCTTAAGAGCGTTTATATCAACTACTAATTTAGTTGCAACTGAAGGTGGTGAAACAATGGATCTATATGGTAATGTAGAGTTAACACCTGATGAGCCACTTATTATTCCTGTAAAGTTTCAAGAGGCATATAATGGATTATTAAAGTCTGTAAAAAACCTTGAAGATACAAAAGCAATATTAGAACAGATGTATGCATTTGGTGTAGATAACCCTCATGCTGGTGCAGTAGTTACAAGAATTTTAAACAGAGTGGGTATAAGTCCTGAGACACTGTTAAGTAATGATCCATTGCCTGTTAACTTTGTCAGAAAAGACCCAGGTTTTTTACAAGCTGTAATAAAAGGTTTCCAGAATTACAGAGTAGACTATCTATTTAATGAAAGAGATGAACAAGGAAATATTAGAATTTATTCAGCATCAGAAAGAGATGATATTAATGCACAATTAGATAAATGGAATCAAGCATACATATCTAAAAAGAAAAGATTTAAAAATACTAAAATAGAAAATGAACTAGAGGTTTTATTTAATGATCTTGTTTCTGCTTTAAAAGAGAATGGTACAATAACTACTAAGTCTTTAAATGCAAAATCAAAACAATATTCACAAGATCTTGAAAATCTAGTGGGTATTAAGTTAAGTCCATTGTATATACGTTATAGTATATTAAAGAACAGACCAACGGATATTTTAAATGTAGGACAAGCAAGTCTAGTAAGAAATAATTCTGAGCAAGAACCTTTAACAATAGAGGATGTAAATCAATTAAATTTAGGAACACAAAGAGGAGCATTTATTTTTAGAACAGGTAAAGATGGAATGGCTTCTAAACTAAAAACTATTTCAGAAAACAATGCAGCTTTTGATGAGACAGTTGGTGCGTCAGTATTTAAAAATCCTAATGGTGATTTAGTATATGCACATCAATTACCTACATATCATTTAAAACAAGTACAAGCTTTAAATAATACAGGTACAATTGATAACTTAAGACTTAATGATCCTTACTTAAAAAATAATCACTTATTAAATAGTGAAGCATTTAGAAACTTATCTAATGTAAACAAACTAAAAATCATAAGATTAGCAGGGAGTAAAGTAGGAAAAGAACTTACGTCTGAAGAAGATTTAAATGAATCTATCAGTGGCCTAACATCTACGTCAACATATGGTGATTATACTGCACAGGAATTTGCACTTACTCTTATAAACAATTACACAGCAAACTTTAATACAACAAGCAATGCGGTTGACACTGTAATGGGTAAAGATGCACAAGGTAATAATAAGGAAGTAGCAATAGCTCCTGTTCTAATAAGAGTAATGGAAGCATCTAATACAGGAGACCTAATGGGCTTACCTGTTATTAAGTCTGTTGAAATGAATAATGGAGCTGTAAGAATAACAGATGAAGCTGTAAATATTATCTATAATGAAATATCCAATGAATTTGATAGAATAAATAGAGAGGCTATAAACATGGGTAATGAAGACAATGTTATTATCCAAGGCTATAATAATGAAGGAGGGAGAGCATTTTCATTTTTTCAAAATAAATTATCTTTATCTGAAAAACTAAGAACAAGACTAGAAGATTTTGCAGTTGGTGAAGGTGCTGCTGGTAATGAAGTGAATTTAAAATCTGCATTAAGTTTTATTGATTCAAATGATGGTTCACTAAAAGCAGATATAAGAGCTAGTGTAGAAATACAGTTTGACATATTTCAAGATACATTAGATGAACTAAACATAAGAGATCAAATATCTAAATATATTAAATCAGGTTTAACTATAGGCCAAGGAGTTTCTAGAAAACAAACTCTTAAGTCAGCAGAACTTCTTAATCTAAATTATGATGAAGAACATAACCTTAAACAAATTTTTATTAATGATTATATAAATACAACATCAATTAATCAAGTATTATTAGGTGATGAAGCAATGTCATTAAAAGATTCTGTAGATCAAATTAAAAGAGCTAAGATGCAAAATGCAGCTTATTATAGTGCATACAGTTCTTTTTCTGCACCAGAGTTAGGTGTTATGCATAATGTAGAAAACATAGACTTAATTACATTTAGAGAACCAAAAGGTGAATCAAGTATATCAGGTGAGTCTATAGATGTGGCTGATGCACAAATGTATATTACAACTAAAGCTTTTAGATATATGTGGTTTGGTTTTGGTAAGTTAACTCAAGCTCAAGCAGATTTAATTACAGCAATTGAAACTGGTGAAACTTTACCTGAAGGAACTTATAATTTAGCAAATGAAATATTTGGTAATGAACAAGCTCCAGTAGGATTAGTAGATCAACAAGCTATGTTAAATTCTAAAAAACTAGTTTATGGAGATGGTAAGACATTCTTAAAGATGTCTGCTTTTGTATTAACGCCAGACTATACTTCTAATTGGAATAAAACAACTCAACGTTGGGAAGCAAAAGATAATAAAAGACAGCTTCATAATCTAAGGGTTAAGTTAGAAGCAATAGAAACTGGTCAAAAAACATTAGCTATAGCTGCACCAGAAACTGCATCTAAGATGATGAAGCAACAAATAAATAACATTGAACAGCTATCTACAACACAACCATTTGCTGAAGGTTCAGTAAGATTAGATGCCAGAATGATGGGCTTACAAGTTCTTAATCCTAGTAACAAATTAGATATAATAGATCCTACACAAATTAAAGAACTCTTAACTAATGAACAAGATAACAGTGTTTATGTAAAAGCACTGGATATGACGATTGGTGATATTAGAAAAGAATATAATAAAGCTATATCAGAAAGAGTAGAATTGAAATTTAAAAACAAAAGAAATTTAATATTTGATTTAAATACTGCATTAGAACAATTAAGTGTATCTGAAATAGAAGGAAATATAACTCCTAATTTACAAGCATTTTTAAATTATGCTACTCAAGGTCTTAAGGCATCTCAATCTAGTGAAAACTTATTAGACTTTTTCTCTAGCCAAAATGGTGTACAGAATTATGATTTAAATAATCCTATAACTATTAAAAAGTTTGAACAATTATTTTTAAGTTATTTTAGTAAAGGTACTTTATCTGAACGTGCACCAGGGGTTTCATTAACTTTAGTTTCTGACTTTGGTAGCCAAGTATATAGGAGAGTTTATGAAGTAGATGCTGATGGTGTACCTGTTAGATCAGAAATTATTAGAGAGAAAGTATATGAAAATAATCCAGAAGATTTAGTAGATCTGTCTGTGCTATCAGCAGGTGAATATGACGGGGTGGTTGTATTAGATAGATTAAGAATGGGATTAATGGAATACAGTGATCCTAAAAATCCTGATACTGCAACAGGTCAAAGATACACAGAAATGTTAATGCCAGCTCACCATAAAGAAACAATGGAACTTGTAGAGAACGGTACGCTCAGTATGCCTGAAGCAATATCTAAAATGTTTGGTGTTAGAATTCCTACACAAGATAATCATTCAGCCATAGCTATGAAACTAGTTGACTTTATGCCTGCTTATTATGGATCTACTGCTATGTTTGCACAAGAACTAGTAGAGGTATCTGGTGCTGATTTTGATATTGATAAAGTATTTGCATTGATAAAAGAGTTCTATGTAAAAGACGGAAGGTTTGTAGAGTATAGCCAAGCAGGAAGCTATGATGAATACTTTAGATATGTAAATGATAGAGTTGTTAAATCAGGAAGTGTATATGCAGAAGCAGCTAGTCTATGGGTTGAAGAACAATCAGAATCTAAAACTCCTATAACTCTAGCTGAAGAGAATAATGTTACTGACGGAGGGTTATCAGAAAGAGGCTTACAAGCTTTAAAAGTATTAGGTCTTCCTATTACTAAAGCACAGTATAAATTATATGTTGCAAAACAAGGAGTACCATATGATGCACCATTAAATAATAAACTGGTTGATTACAAATATGCATTAGTATCTAATACAGGAGTAACTGAAAGTAAAACAGGAATACCAATATCTTATCAGCCAGCATCTACACAAGCACTAACAGATGTTTTAGCAGAATTAGCAAGAGATTCTGAGTACTTTAAAAATAAAATTAATGAAGCTAATCAAGATGTAAATAATTTAAATGGTAAGATTAAGTCTTTTCAAGCAAACAAGGGAGCTTCTATTGGTGCATTTGTATTGCCTAACTTATATTTAAGTTTATTAAGTGAATATAAAATTAAATATAATAATCCTATATCATTTAACGGGAAAAAATATTTTGATTATGGTAAGCCATTATTAGAAAATGGTATGAGAAAACAAGATGTTATTTCAGCATTAGTTACAATGGCAACTGATAATGCCAAAGACCGGTTAGTTGGTAAGTTTTCATTAAATAGAAATGCATCAGCTTTACTGACTAATTTAATATCATTAGGGGTTCCATTAAAAACTTCTATACTACTAATTAATAATCCTTTGATTCAAGAATTATATATTGAATCAATTAATAAAACAGATAAGTTTGATTCTGGTATTATAAATTTAGTTGAAAAGTCTATAAAGGGTTCTAAAGAGTCTAAAGTAAAAGTAACTGATGAGCTATTGTTTAGATCTATAGATGGAAAAGTTAGTCCATTAGAAACTAGAGCTATATTAGATGTATTTTTACAAGCATTAAAGCTTGCTGCGTATACTAGTAAGATGGGTGCTGTAACAGGTTTAACAAAAGGATTAGGTAAAAATATAGCAGACCTAAATAAAAGAGCAGATGATATAGAAAAATTGTTTGAAAGTGGACAGAGTGAAACGGGAAGAGATATAGAATCACTTAATGCACCTATGAATTTAT